>Ga0209099_1001773_pt1 | contig 20642 bp, 15 predicted proteins | sample AD_JPNHW2_MetaG_FD_184430 | JGI IMG/M metagenome (GOLD analysis project Ga0209099, IMG submission 184430) | Active sludge microbial communities of municipal wastewater-treating anaerobic digesters from Japan - AD_JPNHW2_MetaG (SPAdes) (version 2) | ecosystem: Engineered > Bioreactor > Anaerobic... | reverse complement strand
CCGAGGGAGTGCTGACCGCGCTGCTGGCCTGGGTCGTCTTCCGGGAGAACGTGGACCGGCGCGTGGCGCTGGGGATGGCCCTGGTCGCGGCCGGGGCGGTCGTGCTGTCCTGGCCCGGCGAGGCGAGGTTCGGGGCGGTCCTGCCCTCCCTGGGGATCCTCGGAGCCTGCCTGGCCTGGGCCCTGGACAACAACCTGACCCGGAAGGTGGCGCTCGCGGACGCGACGTTCGTGGCCATGGCCAAGGGCCTCGCCGCGGGCGGCGCGAACCTCGCCCTGGCCTGGGCCACCGGCGCCGCCCTCCCGCCCGCGGGCGTCGTCCTCGGCGCGGGCCTCGTGGGATTCCTCGGCTACGGCGTGAGCCTCGTCCTTTTCATCGTCGGCCTCCGCCACCTCGGCACCGCCAGAACCGGCGCCTACTTCTCCACCGCCCCGTTCGCGGGGGCCGTCCTGGCGCTGCCCCTATTGCACGAGTCGCTGCCCGCGCGGATGATCGCGGCGGCCCTCCTCATGGGCTGCGGGCTCTACCTGCACCTCACGGAGCGCCACGACCACGTCCACGAGCACGAGCCGCTGGAGCACGAGCACGCGCACCTCCACGACGCGCACCACGCCCACGGCCACGCCGGGGCGGTGCAGGGGGTCCATTCCCACCGCCACCGGCACGAGCGGATGGTCCATGCCCATCCCCACTATCCGGACGCCCATCACGGGCACGACCACGGGGAGCGGCCGGGAGAGCCGGCCTGATCAGGCCCCGGGTCATGCGAGCGGACCTCAGCCAGGGCCCCGGCATCGGCGGGAAGGGCGTCTCGAAGGGGCATGGGCCAGTCTATCCGTGCCGGTGGAAGGATGGCCCGGAGAGGGGGTCAGTCCGCAAGCTCGATCGCGCCGATGTCGCCCGGAGTCTCCTCGGGGCGCGGGGCGCCGAGCTGGTCGACGAGGACTGGCGTCACATCCTGCCGCTCGCGCGTGATGATCACGGTGACGTGATCGAAGGCGCCGCTCGGGAAATCCGCCCAGAAATCGTCCCCCAGGACCGCCGTGCCGAGGGCCGTCCCGATCCGGGCGTCCAGGTCCCTCCAGAACTTGATCCAGCTTGCATTGTCGGGGCTGGTGACCCAGGTTTCCGAGGGGCCGTACCAGGTCACGCCGGTCATGTCCGGACACTCAGGCCAGAAGCCGCCGCCGAGGTAGGCCTCGGTTCGCAGCCTCGCCAGGACGAGGTTCAGGAAGTCGTCCGTCGGCTCGCCGTACCCCAGGTAGCCGCCCAGGATGGAATTCACCCTGTAGGCTTGGGCCGGCACCTGGTCCAGGGCGCTTCCCGCGGGTGGGTACCACAGGACGGCCTTCTCCCCTGCGTCCGTGCCTGCCGAGAGGAGGCTGGGGTGACGGTGAACGGCGCCCGCGTCCAGGACAGCGCCGAGGGTGAGGCCGTCGGCGTCTCCGGTCTTGGGCCAGTGCTTCCGACTGAGGTCCAGCCAGCCTGAATCGGGCGGCGGAACCGGCACCAGGATCTGGCTGAAGTCCAGCTTCCCGATGCGGTTGCAGCCGTAGCTGTAGAAGTGGAGGAGGGAGCCCGTGAAGACATCCTCGGCCGCGCCGTTCAACTCGTTCCCGACAATGATCGAATGCCAGATCTTCATGCTCTCCACGACATGCGCGTTGCCGATGGTGGCGCCCACGCCGCCCCCGCCCAGGTTGGGCTTCCCGGAGAACGGCTCGGCGACGCCGGTGACCTGGTTCTCCGCGAGGGTGCAGCTCTGGATCGCGAGGGAACCGCCGCCCAGGTAGACGCCGCCCCCCCTGCAGTAGTGCTGCTGGCCGGAGGGGATGGATGGCTTCTCCTGGGCGAGGTTCCGAGCGAGGGTGCAGTTCGTCAGGGTCATCGTCGCGGAGTGGCTCGGCCCCCCGCCGAGGGTGAAGAGCCCCCCGCCGTAGGCGTGCTGGGCGGTGACGCGGTTGCCGGTGACGGCGCACCGGGTGAGGCGGGCATCGATCCCCGACGCGCCGTCCCCGCCGCCCACGGAGTAGATGCCCCCTCCCGCGGCGCCGTAGCCGGTGGCCAGGTTCCCGCTCACGACGCAGTCGGCCAGCGCGACGGCGTTCGCGTAGATGCCGCCCCCATAGGTGCCCCGGTCCCGACTGCCCTCCAGGTCGCCGGAGGCCGTGTTGCCGCCGATCGTGCAGTGGTCGAGGGTGGCGGTTCCCCAGACCGCGAGTCCGCCCCCGCGCGCCAGCGTCCAGGGCTGGGCCGTGCTGTCGAGCGCCTCCGCCTGGGCGTAGCCCGAGGTGAGGGTGACGTTGTTCAGGGCCAGATCGCCGTAGACTGCCAGGACCCGGGCATGGCTCGCGTCGCCTCCCGCCCACGCCAGGGTGATGCCGGCCGGCAGGTTCGAGGCGTCGATGGCCAGGGACTTCTTCGCATAGAGGGCGGACCGTCCGTAGTCCCGGTCCTGGTAGCCGCCGAACTTGTTCTGGGGATAGACCTCGCCCGGAAGCGTGCTGTGAGGCTCGCCGACCAGGGTGAGCCGGATGGTCCCCCCGTCGAGGGCCGGGTCGAAGGTGATGGTCCCGCCCGCGGAGACCGCGGCCAGGGCGGATCTCAGGGTCACGGTCCCCGCCGGCGGCCGTTCGAGGTCCTCCAGCGAGTTGACCTCGGTGCGGCTCGACTCCGACGAGCCGCCCGAGCCGCACCCCAGGAACAGTCCGCACAGCGCGAGGGCCGCGAAGGCGAGACCTCGGCGGCTCCCGTTCCTCGGGCCGGTAGGGGCGTTCTGGACATCTGCGCGGACGGAACCTGGCATCGGATCCCCCTGGGTGCGGGACGGCTGGACGGCAGAAATTGTGAGGAGATGAGGCTGGACGGCATTGTCTCCGGCCCCGGCCAGGATGTCTACGGGGCAACCCCGCCGCCGGGGCGGCTGGAGGCCCGCAAGTCAGCTAAGCTGTGGGCCATGACCTCCGTCCAGCCTTCCCGGACCCCCGTCGCCCTCGTCACGGGCGCCTCCCGCGGCATCGGCCGGGCCATCGCGGCAGAGCTCGCCCGGAGGGGCTGCCGGCTGGCCGTGCACTACCAGAAGAACGAGGCCCTGGCCGGGGAAGTCCTCGCGTCCCTGCCCGGCTCCGGGCACAAGTCCTTCCGGGCGGACATGGCCTCGCCCGGCGAGGTCGAGCGGCTCTGGAGGGACGTGACGACAGCCCTCGGCCGGGTGGAGGTGGTCGTGAACAACGCAGGCATCTACGAGGAGCATCCCCTCGCGGGAACGGACTACGCCGGGTGGCAGTCGGCCTGGCGGCGGACCCTCGACATCAACCTGCTGGGGCCGGCCAATCTCTGCCACTGTGCGGCGAGTGCCATGGGGCGGGCCGGGGGCGGGAGGATCGTGAACATCTCCTCCCGCGGCGCCTTCCGCGGCGAGCCCACCGCCCCGGCCTACGGGGCGAGCAAGGCCGGCTTGAACGCCCTCAGCCAGTCCCTCGCCCTGGCCTTGGCGGACCAGGGGGTCTACCTCTTCGTCGTGGCGCCGGGCTGGGTGGAGACGGACATGGCGGCCGGACCTCTTGCGGGGCCCAAGGGGGCCGCCGTCCTCGCGCAGCACCCCCTGGGCCGGGTGGCCACGCCGGACGAGGTGGCCGGGGTGGCCGTCTTCTGCGCCCTCGATGCGCCCCCATCGATGACTGGAAGCGTGATCGACGTGAACGGAGCCTCCTACCTGAGGACTTGAATCCATCCAAAGTGTTAGATATTGACACATAATTCTTCGGAGCAGGCCCGGCATGGGGAAACTGGCTCAAAAACGGCACGAATTTTCTGAAAAAAACTCGTGCCCGGGGTCGAGGAAATGGGATAATCAATGAAGCGGCAAGGCAAGTGTAACAAATTGGAACACATCCGTAAAACCGAGGCGTGACGCTGCGGTTTCTCCCGATTCCTGTACGCCCCGGACTCCGGGGCCCCCCGTTCACCCACCAGCCTTCCAAGGGCTAGAAAAGGAGAGTTTTCATGAAGAAGCTCATCAACAAGCCTGAAGACGTCGTGAAGGAAGCCTTGCAGGCGATGGCGCTCGCCCACGCCGACCTGATCAAGGTCAGCTACGATCCCAATTTCATCTGCCGGGCCGACGCGCCCGTGAAGGGCAAGGTGGGCATCGTGTCGGGCGGCGGCTCCGGCCATGAGCCCATGCACGGCGGCTTCGTCGGCATGGGCATGCTGGACGCGGCCTGCCCCGGCGCCGTGTTCACGTCCCCCACTCCCGACCAGATGCTGGCCGCCACGAAGGCGGTGGACGGCGGGGCCGGCGTGCTGCACATCGTCAAGAACTACACGGGCGATATCCTCAACTTCGAGATGGCCGCCGACCTGGCCAAGGCCGAGGGCATCGAGGTGGAAGCCGTCGTCACGAACGACGACGTGGCCGTGCAGGACAGCCTCTACACCGCGGGCCGCCGGGGCGTGGGCGTCACGGTGCTGGCGGAGAAGATGACGGGCGCCGCGGCGGAACAGAAGCGGTCCCTCAAGGCCGTGGCCGACATCTGCCGCAAGGTGAACGCCCAGGGGCGGTCCATGGGCATGGCCCTGACCTCCTGCACCGTGCCGCAGGCGGGCAAGCCCACCTTCGACCTGCCGGAAGACGAGATGGAGATCGGGATCGGGATCCACGGCGAGCCCGGCCGGACCCGCATGAAGCTCAAGACCGCCGCCGAGATCACGGAGATGATGGTCAACCCCATCCTCGAGGACCTGCCCTTCAAGGCCGGGGATTCCGTGCTGGCCTTCGTGAACGGCATGGGTGGGACGCCCCTCGTGGAGCTGTACGTCGTCTACAACGAGATGGCCAGGATCCTCGGGGGACGGCAGATCAAGATCGCCCGCAACCTCGTCGGTTCGTACATCACCTCGCTGGACATGGCCGGGTGTTCCATCACCCTGGTCAAGATGGACGACGAGCTGATCAGCCTCTGGGATGCTCCGGTCAAGACGCCGGGGCTGCGCTGGGGCATCTGAACCACAGGCCCGAGGGGGGGCGGGACCTCCCGCCGCCCCTCTTCTTCCAAGGAGGAATCCGTGACGGTACTCAGGGACGACGTGATCGCCTGGATCCAGGCTTTCGCCGCGTTCATCGCGGAGAACAAGGACTACCTGACGCAACTGGACTCGGACATCGGGGACGGGGACCACGGGACCAACATGGACCGGGGCTTCCAGGCCGTGTGCGCCAAGATCCCCCAGCTCGCCGACAAGGACATCGGCTCCATCCTCAAGGCCGTCGGCATGACCTTGGTCTCCACCGTGGGCGGCGCGAGCGGGCCCCTCTACGGCACGTTCTTCCTGCAGGCGGGGAGCGCCGCCAGCGGCAAGCTCGAACTGTCCCTCGGGGACTGGGTCGCGGCGCTGCAGGCCGGGGTCGACGGGGTGATCATGCGCGGCAAGGCGAATCCGGGCGACAAGACCATGGTCGACGCCCTGGGACCGGCCCTGCAGGCCCTCAAGGACTCCGCCGCCAGGGGCTCCGGTTTCGCCGATTCCCTGCGCGAGTCTGCGGACGCCTGCGAGCGGGGGATGACCGCCACCATCCCGCTGGTGGCCCGGAAGGGCCGGGCCAGCTACCTGGGAGAACGGAGCGCCGGGCACCAGGATCCGGGCGCGACCTCCTCCCACCTGCTCCTGCGGGCCGCCGCCGAGACCTGGGCCAGGCAGGAGAACTGAACGCGTACGGCCGAGCTCCCCTTCCGGAGTCCACGCTTGAATCCCATCGATCCCCACATCCGGTCGGCCGCCCCGTCCGATTGGGAAGCCGTCTGGGCTCCCTATGACGAGGCGACCTACAGCGCGGCCCTGGACTTCCTGGAGCCGGACGACGTCGTCCTCGACCTCGGGGCCGGGGACCTGCGCTTCGCCCGGAGGGCGGCGTCCCGCGTCCGGCGGGTGATCGCCGTGGAGCGGAACAGGCCGGTGCTGGAGGCGGGCCTCGACGGGCTCCCGGGCAACCTGAGCGCCGTCTGCGCGGACGCGCTGGCCTGGCCCTTCCCGGCAGGGATCACCGCGGGCGTGCTGCTGATGCGGCACTGCCGTCATTTCGCGGACTACGCCGCACGCCTGCGGGCGGCGGGGTGCCGGCGCCTCGTCACCAACGCGCGGTGGGGCATGGGCGTGGAATGCGTCGCGCTCGATCCGCAGATGCCCTATTGGGCCGCGCCCCCCGGCTGGTACGCCTGCTCCTGCGGGGCGGTGGGGTTCAAGGACGCCCCCCCGGAGGAGATCACGGCCGGCATGCTGGCCACATCCCACTCCGTCGAGGACTGCCCGGCCTGCCTCGCGGGCCGGATGGCCTCCTCGCTGCAACCATGGAGTCGAAGGTGATCGGAATCGTCGTGGTTTCCCACAGCGCCAGGCTGGCGGAAGGCGTGCTGGAACTCGCCAGGGGCATGGCCGGAGAGGAGGTCCAGCTCGCGGCCGCGGGCGGCATGGCGCTGCCCGGCCAGCCCATCGGCACCGACCCGGGCCTCGTCCTCCAGGCGATCGAGCGGGTCTACTCCGAGGACGGCGTCCTCGTCCTGATGGATCTCGGAAGCGCCCTGCTCAGCACCGAGATGGCCCTGGACATGCTCCCGCCGGAGCACCGCGCCCACGTCGCGCTGTGCGAGGCCCCGCTCGTGGAGGGCGCCGTCGCGGCGGCGGTGCAGGCCCGGATCGGGAGCTCCCTGGAACAGGCGATGGCCGAGGCCCGCGGAGCCCTCGCCTTCAAGGAGGAGCACCTCCATCCCGGGACGCCGGCCCCGCCGGAAGCCCCCGCGCCCGTCGCCGCTGGGGCGCGCCTGCTGCGCCTCGTCATTCCGAACAAGCTGGGGCTGCATGCCCGCCCCGCGGCGCGGTTCGTCCAGACGGTGGGGCGCTTCTCCGGCACCCAGGTCCTGGTGCGGAACCTCGCCAGGGACCGGGGGCCCGTGGAGGCCCGCAGCATCAACGCCCTCGCCACCCTCGGGGTGATGCAGGGGCACGAGATCGAGATCCAGGCCTCGGGCCTCCAGGCGGACGAGGCCCTCGAGGCCCTGAAGGCCCTGGCCGACGGGAATTTCGGGGACCAGGACGAGGCCCCGGCCGCGAAGGCGCCGGCCGCCGCCGCGCCGAAGGGAGACCTTCCCCCGAAGGCCCTCGCGGGCATCCCGGGCTCTGGCGGCATCGCCTCCGGGCCAGTCCGGCACTTCCGCCTGCACAAGCCGGAGATCCCCCAGCACACCATCTCCGATCCCAAGGAGGAATGGGAGAAGCTGGAGAAGGCCATCGAGCGGACCCGCCGCCAGATCGAGGCCACCCTCGAGGAGGTCGCCCGGCGGGCGGATCGCCATGCCGCCGGGATCTTCGAGGCGCACCTGCTGTTCCTGGAGGACGCCTCCCTGCGGGAGCCGGCCCACCGCTTGGTCCACGACGGCAAGCTCAACGCCGCCGCCGCCTGGGACCGGGCCGTGGAGTCCGTGGCCGCCGGCTACCGGGCCCTGGACGACGAGTACCTGCGGGCCCGGGCCGTGGACGTGCTCGACGTGGGCTGCCAGGTCGTGATGAACCTGCTCGGCCAGGGCCGTCCGGCCCCGGCGCTGGACGCTCCCGGGATCCTGGTCGCCTCCGACTTGGCCCCGGCGGACACGGCCCGCCTGGACCCGGAGCGGGTGATGGCGATCTGCACGGCCTACGGTGGGCCGACGTCCCACAGCGCGATCCTGGCCCGCACCTTCGGCATCCCGGCCCTCGTGGGGATGGGGGAGCGGATCCTGGACCTCGCGGAAGGGTGCCCCCTGGTCGTCGACGCCGAGCACGGGTGGGCGATCCCGGATCCGGACGCGGAGACGCTGGCGCGGTACGCGCGCGAGGCCGAGGCCAGGAAACGGGCCTCCGAGGAGGCCCTCGCGGCCAGCTCCGCCCCGGCGGTCACCCGGGACGGGAAGCGGGTCGAGATCGGCGCCAACATCGGCTCCCTCGCCGAGGCCAGGGCCGCGGTCGCGGCGGGCGCCGAGGGCGTGGGGCTCCTGAGAACCGAGTTCCTCTACCTGGACCGGGACACGGCGCCGGACGAGGAGGAGCAGTTCGAGGCCTACCGTCGGATCGCCGAGGCCATGCAGGGGCGTCCCGTCATCATCCGCACCCTGGACATCGGGGGGGACAAGCCCCTGCCGTACATCGAGCTCGGCCGCGAGGCCAATCCCTTCCTGGGCTGGCGGGCCGTTCGCATGTGCCTGTCCCAGCCCGAGTTCTTCAAGGTCCAGCTCCGGGCCGTCCAGCGCGCGGCGGCCCTCCATCCCGTGAAGGTGATGTTCCCGATGATCGCCACGGTGGAGGAGGTCCGGTCCGCGAAGGCCCTGCTCGCCCAGGCCCGTGAGGAGGTCCTGGCCCGCGGCCAGAGGGCGCCGGAGCGGCTCGAGACGGGCATCATGGTGGAGATCCCGGCCGCGGCGGTCCTGGCGGACAAGCTCGCCCCGGAGGTGGATTTCTTCTCCATCGGGACGAACGACCTCACCCAGTACACCATGGCTGCCGAGCGGGGCAACGCCAAGGTCGCCGGGCTCACGGACGCCCTCCATCCCGCCGTGCTGGCGCTCATCCGGCGGGTCGTCGAGGCCGCGCACGCCCACGGGAAGTGGGCGGGCATCTGCGGGGAGCTGGGCGGGGAGCCCCTGGCCGTGCCCATCCTCCTGGGCCTGGGGATGGACGAACTCAGCATGGCTTCTCCGTCGATTCCCCGGACGAAGCAGCTGGTCCGGGGCCTCGAGAAGGAGACGGCCGGAAGACTGGCCGGGGACGTCCTGGGCCTGGGCACGGCGGGGGAGGTGCGGGAGGCCGTGGCCGCTTGGCTTCGCGCGCGGTCGTGAAGGGTCCGGGTATGCTGGAACGGGGATGCTGATGGGCCGGGGCCTGGCGGTCAGCGGGGAGGCTGTGGATGCAACCGTCTGACGCTTCGAGGGATGTGACCCGCCTGAGGACGGAGTGGGAACGGTTCGTGGGCGAGGGGATGCTGTCGGCGGGCATGGATCCGGTCGTCTCCCTCTCCTGGCAGCGGTGCGCTCCCCGCCTCGATCCCCGCGGAGCTCCCCAGTGGGCCTACCTCAGCCCCAGCATGCTGCCCCTCACGTCCGTCCAGCACAGCTTCCTGAGGATGGTGGCCAGGCCGGTCATGGAGGACGTCTACCAGTTCATCGAAGGGTCCGGACACCTCCTGGTGCTGACCGACAGCTCCGCATGCGTCTTCGAGATGCTGGGGGATCCCGCCATCGAGGACCATGTGCGCGGCCTGGGCTTCAGGCCCGGGGCCTTCCTCGACGAGGGGAGGATCGGGACGAACGCCTTCTCCCTCGCCCTGGCGGAGGGGTTTCCGGTGCAGATCGTGGGGCCCGAGCACTTCCTCCTCGCGTTCCACGGGCTCCACTCGATGGCGGCGCCGCTCTACGATCCCCACGGCAGTCCGATCGGGTCCATCGGGATGATCGAAAGGCAGGGGCCCTGCGTGTCCCCCTCCCTGGGGACGGTGTTCGCGGCGGCCAAGGCCATCGAGAACCAGCTCCAGGCCGAGCACTTCATCCGCGAGGCCAACGCCCAGACCACCGAATTCAACGCGACCCTGGACGCGATCTCGGAAGGCATCCTGGCCTGGACCGCCCAGGGCTTCGTCACCCACCTGAACGGCCGGGGGGGGGAACTGCTCGGCATCAAGCCCTCCCTGGTCGTGGGCCGCCCCCTGATGGACCGCATCACCCTGCCGGAAAGCATCTCCCGGGCGGCGGGGCGAGGCGAGGAGCTGAACGACGTGGAGGCCAGCTGCAAGGTCGACGGCGAGAAGCACGACGTCTCCGTGAGCCTCCGCATCATCCGGGACCAGAAGGGCGAGCCCCTGGCCTTCATCACGACCCTGCGCCCCATGGCCCAGGTGCACCAGCTCGTCACCCAGCTCCTCGGGTCCCAGGCGCGGCTCACCCTGGACGACATCGTCGGGCAGGGGCCCGCCGCCCGGCGGATGCGCCGCCAGGCCCTGGCCGCGGTGGGTTCCCGGGAGAGCATCCTGCTGGTGGGGGAGCAGGGGACCGGGAAGAACTCCCTCGCCCGCGCCATCCACAACTGCGGCGGAAGGGCCTCCGGCCCCTTCCTGTCCATCAACTGCCACGCGATCCCCCGGGAGCTCGTCATCGAGGAGTTCCTCGGATTCGAGCCCGGAGCCTTCAGCAACGCCACTTCCACCGGCCAGCCCAGCAAGTTCGAACTCGCGGACGGCGGGACCCTGTTCATCGAGGAGATCGACGCCCTTCCCCTGGAGATGCAGTCGATCCTGGCCCGCATCCTCCGGTCCGGGGAGGTGGTGCGGCTCGGCGGGAAGCGGGCCATGCCCGTGGACGTGCGCGTGATCGCCTCCACGGAGCAGAACCTGGAGGAGCGGACCCGGACAGGGTCCTTCAGGCCCGACCTCTTCCATTTCCTGGACGCCGCCATGATCCATCTGCCGCCGCTGCGGGAGCGGGCGGAGGACATCCCCCTGCTGATCGGCCGCTCCCTGGACCGGATGCGCCTGCAGTTCGGCCGGGCGCTGTCCGTCTCGCCGAAGGCCCGGGAGATGCTCTGCGCCTATCCGTGGCCCGGCAACATCGCGGAGCTGGAATCGGTGATGGAACTGGCGACCTTCAACTCGGACGGCCAGGAGATCGAGGGGGCGCACCTGGCCGAATCCCTCGGCGGGGAGGGGGTCCGCGCCGCGGGAAGGTCCGCCTCGCCGGCGGTCTCGACCATGCGGGAGATGGAGCGTCAGGCCATCGCCGACGCCCTGCGGGCCACGAGGGGCAACCACAGCAAGGCTGCCCGGATGCTCGCCATCAGCCGGAACACGCTCTACCGCAAGATCAGGGAGATGGAGATCGGGCCCTCCGGGGAAGAGGCCGCTCAGTAGCCGGCGCTCTTCTCCCTCCAGACGTTCACGATCTGCAGGCAGCATTCGACGGAGGCGGACATCCACGCCAGGCTGGCCCACTCGTGGACCGAATGGTAGCCCTGGGCCCCGGTGAAGAGGTTCGGGGTCAGCAGGCCCATGTAGGACAGGCGCGCGCCGTCGGTGCCTCCCCGGATGGGCCTCCGGAGGGGGGTGAGATCCTGGCGCCGGATGGCCTCCAGGGCGAAGTCCACGACCTTGGGATCCTCGGCGACCTTGAGGGCCATGTTGCGGTAGGAAGGCTGGATCTGCACCCGGACCCGGCTGCCCGGGAAGCAGCGTTCCGCCTCCTCCGCCAGGCGCTGGAGGTCCGCCTCCCGGCGGGAGAGTTCCTCCTCGGTGAAGGCCCGGACCAGGAACTTGATTTCCGCCGCGGCCACGCTGCCCGAAAGGTGGTGCGGATGGAGGAACGAGCCTCTGCCCTCGGTGGTCTCGGGAAGATGGTCCCCGGGCAGGCGGTCGATGAGGGACGCGGCGATCCGGAGGGCGTTGACCATGTGGCCCTTGGCCTGGCCGGTGTGGGTGTCGTGACCCGTGATGGCGACCGTGGCCGAGTCGGCGCAGAAGTTCTCGTCCTCGATCTCGCCCAGTTCGGCCCCGTCCACCGTGTAGGCGTAGGCCGCCCCGAAGGCGGCCACGTCGAAGTGTTCCGTGCCCCGGCCCACTTCCTCGTCCGTCGTGAATCCGATGCGCAGGGTCCCGTGGGGAAAGTCCGGATGGGCCTTCAGCCAGGCGACCATGGTCATGATCTCCGCGATGCCGGCCTTGTCGTCCGCGCCCAGCAGGGTGGTCCCGTCCGAGGTCACGAGCGTGTGGCCCAGGCAGCGGTCCAGGTTCGGGTAGTCGGACCGGGAGATGGGGTGTTCCGGCGTGCCGGCGAGGGGGATGTCCCCGCCCCGGTAGTCGCGGATGACCTGGGGCTTCACGCCCCCGCCGGGGGTGGAGGGATAGGTGTCCAGGTGGGCCAGGAAGCCCAGCACCGGCACCGGGGGATGGCCCGCGGGCAGCCTTGAGGGCACGGTGGCGGTGACGTAGCCCCAGCCGTCCACGGCGGCGTCCGCGCACCCGAGCGCCTTCAGTTCGTCCACCAGGAGGCGGGCGAGATCCTTCTGTTTTTCCGTGCTCGGGCTGCAGGAGGCGTCGTCGTCGCTCTGGGTGTCGACCTGGACGTAGCGCAGGAAGCGTTCCAGCAGGGCTTGTTCCTCGTTCATTTCCAGTCTGAAGGGGGTCATGGGTGCTCCGTGCGGGGGCGCCCTGGCAAGCGGCGCCTGCCTCCATCATGGGGGGGCGGAGGCGCCACCGGGATCACAAGCTGGATCGCCGGGGCCGCCTCCCTGCCGACAGGATTGTTCCAGGCGCCGCGCCCGCGGTGGTGAAGACTCCTCTTCGTGCCGGGAGACACTTGCGTCTACACTGAAATGAATGTTTCGGACCTCCCCGCGGATCGCGGGAGCCGCGACCCTTCTCTGGTATCCATCTGCCCTTCTCTGGTATCCATCTGCTCAACCGCCTTCTCGACACGTACCGCCGGTTTCCCCGCCAGTTCTGGCTGATCGCCCTCGGAGTGCTGATCAGTTCCTTCGGCTCGAGCCTGATCTGGCCCTTCCAGCTGATCTACATCAGCCGGCAGCTGGGCGTGCGGCTCTCGACCGTGGCCACGCTGATCACCCTCAGCGCGAGCACGGGCCTGGCGCTGTCCTTCATCGGGGGGGCCATCACGGACCACGTCGGCCGCAAGCCGACCATGTTCGCCGCCCAGGTCGGCCACGGCCTCGCCTACTTCCTGATGAGCCGAGGCGCGAGCTATCTGGGCTTCCTGGTCCCCCTGGCCATGATGAACACCGCCATGCTCTTCTACTCCGTGGGCTCCGACTCGATGATGGCGGACATGCTTCCCCCCGAGCAGCGGACGGAAGGCTACTCGATCCTCCGCATGGTGAACAACTCGGGCCTGGCCATCGGCCCCGCCATCGGCGGCTTCATCGTCTCCTATTCCTACGCCATGGCCTTCCACTTCGCGGCCCTGGCCATGACGCTCTACGGCCTCATCCTGCTCGTCTTCGTGAAGGAGACCCTCGACAGGCGGGCTCCCAGGCCCGCGAAAGCCCGGAAGCGGGAGGCCTTCGGCGGCTACGACCGCGTGCTGAAGGACCGCTTCTTCGTGGTGTTCGTGCTGGTCACCTCCGTGGGCCTGATCGCGCCCCTGATGATGTGGACCCTCCTGGCCGTCTACGCGAAGCAGAACTACGGGCTGCCCGAGTACCTCTACAGCTGGATCCCCATCACCAACGCGCTGATGTGCGTGTTCGTGCAGTATCCCGTGACCACCGTGACGCGCAGGTTCCGCCCGCTCCCGACCCTGGCGGTGGGGATGCTGATCTACGCCCTGGGGGTCGGCACCGTCGCCTGGGTGAGCACGTTCCCCGGCTTCGTGGCGAGCATGGTGGTCCTCTCCCTGGGCGAGCTCATCATCGTTCCGGTGGGCACGACCTTCGTGGCCGGCCGGGCGCCTTCGGACCTCCGCGGCCGCTACATGAGCGTCTACTGGGTGAGCTGGGGCCTGTCCCGCGCCACCGCGCCGCTGATCGGCGGCTTCCTCAACGACGCGATCTCGCCGCGGGCCGTGTGGCACGGAGGCCTGGTCCTCGGGCTCCTGAGCACCCTCGGGCTGGTGCTGCTCGCCCGGCGCATCCCGGCCCGGGCGGAGGAGGGGGACGCGGATGCGTGCGGGGCGACGGGCTGATCCGGCTTGACAGGAATGGGGGCCGGTAGAAGACTGCCTCAGGCTCGCGCAGCCCGCGTCCGGTCCCGTCCCGAAGTGATGTGTTCCACGTTCTTCGGCGGTCCGGGCGAAGGAAGCGCGCGGTAGGATTGAGCTGCTGAATGCAAGAGGATTTCCGGCTCCCTGGAGCCTGGATCCACCACTTCGTATCCCCATCGGGAGGACCCCCATGAAGAAACTCGTCTCCTTCGCAATCGGCGCCGCCGCCGCGGCGACCTTGGCCTTCGGCCAGCAGTCCGTGGGCGCCTATACGACCCTCGAGGAGCCCCTCGCCAAGCAGCTCTTCGAGCAGTTCGAGAAGGAAACCGGCATCAAGGTCAACTGGCAGCGCCTGGCCGGCGGCGAGGTCGAGACCCGCCTCGAGGCCGAGAAGGCCAATCCCCAGGCCTCCATCTGGGTCGGCGGCGTCGGCCTCAACCACATGAGCGCCAAGGCCAAGGGCCTGACGACCCCCTACAAGTCCCGCCTGGCCGGCAACACGCCCGCCCAGTACCGGGACAAGGAGAACTACTGGATCGGCCTCTACGTCGGCCCCCTCGGCTTCATCACCAACGAGAAGGTGGCCAAGGAGCAGAAGCTGAATGCGCCCAAGTCCTGGAAGGACCTGCTCAAGCCCGAGTACAAGGGCAAGATCCGCGTGGCCAACCCCACCACCTCCGGCACGGCCTACAACATGATCACGACCATCCGCTACATCTACAAGGGCGACGAGGCGAAGACCTTCGACTACCTCAAGAAGCTGGACGCCAACATCGACCAGTACACGAAATCCGGCGCCGCCGGCGGGAAGAGCGTGGCCATCGGCGAGATCCCCGTGGCCATCGGCTACGCCCACGACATGGTCAAGCTGAAGGTGGAAGGCGCCCCCGTGGTCATCACCATCCCCTCCGAGGGTACGGGCTACGAAGTGGCCTCCATGTCCCTGGTCAAGAACGGCAAGGACATGGTCAACGCCAAGAAGCTCTACGACTGGGTCCTCGGCAAGCCCGCCCAGGACATCATCGGCAAGTGGTACGTGGTGCCCCTCTCCAAGCTCGCCACCAAGAACCCCGTGGCCTTCAGCCTGGAGGACGTGAAGACCGTCAAGCAGGACCTGCAGTGGGACGCGGACAACAAGGAGCGCCTGCTGGACCGCTGGACCAAGGAGATCGGCTCCAAGCGCTGATTGTCCTCGTGAGTTGACGCGATACATGAACCACGGGCGGCCCGGAGCCGTTCGTGGTTCATGTCGACGCTGGGAGCGCCTTCCTTGTTCACGAAGAAGAAGATCCTCGCCTTCCTGACCGCCTGCGCGGTCTTCCTCGCCATCGACCTCTGGATGTTCTCCGCGCTGCGGGACAGCTACGAGAAGACGGTCCTCCAGGACAAGAAGGAACTCATCGTGGCCCTCGCCCGGTCGGCGCCGGCAGGAGGAGATGCCGCGGCCGCGGACGCCTGGCTGGCCGAGGCCCGGAAGGCCTACCCGGCGGTGCGCCTGCTGCACGTGCAGGGAATCCCGGGGGCCGACGAGGTCAAGGTCTCCTCCCTGGATCCGGAGCTGAAGAGCCTCTGGGCCGCCATGCAGGGGGAGGCTTCCTTCAAGCTGGGCGTGGAGTCGGCCTCCTACCTCGAGGTGTTCGTGTCGCCGGAACCGGTGCGGCTGGGGGCCCAGAAGTCCCTGCTCATGTTCGCGCCCGTGCCGAACAAGGAGGGCGACACCGCCGTGGGCATCGTGGTCGCCGCCGTGGACGAGTCGGCCCTCACCTCCTTCTTCTACCTGACCTACTCCCTCTCGGTGATCGCCTTCCTCCTCTTCGCGCTGGGGTTCGGCATCGCCACGTTCTCCCGGGATCCCCTCACGGGCTACGCCATCCTGGTGCTCTTCGCCATCGTGCTCACCTTCGTGGCGTACCCGCTCTTCGAGGCCCTGCGGCTGACCTTCGTCCAGCAGGGACGCTTCTCCCTGGCCGTATGGAAGGAGATCCTCACCAACAAGCAGTACCTGGGCGCCCTGGCCGGCTCCGTGAAGCTGGGCGTCCTGACGGCGACCCTGTCAACGCTCCTCGGCTTCCTCTTCGCCTTCTTCGTCGCCCGCACCAGCATGCGCGGGAAGAAGCTCGTCACGGCCCTCGCGACCCTGCCGGTCATCTCGCCCCCCTTCTCCCTGACCCTGTCCATCATCCTGCTCTTCGGGAACAACGGCCTGGTCACCAAGCGGATCCTGGGCCTCGACCACTTCTCAATCTACGGGCTGGGCGGCCTCGGCCTGGTCCAGACCATCAGCATGTTCCCCATCGCCTTCCTCACCCTGGCGGGGGTGCTGGAGGCCATCGACTCCACCCTGGAGGACGCCAGCCTGGACCTGAACGCCTCGCGCTGGAGCACCTTCGCGCGCGTGACCCTGCCCCTGGCGGCGCCGGGGATCCTCTCCTCCTGGCTCCTGGTCTTCACGAACTCCCTGGCGGACTTCGCCAATCCCCTCCTCCTCTCGGGGAGCTTCCGCGTGCTTTCCGTGGAATCCTACATCGAGGTCACCGGGATGAACCGCCTGGGCAACGGCGCGGCCCTCTCGATCCTCCTGCTCCTGCCGACGCTCACGGCCTTCTTCGTCCAGCGCGCCTGGGTGGCCAAGAAGTCCTTCGTCGTGGTGACGGGCAAGCCCTCCGGGCGCCTCTCCGACCTCGCCTCGAGACCCACGCGGATCCTCCTGCTCACGGGCGTGGTCCTCACGAGCGTGTTCATCGTCTCCCTCTACGGCACCATCGTGGCAGGCTGCTTCGTGAAGAACTGGGGCATCGACTACACCTTCACGATGGTCAACATCGTGGAGGCCCTGCAGCGCGGCAAGGCGGCGATGCTCTCCACCATGACCCTCGCGGGCATCGCCACGCCCATCGCCGGGTTCATCGCCATGATCGGGGCCGTGCTGGTGGTGCGGAAGCGCTTCCCCGGCAAGCGCGTGCTGGAAGCCCTCATGATGACCCCCTTCGCGGTGCCCGGCACCCTGATCGGCATCAGCTACATCCTGGCCTTCAACCAGCCGCCCCTCCTGCTCGTCGGCACCGGCGCGATCCTGGTGGTCTGCTACGTCATCCGCGAGCTGCCCGTGGGCCTGGAGGGCGGCGTGGCCACCCTGCGGCAGATCGATCCCTCCATCGAGGAGGCCGCCTCAGATCTCGGGGCCGACCAGGCCACGGTGTTCCGGACCGTGATCCTGCCCCTCATCCGGCCCGCCTTCATCTCCAGCATGTCGTACACCTTCGTGCGCTCCATGACCGCCGTCAGCGCGATCATCTTCCTCATCAGCGCCCGCTGGTACCACATCACGATCCAGATCTACAACTTCTCCGAGAACATCCGCTTCGGTCTGGCGAGCGTGCTGGCGACCGCCCTGATCATCATCGTCCTGGCCGTGTTCGGCCTGATGCGCGTCCTCGTGAAGAAGAGCGAGCACCTTGAGAAGACCGTGACCGTCCAGTGAGAGCCTCCATGGAAAAGCATCCCGTTCCCGTCCAACTCGAGAAAGTGACCAAGATCTTCCGGGATCCCAAGTCCAGGTCGGACGTCTACGCCGTCCGCGACGCGGAGCTCCAGATCGAGAGCGGCGAACTCGTCACGCTCCTGGGGCCCTCGGGCTGCGGCAAGACCACGATGCTGCGCATGGTCGGCGGCTTCGAGCTGCCCACCCACGGGCGCATCCGCATCGGCGGGGAGGACGTGACCTACCTGCCTCCCAACGCGCGCGCCACCGCGACGGTGTTCCAGTCCTACGGCCTCTTCCCGCACCTGGACGTCTTCGAGAACGTCGCCTACGGCCTGCACGTGCGGAAGGTCCCGAAGGCCGAGACCGAGACCCGCGTGATGGAGGCCCTGGGCCTCGTGGGCCTCTCCGAGCTCGCGCGCCGCGCGCCGGGCCGTCTCTCGGGCGGCCAGCAGCAGCGCGTCGCCCTGGCGCGGAGCCTCGTGGTCCGCCCCCAGGTCCTGCTGCTGGACGAGCCCCTCTCGAACCTCGACGCCCTCCTCCGCGAGCAGATGCGCGTCGAGATCCGCCGCATCCAGAAGTCCCTGGGCATCACCGCCATCTACGTCACCCACGACCGGGTGGAGGCCATGAGCCTCTCGGACCGGGTCGTGGTGATGAAGGCCGGACTGGTGCGGCAGGTGGGGCGGCCCTCCGCGATCTACGAGCGGCCCGATTCCAAGTTCGTCGCCGGGTTCGTGGGCAAGGTGGCCTTCTTCCCCGTCGAGGTCCTGGGCGAGGAGGAGGACGACACGGTGACCTGCTCCCTGGCGGGACGCCGGATCGTCGCCGGCTCCATGGCGCCCGGCGTCGGCGACAAGGCCTTCCTCATGGCCAGGCCGGAGTCCCTGCGGCTGGGCGACCCAGGCACCGGGGCCTGCGACGGGACCGTGTCGACCAACGTGTACCTGGGCTCCAGCGTGGAGTGCTTCGTCGCGACGGACTACGGCGAGATCCTGGTCCAGATCGACGATCCCTCGGAAAGCCGCGTCCGGCCCGAGGGGACGCGCGTCTCGATCTCCTTCGACGAGACCCGGGTCCGCCTGCTCCCGGAAGGGGACGAATAGCCTCGTCAGTCCAGCGCGGATCCCACCAGGCGGGGCTTGCAGAGGAAGCGGCCCTCGCTGGTGATCAGGGTGTGCTCGAATGCGCTGGCCTCCTGGGGCAGGAGCGCCCCGGACGCCACCAGCTCGGCGACGGCCTGGCGGAGCCCCGTGCGGGCTTCCGGATTGCACGTGAACTCCCGCGCGGATTCGAATGCCCTGTAGAACGCGTTGCCATCCCGTTCGATCGTATCCATCAGCAAAGCCATCACAACCTCTCACGCTGAAGCAGGCCACAGCACCGGCTCGTGCAAGCCCGTCGATCACAAAAATTCGTCTCGCCTTGGAGTCGCACGCTATTTTCACCCCATTCGACCGAAAAGGGAACAGGTGAAATTTCCGCGTTCTGTCCGGGCGGAGATAGCGATCGCGGGTCCGGCTGGAAGCCGTCCCGTCCTGGGAAGGCCCCGCGGCGCGGGACGAACCGGAAGGCCTACGAGACTCCTTCCGGGATCCTTTCCCGGATGTAGGCGGCCACGTCCTTGGGATCGATGCCCAGGACGAAGGCGAATTCCTCGTTCAGCAGCTTCTCGGCGATGGCCATGATCCGGCTGTCGGTGGTGGTCAACGCCTTGCCGCTCGCCTTCTTGCGCATCTTCTCGAGGTACAGCGTGCGGATGACCTTGATCCACTCCCGGCTGTCGCAGGAGCGGATCCTGGCGAAATACCCGCTGCTGCGGTCGCGTTCGTTGGCGATCCAGATGCTTTCCGTCGCGGGCATCTCCTCGATCATCCGGTGGATCTCTGCCTTGGTGAGCAGCGGGCGCATGTTTTCGAGCTGGTCGTCATGGTCCATGGGCACGAACAGGCGCGAGCCGGGGTCGGTGATGGGCTGGAGCACGAAGCACGCCTGCCCCTCCATGCCCTTCAACTTGGAGACGCAGGTGTCAATTACCCTGCATACGCCTGTCGATACATAGAAGACATAGTCATTGACCGCGAACATGCTCTCGACTCCATATTTGATCCAGTGAGCATGTTTATGGAAACATGCAGTTCACTATGTCGAGTGTATCAAGGGAATCTCCCCGCATGTAAGCGGCACCTTCCTCCCCTGTCCGGCCTGGAGGCTGGTACCCCCTCTCCGCATCGCCCGGATCTCGGCGCCCCTGGCCTCCGAGGCGCCTCCCCTCGTCCGCCGCAGGCGTCCCCGCGGCATCGCCCATCCTGCACGGGGCATGCGGCAAGCCTTCGGCCTCGGGATCGCTGGACCCCGAGTTCCTCGACACATGATCCTGCTTGTATTGCCGAGATGAAAATCGTGTGGATGGCGACGAGATTATCTATGAACATACTTTATTTTGTGAGCGAATTTATATGTTCCGTGTCGATATTTTGATTATTTAATCTAGTGATAATGATGCAAGGGATGAAAGAGATAGAAGCAGATCGAACATGGATCCTATATGACCTGTGTTATTTTAAGTAGTCATGGATAATAATGATAAAATTATGATTATTATGATGGAGAATTGTGAGAATTAATGCATATTGGTCGGGACCGCGGTGGATCCCGTGCAGCGAACAGGATGATGCCTGAAGCGGCGCCGTGGGCTTGTTGAGGGCGAGGTCCCAGCCTGCGCTGACGTGGGGGCTTCACCTCGATGCGAGGGCCCTCACTCGCGGGTCAGGACCCTCCGCCCCTTGTTTCCCCAGGACATCGTGGCGCTTTACTTGGCCAGTGTTTTTCCGCATGTCGTGCTGGCGCTCGACGGCAGCCGGGGCCGTATGACGGAGGAGATGGCCGAGTCCTCGCCGCCGTTCTGCGCCATATCGTCGTGAATCCCGTGCGCATGGACCCATATCCCGGAGGCAGCCGCAAGTCCCGCCATGCTCGCGCAGCCGGCGATACTGCCCACCATCTACAGGTCCTCATGGGATTCCCGGGGTGATGCGATGGCCCAGCGTTTCATTCCCTTCATTCCGGATCGTCGCCGACACCGACCCGCAGCACCAACTCTCCGGGTTCCTGGCGTCTTGCGGGGCTTTGCAGCCAGCGAATCCGTAACGTTGATGAGCCGGCATTCCAGTCGATGCCCGGAGAAGCCAGCTCGATATTCTCGCGACAGCTTTCCAGCTTGACGCGAAACGTCTCCGTGGCTGGATTTCCGGCAAGTGAGAGGATTCTCAGGAACTGCTCTTCCCCCGCCTGGCAGTAGGACATTCCACGGTTGTGTATAAAAGCGTCTGTAAGTCCGGCTTGAGGGCCTGAAGTAGAGGTTGGCCACCGAGTCCGGTAGGTTGATCGCGTTCTAAACCACCAACTTGGAGGACGCGATGGCCGAAGGGAAGTTT
>Ga0209099_1001772_pt1 | contig 20643 bp, 16 predicted proteins | sample AD_JPNHW2_MetaG_FD_184430 | JGI IMG/M metagenome (GOLD analysis project Ga0209099, IMG submission 184430) | Active sludge microbial communities of municipal wastewater-treating anaerobic digesters from Japan - AD_JPNHW2_MetaG (SPAdes) (version 2) | ecosystem: Engineered > Bioreactor > Anaerobic... | reverse complement strand
TGTAGGACGCTATCTCCACCGCAGCGGCCTTGAGGGCCGCATCGAGGGCAAGGCAGCCCTCGAGTGGAGGCGCGACGAGATAGGCGATCGCGGACTTCGGCGACAGGCCGCTCACCTTCGCGAGGTAGGAGCCGATCTGCGCGACGACGTGGGGGAAGAAGGCGACACCATCGTCCGGCGCTGCCGAATACCAGAGGGCCCTTGTCTCGAGGTAGCGCAAGGCCGCGTCGAGGCCCGAGCGGACCTCGGCGGGGTCGGGACCCGCGAGCATCGCGATGATCTCGCCCGAGAAGGTTCCCGAGGAGTGGCGCGCCCCCGCGTAGAAGGAGTGGGCGTAGACCACCTCGACCTCGGCCATCTTCGTGGCCTCGTCGATGGCGACATAGAGGGCGTCGTCGTTGTCCGCGGTGAGGAGGCCGAGACTGACCTGACCGGGTCTCAGTCCGAGGGTCGCCGCGTAGCCGGGCGAGACGCGGGGTATGAGCCGTGCCGCGAGGGCGCGGGCGGGGATGGGATCGAGGACGCCCATGCTAGGCCTTCTCCTCCGCGAGCCTGAGCCTCACTCCGGAGGCCCTGGCCGCTATCATGCGCTGGGCGAGGCGGATGACGTAGGCCCCCGCCTCGAGGGGGTTCACGCCGCCCCCGTCGTAGATGTTGCAGACCACGTCGCGGTCCGCGTCGGAATGGCCGGAACGCGGCTCGAAGCCCATGTAGGCGCTCATCGCGTCCGCCCGCCCGAGTCCGGGCCGTTCGCCGATGAGGAGGATGAGGACGCGCGGCTTCACGAGGTCGCCTATGTCGTTCATCGCGCCGACGCGGCAGCCCTCGATGTAGAAGGGCGTCCCGAGGCTGAGGCCCGCGACCTGGCAGCCGGACTGGATCACCGGGAGGATCTTCGCGAGGTTGGCCTCGATGGCCCGCGCGGAGAGGCCGTCGCCTACGCAGACCTGGATATCGGGCGACTTCGCGCAACGCTCCGTTACCGTGCGCTTCGCCTCCTCGGAGAGGCGGCGGCCGAGGTCGGGCCTGAGGAGGTATTCCTCCCTGCCGCCCGTCACCATGGTGGAGACCGTGAAGAGGCCGAACTGCGAAAGGAGGGCGGGATCGACCTTCCGCGCGAGGGCGTCCTTCGAGATGGCGAGGTCGGCCTGGAAGACGAGGAGATCGCGGGTCCGAGGCCGCGGGCCGGCCCTGCCCACGCAGATGCGGGCAGTCGTCGTGTCCTTGAGGGCCGCGAGTCCCTCGGCGTCGGCGGGCTTAGCCACGCCGGGCCGGGCGAGCGAGGCCGCGGCCATGGGATCCTCGAGGTCGATGGAGAGGCCTTGCGGCGCGGTGGCGCCGGCCGGCGGCCTCGGGGAGGGCATGGCGGCGCGGGGCGGGGCGGCCGCTGGCGCCACAGGGGGCACCCTGGCCTGCGCGGAGGGGGCGGCGGTTCCAGCCCCGGCCGGGGCCTCGGCGCCGTGCGCTGCCGCGTTGTGCGATCCCGTGGTTGCTGCCGGGCTGTCTCCCCGCCCCAGGGCCGGCGCGAGCTCGCGCACGACTGCCTCGATGATGGCCTCGATCCTCTCTTCTTCCATCATCGCCTCACCTCGAAAGGAATACGGACGCGTCGCCGGCCTTGGGCGTGAGGCGTCCGTCGCGCATGAGCCCCATGGACTCGAGCCAGGCCTCGAATTCGGGGGCGGGCCTGAGCCTGAGGAGCTGGCGGAGGGCGGCCGTGTCGTGGAAGGCCGTCGACTGGTAGGAGAGCATGGAGTCGTCCGCGAGGGGCACGCCCATGAAGTAGTTGCAGCCCGCCGCGGCGAGGAGGACGGCGAGGTTCTCCGAGGCGTTCTGCGAGGTGTTCGCGTGGTTCGTGTAGCAGACGTCGCAGCCCATCGAGAGGCCGTGGAGCTTGCCCATGAAGTGGTCCTCGAGGCCCGCTCGGTGGATCTGCTCGCTGTCGTAGAGGTACTCGGGGCCGATGAAGCCCACGACGGTGTTGACGATGAAGGGCGAGTAGCGCCGCGCGAGGCCGTAGTTCCTCGCCTCGAGGGTGAGCTGGTCCCAGCCGTTGTTGGCGTCAGCCGAGAGGGCCGAGCCCTGGCCCGTCTCGAAGTACATGTAGTCGGGCCCGGCGGGATAGCAGTGCTTCTTCGCGAGGGTCGCGGCCTCGTCGAGCATGCCGACCGAGATGCCGAAGGAGGCGTTGCCCTTCTCGGAGCCGCAGATCGACTGGAAGACGAGGCCTACGGGCGAGCCCTGCTGGAGGCAGCGCATCTGGGTCGTCACGTGCGAGAGGACGCAGGTCTGGGTGGGGATCTCCCAGGTGCGGACGATGTCGTAGGCCATGTCGAGGATGCGCGCCACCGAGGCGTAGGAGTCGTCCGCGGGGTTGATGCCGATGACCGCGTCGCCGCAGCCGTAGGAGAGGCCCTCGTAGATGGCGGCGCGGACCCCCTCGGGCGAATCCGTGGGATGGTTGGGCTGGAGGCGGTTCGAGAGCCTGCCCGGCAGGCCTATGGTGTTGACGGAGTGCCGCACGACGCGGAGCCTGCTCGCCGCGTAGACGAGGTCGAGGTTGGACATGAGCTTCGTCACCGCGGCTATCATCTCCGAGGAGAGGCCGTTCGCGATGCGCGCTATCTCCTCGGGTGCGGTCTCGTTCGAGAGGAGCCACTCGCGGAGTTCTCCCACAGTCCAGCCCGCGATCTCGCGGTAGGAGGCCTCGTTGAGGCCGTCGATGATGACCCGCGTCACCTCGTCGCCTTCGTAGGGGAGGGCCGGGCAGTCGCGGAAGGCCGAGAGAGGGACCTCGGCGAGGACGAAGCGGGCCGCCGCCCTCTCCTCGGCGCTCGAGGCCGCGAGGCCGGCGAGGCGGTCGCCCGACTTCTCCTCGTTGGCCTTGCCCATGAGGACGCGGAGGTCGGGGAAGTCGTAGGTTTTTCCGAAGAGCCTGGTGCGCAGCATATCGCTTTCCGTCGCCTCTAGTGGTAGAAGATGAGGGTCTTCACGACCAGCGGAACCACGCGCCCGTCCATGAGGGGCGTGCCGATATCGATGTAGTCGCCTTCCTCGAGGCCTATCTGGTCAATGACGAGGAGGGGCCGGTCGCCGTCGAGGCCCTTCAGGGTCTGGCCGAGGGACTGGGCGTAGTCGCGCTTCGTGATCACGATGAGGGGCTTGCCCGCGGGAAGGCCATGCGCGAAGTCCGCGAGCTTCCCTGCGACGGCGTTGAGCCTTGCGAAGTCCACCGGGCCCTCGAACTCGAGGGCCACGGCGAAGCGGTCCGCTGCCGGATCGAGGTCCCAGCGCCCGAGGGCTTCCGCTATCGAGGCCGCGTCCGCGGGCCGGACGACGGGCACGTTCTTGAGAGGGAGTATCGAGTCGTCGGCCCAGATGGTCGAGCCCGAGAGGCTGAGGCTCTGGGCGCTTGCGCCGATCACCGTGGCGCGCCTCGTCTCGCGCGGCTTCTGTATCGCATACCGCGAGAGCCCCGTGTTGGCGCGGAGGCTCTCCGCGAGGAGGGGCCCGACGTCACCATGGACCGCCACGTCCTCGACGCTCCTCAGGGGGATGGGATCGTAGTAGTAGTAGCCGACGCCGCCCGAGAACATGAGGACCTTCGGCCTCGCCTCGGAGGGAAGGGGGCGGCTCTGGTAGAGCTGTTCCGCGAGGGGCGAGGTCCCGCCCTCGACGAGGAGGAGGGCGAGGTCGGCCATCGCGTCCGTGGCCTTCCTCAGGTCGGCGAGGGAAGGCCGGTCGCCGGGAGAGAGGCGGAGGCCGGCTGCGGCGAGGATGGCCCCGCCCGCCCGCGTGAAGGACCTCACGGCGCCGCCATCGAGTTCGATGACCCGGCCGCCGAAATTCATGGCCGTCGAGGAGACGAGCTCGCCCAGCCTGAAGAAGGCCGCGTTGGCCGATCCGCCGCCGATGTCGACGGCCGTGACCGTGCTGAAGTGCTGCCTCGACCAGGCTGCTGCCCCCGAGCCGCGGCCCGCTATCATGCCCTCGACGTTGGGCCCGGCCACGGTCACGACGAAGTCGCCGGCAAGGCCGGCTATCGCGTTGAGGACCGCGTCCGCGTTCTTCTTGCGGGCCGTCTCGCCCGTGATGATGGCCGCGCCCGTCTCGACTTCTCCGGGCGTTATCCCGGCCCGGCCGTACTCGGCCTTGATGAAGGCCGAGAGGGCTTCCGCGTCGATGGTCTCCGGATCGACGAGGGGCGTGAAGACGATCTCGCTCTCGTGGAGGACCCGTCGGTCCGCGATGTCGATGCGCGGTATCTGGCCGGCGCGGGCCACCTCGACGAGGTTGAGCTCGCTGAACACGACCTGGGTCGTGGTCGTGCCGATGTCGATGCCGACCGAGATCATGCGGCGGGGCTCTTCCATGGGGATGCTAGGCCTTGCGGAAGGTTGTCTTGCCCTCGGTCTCGAGGGAGTCGATGACGGCGACGATGACCGCGTCCACGGGCAGGCCCTCGGTAAAGGAAGTCTGGCGCGCCGAGCTGCCTTCGGTGATGACGACGAGGTCGCCCTGGCCCGCATCGACGGTGTCGACAGCGACAAAGGGCTCGCCCGCGGCCTTGCCCGAGAGGTCGGTCTCCCGTACGAGGAGGAGTTTCCTCCCCCTGAGCTTCTCGTCTTTCATCGTGGCGACGACGGTTCCTATGATCGTTGCGATGCGCATGACCTTCGATTATCCCTTCCTTGATGCCGCGGCGCAAGGACAATAACGGTATAATCGGTTATGGCTTCCGGCATCACCCTCGTGGTTACGGATGGGGCTTCGCGCGTCGGCGAAGAATATCCCTCCATCCAGGCCGCTGTGGACGCGGCTCCGTCCTCGGGCGCGACCATCCTCCTCGGTCCCGGCGAATATCGGGAAAAGATCTTCATCGACAAGCCCGGCCTGAAGCTCGTCGGCGCGGGCCGCGACCGGACCCTGATCCGCTGGGACGACGCGGCGAAAAAGCCCTTCGCAGGCGGCGGCCTCACCGGCACCTTCCGTTCCTACACCCTCTACGCGGGCGGCGCCGACTTCCACGCCTCGGACCTCACCATCGCGAACGGCGCGGGACGCGGATCCGGCGTTGGCCAGGCGATAGCCGCCTATGTCGACGCGGATCGCGCGCGCTTCAGCCGCTGCGCCTTCCTCGGCAGGCAGGACACCCTCTTCCTCGGCCCCCTGCCTCCCTCTCCGCGCATTCCTGGCAGCTTCGTCGGCCCCGGCGAATTCCGGCCGCGTATCCAGGGCCGCCATCTTTTCGAGGACTGCCTCGTCGAGGGCGACGTCGACTTCATCTTCGGTTCGGCAGCCGCTCTCTTCCGCCATTGCGAGGTCCGCTCCCTCGCCTTGCCTCCCGGCGAGGCGGGCTACGTGACGGCCGCCTCGACTCCCGAGGGCGCAGAGCATGGCTTCTATTTCCTCGACTGCGAACTCTCGGGCGACGCGTCGCCGGCTTCGGTCTACCTTGGCAGGCCCTGGCGGCCCTTCGCCCGGACCGCCTTCCTCCGCTGCCGCCTCGGCGACCATATCGCGCCTGCAGGCTGGTCCGACTGGGCCGACACCACGGACCGGGCCAGTGTCCGGTACGTCGAGGGCTGCAATGACGGGTCCGGCCAGCATCCCGGCGAGCGGGTACCCTGGGCCCGGATCCTCGATGAAGCAGCGACAGAGGCCCTCGCCCGCGACCTCGCCGCATGGTTCGAGGCGCATTACTGAGCGGACATTCATCCCGCCCCTGCTTTCCGCTCCCTGTCTTGAAATGCAGCCCTCACGCCGCTACCTTTAGGTGAGTCAAAACCCAAGGAGCCCCTCGATGTTTTCCCGGATCATGGATTTTTTCTCCGCCTCGTATAGCGGTTCTTCGCTCCGCATCCGCAAGAAATCCAGGATCCTGGCCGCCATAGCCCTCGTCTTCGGCCTCGTGTCCGTCGCCTTCATCGCCATCATGGCGGCGACCAAGGCCATAACCGTGGCCGCAGTCTTCGCGGCCATCCTCGTCTTCTGCCTCGTCGTCCTCGGCCTCATCAAGGCGGGCAGGTACAACCTCGCCTCCTCGCTCTTCCTCTACGGCCTCTTCGCGGCCATGTTCGTGGCCATCAAGTTCGACGCCTACCAGAATGTCTACGAGACCTATGTCTTCGGCACCCTCGGCTGCTTCCTCCTCATCATCGCCACCCTCGTGGCCGACCGGCCGTCCCTTCCCATAGTCCTCACCGTCCTCGTCCTCGGCGCCATCGAGGCCCTCTACTGGCTCGATGCCTACCCCCTCGACGGCAAGGTCACCCTCCTTGCGATACAGAACCTCGTCACACCCTCGCTCCTCGTCATCCTCGGCGGCGGCGTGGCGGCCTGGCTCGTGGCGCTCAACAAGGACCTCCTCCTCGAGGTCGAGCGGCGGGCCGAGGGAGCTGCATCCAATTATGAGCATCTCAGCAAGGCCATGGGCGAGGCCCAGTCCGACTCCCTCGCGAGGGGCGAGAAGCTCTCCGAGGGCGCCGTGCGGAGCATGCAGACCCTCGACTCCCTCCGCGGCCGCATGGCGGAGATAGCCCGCGGCATGGACGACCTCACCGCCGCCCTCGGAAGATCGAGCTCGGCCAACGACGAGGCCGTCGCACGCCAGGACGACGTCGGCAAGGCCCTCGTCGCCTACTCCGAGGAAGTGGCGCGGGCCTCCTCGGCCATCGAGGAGATGGCGGCAGCCGTGGGCGGCCTCGGCAGCCAGGCCGGGCACAAGGCCCAGGCCGTCCAGGACCTCGTCTCCATGGCCAGGGCCGGCGAGGGCCTCCTCTCCACGATGAGCGACTCTATCCGCGGCATCCTCGAGTCCGCGAAGCGCATGGCCGAGATGAACGTCTTCATCGGCGACGTGGCGGACCGGACCAACCTCCTCGGCATGAACGCCTCGATAGAGGCCGCCCATGCGGGCCAGGTGGGCAAGGGCTTCGCGGTCGTCGCCGACCAGATCCGCGCCCTCTCGGTCGAGGCCGCGAACAGCTCCCGCGTCATCTCCGAAACGTTGCGCGGCACCCAGGCCGCCGTCGAGACCGCGGCAGCGAAGAACCAGGAGGCCCTCGACTTCTTCCGCAGGATACAATCCGAGATCGACGGCGTGAGCGGCCTCCTCGAGGAGCTCCTCGCCAACCTCCGCGAGCTCTCGGTCGGCTCCGACGACGTCCTCAAGGCGGTCGGCGCCGTGGCCGAGCTCACGAGCGCCACCGAGAAGGTCGTGGCTGCCTCGCGCTCGAGCATCGCCCAGTCTTCCGAGGGCATCGCCTCGGTCGTCTCCATAGCGAGGACCGTCCACGAGGAATCGAGCCAGATGCCCGTCCGCCTCGACGACGTGAGCCGCGACCTCGCCGAGGTCGAGCGCCTCGGCGGCGAGAACCTCAGGACCGTCCAGGACCTCAAGGAGAGCCTCGAGCACTTCAGCGCCGAGGCCCAGGGCGCCGTCAGCTAAGGCGTCGTCACGAGTCCCAGGCCCTGCCTGATGGCGCCGAGGTGCCAGGCCCCGTGCATGATGGCGGCCAAGGTGCCGGTTGCGATGATCTCGTCATCCCACTTCACCATGCCGCCCGCGAAGGCCTCGCGGAGCCCGTCTATCTCCTTTGCAATGGCCGCCACGAGCTCCTTCCATTCGCCCTCGCCAACTTCGCGGACGTCCCAGCTGCCCTTCCAGTCCGCGTCGGGGTAGGGGTTCCCGCCCCTCATGGCCAGGTTCGTGAGGTGGAGCGCATAGCGTATGTGACCCGCGTGCGAGGCCGCGCTCAGGGGGTCGCCGGGAAAGAGGGGCTTCGAGGCCGTGGCCGCGTCGACCTTCTCGATGGTTCCGAGGAAGCCGCAGCGCGGCTCGTTGTCCGCGAACCAGGTGCCCCGCGGATCGGGCGGCCCGACGTAGGCTTCCTCGAAGAGTGCCAGGAGGGCCTTCTCGATGATGTCCCTCGCTATCGTATCGTTTCCCATGAAGTCCCTCCCTTTGCCGGCGCCTGCCGCCGGCTCTGCCACTGGCCCGTATTTTCCCCGGCCCAGGTGGCCATTCCACTACCCGGTCGCTTCGCGCTAGCATCGTCCCATGAACAGCCGGAACCCCGCCCTGCGCGGCAGCCTTGCCGTGGCAGCCTGCGCCTTCCTCTGGAGCCTCGCCGGGCTCTTCATCAAGCTCATCGACTGGAATCCCCTCGCCATTGCGGGAGGCCGCAGCCTCGTGGCCCTGGCCTTCCTCCTCATCGTCGTGAGGAAGCCGCGCTTCACCTTCTCGGGGCCGCAGATCGGCGCGGCCCTGGCCAACGTCGCCACCATGCTCCTCTTCGTCTACGCCAACAAGGCCACGACCTCGGCCAATGCCATCCTCCTCCAGTACGGCTCTCCCGTCTACGTGGCCATAGCCGGCGCCTTCATCCTCAAGGAGAAGCCCAGGGCCGAGCACTGGCTCGCCCTCGTGGCCATAATCGGCGGCATGGTCCTCCTCTTCGGCGACGGCCTCGGAGGGGGCAGCCCCTTGGGCAATCTCGCCGCGGTCGCCGCGGGCGTCACCTTCGCCTTCTACATGATATTCATGCGCATGCAGAAGGAGGGCTCGCCCATCGAGTCCGTCATCCTCGCCCACGCCCTCACGGCCCTCATCGGCATAGTTGCCGCCCTCTTCCTCCCCGCGCCCCGCTTCGGCCTCAAGCCGATCGCCGCCCTCCTCGGCCTCGGCGTCCTCCAGATCGGCCTCGCCTCCGTCCTCTTCTCCTACGGCATCAAGCGCGTGAGCGCCATCGAGTCCGTCCTCATAGCCGTGATCGAGCCCCTCTGCAATCCGCTCTGGGTCTTCCTTGTCATGGGCGAGGCGCCCTCGGGCACGGCCCTCGTGGGCGGCGGGATCATAGTCGTGGCCGTCGTCCTCTCCTCGGTCATCTCCGCGCGGCGTGACGCGCGGGCGGCCGCGGCCACAGCAACCGCGGCGGCCATGGCTGCCGCCGCGCCCGGGAAGCCCGACTCCCTTTCCCCCGCCTCCGCAAAGGCCGACTCCTAGCCCGAAGCGGCGTCCGCCGCCAGCCTCAAGGCCGCCTCGAGGGAGAGCCTCCTGCCCTCGCGCCAGGCCTCCGAGTTCCGAGCCGCGGCGTCGGCCATGGCCTTGCCAAGGCGTCCGTCGCCCGACCAGGCCAGGCCCTTCGTGCGTATCGCGAGTTCCCCGTCGGCCGAGCCCGCCATCGCCGTCGCTATCGCGCAGGCCGCCCCGAGGAGGCGGTCAGCGTCCGCCTCCTTCCCTGTTGCGCACAACGCGAGTCCGAGCTCGCCGATGGCGTAGGCGCAGCTGCCTGAGTCCCCGAGTCTCGCGAAGCGCGCCGCGGTTCCACCGAGCAGCGTCGCCGCTTCCTTCCTGTCGCCGGAGAGCAGGGCGTTCATGCCCTTTCCCTCGAAGGCCCAGGCGAGGAGCCACTCGTCATCCGCGGCGGTGAAGCCGCGGGCAGCTTCCTCGAAACAGGCCCTGGCCTCCTCGTACCTGCCTTCCTCGCGGAAGTAGTCGCCGAGGCTCTCGAAGGCATGGGCTTCCGTCCATTCGTCGCCTGCCGACCTCGCCAGCCTGGCCGCCTCGTCGAGTCCCCCTTCCTGTCCATCGTCGACCCGCCTTCCTCCCGTCGTCCCATAGTTCCAGACGAGGGCCCGGGCGATGCCGCCAGGCTCCCCGGTTCCGCGCGCCGTGGCGACGGCCCTTGCGCAGGCTTCGTCGCCTGCTTCGCGCTTGCCGAGCCAGCGCTGCGCCACGCCGAGGTCGGAGAGGCAGCGAGCCAGCTCCCCGTTCTCGCCCTCCCTCTCGAGGAGGGGCAGGGCTGCGAGGTATCGCTCCTCGGCCTCGCGCCAGTTTCCCTGCACGAAGCGGAACCAGCCGAGGGCGCGGAGGCAGCGGCCCCTGAGCCCCGCCAGGCCGCCCTGGCCCTGCTCGAGGTCCAGGGCCTTCTCGAGTGCCCACCTGCCCCAGTCGTACTGCCCCGTCCTGTACCAGAACCAGGAGAGGCAGGCACAGAGCTCCATGGCCTCGCGCGTTCCATGCGTGGAGAGGAAATGCGCAAGGGAGGCCCGGACGTTGTGCCGCTCGAGGCCGAGGAGCCTAAAGGCTTCCTTCTGGCCGCGGCCAGAGAGTTCCGCCGACCTTGCGCGGGCAAGCTCGAGGTAGTGGAGGGCATGGCGCATCTCGAGTTCCGTCTTGCGCGGATCCCCCTCGAGCCGCGACTGCGCGTATTCTCGCAGCGCCTCGGGAAAGAAGAAACGGGACCTGCCTGATTCGCAGCGCCGCCTGAGGAGGCTTTTCGAGATGAGGGATGTCATTGAATCAAGGAGGGGAGGCCTGTCCCCGCCTGTCGCCTCATTTCCCAGTATGGCCTCTGCCGCGTCGAGGTCGAAGGATCCGGGAAAGAGGCCCAGGCGGGAGAAGAGTTCCTGCTCAGGTTGTGACAGGAGGTCGTGGCTCCAGTCAATGACGGCACGGAGGGTCCGGTGACGATCGGGCCTGTCCCCTTCCCCGGCCGCAAGGAGGTCGAGCTTCCGGTCAAGGCGCTCGACGAGTTCGCCGGGCTCGAGGGCTTCGAAACGCGAAGCCGCGAGTTCGAGGGCCAGGGGCAGTCCATCGAGGCGGGCGCAGAGCGTGGCGCAGTCCCTCAGGTTGCGCTCCGAGAGCTTGAAGTCGGGATTCGCGGCAAGGGCCCGTCTCGTGATGAGGTCGAGGGCAGGCCAGGACTCGAGCTCGCCGGGAAGGACCTTGGCCCCGGCTGGCGGGGCCTTGAGCGTCGGAGGATCGAAGACCGTCTCGATCCCAAGCCCCAGCGCTTCGCGGCTCGTCACCAGGATCACGAGATGCGGGCATGCACTTGTTAGCCTTTCCACGAAGCCCCGGGCTTCGAGAAGCTGCTCGAAATTGTCGAGGACGAGGAGGGATGACCGTACCGCCAGTCGGTCGCAGAGCCTTCCCTCGACATCGGGCCGTACCTTGCCGTCGAAGGTCATGCCGATGGCCTCGGCGATGGCTATGGGCAGGAGGGACGGATCCCGCAACGACGACAGGTCGACGAAAAAAGCCCCACCGGGATAGGCCCTGCCGTTTTTTTCCAGGATCGCCCTTGCCAGGGCCGTTTTCCCGAGTCCTCCCGTACCACGGATCGTGACGAGTCGGCCTCCTTGTCCATCGAGAAGGCCGCCGATGAAGGCGAGCTCGCCATCGCGGCCCACGAGATCAACCTGGGCAGGCGTCTCCCTGCAGCGCCCCCTGCGCGACGGTTCATCCGGACCCCTTCCTCCTGCCCCTCCCAGGCGTCGGTCCTCTCCTGCAAGTTTTTCGAAGCTCTCGCGGAGGGGCCGGCCAAGCTCCCGCTGGCTCGTTTCTCCCCAGGCCTTGTAGCGCTCGAGAGCCTTGTCGCGTTTTCCTTCCTCGATGAGGATGCTGACCTCGAGCTTCCAGGCTTCACTCTCGAGGGGGGAAGCCTCGAGCCAGCGCTCCGCCCATGTCCATGCCCCCTCGAGGTCGCCGGAGAGCCTGTGCGCCAGGGCGAGCCGCCTCAGTACCGAGTTTTGCTCCCCGTGGAGCCTGTCCCGCCAGGAGAATTGCCAATCGTCGAAGTCGCAGCTGTCCTGCAGCGTGAATCCGTCCATGAAGCCGGCCCGCGGACTGCCCCATGACCGGGCGGCCGCTTCGAAGCGGCTCGAACAAAGCGGACAGGTTCTCTCGTGGCCATGCTCCGGGCAGGGGCGCGCGAGCTCTTCGAATTCGAGGACATCGACCCTGACCGAGACCTCTTCGAGCTCTATCTTGTCCTGTCGGGCATGGAGACGCTCCTCTCCAAGTACGCTCTCAAGGTCGAAGACGCTCGAGCGGAGGTTCCCCCGTGCCCGTTTCTGGTCGCATTCCGGCCAGAAGAGGGCCGCCAGGCTGTCCCTTCCATGGGGGCCCTTTTCCAGGGCCAGGAAGGCGAGGAGGGCAAGGGACTTGCGCCGGGCCAGCCGTATCGGGCTTCCCCCGTCTTCAAGGGAAGGCACGCCGATAAGCCTGAGGGTAGCGCGGGGAGGAAGTCTCTCCATCATTTTTCTCTTTTTCAACTATTCCGCCTCTCACTGTCGTTTGCAACGCTCCTGAAACGCCATCCACTATGCTTGTACCAGGTATCTTCCCATGTCGCGGGAACCAACGAGATGCGGCTCCCGCGAGGAGGTAGCATGAAGGAACGAAAGGGATTCGCGCGACGGGACTCCTGGCTCGCGGCTTTGGCACTCATCGTGCTTGCGCTCGCGCCGGTCTCTGCAGCTCCGAAGGCCGAGCTTCTCTGGGTTGCCACGGGAAACGCGACCGAAAAGCTCGACTGGACCATCGATGTCTGCGTGGCGCCCGATGGCAACATCTGGGTCGCCGACATCTCGGACCGCTTCTTCATCTTCAATCCGAAGGGCGAGCTCCTCGAGGTCTGGGGCAGGCATGGCACGGGTCCCGGTGAATTCAGCTTCTACCAGCCCCGGACGAGCCTGAAGCAACTCGAGCTCTGCGCCGATGTCCTCTTCCTTCCCGATGGAACCTTCCTCGTCGCCGATTACCTGAATCGGCGTATCCAGCTCTTCGACCATGAACGGAACTTCCTCCGCATCTGGGATTCCACGATCGTTAATCCCCTTATGATGGCTCTTATGCCTGGAGGCGAGGTGCTGGTTGACGACGGAGCACGGATCATCCGTTTCGACCAGGCGGGACATCGTCTGGGAGTCCTTATCAATGTGGAGAGCCTGAGGGATGCAGATACGCCGGCCCAGGGTCTCGCCTTCAACGGCTTCGGCGTCGATCCCGAGGGAAGCATCTTCACCACCATCTCCAGCAAGGCCCGCATCTTCGTCTTCGATTCCAAAGGAGCCCTCCTTGGCCGCTTCGGCGAGGCCGACTGGAAGGCCTTTGGCGGCCTACGGCCCTCCTGGGAAAAGGTCTTCGACGAACGCGGCAACGTCTATGTGGCGGACTCGGGGAACAACCGGGTGGTCGTCTTCGACAAGGCAGGGCGCTTCCTCTTCGACTTCGGGCGCTACGGCAAGGGCGAGGAGGAATTCGTCTGGCTCACCTCCATCGCCCTCGATGGCCTGGGAAATCTGTACGCAGCCGACGAGGTGGGCAAGAACCTCAAGAAGTACGTCCTGTCCGGCCTGCCCTCGGTCGTGGCGGTGGCCGGGCAGAAGCCGCCCCTCGAATAGCGCACCGTCCAGACGCCCCCGCCGATCCCGGTGCCGGCCGGACTCCTGTCAGAAGGGAGCCGGCCGGCCATTATTGGCCTTGAGTATATGCAATAATGGATATATAATTACTTCCGCATCTTCTTGAAGGAACGACTTCCTTTTCCGTGAACGCCCGGAAAGCTTCTCGCTATACTCTGCAGCACTAGGAGGCATACATGTCCATCGATGTCGAAAAGGAGATGGCAGCCATCAAGGCCCAGCTCGAGGAGCGCCCCGGCGCGAAGAACAAGCTCTCCATGGTCGTCTTCTCGGGCGATCTCGACAAGCACATCGCTTCCATGATCATCGCGACGGGAGCCGCCGCCATGGGCATGGAGGTAATCCTCTTCTACACCTTCTGGGGCACCGCCGCCCTGCGTGACCCGAAGAAGCGGGCCAAGGGCAAGAACTTCATGGGCAAGATGTTCGGCATGATGCTTCCCCGCGGCCGCAACAAGCTCCCCCTCTCGCAGATGAACATGGCCGGCGCCGGACCCGCCATGATCAAGAGCCTCATGAAGCAGAAGAACGTCGCCAGCCTCGACCAGCTCTTCGAGGCCGCCGCGATGATGGGCGTCAAGATCTACATCTGCCAGATGTCCATGGACCTCATGGGCATGAAGACAGAGGAGATGATCGACTACCCCGGTCTCGAGGTCGTCGGCGTCGCCACCTTCCTCGCCCATGCCAAGGAATCCTCGATCCAGCTCTTCCTCTAGGAAAGGAGATACATATGGCCGAACATGACGCGGTAAAGACCCTCGACTACAAGGGACTCGCCTGCCCGATGCCCGTGGTGCGCATCAGCCAGGAGATCGGCAAGATCGCCGTGGGCCAGGTCGTCGAGGTGCACACGACTGATCCCGGCTCGATCTCGGACTTCCCGGCCTGGGCCAAGACCACGGGCCACGAGGTGGTCGAGATCAAGCAGGAAGCCGGCCTCATTCGGATCTTCGTCCGGCGGAAGAAGTAGGGGGAGCCGTGGATCCAACGACGGTTTCGGCCGCCACCGCAGCGGCCGGCGTGGCCGGCGCGGCTGTTGCCGCGACCAGCGACGCGGTCACGGCCGCGACCGCCGCTGCGACCGCGGCAGGCGGCGCGGCCAGCGCGGTCTCGGCCGCGTCGAGCCTGCCCCCGACAGGCCTCGGTCTCGTCCTGGCCAAGGTCTCGTGGTTCATCAACGTGCCGGGCTTCTATATTGCGCTGGCCTTCGGCCTCACCTTCACCATCCTCAGGCTCGTGAAGATCTTCGGCTCTGGCCCCGCGCCCTACCAGCTCGCCATCTACCCCGCGGAGAAGCACCCCGTCCTCGCGGCCCTCCGCGACGCCCTCGGCATGCCCCAGGTGAGAAAACGCGACCCGGTCTTCTGGGCCTTCCTCGTGGTCTTCCACCTGGGCCTCCTCGGCATCGTCCTCGGCCATGTGGACATCCTGCCGGAGGTGAGCATCGTGGGCGAAGCCTCGCGCGACATGGTGGGCTCGGGCGTCTTCGGCCTCATGGTGACCGTGCCGGTCTTCTACTTCATCGGGCGGAGGTTCCGCAGCCCTGTGCGCGAGATCTCGACGCCGGGCGACTACCTCCTCCTCTTGCTCCTCCTCTTCACCTTCCTCCTCGGCGACCTCATGAGCTGGGGCAATTCCTGGACCACCCAGGGCTTCGTCATGACCAAGGCGGACTTCTCCCGCTACTTCGACGGCCTCTTGCGGTTCAGGTTCGAGGACCCCCGCGCCTACCTCCACGGGACGCATTACCACTTCCTCACCCTTCACCTCCTCCTCGCCGAGGCGGTGCTCATGGTCCTGCCCTTCACGAAGGTGATGCACGCCTTCCTTTCCATTCCCGTCAATGCCGTGAGGAGGCGTATATGGACGAAGCATTGAGCGCGGCACTGAAGGAGCTTTTCCAGACGAAGCTCAACGGCGTCATGCGCATGTACCTCGACACCTGCGCCCGCTGCGGCCTCTGCATCGAGTCCTGCCACGTCTACGCCTCGATGCCGGAGTCCCGCTACACGGCCGTGGGCCGGGCCGAGATCGTCCGCAAGATCTTCCGCCGCTACTTCAAGCTCGAGGGAAAGTTCGCGCCCTGGCTCGGCGAGGTTCTCGAGTTCGACGATGATACGGTGCGCCGCCTCTACGACGCCGCCTATTCCTGCACGGGCTGCAGGAGATGCATGGTCCACTGCCCCTTCGGCATCGACACGCAACAGATCATGGGCATAGCCAAGGCCCTCCTCATCGGCGCCGACCAGGAGCCCAAGCTCCTCTCCATGCTCGCCGACATGTCGATAGCCAAGGGCGAGACGATAGCCGACTCGGGCGCAGGCTACGCGGAGGCACTCAAGAACCTCGGTCCCGAGGTCCTCGCCCTCTGGCCCGAGCCCTCGCACGGCCCCGACGGAGTGGCGCTCGACCCCATCCCCTACGGCGTAAAGGGCGCCCGCGTCCTCTACGTCGCGTTGTCAGGCTCACATTCAGTCGTCAACGCGGCGGCCATCATGAATGCCGCGGGCGAAAGCTGGACGGTCTCCTCCTTCGAGGCGGTCAACTTCGGCGCCTTCATGGGCGACCCGGTCAGGATGAAGAAGATCGCGGCCCGCATCGTCAACGAGGCCAAGGCCCTCGGCGTCGAGGAGGTGGCCATCGTCGAGTGCGGCACCGCCTATCGCGTCATGCGGCACATGGTGGGCGACCTCCTTGGCGAGCACGGCTTCAGGGTCGTCGCCTTCGTCGAGCTCATCGCGCGCTACCTCCGCGAGGGCCGCATCGCCCTGAAGCCCGGCACCATCGAGGGGAGCATCACCTACCACGATCCCTGCCAGATCGGCCGGAACGGCGGCATCTACGAGGAGCCGCGCGAGGTGATCCGCGCCCTTACGGGCAACTTCGTGGAGCTCACGCCGAACCGCGCGGAGAACTGGTGCTGCGGCGGCGGGGGCGGCCTCATCGCCATGGGCGAAGAGGACTTCCGCATGAAGTCCTCGCGGGTCAAGGCCGAACAGCTCAAGGCCTCCGGGGCCGCCATCGTGACGACTGCCTGCGAAAACTGCCACAGCCAGCTCGCAGACCTCAATCGCCACTACGAGCTCGGCATGAAGGTCGAGTTCCTCTCGGCCCTCGCGGCCCGGGCCCTCGTTAAGCCCTGAGCCGCGGCCTTTCCGTAAAGCAGAAGGCCCGCGTTGCCTGGTGGTGGCGCGGGCCTTTGCTTTTTCCGTGGCAGGCCGCGCAGGCTACGGTTCGCCCCCAGTACTATTATTTTCACTGTGAAAAAAATTGACAGCGTATTTGTTTGCAGGTACTATATCCAAAAGGTCAAAATCCTTGGTTAAATAAGTCGACATCTTCGATCCTCAGCGCAGCTGTTGGAGGGCCTCATGTCGTTCTCGAAGATCCGGACCAAGCTCATCGTCCTCATGATAGCCGTAATGTGCCTGACCGGCCTTGCCCTCGCGGCCTGGTCGGCGATACGCAGCCCCGTCGATCGCCTCAAGCAGGACCGCGAGGTCCTGGTTTCCGCCTCCCTGGCCCTTTCGGATCTCCGCCTCGAGTCGAGCCGCCTCCTCGTCACCGCTCCCCGCACCGAGATGCCGCGGCTCCAGAACGTCCAGACCAGGATCGAGTCCTCCATCACCCGCATCGAGGGTCTCAAGGCCATCCCCGCCCTCGGGCCCGACCTGGCCGAGGCGGTCAAGGTCGTTGCCAACATGTGCAAGATGGCCGATTCGAGTTTCACGACGCTCAAGGACGCCTACACCGAGATCGCGGGTTCGTCCGCGGCCGATGATGTGCCGCCCCTCAACTTCGCCGCCCTCGCAGGTGCCGACCGCTCCGCCGCGGCCGACATCGTGCTTCCCCTCATCAACCTGAACCAGAAGGCGAGCGAGCTCTCCGATGTCGTCGACCTCGGCATGCAGTCCATCACGGCCCAGTACTCGCTCGTGGACGACGGCATCAGGAAGATCGAATCCCGCGCCACGGTCCTGGGCCTCGTGGCTGCCTGTTTCATCGTCGTGGCCACCCTCGCCATGGCTATCCTCGTGGCCTCGGGCATCTCGAGGACCATCGAGGGCCTCGAGCGCAAGCTCGGAACCATGACCGCAGGCGACCTCTCGGTGCGCTTCGAGGCGAAGTCCCGCGACGAGCTCGGCCGCCTCGCCACAAGCCTCAATTCCTTCCTTGACGTCCTCGGGGGCTTCCATGGCCGCATCCGCGAGGCGGCTGAGGCCAGCAAGGCCCTCCACGACCAGCTCCAGTCCTCGGTTGACACGGCCATGAGCTCTTCCGAGGAGATAGGAGCCAGCACCGGTTCCATCGCGAAGCGCATGGAGGAGATGGACGGCCTTGGCCGCAGGTCGAGGGATTCCGTCGATGCGGCCCGTGAGGCCTTCACGGCCCTTCTCGCCCGCGTCGAAGCCGAGACCCGCCTCGTCTCCGACTCCGCTGCCTCGGTCACGCAGATGCTCGCCTCCATCGGCAACATCGCGCGCATCACCGACGCCAACCGCGCCTCGGCAGAAGCCCTCGTCGAGGAGGCCGAAAAGGGCAGGACGGTCTTCGAGGAGTCCTTCGACCGCATAGCAGGCATCTCGGGCAGCGTGGACGTCATCCAGGAGATGGCCGCAGTCATCAAGGGCGTGGCCGAGCAGACCAACCTCCTCGCCATGAACGCGGCCATCGAAGCCGCCCACGCCGGCGAATTCGGCAGGGGCTTCGCCATCGTCGCCGACGAGATCCGCAAGCTCTCGGAGACCGCGAGCGAGAGCTCCCGCGGCATCTCGCAGACCATCGCCGAGGTGACGACCCGCATCCAGGAGGCCGCCGACACGCGCGGCGCCACCGCCGCGGCCTTCGACGCCATCTCGCGCCGCATCGTCGAGGTCTCGCATTCGGTCACGGAGATCCATTCCAACGTGGCCGAGATGGAGGGCGGCGGCAAGCAGGTCCTCGACGCGATGACCGAACTCAGGGAGCGCTCCGCCGAGGTGGCGGACCGCTCGCGCGAGTTCGATACCGCGACCGCCGGCCTCACCGAGGGCATCGAATCCTTCCTGAGGCTCTCCTCCGAGGTCGTCGCCAACATCGGCGAGATCTCGGGCGGCATCGGCTACATCGGCGAGTCCGTACGCGGCATTGCGGACGCCTCCGAGGGCGTCGCGGCCGCGGGCGAGAGGCTCGATACCGAGATCGGCCGCTTCAAGGCCTAAAGGGCCCGCGGGCGGCGACGCGGCCACCTGGGTCGCGTCGCCTCCGCGCATTTATCTGCAGTCCGCAGCCTGCCCCGCGCCGCATAATGCCGGCCAGCCAAGCGGGCCGCAGCCCGCCTGGGCCAGCGGACCTCTTCGCTATTCCTTCCTGATCAGCTTCACCAGGGCGTCCACGCTCACGCCGAGGTGCTTCGCGACCTCGTCGCCGGGGCCGGACTCGCCGAAGCGGTCGATGGAGAGGATGTCCGCGGGGCTCGAGGCGATGCGCTCCCAGCCCGAGGCCACGCCCGCCTCGGCCACGACGACGCGGGCTCCGGGCGGGAGGATGGCGTCGCGGACGGGCTCAGGCTGCGAGAGGAAGAGCTCGCGGCAGGGCATGGACACCACGCGGATGCCGCCGCAGGCGGCCTTTGCGGCCGCGTCGCCCTCGATCTTCTCCACGGCCTGCAGGGCGAGGGAAACCTCGCTGCCCGTGGCCACGACCACGACGTCCGGGGCGGCCTCTGTGTTTCGCACGACGTAGGCGCCGAGGGCCATCGTGTAGGCCCAGTCCGGGTCGGCCTTGGCCATGACGGGGAGGTTCTGCCGCGTCAGGGCGAGGACGGTCGGGCCGTCCCTGCGCTCCATGGCCATGCGCCAGGCCACCGCCGTCTCCTCGGCGTCCGCGGGCCGCATGACGCGCAGGTTGGGGATGACGCGGAGGCTCGCCAGGTGCTCGACGGGCTGGTGGGTCGGGCCGTCCTCGCCGATGTAGACCGAGTCGTGGGTGAGGACGTAGACCACGGGGAGGCCCATGAGGGCGGAGAGCCGGAGCGAGGGCCGGAGGTAGTCGCAGAAGACGAGGAAGGTCGCCACGTAGGGCGTGAGGCCCCCATGGAGGGCGAGGCCGTTCGCGATGGCCGCCATCCCGTGCTCGCGCACGCCGAAGCGGATCATGCGCCCGCCTCGCGAGGCGGCCGAGTAGTCGCCGCCCGGGATCTGGGTGACGTTGGGGCCGGTGAGGTCGGCCGAGCCGCCCACGAGGCCGGGCCAGGCGGCGGCGACGGCCTGGAGGCAGGCGCCCGAGGCGTTGCGGGTCGCGACCTTGTCGCCCTGCTTGAAGGCGGGAAGGTCGAGGGGCTTCACGCTCTTGCCGGCCAGGGCCGCCTCGAGCTCGGAGGCGAGGCCGGGGTTCTCCTTCTGCCAGGCCGCGAACTCCGATTTCCAGGCTTCGTGAACGCGGGCCTCTTCGGCGCGGCGCTTCTCGAAATGCTCATAGGAGCCGGGGGCGACCCAGAACTTCGCATCGGCCGGAATGCCGAGGCCTGCCTTGGCCTTGGCCACCTCTTCGGCGCCGAGGGGCGAACCGTGGCAGGATGCCGTGCCCTGCTTCGTGGGCGCTCCCTTGCCGATGACCGACTTGAGGATGACGAGCTTCGGCTTCGACGTCTCGGCCTTGGCTTCGGCGAGGAGGCGCTCGAGGCCAGCGAAGTCGTACATGTCTCCTGAGAGGACCTTCCAGCCATAGGCCTCGTAGCGCTTGCCCACGTCCTCGTCGAAGGCGATGCCCGTCGAGCCGTCGATGGTGATCGAGTTCGAGTCGTAGAAGACGACGAGCTTGCCAAGGCCGAGGTGGCCCGCCAGCGAGGAGGCCTCCGAGGCGACGCCCTCCATGAGGCAGCCATCGCCCGCGAGGACATAGGTGTAGTGGTCGATGATCTTCCTCGTGGCCGTGTTGAAACGCGCGGCGAGCATCGACTCGCCGATCGCCATGCCCACGGCGTTGGCCAGGCCCTGGCCCAGGGGACCGGTCGTCGTCTCTATGCCGGGGATCATGCCGTACTCGGGGTGGCCCGCGCAGCGCGAGCCGAGCTTGCGGAAGCGCTTCAACTCGTCCATGGTCACGCCGTAGCCGGCGAGGTGGAGGAGGGAGTAGAGGAACATCGAGCCATGTCCCGCCGAGAGGACGAAGCGGTCGCGATCGATCCATGCGGGATCGACGGGATCGACCTTCATCGCCTCTCCATAGAGGAAGGCGCCGAGCTCTGCCGCGCCGAGGGGCAGTCCGGGATGGCCCGAATTCGCTTCCTGGATCGCGTCCATGGCGAGGCTGCGGACCGACAGGGCTATGCTTTCAAGGGCTTTGCCGTCCATGCGTATCTCCTTGCAGTTCATGGTTTCGAGCCTCCATTCTATTCGCCGGCGGCATTCCCTGTCCATCTCGACGCAATCTTCCTTTCCAAGG
>Ga0209099_1001771_pt1 | contig 20645 bp, 20 predicted proteins | sample AD_JPNHW2_MetaG_FD_184430 | JGI IMG/M metagenome (GOLD analysis project Ga0209099, IMG submission 184430) | Active sludge microbial communities of municipal wastewater-treating anaerobic digesters from Japan - AD_JPNHW2_MetaG (SPAdes) (version 2) | ecosystem: Engineered > Bioreactor > Anaerobic... | reverse complement strand
ATTTTTGCACTCTAATTTCCCAAGCGGATGTGGCGTAATTGGTAGCCGCGCTAGACTTAGGATCTAGTGCCGAGAGGCGTGGGGGTTCGAGTCCCTTCATCCGCACCAAAAGAACCGTAAAGCGTAAAAACTTTGCGGTTTTTTTTTGTTTTTGGGTATTTGTTTTTGGGTATTAGGTTTTGGGTATTAGGTTTTGGGTATTAGTTATTGGGGTTTGGGTATTGGGTTTTAGTAGACATTCGTCCTTTGTCCTTCGTCCTTCGTCCAAAAAAAGAGAGGCCAACCCTGCCCCTTCTTTTTCCATTTGCTAATTTGCTATTTTGCTAATTTTTTTTGTGTAAACTGTTCCATCGTTTGAAATCACCTTTATTAGATAAATACCATCTGGTAGATTAGAAATATTAACTTTATTTGATTGAAAATTTATATCTGAGGAGACAACTTTCCCAAGTATATCGTACAATAAGAATGATTCGGGTTCACATCCCGATATAATTATCTCATCAGATGCCGGATTTGGATATATATTACAGATCGATTTTTGTTCAGATACAATTCCGCTATAAGTACCGCATGGATTTTCTTTATCAAAAAATAACCAAAAACAAGCCACTGCTATATCCTCATACAAGTATTTGATTTTGAGTAAATCGTAGTATAATGGCAAAGCATCCTGAAAATTACAAGTAATTTTAATTGTTCTCCATAATGTATCACCAGTTAAAGGGTGAAGATATGGTTTATAATCATAAGATTTTATATCATATTTTCTTAAAATTAAATTCATAGGTTTGTTATTTGATCTAATAGCTGAAGAAGGAACAAGCGTTGGATCAAAATAAAAATCATAAAAAGATAAATATATTCTTCCGTTGGTGTATGAAGGTGTTGATGAACTACCATAGAATTCATTGTGATAAGGTAATGAAAATTGAAGAAAAAATCCCGGAAAGCAATTTTCTAAAATATTCATCAATTCATATTGCAGGTGTTCATATCCTTCTTGAATCCGAATCTGATAAATAGGGAGTTCGCCTATATAATCACACATATATAATGAGTCCAAAAAAGCATATTCGACCACATGATAATCATTAAAAACAAGATTCAGACCGGCATTTGCTGTTCGGTTCCCATTCACGGGAAATGCATCAGGATTATAAGGAATACACCAAATAATACCTGTACTATCACTGATTTGAGCATTCAAAATATTCCCATAAAAGAATTGTGTAAAAAGGATAAACGATAAAAAAATCGTTAATTTTTGTTTAAAATAATCTGATTTCATAATTCTCTGTTTTAAATGATCTATAGATTTTAGAATTAATATGCAATAATACAAAAAAAACAGATAATAAACAATTTTAACAAAAAAGAGAGGCCAACCCTGCCCCTCCTTTTTCCATTTGCTAATTTGCTATTTTGCTAATTTGCTCATTTATTTCATCTCTTTTTGGAGTTTTTCATTCAATAAAGGAACAATTTGATTCACGTCTCCAACAATTCCTAAATCTGCTGTCTGGAAAATTGGTGCATCTTTATCCTTGTTAATAGCAACGATAAAATCTGACTCTTCCATACCTGCTAAATGTTGGATTGCACCTGATATACCTAAAGCAAAGTACAAATCGGGACGAACAGTCTTGCCGGTTTGTCCCACCTGACGATCATGAGATACCACCCCTAAATCAACCATAGCGCGTGATGATGAGACCTCTGCACGTAAAGTCTTAGCCAATTCGTTAAGTTTTTTGAATCCTTCTGCATTACCAACTCCTCTCCCACCTGAAACCAAAATTTTGGCATCTGTAATATCTACTAAATTTTTAGTTTCCTTCACGGTTTCAAGAATTTTCACTTTAAACTTTGAAGAATCAAACTGAATATTCACTTTCTCCACATTTCCCTTTCTTGATATATCTTTCAGTCCTTTCATCATCACACCGGGACGAACAGTTGACATTTGAGGGCGATGCTCTTTACAAACGATGGTAGCCATTAGATTACCTCCAAAAGCCGGACGTGTCATCAAGAGATGTCCATCATCTCCCATCTCTAATGCGGTGCAATCTGCTGTTAAACCTGTTTCAATACGGGCAGACAATCTGGGACCTAAATCACGTCCAATCGTTGTTGCTCCAATTAAGATAATCGAAGGTTTGTAAGATTGAACCAACTGGTTCACAGCTTGCGTATATGGTTCAGTATTATAGATTGAAAACTCAGGGGCATCAGCGTACAAAACAATATCTGCACCATAAGAGATCAATTCGTGTGCTTGCTCATCCATATGATTTCCTAAAAGAATAGCAACTACTTGCTCATTCAGTTTTTCATTTAACTCCTGAGCTTTGCTCAAAAGTTCCAGACTCACATTTTGAATCTGACCGTTTCGTTGTTCAACGAAAACAAAAATATTTTTATATAATGATTGGTCCATCTTAATTACATTTTAAAATTAGATAATGAATTTTTCTTTCAGTTTCTCCATAATGATCTCAACGGCCATCTTGGGATCCACTTCATACTTTTGGCCCACAGACTTTGCTCCTTTAGAGAAAGATTTAAAGACGCGTGTAGGAGATCCTTTAAGTCCTAATTTGGTCTCATCTACAGAAATATTGTCAAAGCCCCAAACTTCAACCTCTTTTTGGTAAGCAGTCATGATTCCGTTAACCGACATATATCTTGGTTCATTTGCTGAAGCTAATACCGTTATCAAACAGGGAGTTTCCACTTGAACGATTTGATAACCTTCCTCGTTTGCTTTTTTAATCGTGAAAGTATCATTAGCGAACTGAAGATCTTCAACGTAAGTAACTTGAGGTAGATCGAGAAGTTCTGCAATTTGAGGTCCTACCTGAGCAGTATCCCCATCAATTGCCTGACGACCAGTAATGATCAAATCATACTCTAACATTCTAAGAGCACCGGCTAGAGCATTGGATGTAGCTAAAGTGTCAGCGCCGGCAAATCTTTTATCAGTAAGGTGGATTGCTCTGTCTGCGCCCATTGCATAGGCTTCTCTTAATATTTGATCTGCTTGGGCAGGACCCATAGTGATTACGGTCACGTGTGCTCCAAATTGATCTTTAAGATTCAAGGCCATCTCAAGTCCCCCTTTATCATCCGGATTCATAATACTGGGAACACCATCTCTAATCATGGTTCCGGTTTCAGGATTTAATTTGATTTCTGTAGTATCCGGAACTTGTTTTATACAAACTATAATTTTCATATTGAATTCTTTTCTATTAATAAACTATTTTAATAAACCGGCAGCGATCACCATTCTTTGAACTTCAGATGTTCCTTCATAGATTTCAGTGATTTTCGCATCTCTTAACATTCTTTCCACTGGATATTCTCGGGTATATCCGTATCCGCCGTGAAACTGAACTGCTTTGGAAGTAACTTCCATTGAGGTTTCAGATGCATATAGTTTAGCACGGGCGGCTTCAACGGAATAGGGCAGTTTCATATCTTTTTTATAAGCAGCCATGCGAACTAATAAGCGGGATGCTTCAATTTTGGTGTCTAAGTCGGCCAATTGAAACTGAGTATTTTGGAATTGAGCGATTGGTTTTCCAAACTGTTTTCTCTCTTTGATATATTTCAAGGTTTCATCCATCGCCCCTTGAGCAATTCCCAAAGCCTGAGATGCAATACCAATTCTACCACCATCAAGTGTTTTCATTGCGATACCAAATCCACCTCCAATTTTTCCTAAAAGATTCTCTTTAGGGATGATACAATTTTCAAATATCAACTCGCATGTAGCAGAACCTCGGATTCCCATTTTTTTCTCTTTTTTACCAATCGAAAAACCTGGTGTATCACGTTCCACAATAAAAGCGGAAATTCCTCTTGTTCCCTGCGATTTATCTGTCATAGCCATAACGATATACACTTGAGCATACGCGGCATTCGTAATAAAGATCTTGGATCCGTTTAAAACGAAGTTATCTCCATCCGCAACGGCAGTAGTTTGTTGAGCAGAAGCATCAGTTCCGGCATTAGGTTCCGTTAGGCCGAATGCACCAATCCACTCGCCGGAGCATAACTTAGGTAAGTACTTTTGTTTTTGTTGTTCTGTTCCAAATTCGTAGATTGGGGCAGCACATAGGGATGTATGTGCCGAAACGATCACACCTGTAGTAGCACAAGCTTTTGAAAGCTCTTCGACTGCCATAGAATAGAGCATATTATCGCCACCGGCGCCTCCATATTCCACAGGAAATGGGATCCCCATTAATCCAATTTTCGCCATTTTAGGGACTGTTTCGACTGGAAAACGTTCCTCTTCATCAATCTCAGCAGCCAGAGGGCGTACCTCTTTTTCAACAAAAGCCCTGATCATATCCAGGAACAACAATTGCTCTTTAGTTAGTGAAAAATTCATATCTTTTTTAATTTTTTTAGTGAATATATTGATTTGAAAATAATTACAAAAGGATAGTATACAACAAGACAACATTCACTGGGTGAATATTGTAATGGTATACAAGGAAAGGTAAATATTACCGTATCATTCCTATAAAAACTGACACATTATAAAATGGGGAAAAGCAGTTTGAAAATGGGTGGAAAAAGCACTCATTCGTAGTGGTTTTTCCGTATAGAAGGGAACTGGATCCTCTTCTATATCAATAAGATGAGTAATGGTATAAGGTATATTCATTGTTTTTAATTTTTGTACAAAAGTACAATAAAAAACAGCGATTTTCCAGTGAATTATGCCATTTTCTTCCCAAAAATTCTTAAAAAAAAAGGTGTAAACTTTCGTTTACACCTTTCATTTTTTTGTATAGGAATTCTAATACAAGAAACTCAATAAAATACCTGCGGCAACCGCACTACCGATTACACCGGCAACGTTTGGTCCCATCGCATGCATCAACAAATAATTCGTTTTGTCATATTTTAATCCTTCAACCTGAGAAACACGAGCGCTATCAGGAACAGCAGAAACTCCAGCATTACCAATCAATGGATTGATTTTATTTCCATCTTTTAAGAATAGATTGAAAAGTTTAACAAATCCAACACCACCAGCAGTTGCAAAAACAAATGATAAAGCACCTAGTCCAAATACTAAGATTGAATCAACAGTTAAGAATGTAGTTGCTTGAGTTGAAGCTCCAACAGTTAACCCGATTAGAATAGTAACGATATCAATAAGTGGACCACTGGCAGTATTCGCTAAACGGCGAGTTACGGAACTTTCTTTAAGTAGGTTACCGAAGAATAACATACCTAAAAGAGCCAAACCACTAGGAACAATAAAAGCTGTTAATAGGATACAAAGTATAGGGAATAAAACTTTTTCTCTATGAGAAACCACGCGAGGTGGGCGCATTTTAATCACTCTTTCTTTTGGAGTAGTAAGTAATCTCATAACCGGTGGTTGGATCACTGGAACCAAAGCCATATATGAATATGCAGATATTGCAATTGCACCCAGCATACTAGGAGCAAGTTTAGAGGCTAAGAAAATAGCAGTAGGACCATCAGCACCACCAATGATACCGATTGCACCGGCTTCCATAGGGGTAAATCCTAGTAATAAAGCAAAAATATATGCTGCGAAAATACCTAACTGAGCGGCTGCTCCAATTAAAATCAATTTTGGATTGGAAATCAATGCAGAAAAGTCAGTCATTGCACCAATACCAAGGAAAATTAATGGTGGATATACCCCTTGAAGTACACCAAAATAGAGGTAGTTCATTACTGAACCACTCTCATAAACACCAATTTGTAAACCATCAGTGAACGGAATATTACCAATAATAATACCAAACCCAATAGGTACGAGAAGAAGAGGTTCATAATCTTTTATAATAGCTAAGGCAATAAAGATCAACCCAACAGTTATCATAATAATATGACCCCAAGTACAGCTTGCAAAACCTGTATATTCATAGAATTGCGAAATTCCTTCTTGGAAAAAATTTAATAGATTCATTTCTTTTTAAGTTTTAGGGTTAGATTTGACTTAACCAATTACAACTAGAACATCACCTTCCATCACAGCATCGTTTCTTTGAACGCGTATTTCTTTAATCACACCTTCTTTATCAGCATCGATATTATTTTCCATTTTCATGGCTTCTAATAAAACGATATGATCTCCAGGTTTTACATGATCGCCAACTTTAACGAACACATCTAAAATAGCACCTGGAAGAGGAGATTTTAGCGAACTTCCTCCTGTTGGAGCTGATGGAGCTTTAGGTATAGATGCCCCTGCTGAACCTGCTTTTGGTGCTGGAGGGGGAGTCAATTTAACAACTGCTTTAGGTTGTACAAATTTCTCAACTTCCATCTCCACTTCATATGGAGTTCCGTTTACTTCTATTTGAGCTATATTGTCTTCAATTCCTACAATGTCAACATTGTATTTATTTCCGTTAATCGTAAATTTATAATTTTTCATTTTTATCTATTATTGATTTAATAATTCATTTTTGACTTATCTTCTTTTTGGTGTTCTTTTAACCATGAGATGTTTTTGAGACCATGGAGAAAAATGAGCAGAAGGAGTTTCAATAGTAATCACTTCACTCTCTTTATCATGAGCTGAATTCAAATAGTAATGAAGCGCCATAGATGCTGCTGCAAGAGCTTCACCATTTTCTAAAATTTCATTATCTTTTGATTCAGTTTTCTTTTCTTCAATTACTTTGGCTCTTTTTTGTGCACTATGTAATTTTAAACGGGGTGCTTTTTTATTGGATAATCGAGCAAATAATTTTAGAATTAAGAAAATGATAAATAATGCAGTGAATACAACAGTCATTGAAATGATTGCTAATCCAAACCCATATTTATCTTTTTTGCTAATTTCTTCTGATTTGGAAGTCATGGGCTCCGGATTATTTTGAGAACCTGGTGTAAAGTATTTCAATTCAGATAAATTACTTACCATTTTTCCATCCACTTCAACTTCAACTGATCCATAATCATTTCTATAACCAAATGAATGTGTTGCAGTACGTAATGAATTATTAAATTTGAAAAAATCAATGATAGTTTTTCCGTTTGAACTAATCAAAGCAACATAATTGTTTGAATTAGAATCTAATGGATTAAAATTAGTATGAAATACACCATACGTTGGAGTATTATCCAAATAAAAAATCAAATAACTTCGTTGTGGAATTAACGTTTTTGGATCCCCTTTTGGTATTCTATACCAATTAGAGGTGTTTCCAGCTGCTAATCCTGTTGTGTCATTGGTTAAATAACATTCTGCAATATTTACTTTATTGTATGATGTATTGAAAATTTCAACCCAAGGTACATGGCGACCATATTCATCAGCCAAATTATTAATATTATTCAGAAAAAGTTCGTTGATTTTTAAATCACTCTGTTTCTGCGCGTTAGTAAATCCTAATGCCAGAATCAAAGTCACAAAAATGAAAAATGTCTTTAGTTTATTCATCGTATTTCATTGTTATAATGGACAATTATCGTGCTTTTTAGCAGGATTTTCTAAACGTTTGTTCTTAGTTGATTCCAATGCACGGATCACTCTGAAACGGGTATTTCTTGGTTCAATGACATCATCAATATAACCATAACGAGCAGCTACATATGGATTTGCAAATGCATCACGATATTCGGCTTCTTTTTGACTCATGAATTCAGCTTGTTTTTCAGGATCTTCAATAGCGGCAATCTCTCTACCATTTAAAATTTCGATAGCACCTTTTCCACCCATCACAGCAATCTCTGCAGTTGGCCATGCATAGTTGATATCTCCACGTAAATGTTTAGAACTCATTACACAATATGCTCCACCGTAGTTTTTACGAAGAATTACTGTAATTTTTGGAACAGTAGCTTCACCGTAAGCATATAACAATTTAGCACCATGTATAATCAAGCCGCCGTACTCTTGACCGGTACCTGGAAGGAATCCCGGAACGTCAATTAAAGTAACGATTGGAATATTGAAAGCATCACAGAAACGGATAAAACGAGCTCCTTTTCTGGAAGAATTGATATCCAAAACTCCAGCTAAATATTTAGGTTGGTTTGCAACAATACCTACTGATCTACCGTTAAAACGAGCAAAACCAATAATGATATTTTGTGCATAGTTAGGTTGAATGTCAAAAAATTCACCATCATCAACAATCGCATGAATCACCTCCTTCATATCGTAAGGTTTGTTTGGATTGTCTGGTATGATTTGATTTAATTTATCTTCTAACCTGTTGATTGGGTCTTTTGTAGGAACATAAGGTGGTTCTTCCATGTTATTAGATGGAATGTAACTCAACAGTTTTCTAATTGTTTGAAGACCAATCTCTTCATTATCTACTGCAAAATGAGCAACCCCTGATTTTGTAGAGTGAACAGTTGCACCACCTAAATCTTCAACGGTAACATCCTCATTGGTAACGGTTTTTACCACTTTAGGACCGGTTACAAACATGTAACTGGTGTTCTTAACCATCATGATAAAGTCAGTTAACGCAGGGGAATAAACAGCACCACCGGCACAAGGTCCAAAAATTGCAGAAATTTGAGGAACTACACCTGATGCTAATATGTTTCTTTGGAAAATTTCAGAATAACCAGCCAAACTATTAACACCTTCTTGAATACGTGCTCCACCAGAGTCATTAATACCAACAACAGGTGCACCCATTTTCATAGCTTGATCTAATACTTTACATATTTTATTGGATTGAGTTTCAGATAATGATCCTCCAAATGTTGTAAAATCTTGAGAATACACAAATACCAATCTGCCCTCTACAGTACCGTATCCTGTTACAACACCATCTGATAAGTATTTTTCTTTATCCATTCCAAAGTTTACACAACGGTGAGTTACAAACATATCAAACTCTTCAAAACTACCTTCATCTAATAACATTAATATGCGTTCACGTGCAGTAAACTTACCTTGAGCATGTTGTTTCTCAATTCTTTTCTCGCCACCACCTAAACGAGCTTGTTCTCTCAATTCAAGTAGTTGCTTGATTTTTTCTTGCATTGTCATAATTATGTGATTTTTAAATGATTAACTTAATTTTGTCATTTTTTAATAACGGGTGCAAAGTTACCACTTTTTTGCTAAAAAATCCATAAAAAAACGGCAAATGTTAAAAAAAATTAAAATTTTTATTTAACATTTGCCGATAATTATGAATATCCTATCTGATTTATTCCACAGAAACTGATTTTGCTAAATTTCTAGGTTTATCTACATCACAACCGCGAGCTACTGCGATATGATATGCTAATAGTTGTAATGGTATCGAGGCAACAAGTGGGGATAATAACTCATCCGTTTTAGGTATTTCAATACAATAATCAGACATACTTTTCACGATCTCATCACCTTCAGAAACGATAGAAATTATTTTACCATTTCTAGTTTTCACCTCTTGAACATTGCTCACGACCTTATCGTAAGTTTCTTGTTCCGTTGCAATAACAACAACCGGCATAAATTTATCTATCAATGCAATTGGGCCATGTTTCATTTCAGCTGCAGGATATCCTTCAGCGTGAATGTAGGATATCTCTTTAAGTTTTAAAGCTCCCTCTAAGGCAACAGGGAAATTAACACCTCTACCTAAATAAATGGCATTTTGAGTGTGAACAAACTCATGTGCAATCTCTTTGATATATTCATTTTGAGCTAAAATGGACTCAATTTTAGCAGGAATGGCCTCTAATTCACTAATATAATGGTGATACATAGATAATGAAACTTCCCCTTTCTTTCTGGCTAAACTTAATGCCATCAAAAATAATACTGTTACTTGAGCTGTAAACGCCTTTGTTGATGCTACCCCAATTTCGGGACCGGCATGTGTATAAGATCCTGCATGTGTATTTCTGGCAATACTGGATCCTACTACATTACAAATACCAATTACGGTAGCCCCTTTACTCTTGGCTAATTCAATAGCGGCTAAAGTATCAGCTGTTTCTCCCGATTGTGAAATAACAATCAACACATCATCCGGTCTGATAATCGGATTACGATACCTGAATTCTGATGCATATTCCACTTCAACCGGAACCCGAACCAACGATTCAAAAAGATGTTCAGCAACCAATCCGGCATGCCATGATGTTCCACATGCAGCAATGATATATCTACCGGCATGTAACATTTTACTTTCGTATTCAATAATTCCACCTAGAGCAACAACATCTTTCTTGGTGTTGATCCTTCCTCTCATAGAGTCTGAGATAGCTTTGGGTTGTTCAAAAATCTCTTTTAACATGAAATGTTCAAAGCCACCTTTTTCAAGTTGTTCCAATTTCATCTCTAATCTTTCAACAAAAGGCTTCTTTTTTTCATTTCGAATATTGGTTATCTCTAACTTTCTGTCCGGATGGATCACAGCAACTTCTTCGTCCTCTAGGTAAACTACTTTATTGGTAAATTCTACCATGGGAGCACCATCAGAACCAACAAAATATTCGTTTTTCCCAATGCCTATTAACAAAGGACTCCCTTTTTTGGCTACGATCAACTGTTGTGGATGATCAGAAGATAAAATAACAACAGCATAAGTACCAATAACCACAGACATGGCCAGTTGAACAGCTTCTACCAGGTCCACATTTTCAGTTTTTGCAATATCTTGAACCAAATGCACTAAAACTTCAGTATCGGTATTACTTAAAAATTCATATCCTTTTTCAGTTAGTTCTTTCTTTAAACTCAAATAGTTTTCAATAATTCCATTATGGATAAGCGCTAATTTTCCATCCACGGATAAATGGGGGTGTGCATTTTGATAATTTGGTTCCCCATGTGTTGCCCATCTGGTATGTGCAATTCCTATATTGGATAAGGTATCTTTATCCGAGCAATATGCTTCTAAGTCGGCTACTTTACCTCTACATTTGTACAAGGATATCTGGCCATTTTGCATCAAAGCAACACCTGCACTATCATATCCTCTGTATTCTAATCTCTTAAGACCGTTAATTAAAATCGGATAAGCATTTCTACTTCCGGTATATGCGACAATTCCACACATAATAAAATAAAATTTAAATTATTCAATTAGTATTCCGTATAGGAGATCTCCAAACGCAATCTTGTATTTTCGTCTTGAGGATTTAACCCTCCCATTATTAATCTATTACCTCTAACACCTGCTCCAGAGACAACTAAATAAAAATAATCTTTATATTGACCTCTTAAAATTAAGTCTTGGATATAGTTTGTTATTCTAATTCGATATTCCTTTTTGGAAGTATTATAGCTTCCACCATAATAGTCGGTAGTAGTAAAATAAGCATCATCCGGTAAATAAGTGATTGTTCCATCGCTCTTTACTCCTTGAATAGCAAGTAAAGCAGGCATAAAAAAATGGGCTTCATCTTCAGAAATATTGGTAATCACCAATTCTGCTCTATTGATCACGATATTCTTATCTTTAAAAGTGTTTTTTATCGTTGGAAATCCGATTTTCATTTTTACTCCGCCAGTTGGTTGAAGATAAAGCTTATCTTGACCTACTGCATCATGTCCACCTGTCGGAATACCATTGATCACTTCAGAAACAAAATCGTTATTCCCTTGCGTTTGTCCAGTTATATAATTATGTTCAAAATTATTGAATCTAACGGCAGTTGAATTGCTTACCAATGCATATCGTTTGTTAATTCCGTTTTTCTTATAGTGAATGGATATTCCTGAAATGGAGCTAGTTAAATTAACATATAACAAAGATCCTGTTCCTTGTGGATTTTCAACAGTAATATAAAGCCCTTTGAAAAAATTAGCAAATGTTGCATCATTCACCATAGAACTAGAATTTTGAAGAAAATGCAAACCAAAATCATCTGTTAATCGAATCCTTAAATGGGCATCATAAGAATTGGTATCTATTAATACTCTGGTTGTTGGAGAAGGTCTGACGCTATAATTGGGATCATAAGTCAAATTCTCACTTTTATGAGCCACTGTACTGGAAACTCTATAAGTAGAATCAGAATACAACTTTTGGTCTAGTTCATACACTCTGATCGGCAAAGCTGTAGTGGTGTCTCCGAAAAAACCACCCACTCTAATAGTCAAAATCACTGAATCCAGAACAGGAGCTGTGCCAAAATCCACACTATTTCCAGACAACAAATATTGTGAATAGACTGAAGCTTTTGTAATTCCAAAAGTAGGATCATTGACATATCCAATCACATTACTCCCCAAACCGGTTGAAGCGATCGTATCATCTAAGATAGATTGTGCTGTAAGGGTTGTGGAATCCATGAAAGAGGTTCCCAACAAATCATTGGGGTTACGTAGATTTAGTCCTAAAGATGTTAATTCATCATCGCAACTAACAAAAACAAGTGCAACGAAAGTAAGTACTAATAGAGATAGTTTTCTCATTTAAAAAGGTTATTGAACAACAGGGTTAAATTCTAATACTTCTGAATAAAATTGATCGTATTCTTCAATATAGTCCTCTTTGTCAGGGTGCACCAAAATAGGTTTTTCGGTGAGTTTTTCTAAATAACTAACAATGCTTTTCTTAACATCAGGATGCCCGATAACAACAGCGTCAGAATTATCAATAGCCGATTTAATAACGGTTTCATAACCCGCTTTTTTAAAATTCGATAATGCATCCGTTGGAATTCCTGTTATTCTTAATTTTTTAGCAAAATTATTTGAAAACTTATCTGCAAAATGGTCATTATAGACCGAATAAATCAATTTTGTATCTTGGAACAAAGGATTATCTTTGTAACAAGTTCTGATAAATAGTGGTACGAGTGAAGTGATCCAACCATGGCAGTGAATAATATCCGGATTCCAACCCAATTTTCTAACAGTTTCAATTACCCCTTTTGCAAAAAACAACAATCTGGAGTCATTGTCTGAGAAAAATCTACCTTCATCATCACAAAACAAATTCTTGCGGTGGAAAAAATCTTCACTATCAATGAAGTAAATCTGCATCCTGACAGTTTGTAAAGAAGCAACTTTAATGATCAAAGGATGATCAGTGTCTTCAATAATTATGTTCTGTCCCGATAATCTGATTACTTCATGGAGTAGATTCTTTCTTTCATTGATACAGCCATACTTTGGCATGAATGTTCTGATTTCATTTTCTTTCTCTTGGATGCCTTGCGGCAAGTATCTGCAAATTGATGAGATATAGTTCTCTTCCAAATAAGGGTATATAGCGGGTGCTATAAAGAGAATTTTTTTCTTTACCATAGCTTTTTTATTTCAATTTGCAAAAATATATAAAAAAAACGATATAAATCGGCAATTATTTTGTAAAAAAAATTAAAATTCGATATTTTTTTCTTTTATCTCCCTTTTATTTTTGGGAGCATAATAAAAATAAAGGATAATATCCAGGCTAATCAATAGAAAATTGAAGAAATAACAAATAATCACTACATCTAATGAATACATAAATTTATGGATAATCCCAAAAATATACCCAATTAATACAATGATCATAAACGATAGACTCTTTCCCAATACAAACTTCGTTTTTAGTGATTTAATAATGGAAAATGGCCAACTCATAGCAAAACTCATCAGCATCGCTACCTCAAATATACTGAAATCTTTATAAATCATGGTTGCTACTTTTCAGCAGGTTTCTCACATAACTCGGTTAAAACACCTTGAGTTGATTTAGGATGCAAAAACGCAATCTGAAGCCCTTCAGCCCCTTGTCTAGGTGCTTTATCAATCAACCTAACCCCTTTACTTTCAGCCTCTTCTAATGAAGCTGCAACATCATCTACACAAAATGCTAAGTGATGAACTCCTTCTCCCTTATTCTCAATGAATTTGGCTACAGTACTCTCTTCATTCATTGGCTCCAACAACTCAATTTTGGTCTGTCCAACCATAAAAAAAGCTGTTCTAACTTTTTGATCAATAACCTCTTCAACATTGTAACACTTTAATCCTAAGATCGATTCATAATAAGGTATAGCTGTTTTTAAATCTTTTACAGCAATTCCAATGTGCTCAATATGTGATACTTTCATAAAAAATATTTTTAAAAATTGAAAAAATTAATCTCTACCTTCTACCCGATCTAAAACCTTTGTATGATGTTTTAAGGTTCTTAAAGTTAACATCACAATCAACATAAAACATAAAACATAAAATGAGATTCGAATCGGAATAAAGGGAAATTGATCCCCTAGCTCTAATAAATCAAAACGGTAAGCTGTCACGTAATCCACAATAGTGTAAATCAAAGTGATCGCAAATATTCCGGTGTATTCTCTTCTTAAAACTGTTTTAAATGAAAATGGAATTTCACTTTTTTCAAATTGTCGAAATGCTGGTATAAACGCTGGTACTTTTCTGGACCAGTCCAAATAGGATTCTCCAAATTGTTTCTCTAAAAAACGTTCTTCAGCAAACATAATTCTTTCGTAATACAACCAAAACAATAAAGAAACGATGATAAATAGTAAAATATCGAATGTAAAGACCAAAAAACCTGCCCACATCAAATAGTTCCCTAAATATAATGGATGTCTTACAATCGAATAAATCCCCTTAGAATTTAATTGTTTGGCAACTTGTTTGTCGGTATTTCTTCCCGATGTTCCATGGGGTGTGGTTCCAATCGCATAACAACGAATCACTAAACCAGAGATTGAAATCAGTAATGAAATAACAAAAACGATCGGTTTAACAATCCCTTCACCTGTCTCAGGAGTTATAGATTCATAAAAAAAATAATTTCCAAATAATAAAATGGGAATGGCTACAATTAAAATGTACAAAGGAATAATTCCACGTTTTTTGAATAAAATGTTGCCGTTTTTTTCTAAAGAATCAATTAATGCCATATTTGTGAATTTTGGTTTGCAAAAATAGGAAAAAAATAGGATTTAAATGAAAAGAGCGGCAAACGCCGCTCTTACTATGATTATTTTCCTCTTCTTTCTTTAATACGAGCTTTCTTACCGGTAAGTTGACGAAGATAGTAAATACGTGCACGACGAACAACCCCTCTTTTGTTTACAGTAATCTCAGAAATAAATGGAGATGCAAATGGGATAATTCTTTCAACGCCAATTCCACCAGATATTTTTCTTATAGTGAAAGTTTTAGTAACGCCTTCACCACCAATTTGTATAACTACACCTTGAAACTGTTGTATTCTTTCTTTAGATCCTTCAACAATTCTTAAGGAAACAGTGATAGTATCCCCAGCTTTAAATTTTGGAAACTCTTTTGTTGATACTAAGTTATCCTCTACATATTGAATTAATTCTTTTTTCATCTTCGTCTATTTTTTCTATTTTGAAACGCATTCTTTTTTGAGGCTGCAAAAATACAACTTTTTTCTATACGAAAAGCTAAAAATGAAAAATATTTTTAAAAATTTGTATCCTTCACCCACTTCTTCCCTAATTTTCTAATTTTCTGTACCTTATACTAAGCACCACGCCTTTTAAACAATTCTGTCAACGACTTAATATAATCTACATCCGTGTATAAAATCGTACTATCAACTCCCGATTTTTTAAATTGCTCCCCACTTTTCTTGTACTGCCAATTCCACCATTCCCCGTAAGATCTCCGAACCTTTCCATCCGACGTGTCAATATATCGCTTCTCCCCACTCTCAGGATCTTTCATCATAACGATGCCAACATCAGGTAAATTTCGTTCCCCTCGATCCACTACCTGTAAGGCTACCAAATCATGCTTGTTCGAGGCTATCTTTAAAGCCTGCTCAAACTCATCATCGATGAAATCGGACAGAATAAACGCTGTACACTTCTTTTTATTCGAATTGGTTAAATAACGTAATGCTTCTGAAATATTGGTTTTCTGTTCTTTAGGCTCATAATTAACTAACTCTCTGATGATTCTAAGGATATGTGATCTCCCTTTCTTAGGAGGTATAAATTTCTCCACTTTATTACTGAAAAAAATCACCCCCACTTTATCATTATTCGAAATGGCTGAAAATGACAAAACAGCAGATAATTCAGTGATTAAATCGGACTTAAACATGTTCCTCGTCCCAAAGCGATTCGATCCACTTACATCAATCAGCAACATCACTGTCATCTCCCGCTCCTCTTCAAAAATCTTAACATATGGATGATTAAAACGTGCCGTCACATTCCAGTCAATGTTCCGAATATCATCACCATACTGATACTCCCGAACCTCACTGAATGTCATTCCACGCCCCTTAAACGCACTATGATACTGTCCAGAAAAGATTTGTTGCGTCACTTTCCGAGTCCTGATCTCAATTTTTCTGACTTTCTTTAATAATTCTGTAGATTCCATTTTCTTAAACTTTTAAGTTGGTCACTCTGTTTAAAAATGTTTTGACTAAGGAACCTCAACTGTATTTAAGATTTCATTGATGATATCTGAAGATGTAATATTCTCAGCTTCAGCTTCATAAGTTAAACCAATACGATGTCTTAATACATCATGGCAAACCGCTCTGATATCTTCTGGAATCACATAACCCCTTCTCTTGATAAATGCATACGCTTGTGATGCCAAAGCTAAATTGATCGTTGCACGTGGAGAAGCCCCATAATTGATCATATTGGTGAATTGATCCAACTTATATTGAGCCGGAAATCGGGTTGCAAATACGATATCTGTTATATAATTGGTGATCTTTTCGTCAATATATACTTCTTTAACGATCTCTCTTGCTTTTAAGATATCCTCAGGTTTTAAAACAGTGCTGGTTGTAGGCAAGGAGGCTTCCAAATGTTGTCTTAAAATGAATTTTTCTTCCTCTTTAGTTGGATATTGAATCACCACTTTCATCATGAAACGATCCACTTGTGCTTCAGGAAGCGGATAGGTTCCCTCTTGCTCAATCGGGTTTTGAGTTGCCATCACTAAAAATGGTTCCTCTAGACGATAGGTTTGCTCTCCAATAGTCACTTGTTTTTCTTGCATTGCTTCTAAAAGTGCACTTTGAACTTTTGCAGGAGCCCTGTTAATCTCATCCGCTAAAATAAAGTTGGCGAAAAGAGGTCCTTTTTTTACAATAAATTCCTCTTTCTTCTGGCTGTAGATCATGGTTCCAATCAAATCCGCTGGCAACAAATCTGGTGTAAACTGAATTCGGCTGAATTTTGCGCTGATAATGTTCGCCAAAGATTTAATTGCTAATGTTTTAGCCAAACCCGGAACCCCTTCCAATAAAATATGCCCATTAGTAAGCAATCCGATTAGTAGTCGCTCAACCATGTGTTTCTGACCCACAATAACTTTGTTCATTTCCATGTTTACCATGTCCACAAATGAACTTTCACGCTGAATGCGTTCATTTAATTCCCTGATATCAACTTGTGTATTCATATTAAATTAAATTAAAAAGTAGTTTAAAAAGTTCTGACTTCCAAACGATGTGGTATTAAAAATATTGTATTATTTTATATTTTTTTTGGGGGCAACCTAACTATTTGAAAGGATTCTCTTTCTCAGTTAAAGTGATTAAAGAATGTCGTGCCCGTAGCTGTTTGATAAACTTTCCATGTTGTCTGTATGAGATCTTCATCACGATGAGATTCCCGTTTACATCTGTTCCCATCGTTACTGTTCCCAATCGATAGTTTTCAACATGTGCTAACATGATAATGATCCCTCTACGGGCGTCAAAATAGGAATCTTGTGGTAATAAAGTGGGTAATACTGAAAAAGGAAGCTTCATGTAAAACTCCTTCTCAGGTGAATTAGCTACAACAACATATACGTAGTCTTTATCTTTTAAGAAATATTTGATCTCACTGATGGGTATCTTGATCAATTCATCAGAGATAGAATTTCTGTTTACTAAAAAGAAATCATCCCGGTGTCTATTGAGAAAACGTTCTTTTATTCTTCTGAAATTAGGAATCAAAAGATCCTTAGACACAAAATCCAGGAGGTTTCTTTCCAAATAGACAAAAGCACGCTCGGCATATTTTTCTGAATAGGTGGTAAGAATCACAGTAAACGGTGGACTAGGCATCTTTTCCAAGAGCTCAAAACCGGACATTTCAGGCATCTCTACATCCAAAAACAATAAATCACAAGTGTGTGATCTGAAAAATTCTAATGCTTTTACAGGATTATTGAAATAGGTCCACTCTGCGTTTAGATTATGCAAATTAAACAAATAAGATAGTGTAGTGGGTACATTGGGATTATCATCAACGATTACGAAATGATATCTACTTTTATCCATAATTAAAATTGTATTAAGAGTTTAGCAAAAAATTTATCGTCTTTATTCTCAAATTCCAAAGTGTGTTTTTTGGGATACATCAACTCTAAACGGTTTTGAAGATTGGGCAATCCCTTTCCATTCCCTTTTCGATTGATAATGGTTGGTGAAATATTGTTTTCACAAGTAAATAATAAGGTGTGTTCATCCGGTTGTTCATATTTAGTTTTCACGTAACCGGTTCCATCATGGGGACAAAACTTAAACGCATTACAAATCAGATTCTCAAACAACAATGGCGCCAGATAAATCATAAAGTCAACTCTTTCAGCCTGAACTGAATAATCGATATAAGAGGCGTGTCTAATTTTCTCCAATTCAACATAGCTATCGTAAAACCGAATTTCATCTTTCAAGGTTACCTGCTCTTTCACGGAGTCCACCATCATATAGCTGATCACATGTTCCAGTTTTTCCAGCTGGTGTTTAAAAGTGTCGCGATCGGCTGTCATTAAAAGGTTTTGCATAGAGAAAATAACATTGGAAAAATAGTGTGGGGCAATTCTGGAGGATAAATACAAGCGTTCAATTTCAAACATTCGGATCAACTTCTTACTGTATTCAACAGACTCCTTATAGTACCGGATGATGATGAACACCAGCATAAACCCGGCATTTCTGATAGTTATTGGAATCAAGTGAAAATTATTATAGGATATTTGATTTCCAATACAACTTTTGATATCTGGCAGAACAATTAAAAATTCGATTACTCCAGAAAAAATTATTGATATTATTGTTAAAATCCAATATATTCCTCTTGAACCTTTTTTATTTAAATATTTAAATAAAATAAAAAAGTTTAAGTAAACAAAGAAGACCAATATTAAAACAGAGATTGTTTCTTTATATAAGTGTTGATTACAAAATGGTCTTATTAAAGAATTATTCTGAAAATAATAAATAATATATCCCCAAAAAAGAACGTGCAAAAGAATTTCAAGCCAATTTTTTTTTAGGGATTTGAACATATTATCTATTTAGTTTTTACTTATTAGAATAGAATTGTTTATCAGTGATAAACACATCTTTGAATGTGAATTGTTGAGAAATAGCATCTTTATAGGAAAGCTGAGCAGGGATATTTATCCATTGTTCGTTATTATTTTCATCTAATCCAACATATATGGAACGATCAGGCATATTAAAAAGATCAAGAGCTGTCAATTCATCTGCATTTAAAGTGGTTGCCAAATAAGTACCATCTCCATCGCTTTTTAAAGTTAATTTTTGATTAGCAACACAAGCACGACCCCAACCTTGACAATCAAAATGTGTGGCCTTTCCATTAATATACACACAAGAATTGTTACATTCAGTTGAACTATGTCCTACAGCCATTTTTCCGCTAAAAAATCCTTTTTCCAAGTTACCATGGTCATGTTCATCACAGGTGATGGTACCGGTGTTAGTGGTTGGATTGGTGTTTAAGGTTTGATTTTCTTGATCCATACATGAAACCATTACTAATGCTAGCAAAATTACGAATAAAAATTGAATCTTTTTCATTGTTTTAAAATTTTAAGTTGTTATATTTTTTTGATGTTGTTTCTGTCACAAATATAAATGGTTAATTAAATGATTATTTGAATTTTAACATATTTTTGCATTAATTAACAAAAACCTCATTTCAATTTTTTTTGCGCATAAAAAAAGATCAAATTCGCATTTTTTTTACAGTTTACACTCTTTAAATGTCGAATTAGATTTTGAGAACTACCCCTTTTAGGATGTTTTAGGGGTGAAATTCTGAGCCATTTTGTTCCATTTTGGAAGGAATTTTGAAATTTCCTGTATTTTTTAGAAAATTTTAAAATCACTTTTCACTCCGTTATCCTCTTTCAATTGTTCATAAAATGGTACATTTCCTAATCATGGATAATCATTTATTTATAAAAAAGTTATTTACCTAAATAAAAAACATCGGTTTTACAAAGCATCTTTAACTTGTTATATCAAATTTTGTTACTTTTGCTTTTTAAAAAATAATCCTTATGAAAAAAATTCTTTTTTCCCTTAGCCTTACCATTATTATTTTAACTTCTTGTCATTCAGGCAAAAAGGCTCAATTTTACCTGGAATTAGTGAATTGTGAGAAAAATACTCCTGTATTATTATATGTTGCTGATGCAACGGGAGCACTCGATCTTACCGAACCTGACACCCTTTTTACCGGTAAAAAAGGAAAACTTTCGTTTTCTATTGATCTTGAGAAGCCGCAGTTTATTCTTCTAAAAGCTACTTCTTCTAAAGGGAACTACACTTCTACCCCAATATATGTCACTCAGGAGGGTGAATTTAATCTTCAACTTTCCCCCTACAAATCTCAAAATGAGATTCCGATGGTTTTTATGGATGGTGAAAATAGCCTGGGTATTATTGAATTAATCCGTT
>Ga0209099_1001770_pt1 | contig 20651 bp, 18 predicted proteins | sample AD_JPNHW2_MetaG_FD_184430 | JGI IMG/M metagenome (GOLD analysis project Ga0209099, IMG submission 184430) | Active sludge microbial communities of municipal wastewater-treating anaerobic digesters from Japan - AD_JPNHW2_MetaG (SPAdes) (version 2) | ecosystem: Engineered > Bioreactor > Anaerobic... | reverse complement strand
CATACTTTTTTCTGCCGGATCCCTGATTTTCCAGTATGACTACATTGTTTTCAAGAGCCGCTGTTTTTCTGGCTTCTTCGTTAGTAGGATTCTGGGATAAAAAATAAGTTTCAAAACCGGAAATCCTGCTGCTTATTGATGCATTTACATGAATGCTTACAAAGATCCCGTTGGTATCTTTTTTAAGTTCCCTGTTTGCAATTTCCGCTCTCTCGGCAAGTTCAATAAATCTGTCCGAACTCCTGGTGGTTTTAATTTTGGTGTTCTCAAGTCTTCTTTTAAGCAGAGCTTCAACTTTTTTTGAGAGCTGCAGAGTAATAGTTTTTTCCTTGAGCCCCCCCTTCCCTATTGCTCCGGGATCTTTCCCGCCATGTCCTGCATCGACTATGATAAAACCGATTTTCTCTTTTTTAGATGGAATTTTACCTATCTCAGGTTTTTTTACCTCAACGGCCGCATCTTCTATAATAACAAGCTTTCCGCTCCTGCGCTCAACCTCTTTGTTATAAAAACTTTCAAGAAGAAATTCCGCCAGGTCAACAGGGATATAAACTCCCCCCTTCCATCTTATTACCGGGTATTCTGATCCCGCGATTGAATTATCTATTATCGAACAGGAGTAACCTGTTTTATAGACCATATAGTGGCTTTTATAATACAGCCTCCCTTTCTGGAATACCGGATCAAAACTATGCTCAACGGAAAATTTACTGATCATCTCATCAAGAAGAATATAGTTTCTTCCGTTTATATCAAGGATTGATATATTTTTATCAGGCGCCGCTCCGGTAAAGAAGAAGAGAGCAGCAACTGCCAGAAGAGAAAGCTTAAACAACTTTCTTAAAATAATGGACTGAATATGTTTTAACATAAAGGATAGATCCGGAGATATAAAATACAAGGATGAGAAGAATCGATAGTTCCTTTACGCCTGCAGGAGGGAATATAATATAATCAATTGAGAGCAGATATATAATTGCAGAAAAAGCCATACAAGCGACACTTATTTTACCCAGCATATTCGGTTTAACTTCAACATCCCTCCTGTAAAAAAGAAAAAGCGCGGAGATCACAAAAAACAGTTCTCTGCAGAGGCCTATAACAAGCATCCACAGGGGGAAATCTTTATAATACACAAGAGAGCTACCTATACAGAGGAGACAGATTTTATCTGCAACGGGATCAAGGAACTGACCCAGCGGTGAAACCTGATCAAATGCCCTCGCCAGGAATCCGTCAAAAAAATCCGACAACACAATAATAAGAAAAAAAATAAATTGATGATATCTATATATGGAATTACCTGTGACATTTTCTTTGTACATGAAGTATGTTACAAAGGGAACAGCAATAACTCTGGAAAGAGTCAGAAAATTGGATACAGTAAAAACTCTTTCCCTGAAAAGATATCTTATTTTCATTAAAAATGAACCTTCAATAATTATTTGTTTTATAATTAAATATCAGTGCCTATTTTTTAAGGAGTTGTCTCCTCCCGGCAGCAACTCCGTTTTATGGCTTCATGAAGCCCTGTGGCAAGCTACAAAAAAGATGTTGCTCTTTAGACCCTGTGAAAAATTATGACTTATCTCAATTTCTATTATCAAAACTTTATAAATTGCCTGCTGTATTCCGAAGCTGGATCTTTATGAAGTTAATTTTCAAATAAATGCATGTGCATAACTTATTGCTTATTAAAGACACTTAAGAATAATGAGTCAAGATATTTTTACTCGACCGGCATAAGTGATTAATTCAGGATTTTTAATTGACAACTTCAGGGCACGGCAATATTCAATAATTACTAAACTAAACTGGATAAATTATGAGACTTAAATACAAATCTATAGTATCAGCCATTATTCTTATTACTATTATAACAGGCTGCAGCAAAATGAAACCGGAAACTCCTGTAATTCCTGAAAATACACAAGGCAATCAACTGGCTGTAATTATTACTCCGAATACAGCGCTTAGAGTAGATCCTCTGATTTTCACATCAAGAGTAGCCCAGCTGAAAAAAGGCGAAGTCGGAGAAGTACTGGAAAAATCGAGTGAAAAGAAACCGGTTGGCGGATCAACAGATTACTGGTATAAAATACGTTTAAGCAACGGCATTTCAGGATGGGTTTTCGGAAGTAATATAAATATTCTGAAAGATTCAAACAGGAATAATGTTGAGTCTTATCTCAGCCAGTTCTGGGAAAAAGAGACTAAAGAATTAAGTGAAGCACTTAACGGCAGATGGTGGAGTGTAAACAGATTTAATGATTTTACAAATCACGTCCTTGAGATTTATAAAGACGGTAAATATAAATCATACATTAAAGGGAGTGATAAGAAAATTGAAGGGGACTATAACTTTGACTTTAATAAAAATCAGATTATCTTTTTAAACGGGACAACTTTCGAAGGAGATCTGAATTACTTCCGCAGAGGGTATGAATACACCCTGTCACGTGAAGCTGAAAAAGATGAAATAAAATTTAAAAAAATAAATGTGAATCCTGAATCGGAAGGTGAAGAGAAGAATCTTCAGAAAACTAATGATGAAGGCACTGATAATGTAAAGAAGGAAGATGAAGGTTAGAATAAATAAATATCTTACACTTTGCGGTCTAGGCTCCAGGCGAAAGGTCGAAGAGCTTATACTTGCCGGTGATGTCCGGGTGAATGGAACAGTTGTCAGAGATCTTTCAACTATAATAGATTCTGAAACTGATACTGTCAAATACATGGGCGAAATACTTAAAACGATCAAAACATCGTATTATCTGATGGTTAATAAACCGAAGGGTTATATTACAACTCTCAGTGACGAAAAAGGGAGAATAACTGTAATGACTTTAATCCCTGAAAAATATAAAAGATCAGGAGTTGTACCGGTTGGACGGCTTGATAAAGATACAGAAGGGCTCCTTCTTTTTACCAATGACGGTGATCTGGCGCATAAACTCACCGGTCCGTCATTTAAGGTAAAAAAAGAATACCTTGTACAGCTGGATAAGCCCCTCGAGGAACAGGATAGAATAACAATTGAGAAAGGTTATTTTGTTCACCAGATCAAAACAAAAACTAAACCTGCGATAATATCAGTCACTGAAAGATCACGGATGTATGTCAAAGTGCTGATAGTTGAAGGTAAAAAAAGACAAATCCGTTATTCTTTTAAAAATCTCGGATACAATGTACTTAAACTGAAAAGAACAGGTTACGGCCCTCTTTCTCTGGGGAGACTGACAAAGGGTGATTATAGAGATCTTAAAGCTGCAGAAGTAAAACTGCTGAAGAAATCAATATCTGAATCATAACATCCGTTCATATGTTATTTATTCAGACTTCGTTTATAAAACCATCGCGGATATAAAAACTCCGCCCGATAACGGGCGGAGTTTTTATTTAGCCTATAGCTGCATTTCCTTTTTCGCCGGTTCTTATCCTTATACACTCGGCAAGATCAAAAATAAACATTTTTCCGTCTCCCACATCCCCTTCCGGAGCTGCTTTCATTATAGCTTTTATCGCCTTATCCAGGTATTCATCGTTAACTGCTATTTCAAGTTTTATCTTACGCAGAAGATTATCTACTTCTGTTACTCCTCTATACACTTCGGTGACTCCCTTCTGCCTTCCACATCCAAGTACATCGGTTACTGTCATCAGATAAATTTCATTTTTCTCCAGTTCCTTTTTCACTTCCTCAAGTTTATGAGGGCGGATTACTGCAATAATATATTTCATCATATACCTCCATTATTCACGGTTATAATCAGTCCATCAGAGTATAAGCAGCCTCATGATGCTGTGTAAGATCAAGACCTATATTTTCATCACGGGCTTCAACTCTCATTCCAATTACAAGATCGCATATCTTATACAATACAAAAGTTCCAACTGCCGCGATTGCAATTGCCACTATTACAGTTAAAAACTGTATCCATAGCTGGTGAGGATTGCCGTAAAAAAGCCCATCGGTTCCTCCGATCTCTTTGCATGCGAATAGACCGGTAGCAAGGGCTCCCCATATTCCGGCAATCCCATGTACACCGAAAACGTCCAGTGAATCATCATATCCGAATTTTTTCTTCACATAACTCACAAATATAAAGCCTAGGATACTACCGCCTGCTCCTATTATGATTGAAGCCATAGGTGTAACATATCCTGCCGCCGGAGTAATTGCAACAAGTCCGGCAACAAGGCCTGTAATAACTCCAAGTGCTGTTGGAGTTTTATGAGTAATCCAGTCAAGCATCATCCATGTCACGGCTGCTCCTGCTGCAGCTGTGTTAGTATTCAGAAATGCCGATACAGTCTGCCCCTTTACTCCCAGTGCGCTCCCCGCGTTAAAACCGAACCATCCGAACCACAGGAAAGAAGCTCCCAATACTGCGAATGGAAGGTTGTGAGGAGATCTTGACTGCCCGTTTCCGCCTCTCTTCCCTATAAGAATAGAAAATACTAATGCTGAAATACCGGCTGTTATATGAATAACGGTACCTCCTGCAAAATCGAGTGCCCCCATGCTGAACAGCCATCCGCCTGTAGCCCAGACCCAGTGCGCCATTGGATCATAAACAAAAGTTGACCATAAAATTGTAAAAAGAAGAAATCCCGAAAACTTTATTCTTTCTGCAAATGCTCCGACTATCAGCGCCGGTGTTATTACCGCAAACATCATCTGAAAACAGACAAAAAGCTGATGCGGAATAGTCTGCCCCTCAAGTGGTGTAAGGCCTACTCCATTTAAAAAAGCCCATTCAAGGCCGCCGATTATACCTCCCTTATCCGGGCCGAATGCGAGCGTATATCCGAACAATACCCATTGTATGGATATCACCGATAGTATAACCATACACTGTATAAGAACTGACAGTATATTTTTCTTTCTGACAAGCCCCCCGTAGAAAAATCCAAGAGTCGGCGTCATCATCATTACCAGAGCTGTTGCAATAAGCATCCATACTGTATCAGCTGCATTAATCATTTGTTTCCTCCAAAAAAATATTAATTACATGAAACTATTATTTTCATCACTTTACGGAAGGTCAAACTGTTGGATTAAAAGTACCGCTATGACGATGTTATTTAACCACGCTGTAACAAAAAACGCTTCATCCGAAACTATCGCATAACGCATAACGGTACAATGTTACGGCAGTATTAAATTTTAACATTTCATTAATATTGAGAGACACATTCATGCACTGTATTATGGATATAAAATTCAGTGACATATAATCATTAATTGATTTATATGATGGAGTTATAAACGAAAAATTCAATAATCAGGATCAGTAATCTAAAACTTACAAAAAGATAAGTATTCACAACAAGTCCTGAATTCCGGATTTGCAAATTAAATTGTATAAATCCTGCAATTAACCCCGAAATTAAAAAATCGATTGGATGCAAAATCCTGTTAAAACAATACTTATTTAACTGGATTGATTCCGTATTACTCAAAAAATATTTATTGAGTAAATTACAGCAAATATTCAGTAGTAATTTTCTGAAGATAAGTTAAGTAATATATCAAAAAATCTTTGACATACAAAATAACATGTTTTTATAACATCAAGATGTTTAAAGAAATATAAATTTGATCATAAGCTTTTCAACTAACTGTAGTTCTAAAATTTTGAATATTTTCTATTTTATACAACAGTTTAAAACTCTGCTTTGTAAATGGATAATTCAACAATAATGACCAGATCAGAGTTCTGCTTAGAAAGATATCCAGAACGGGAAATTCAGATTAAATTCAATTTTTTACACACGTTTTCATAAAATATATAAAATTCATTCGGTACAACAAGAGGGGGAAGCTTATGTCTATTTCAGAGGTAATTAATTCAAAAATTTTTTCCAGGTACAGCGACGAGGACGCATTTACAAAAAGCTTCGCAAAGTTTCTCTTTATTATCTCTTTTTTCTTTTTTCTTATAATGTTCACTCTATTCTTTACTAACATGGGAAAAGCAGGTCTTGTAGGTTCGTTAATAACCAGCGGTACATCTTGTTTATCAGCATCTGCCGCAATGCTGCTGATAGTAAAAGGCCGGGCTAGAGCTGCGGGAATCCTTCTTGTGGTCCTGCAGTCCGGCATTATAATGCTTTCGGGATCCATGAGAACCCCGGAACTCACCCTTGTAACTGTTGTATTTTTTACTTTTCCGACAATTCTGCTTGCGACTGTTTTTTCTCTTGGCTGGATACATCTTTCGGTTATTATTTTATTCATTGCTGCACTTATTTATAACATGTTACGGTTTGATATTTCATCTGTTGTTGTTTCCCCGGAGATAATTAAAGACATGGTAACGCGTGGTTCAATAATTGCAATTTTTGTATCTCTTCTCATCTACAGTATCGCCTATGTAACTATGCGTTCATTGAAGCTTGCACTTGAGATAAGCCGGGAGGAGACCAATAAAAGTAACGCCAAAAATGAGCATATAATGACACTGATTAATACCATCCGTAATTCATACCATGAACTTACAGGAGCCATGGAAGTTACCGAACAGGCCATTGCAAATATATTTATGAATATACAGACAGAGGCTGCAACGATAGAAGAGCTTGTAGCTTCTATTGAAGAGATATCATCAAGCACCTCAAGTGTTGAAGAAGCAACAAAAGATCAGAATGATTCAGTAAATGAACTCAGCTCAAGTATCAATTCTCTTTCAAGCCTTATTGATTCACTGCAGATGTTCGGCACAGACCTTCAGAATGAATTCATAACAATAGCAAAAATATCTTCACAGGGGAAATCGTCATCCGGTGAACTTAATGAAGTTAATAAAAAGACCCTGGAAAACTCAGGTAATATCCAGACTATAGCAGTTATAATAGATGAATTCTTTGATAAAATAAATCTTCTTTCTCTGAACGCAGCCATAGAAGCAGCACGTGCCGGCGAACATGGGAGGGGATTCGCGGTTGTGGCCGATGAAATAGGAAAACTCGCAGACAATTCTTCAAACGAACTGAAAAAAATACAGGGTCTTATAGATTCCAACCGGAACGATGTTGAGTTTTCAAATTCTATAATTGAAAAGATAATCAGATTCATCGAATCTCTTAACAACAGTCTCTCAACAGTTAATAAAAAAGCAATGGATACGATGAATGTATTTTCAAAACAGAAAGATATCCAGGGGGATATGATTATCCGCAACAAAAATGTTCATGAAAAATCTGAGTTTATTAAAGATGCTTCTGCAGAACAGTCAATTGCCATTCAGGAAATTGCTAAATCTATTGAAAACACAAATAGTCTGGTACAGGAAAATACAACAAATGCCGAGTCGCTTAACACAAGTTATCTGAGGATGAAAAACATAGCAAATGAACTTAAACAGATTATGGATGATAATTCATAATCTGTAACATAATTTACATGAAGTTCCTATAAATTATCATATAAATAAAAAAGGGCCGCGAATAGTCACGGTCCTTTTTCATTTTCTCCAACAAATATATTTTTTTTATTTCTTTTTAACTGCTGCTTTTTTTACAGGAGCTTTCTTCGCCGCAGGCTTTTTAACTGCTGCTTTTTTTACAGGAGCTTTCTTCACTGCAGGTTTCTTAACTGCTGCTTTTTTTACAGGAGCTTTCTTCGCCGCAGGCTTTTTAACTGTTGCTTTTTTTACAGGAGCTTTCTTCGCCGCAGGTTTCTTAACTGCTGCTTTTTTTACAGGAGCTTTCTTCGCTGCAGGCTTCTTAACTGCTGCTTTTTTTACAGGAGCTTTCTTCGCTGCAGGCTTCTTAACTGCTGCTTTTTTTACAGGAGCTGAAGAATCTATATTTCTTATAATCCAGCCTGTAACGTCATTTAATACTTTTTCTCTTTCAGAAGCTGTTTCATTTATTGTTTCATGATAAAGTTTATCGTAAAGGAATATTTTTTTCACTGCAGAAGATGCTGCGTTAAAAAATTGTTCTGAAGCCTTATAATCTGCTATATGATCTTCTTTCCCATGGAATACGAGTAGAGATTTTTTAATACTTCCAGCGTTTTTGAGACATTCCTGACCGGCTCTCATAAACTCCACGATCAATCTTGCAGTAATTTTATTATGAACTAAAGGATCATTTTCATATGCTGCAACTACGTCCGCATCATGCGAAATATCGGCAGATGCTAAACCATTAGGGATAGTTAAAGAACTGATTCTTGATGAGAAAAATGAAGCCAGGCCGGATTTCCATGCGGGAACTTCAAAAGCCGGCGCAAATGCCGCAGAAGAGAGTACAAGCATCGATAAATCATCCGGATAAGTCATCGCATATTTTGCAGCAATTACTCCGCCCATGCTGTGTCCGTAAACAATTACAGGGAGACCTTTATTCTCCTCTTTGATGAATTCAAGGAAAAGCTTAAGATCATAAACATAATCCATGAAGGAATCAATATGACCTTTTTTACCATCAGACTTCCCATGACCTCTGTGATCAATTGCAAATACAGAAATATTTTTACCTGCAAAACCTTTTAACAGATTCTCATATCTTCCTGAATGCTCACCAAGTCCATGAACCAGAATTACTACAGCTTTAGCCCGATCAGCAACCCATTTCTGAAAAAAAATCTCAATTCCGCCTTTACCAGTGAAACTGCCGGTATCATGATTATATGATTTCATAAACATACTCCTTTTATACTTTCATTGTGTTAAGAAAAATACAGAATTAACAGCTTGTCAATTAAATATCTTTTCTTTCGATAATTCTCGGCATAATTGAATAAAAAAATAAATTTAATGAGTTCAGACTGCGAGGTATTTATAAAAATAAGCTTTTATTATTCACCGGGATGTTGCTAAGCTGAAATTAATGAGAGCGAACACCCGGGCTGACTTTTTTATATTGCTTTGATTGGACCATAAACAGTACCTTCTATGAATTGTTTCACATAAGGATTATCACTTCTTCTAATTTCATCATCTGTACCGGTAAAAATTATCTCGCCTTCATAAAGCATGGCAATTCTGTCGGCTATTCTATAGGCTGAAGTCATATCGTGAGTTACAACTACAGATGTCATCCCGAAAGTATCCCGCATTTTAAGTATAAGTCTATCTACTACGCCGGCAGTGATCGGATCAACACCGGTTGTAGGCTCATCATAAAGCATTACTTCCGGCCTGACAGCTATAGAGCGTGCAAGTCCGGCGCGTTTCTGCATACCCCCGGAGAGTTCAGATGGCCGTTTATCACCCGCTCCCGATAAACCTACCTGTATTAACGATTCCTCAACGATGGTTTTAATTTTATCTTCATCAAAACCGCGTCTTCTTAAACCGAAAGCGATGTTGTCAAAAATATTCATTGAATCAAAAAGCGCAGCTCCCTGAAAAAGAATTCCGTATTTAGATATAATTTCACGTTTTGTTTTTTTATTATTTCCTGTCATAATGACGCCATCAACAGCAATCGTACCATCATCAGGCTCAATTATTCCTACCAGATGCTTCAGAATAACAGATTTACCGCTGCCGCTCTTTCCAATTATACATAGTATTTCGCCCTTCTCAACTGAAAGATTAACACCGCGCAAAACAGATTTCTCTCCAAAGCTTTTATGCAGGTTGTCAATATTTATTTTTAACATTCAGAGGTGTCCTTGCTTATCAAAATCTCTTCTACTTGTTTTTTCTGATGATTGATAAGCTTATTTTTAATTCAGCCGGGAATCAGAATCAATCAATAAATTTATAACACTATTCACCTTAAAATGTCAATTACAATGAGATCTGATCAAGTATAAGAGCTGTTTTAATTATGATAGTTCCCACATTTCCGGCTTAAAACAGATATATTCTTTTAATTTTTATTTTTAAAGATAAGAATAACTTGATTATGCTTATAAATTTTTTAACTTTGTCTGTATGAAAATCAGATTAAGATATTTTTCTGCTATACTCGTGATAATACCAGTTATCCTTTTATCATGTTATTCTGAAAAGGAAAAACTCTACGGGTCATGGGAGAGTATTCTGATTGAGAATAAATCCTCACTCTTTGCAAAAACTCTTCCTTCATCAGCAAGAGGAGAAATAATTCTGATACTGACGGAAGATGAAAAATTCACCTGGATCAACAAAACTGAAAAATTAAATTTATCCGGAAAATATATATCCGAAGAGGGAAAAATATTTTTTAATATATTTAATATAGATGAAGAGATTAAACCTCTAAAAGCTGAATTCAGGTTACAGAACAACAGATTAATTATTATTACAGAGGATGGATTTACATTTACCTTTATAAAAAATGACTAGTATATGCTTTAACCCCGCTTCCCGGAAAACATCTTTTAATAAAAAAATTCCACCGGCATTAATTAAATGACCTCGATGCTGTTTTATTAACTTTAAAAATAAAGAATAAATTCTTGTATTTTTAACGTTAATAATTAATGATCAAAATTATAAAACTTTTCAGGAGAAATACTATGAATTCGGCTTATTTTAAACTTCGGGAACGCCTCGACACATATTCTTTCGGCTTCCCTGTTACTAAATCGGGTGTTGAAATAACTCTTCTGAAAAAACTTTTCAGTGAAAGTGATGCTGAATTTTTTCTCAATCTTTCACAAAAGCTTGAAATTGCCGAGGATATCGCTGCAAGAATCAACCTTACAGTTGAAGAGACTAAAAGCAGGTTGGAGAATCTAACCGGCAGAGGGCTTATCTTCAGGCAGGAATCCGGCGGGAAAATCAGATATGGCGCCATACCATTTATGCATGGAATTGTTGAATTCCAGATAAGAAAGCTCGACAAGGAATTGTCATCTCTTCTTGAACAGTACTTCCAGGAAGGATTCAATAAAAATATTGCTGATAACGCGGATCTTTTTCTGCGGGTAATACCTGTACAGAAATATATAGATATAGAACATCACATAGCGTCATACAATGATGTATCCGCCATACTCGACAAAGTTGATGTAATTGCCGTAACAGATTGCCTCTGCAGAAAACAGAAGAAGTTTATGGGAGCGGGATGTTCCAGACCTTCTGAAACCTGTTTCATGTTCGGGTCGATGGCTCAATACTACATTGATAATAAATTAGGAAGAAAAATCGGCAAAGCTGAAGCTCTGAAAATTGTGGCTGAAGCCCAGAAGTCAGGCCTTGTAACTCAACCCGGAACTTCACAGAATCCTGCAGGCATGTGCAACTGCTGCGGTGACTGCTGCGCAGTCCTTGGAGCGATAAAAAAATTTCCGAATCCTGCCGAAATAGTATTTTCAAATTATTTCTCTGCAATCGTCAGCGAAAACTGTACCGGCTGCGGAGCATGTATTGATATCTGCCCCATGGAAGCAATACAGATGACTGATTCAGGAACAGCGGAAGTCAATCTTACCAGATGTATCGGATGCGGGCTATGCCTTACAGCGTGTAATTTTGAAGCAGTAAAACTTATTGAAAAAGCTGATGCCAGGAAAAAAGAAGTTCCTGAAAACACAAGAGATCAGATGATAAAGATGGCTCAAAAACGGGGATTGATCTGATATAAAATTTGAATAAGAGTCTGCCGGAAAAATTAATTCCCCTTCATTCCCGCCGCAGCCTGGCGGAATGCCGGCGATCGAAGTAATTCTCTGACAATCTCATGCTCCTGATTCTGTCAGAGAATTCAGGCTTTGCAAACAGCCGGGAATTTTTATAAAAATTGCTCGACATGAACAATTCTCCCATCTGTAATGCATTACAATAAATATACCGCCAGTCAGAGTATAAAAAATTCCCTCCATTAAAAGGAGATCAGGAAAAAATTTAATTTAAAGGTCTGCTTAATGAAACAATATAAAAAAGATTTTATAAACTTTCTTCTTGAAAGTAATTCTCTTAAATTCGGTGAATTCACTCTCAAATCAGGGAGACTTTCACCCTATTTTCTGAATACCGGGATGCTGCACACGGGCGAAGCAATCAACAAGTTAGGAAGTTTCTATGCCAGCACTATAGTTGACAATATTAAGACTAAGTATACGTCAATCTTCGGACCTGCGTATAAAGGTATACCTCTCGCCATTGCAGCAGTTAACTCGCTTTTCACTGAACATAAGGTAAATGTCCACTACTCATTCAACAGAAAAGAGGCCAAGGATCATGGGGACATGGGGCTTATAGTGGGGAAGCCGCTTTCAGAGAATGACAGTGTTATAATAGTTGATGATGTTATCACCGCCGGCACAGCAGTAAGGGAAACTATTGAGATTCTTGAAAAACAGGGTAATCCGAAAATCTCCGCAGTTATTGTGTCAGTAGACAGAATGGAAAAAGGTACTGGAGAAAAATCAGCCATTCAGGAGATTTCTGAATCCACCGGTATAACTTTTTTCCCCATTGTAAACATTCTTGATATTATAGAGTTTCTCAATGATTCCGAATTAAGAAATAAATTCGGAATAAGCACTGAAATGATAACAAAAATGGAAGAGTATCGGAAACACTACGGAGTAGCGTAGGCCCGGATACACATGCGTATCGACTTAAAGAAGCATTGCAAGCAAATCCTGATAATACCTGCAATGCTTCCCGACTTAAATATCCACTACCGGTAAAAGAAAATGAAACTGCTCAGCGAACCTCTTGTAAGTGAAGAATCTCCATGTTCCTACATCGATGGAAAGAACTGGCGTTTCACATATTTTTTCGCTGTTGATGTCACTGCAGAAGAACTTGATGTTATTCTATCCAAAGGCTGGAGAAAATTCGGAATGTACTATTTCAAGCCTCTCTGCAGGGATTGTACAAGATGTATACCAATAAGAGTTAAAACTGATGAATTAATTTTATCCAAAAGCCAAAGACGTGCAGTCAGAGACTGCAGTAATGTCCGTGTAGAATTTAAAGAATTGGATTGCAGAGATGAAATATTTGAAATCTACGAAGACCATTCCCTGAGCAGATTCAGTAAAATCTCGAACTATGAAGACTTCCATACCTCGTTCTATACACAATCATGCCCTGCAATGCAGTCGGAATACTACATCGATGATAAACTGGCCGGTGTCGGTTTTATTGATGTCTCTTCAAACGCCCTGAGCAGTATTTATTTTATTTACAGGGATGAATACACAAAATTCAGGCTGGGAACGTTCAGCGCATTGAAGGAAGCAGAATATGCACTCTCCCTCGGGCTTAAATATTATTATCTTGGATATTTTATTGAAAATAATTCAAAAATGGCTTACAAAAACAATTTTCATATTAATGAAAAAATGAGCTGGAATACAGGGATATGGTTTAATGAAAAAGATTTTATAAGCAGTGAACAATAATGGGTACGCTTTGAGTGCGTACCCACTTATCCGTGCAGCGCGCAGCACTGCACAATTTATATAGTTACCACTATTTTATTTTTATAATTGAGCAGATATCTCCCGCACTGTCAGAAGCTGATTCAGGATTAAAAAGATCCGGAAGCCACTCGCCATCCACAATAAACTTATATCTGTAAACTCCCGCCGGAAGTCTTTTTTCCAGTCTCCAGATACCGTCACTTCCGCGCTTCATCACATCATGTTCAGGATTCCATCCGTTAAAATCTCCCACAAGAGATATAATTTTCGCGTCAGGTTTATATGTTCTAAAAAGTATACTGTTTTTAGAAGTAATTTTATACGACACAAGTTTCCCGTCAGGAGGAGCATCGTTTTCAGAGACGGAAAGATAGGAACCTCTCCTGTCATCCTCTTTAAAGGCATTATACGGATCTTCTGTCCACAGGCCATCCACATTAAACTTATACTCAACTTTTCCTGCAAAATCATTATTGGAGAGGAAATAGAACCATACCCCATCTTTTCCCCTTGTCATCTTTGACATTTTCCACGATGAAAAATTCCCTGAAATTAAAACTTTTTCCGCTTTCCTGTCCTTATAGGTAAACAGAAGACCATCTGCAATTACAGGCTTGCCGGTTGCGATATTATCTGTCATAAGTACTCTTATCTTCTCGGGTGATCCGGCATTTTTAAGTTGTGTGAGAGTATAGTAATAAACTACCGATTTATCGTATGGCATTGATGATGTTAATATAACTGATAATAGTATGACGCTGATAATTTTAAAACCCTTCATCCAAATCCTCATTTTTTAATGCTTAAAATTACAGGAAAAATCCCTGATCCGGTATTTTGCTCTGTACAAATTGAATTACCGGTGATTATTATTGTCGTATTTTACTATTTTGGTTCAATTGTACATATTATATGTCGATATATAGTTAAGAAATATTTATAATGAAATTTTAATAATTCTCAATTTCTGGTAATAAAATGTTAAACAGGTTGTATTCTCCGCCCGCCGCACCGGGTAGAGAATATCATAGAGGTAATTTTCATCAGATTATTGAGTAGTTGTTAAATTTTGATTGTTTTTTTAATTTACAAAAATTAAGATATGAATTATGTCACTTGAGCAACAATGGAGTTGGTAAAAGCACAAAAAGAAAGGATAATGTATTTCTCCGCTCTGCCAGAGCACTGCGGGTATCAGAAGTACCTCCTCTCTTAAAGCAATTACTGGAATAAAATACCCGGAATAATTAATGGCTGTTAAAAAAGTTGAAATAAACTATACACCTGAAGAACTTTCTGAGATAAACCGTATAATTAATGTTATCACAGAAGCAGATCTCCCTCATGTGCAGGAAATAATAAATAAACCTGTCGTAAAAACTCCGCTAAAACAGGAAGATGAGGAAGAGGATTCTGCCGGACATGATATCGAAGATACGGATTCCAATATGCCGTCCGATCTGGATCTTGATTTTGATGAAACTGAATTTAAAGAAGAATCTGAAAAAGAAAAAATATCAGCTGAAGACCTGTTTGATGATGATACCTATGAGATAGGTGATGAGGAAATTGAAGATATAACTGATAGTATTTCTGACTTTGAAAAAGATAAAATTTCTGAAACAGAAGATATTATACCTCTTTCAGATTCTGATTTATCTTTCATAGATGAATCCTCTGAAGCAGCAGAACCTGAAGATGAGTTTAAGGAAGAGTTTAAAGATGAAGATATAGAAGAGATTCCGGCTGATAAAACAAGAAAAGGCGCCGATTCTTTCTCTATTGAGAAAGAGGAGGATTTTGAGATCCCCGATCTTGATGAAATACCGGTAAGTGAATCAGCAGAAATTCCTGAAGCGGAATCTGCAGATATACCTGATATAGATCTGAATGATCTTGACATAACAGAAGAACCTCAAAAAAAATATAATGAAACAGAACAGATTGATGAAATTCCCGATACTTTTGATGATTTTGAAGAACCGGAAAAAGCTCCAGCGGCAGAAGAAGCCAGTCCGCTTAGCGAGATGGATTCATTCCATGATGATTTTGCGGATATAGATAGTATACCTGATGCTTTTGAGGAATCCGCTCCCCCAGCCAAAAAAGGTAAAACAGAAAAACTTACCGATGATTTTATTGAAGATAAACATGATGAAGACACACTGACAATTGAACCTCTCGATGATGATATCATTGAACCTGCTGAAGACCATGAAACTCCGCGTCCTGTAAAAGGGAAAGGTTCCTCTCCTGAGATGGAACTTTCGGAAAAAGATGTTACAAGATTAAAAAAAGCAATAATTCTTTTCAATCCCGCAGTAAGACAGTCTATAAGAGAAACTGTAATCAATGACCTTCTCCCCGCTTCCGACATGAAGAAGCTCGTTGACATGATCATTACCGGAAAATCCGAAGATTCCATTCATAGATTCCTTGAGAAAAAACTTAAAACAAAAATTGAACTCGTTGATGAAACAGCTTCAGGAAGGAGAGTAATAGCTTCCAGGCCTGAGTATTCTCTCGAAGGGAGAGAAAGGCAGAAGAAACTTCTAAAAGCAACCAGTGTCTTTGGAATTTCAGTCGTAATAGCTTTTTTTCTTACAATACTCTCTTATCAGTTTATCTACAAACCTTACATGGCCAAAAAACTGATACATGAGGGAGTTACCCTGATCATCAACAGCGGTCTTAAAGGTGAACGTTTTAACAGAAAAAATAATTATGACGAGGCTGAGAGACTTTTCCGCGAGGTGGATGAAGAGTATAAGAAAGACTTCCTCTACGGATATAATGAATATGCCAGAGCTTACCTGATAAACAAGGATTATGCAGAGTCTCTTGAGAAGCTCAATAAAGCATACAACCTGGACAAAACCTATATAGATACGCTTAATAATCTGGGATATTTCTATGCAAAAACCACCAATGAATATTTCGAGTCGTTGAAACCCAATATTCAGAAATGGTATTTTGCTGATAAAAAAGAGATGCAGGGAATAAATACAACTCTCGATCTTTCTATTACTTTCTACCGCAGAGCGCTTCTTGTTGACAGCGAAAACATTAATGCGCTTGTGGGTATAGGGAACGCTTATTTTTACCAGGGACAGTATCTCAAAGCTAAAAAATATTATGAAGATATTCTGAGAGTCGATCCTGATTCTGTAGCAGGCTACTCCGGACTTTTAAACCTTTATATAGAGAGAGATTCATTTCCTCTTACAGCGACAATCCATGCAGAACTGCGTGAAAAAGGTATGCTTTCTGAAATTCCGTCACCGCTACTTTCAAAACTAGCGGGATATTATCTTGATAAGAGAGCAAAGGGGGACTCAAACGTAAGAATAGATTATGGCGTAACAACACCAAGGCTCATAGACAACAGCGATAATACAGATCCGGCAATTATGGAAGTTCTCCATGCGTTAAATGACCGTGATCCTGATTATCCGCAGCTTCATATACAGTTCGCACGATTTCATCTTGCCAAGCATAATCTGATGGAGATGGAGAGATATCTTGACAGAGCTTTAGCTCTTGAGCCTAAATACTACAGCGCGCTGCATCTGAAAGGTGAGTACTACTATCAGACAAAAGAACCAGTTAAGGCGTATAAATATTTAAAAGAAGCACTGGATAATTACGGTGATCAGCCCGAGTTTACCAGAGATGACTTTTATAAAGAGACAGAGAATCCCGGGAAAACCAACATGTATCTCGGGAATATTTTCTACTACTTCTTTGACAAAGTTAAGAGCAGAGAAGGTGCTCTTGATGACGAGATTGCTGATAATGAAATCGAAAAAATGGAGAATTACAGTTTCGCTCAAAAATTCTATACAGATGCTTTAAACTTTAATTATATCTCATCGGAACTTTACTATAACATGGGAAGAATCCATTACCTTAAGGGCGAGTATTCTCTCGCTCTGGACCTATGGCTGCATCTTTATGATGACTTTGTAAAATCTCCTGAACTAATGCTTGCTCTCGGCAATGCTTTCTATAATTCAGGAAACGGCTCCGGTCCGGGGAACTATGAAGCCGCAAAAGGCGAATATCTGAAACTTATTTCAGTTATGGAATACGAAGCAGACAGAATCAGGAATGTTAATCCCTCAAAAGTTTCGCAGGTTAAGATATTCCAGTCATTATCATCAGCATACAACAATCTGGGAGCTGTTTATCAGAATACAGGTGAATATCAGAAAAGGGATCTTGCTTACTGGAAAGCTATTGATTACGGAAAGAAAATGAATCAGGAAAATGAATATGCGCGGGTGAATCTTGCGAGATCAAACAGGGATGCTGAACCTCTTCTTGATAAATGGATTCCGTTCAGTATTGATATCTACAGAGAGGATATGAGGAACTGATTTCTCTGACTGGAAAACCGCCGGTCAGATTTCACCTCTTTCTTTCATGATGGCATATTCAAATCCATCAAGCAAAACATAGAATGAAGCGTTATTTATGTTTTCAGACATGGAGTATACTTTCCAGATACTCTCTCCGTCAGTAAATATTATAGTAACCTCGACTTCAGCCCGGGTTCCTCTCCTCGCATCAAGAATCTTTGCTGCATAATCGGCAAGCTTCACTTTTGTAATTTCCGGGAACAGCGGGGCAAGTGCTTTTCTGAGGACATTGGCAAGCGCGTCAACAGGGCCATTCCCGTTTGAAGCTTCATGAATTATCTGATTATCTGCTTCAATATGAACAGTTGCTTCAGGGGTTATACCGTTATCAATAAGTTTATACTCGCCGAGTACTCTAAAAGGTGCTTTGTAGTTATTCAGCTGTCTTGCAATAGAAAGAATTTTTGTAGCATCTTCAATTTTACTATTAAGCATAAATCCTCCAGTATTACATTAAAGGATCGCCTGTGCTGCTGTTCAGACTTTCAGTGCTGCCGTCTATATATTTAAGAGTAACAACATCCTTATTTATAGTATACGCAGAGAGCCCTTCATTTACCGGATGATGCCAGAATTTTCTTCCATCTTCAGAATCAGCTTTAATCAGAAAAAAATTATTATCACCATCAACAAAAATAATATAAACAGAATTTAAAAAAATACGGAACATATATGACTTTCCGGGTATAAACCAGCTTGTTAAACCATCTTTTTTATTTAGAACAATAAACTGTCCGCTCTTTTCATCTGATTCGATAGAGATAAATATTTTATCTCTATCTTCAGCCATATCGAGGATGAATCCTCCATCCTCGATTTTTCTTATCCAGAGATTTTTCCCATCCCCTGAACTTCTGCATAATAAAGTATATGTATTATAGTCATATTGCAGAAGAAGACCACTCAGTTCGAATCTCTGGATACTCTCTTTATTCATCTATTTTTTTATAGAAATCCGCAATCCTTCATAGAGTTTACAATCACTGCAGCAGCCTCATCTACAGACATATACCCCAGGTTAACAGTAAGATGATAATTATTGGGATCTGTGTTATCAAACTTTACGAACTCCTTAATAAAACCATCTCTTTTACTGTCTTTTTCAATTATAAGCTGCTCCGCTTCCTTGTGTGATACATTCATACGTTTGCTTATTTTTTCCGCCCTGTAGCTTAAAGGAGCTACAATTCTTACATGGAATCCTTTGACCATATCCCGTGTAATAATATTTCCAGCTCTTCCCACAAGTACAACATTTCCTGTTACTGCAAGAGTTCTGATTATTTCAACAAGCCTTCTGTAAACCGCCACTTGCGCAGGGAATTTGCTGAATGAAGTCTGAATAAAGTCAGTCATTTTTTTTCTTGCGCCGTCTGTAAGTGTTTCAGCAAGTGACTTGGAGAATCCGAGATCATCCATTATTTTATCTAGAATTTTTCTGTCATAAGAAGCCCATTCCGGTGCAGGCTTATATTTTTCATTAATAAGATGAACTATTTTTTCAGAAAGTTCAAATGCTCCCACACCATATTCTCTTGATAATGTTATAAATGGCTTGTTTTTCTTATCAGCATTTTCTTTAAATTCTACTTTTTCTATTGCGTCCTTTCTCTCTTTCCAGTATCGCACCTGACTATCTATATGTATCTGCATCGCCTGATGGTATCCCATACTCCATCCCCCATTTTTTATTTATTAGTTAAATATAATGAAAATAACTCTAAAAATTAATATCATTTTATAAAATTTCAAGCCTTAATTATTATATTTTTATTATTTTTCAATTTTCCTGCGGTGCCGGATCCTTCATTCAAAAAATTCTCAACAACCTGCAGACCTTAATAAAACAATCTATATATCGCTCTCTAACAGAACACATTCATAAAAAAAAGCCCTGATAAAACACAACATTACTAAATCCCTGTTTAACCTTTTTAATGATATTTTACAGCATTATCTCGATAACCTTCCGATCACCTCTCCCACCTTCACCTTCTGTCCGTCTTTTAGGTCACTAAACTCCATCATTCCTTTTTCAAAAAGTATAATCACAGTTGAACCAAGATTAAAAATTCCTATCTCGTCACCTTTTTTTATCACAGGCATCTTATCTTCAGCATATATATGCTCATTTTTACTGCGGAAAAACCTGTTTGTAACAGAATGATCATAAGAGAGGGAAATTTTGCCTACATTAATCGCACCTATTTTACAAACAGCAACAGCGCCATTCTCTGTTTCAATATATGTGATAAGTCTTTCGTTAACCGCGAATAGCCCTTTAAATCCTTTAACCATAAACTCCTGAACAGTGTACAATTTTCCAGGAATGTTAAAAAAACCGGCTATCTTTCCTGAAACAGGGGAATGAATTCGATGGTAATCGCCTGGGGAGAGGTATAGAGTAATATACTTGCCATTAATAAATTTCTCCGCTTCAATAGAGGGGATGAGTTCTCTCAGAGAGTAATCAACACCTTTCGCCTGGAGAATGCTGTCATCAGTAATATCTCCATATTGGTCCACTCTTGAATCTGTTGTCGCAACTACAGATTTTTTATCATCATCAATTTTTCTTGAACCAGGTTTAAGTGCCCTGGTAAAAAAAGTATTCAGATTTTTATAACCGGCAGCTGGAATTTCCGCCTCAGCAAGAATTACACCGTACTTTACAGAGTACCATGCTATAATCCTCTTCATCACGCCCAGCGGGAGAGGTATGAGTGAAGTATATCCGAAAATTCTTGAGATGAATCCCTTAGGGAGTATTTTAAAAATCAGTATTTTTAATTTAGTGTTTTCCATTGAAATTCTCCAAAAAATATTATTATATTCCGAAAATAGAGCATCTGCCCTATTTCCGGAATCCGCGGACCTCTAATGAGTGAGTTATCGCAACATAT
>Ga0209099_1001769_pt1 | contig 20656 bp, 20 predicted proteins | sample AD_JPNHW2_MetaG_FD_184430 | JGI IMG/M metagenome (GOLD analysis project Ga0209099, IMG submission 184430) | Active sludge microbial communities of municipal wastewater-treating anaerobic digesters from Japan - AD_JPNHW2_MetaG (SPAdes) (version 2) | ecosystem: Engineered > Bioreactor > Anaerobic... | reverse complement strand
AGTCAAATATTCAATCTTACGGGTTACACGGCCATCTTCAACTTTACGATACGGGGTCTCTAATAGACCAAGCTGATTAACACGGGCAAACGTTGACAAGGAAGCAATAAGCCCGATATTCGGGCCTTCCGGTGTTTCAATGGGGCACACCCGTCCATAATGTGATGGGTGAATGTCGCGCACTTCAAAACCTGCACGTTCCCGGGAAAGACCGCCGGGGCCTAATGCGCTTAACCGTCTTTTGTGCGTTAACTCAGCAAGCGGGTTGATCTGATCCAAAAACTGTGAAAGCTGTGAACGGCCGAAGAAATCGCGAATTTGATTTGAAAGAAGCTTGCTATTAATAAGGTAATGTACGCTTAAATTATCAAAGTCACCAAGGATACTTAAACGCTCACGTATCGAACGCTCAACGCGGCTCATACCGATACGAATCTGATTCTGCACAAGTTCGCCGACAGTTTTAACGCGGCGATTACCCAAATGGTCGATATCATCGATCTTACCTTCACCCGCTTTCAGGCGAATTAAATATTCGATAACTTTGACAACGGTATCAGAGTCAAGGATGCGCTTATCAAGCGATACATCCATACCTAACTTGCGATTAAGCATGAAACGGCCGACTCTCTCAAGGTCATAGCGCGCCGGATCAAAGAAAAGACGGTAGAACAACATCTCGGCAGTATCTTTGGTCACCGGTTCAGTCGGACGCATCTTGCGATAAAAATCAAGATACGCTTCTTCTTTATTCTTAGTATAATCTTTTTTAAGGGTATTGGTAATTTCTTTATATTCTTTACCAAATCGGTTGATAATCTCCTGGTCGCTGGAAAACCCTAAGATACGCAATAGCTGAGTAGCAGGAAAGTTACGGCGGCGATCAACATAGGCGATGATCGTCTCAGACAGATCGTATTTGAACTCAAGCCACGCGCCACGATAGGGTATTATACGGCCATAGAATATCTTTTTTCCGGTAGGATGATCTTCTTCTTCAAACGAAACGCCGGGTGAACGCTGCAACTGATTAACGACAACACGTTCGTCACCGTTAATAATAAACGTACCCGTGTCGGTCATAAGCGGTATTTCACCAAAATACGCGTCTTGCTCTTTTGTTTCACGAGGAGTGGTAAGCCTGAACTTCACCTTCAAGGGTGCAGCAAAGGTCAACGCACGTTTTCGAGATTCAGCAAGGATGTATTTCGGTTTTCCAAGGGAATAACTTACAAACTCAAGTTTCAGAGTCCGGTCGTTATTCTCGATGGGAAACATGTCCGCAAAAACTTCCTGAAGCCCAAGATATTTGCGCTCAGAAGGCGGGACATCAATCTGCAAGAACTCCTTATACGACTCTACTTGCAAATCAAGCAAATTCGGCAGATCGTATACCTCTCGTAACTTGGCAAAATTTTTTCGTTTAGTCATCTATCCCTGTGCCCGTTAAAGGGCGGTTACACGAAACGTTTTAAAATTATTTCAGCTCGACGGTGGCACCAGCCGCAACGAGTTTCTTCTTCATCTCTTCAGCTTCTTCTTTGGTTGCGCCTTCTTTGATCGACTTCGGTGCTCCATCAACAAGATCCTTGGCCTCTTTTAAACCGAGGTTGGTGATCGTGCGGACTTCTTTGATGACGGCGATTTTATTCGCACCGGCGTTGGTCAAAACCACGTTAAACGAGGTCTTTTCCTCGGCAGCCGGAGCAGCAGCGCCAGCACCAGCAGCGGGAGCAGCCATCATCGGCATACTTGCTGTTACACCAAACTTCTCTTCCAGAGCCTTAACCATGTCAGCTAACTCCAACACGGTCAAACCCTCAATCGATTGAATCAATTCTTCAACTTTAGCCATTTCTACTTTCCTCCTTCAGTCATTAATTTGACTTTTTCTGTCTGATCTGGTCTAAACAAACAACCAGTTTTTGTAAGTTTCCGTTCAATACCATTGCAAGGCGCGAAAGCGGTGCATTAAGGGCACCGACGACCTGCGCGCGCAACATTTGTTTACTCGGCAACTTAGCCAAGATCTCTATATCTTTCTTGGCAAGTGTCTTGTCATCAAGAAAACCGCCTTCAAGCTGCAGTTTTTCATGATCTTTGGAAAATTTATAGAGCGCTTTTGTAGTCTCAACAGGCTCTGATTTCGGGAAAACAATACCACAGGGCCCTTCGATAGTCTTAATAACAGCTTCGTCCATGCCAACATTTTTGAGAGCACGGCGGGCGACAGTATTCTTAACAACTAACATGGTCGCGTTTGCATCTCGTAAAGACTGACGCAGGTTTGATAAATCAGGACTTGATAAACCGGAGTATTTAACGACAAACAATGTCCCCGTCTGTTTAAAGTTATCCGTAATTATTTTTTCCGATGTTTCTTTGAATATAAGGCTTATTTTCTTCATGGGATTACACCGCCAAGGTAAGGCCGGGATTCATAGATGCTGCTATAGAAAGGGTCTTGACGAACCTACCTTTAACCGAGGCCGGCTTTGCCTCGTTCAAGGCTTCAATAACTCGCGATGCGTTCTCGTACAATTTGATTTCGTCAAATGAAACTTTTCCGACGGAAAGATGAACGCCGCCCTGTTTATCGACGCGGAATTCAACTTTTCCTTTTTTTACGTCTTCAATTGCTTTAGCAATATCATTCGTGACAGTGCCTGTTTTAGGACTTGGCATAAGCCCGCGAGGACCTAGCATTTTGCCTAATTTAGAAAGATCTTTCATCATATCAGGCGTTGCAATAGCGCAATCGAAATCAAGAAAACCAGCGCCGACCTTATCGATCAGTTCCTGCCCGCCGACAAACTCCGCATTGGCTTCTTTTGCAACGCGCTCTTGTTCACCCTTACAGAAAACGGCAACCCGCACATGTTTACCCGTTCCGTGCGGCAGAACAACCGTTCCGCGGACCATCTGATCGGATTTTTTCGGATCAACATTGAGGTTAAAATGTAAATCAACACCAGCGTCAAATTTAGTCGCGGTCATTTTCTTAATAATCGCGATCGCTTCCTTAAGCTGGTAAACTTTCTCGATATCGACGTGTTTTGCTGATTCCTTATATCTCTTGCTTCGTGTCTTCATGGTATCCCTAGTCTTTGATTTGAATGCCCATACTGCGCGCTGTACCTTCAATCGTACGCAGTGCCTGTTTCATATCTTTCGTATTTAAATCAACCGCCTTCATTTTAGCAATCTCTTCAACCTGCTTTTTTGTAACAGTCCCTATTGTTTCACGGCCTGCGGTTCCCGATGCCTTTGCCAGGTTTGCAGCTCTCTTTAAAAGCACTGAAGATGGCGGGGTCTTAATAATAAAGGTAAAGGAGCGATCCTCATAAACCGTAATAACAACCGGCAGCACTATTCCGTCCTTGCCCTTGGTCTGGTCATTGAACTGCTTGCAAAACATCATAATGTTAACCCCGTGCTGACCAAGTGCGGGACCAACCGGAGGCGCTGGATTAGCGGCGCCTGCTGAAACGTGTAACTTGATTTGAGCGGTAACTTTCTTTGCCATTAGATTTTCTCTACCTGCCAGTATTCCAACTCTACTGGAGTAGCCCTTCCAAAAATTGATACGCTTACCTTTAGTTTTCCTTTTTCCGGATGTATTTCGTCAATAGTACCGTTAAAATTAACAAAAGGCCCTTCGGTAACCCTCACCGATTCACCCTTTTCAAAAACAATACGCGGACTTGGTTTTGTCTGAGTTTCTTCCGTCCGTTTCAGGATATCATCAACTTCAACTTGTGTCAGAGGCATGGGTTTGCGGCCAAGACCGATAAAACCGGTTACTCCGGGAGTTGTTTTGATCAGGAGATACGTCTCTTCTGTTAACTCCATTTCAACCAAAATATATCCGGGGAAGAATTTACGCGAAGAAATTTTCTTTTTACCTGAGCGGACTTCCGAAATTTGTTCGGTAGGAATAACAACTTTCGAGATGAATTCACCAAGACCTTTTGCAGTGATTCTACTCTCTAAAAGAGCTTTTGCCTTATCTTCAAATCCCGTTTGTGTATGAACCACGTACCAATTCTTCATGCTTTTAATAACTCCGGAGATCATCGAAAGAGCCTTTGAAGCGCTCCCGAAAGAATGAGGTCAACTATACCGATATACGCTGCCATAATCGCAGTCACGACAATAACAACTCCCGTGGCTCCTAAAAGCTCTTTACGGGTTGACCAGGATACCTTACTGAGTTCCTGCTTTACTTCCTGTATGAATACTGCTGGTTTCTGAATTATGCTCATCTATTTTTCAAATCGTCTTGATTTTCCAATTTCATCCCACAGGTCTGTCTATCCACTCCTCATAAACAGGAGCGGCAGGAGTCGAACCTGCAGTAACGGTTTTGGAGACCGTTGGTTTGCCATTAACCGACGCTCCTATATTTCGTTATGCGTATACCGTATTGCGTATAGCGTAAAAAGAACAATTGAACTACTTAATTTCTTTATGTGGTGCGTGTTTATGGCAAAACTTGCAGAACTTAGACAGTTCCAGTTTTTCCTGATTCTGTTTTTTGTTCTTTGTAGTCGTGTAATTTCTATTCTTACAAACCGTACATTCTAATGTAATTATTTCTCGCATATCTTTTCTCTGATTTTAGTTTCGCGCCTCTAGCATTTCAATAAGCTGGAGACGGGAATCGAACCCATGACCCCGTCCTTACCAAGGACGTGCTCTACCGACTGAGCTACTCCAGCGATAATCGCTTGCACGTTACGGGTTAGCTCTAATAACATTCACTCTCGAGAAAGAGGGTTTTTGCCATAACAATAAAAACCCCCATCGTAAGAATCTTAATAACGATTCTTCGTACGTTTATTCCTACCTGTATTGTGGGTAACCAGATAGATGTGCGACGTAGAGGAAGAGTATACTGTATAAGTATTTTATTGTCAACCTTTTTTTTAACTTTTTTTTGCAGAAAAATAATTGGTAAGAATAATGAAGTCGTGCAGGGTCAATGTCTCGGGTCTGGCGTTCACGGAAATATTTTGCTCGCGGCAAAATGCTTCAATATCTGACGCTGTATATAATTCTTTCAGGCTGTTGCGCAGCGTCTTCCGTCTCTGGCCAAACGCAGTCCTGATTGAAATAAAAAGCTTATCCCGGTCCACCAAGACAAGCTCCTCCTCTTTCTTAGGAATAATCCTTACGAGACATGAATCAACCTTTGGTGCCGGTTGAAAACATCCGCGTGAAATATCAAAAAGGATTTTTGCATGCGCATAATATTGCACAAAACACGTAAATGAACCGTAGGCTTTGGTTCCCGCCGATGCGGCGATACGCTCCGCAAACTCTTTTTGGACCGTTACGTAGGAGGACCGGATACCGGCAGCGCCACGTATAATTCGTTCGATAATCGGAGAGCTGATATAATACGGAATATTGCCGACAACGGTCACAGGAAACTGCGCGCCAAAAAGTCTTGAAAAATCTGCTTTTAAAAAATCCCCCTGTATTATTTCGACGTGCCGCTGCCCGTTAAATTTTTCTTTTAGAACTTTACATAAACCTTTATCCAGTTCAAATGCAAAAACTTTATTTCCAAAAGCAGCAAGACGCTCTGTCAAAAGTCCGGTACCCGCGCCTATCTCAACGATGCTCGAAGAAGGGATAATATCCAACGCACCCGCTATTTTGGCGAGAATATTTTTATCATATAGAAAATTCTGGCCAAGCCTTTTTTTAGCTTTTATATGCATGTGAGCGTTTTTGATTTACTCCGGGAGCACGAGATCGCACAACGGACTGCCGCACACATTGAAAGCGGATCTACGATCCCTTTTCCCGCGATATCAAACGCAGTGCCATGAAGCGGGGACGTCCTTACAAACGGCAGACCGAGCGTTATATTAACGCCGCTTTTGGGATCCGTTGATTTTAATGCGATAAGCGCCTGATCGTGATACATCGTAATCACGGCGTCATAGTTGCCCGATAACGCTTTTTGTATCGCGGAATCCGCAGCAACAGGCCCATCGATATGGATATCCGTACGGTGCATTTTCTTAAGCAGCGGCCGCACAACAGACTCCTCTTCTTTACCAATAAGCCCGTGATCAGAAGCATGCGGATTAACACCGCAGACGACGAGACGGGGTTTTTTAATCCCGAACAATCCCTTCAAAGAATCCGCCGTCACCTCGATTGCCGTACGCACGGAAAGCTCGTTAATGGCGCTTGAAACATTTTTTAACGGTATGTGTCTGGTAACCAGGCTCATGCGCAACACATCATTCAACAACATCATGACGATCTTAGTTGAACCTGATCGATGCGCAAGATATTCAGTATGCCCCGTATAATCATACCCGGCCAAATATACAGCTTCTTTTGAAATAGGAGCCGTAACCAGGCAATCTATCCGCCCCGCACCTAAAAGCTCCATTGCAGTATCAAGATACGCGACCGATGCCCTTCCGTTTTCAGCATTCATCAGGCCCCAGGAAAAACGGGGATGTGCTTTTTCAAGCGGATCAATGAACTGTATACGCGGATTCAAAAGAATGTTTTTCAAATGCAGCGCCTGACAGGCACGGGCAAACATTTTCCGATCACCGATAACAACAAAACTGGCATGAGGCTGCAACGCGGCAAGAGAGGCTGCAGTCACTTCAGGGCCAACCCCTGCAGGGTCACCCATGGTGATACCGACTCTAACGGGAAAAGATTTTGATATAGGAACGGTTTTTGATTTCATTGAGGAATTTGCTCAATTCATCCTGCATTTTTTGATTTTGAAGCAAGCCGGAAATAGTATCTTTGGCTTCAGGAAGCAAAAGCTGGTGGGCTGGAATAATCGAATCGACATAAAAAATGTAGTAGCGCGAGTCTATGCGAATAGGCTCGGTAGCTGTGCCGTGCGACAACAAAAAAACCGCTTCCTCTACGTCTTTGTTTAACTGCCCGCTTTTTGCGGCAGTTACCTGATTAACATCCAGGCTTAATTCTTTCGCCAGGTCACCGATGTGTTCGCCTTTTTTAATGCGTTCAGACAGATCATGCATTTGTTTCTCGTCTGTTCCCGAAACAACCGTCAATTCACGCGTTTCAGGGGCCATAAAATCAGAGACATGCGCTTTATAATATTCCGTTACCTCTGAAGGTTTAATGATAATGCTCCGGCGGACTTTGTATTCAATAAGGTTATACATAAGAAACTGTTCCCGGATCCTGTTTTCCAAATCAGCCTGCACAAATCCCTGGGAAAGAATCGCATTTTCAAAATCAGCTTCGGAAGGATACTGACGCTTGATCTCGTTTATCCTACCTTTCACGCGGCTCTCGTCAACGCGAAAACCGGAATTTTTTGCTTCCTGCACAATAAGACGGTCTTCAATAAGTTTGTTCAGCATGTCAAACCGCATCTCTTCGATCTTCTTCTCCAGACGCTCGCCCTGCACCTCACTGCCAAGCTGCATGCGCATAAAACTCTTAAAATCATTCAAATCTTTTTGGGTAATAACATCGTTGTTAACGATAGCAACAATGGTGTCGTCGGCACAAGAAATTGTCGCCCAAGAAGCACCTGCGCAGAACGCCACAAGACAAACCATCAATCTGAATGTACGAATTTTTTTTAGATACATCTCATCTCTTCTCAAGAGCCTGACTTACGTTGCCGACAGCTTCTTTCAGAAGGCGACAGTATAAATCAAACCCAACCGCTGCTATATACCCGTGCTGTTCAACGCCTAAGAGGTTACCTGCTCCGCGGATCTCAAGATCCTGCATGGCTATTTTAAAACCTGCGCCCAAATGAGAATATTCTTCCAACGCGTTCAAACGCTTTTTTGCGTCTTGTTCAAGAACATAATGGCGCGGCACCATAAAATATGCATATGCCGGTCTGTCAAAGCGGCCAACGCGGCCCCGCAATTGATGTAAATCGGCAAGGCCAAAGGCATAAGCGTTATTGATGATAATGGTATTAACGTTGGGAATATCGATACCTGATTCGATAATCATCGTGCAGACCAAAACGTCAATCCTTCCCTTAAAAAAATCAAACATCACTGCTTCAAGGAGTTTTGACGGCATCTGGCCGTGCCCAACAGCTATCCGTGTGCCGGCAGGTAACAGCTTCGTTATTTTCTCCTTTATACGGTCAATATCCTGCACACGATTATGGAGAAAATACACCTGTCCTTTGCGTCTCAGTTCCCGCAGAATAGCTTCCCGCACCAAATCTTCGTCATATTCTACCACAACGGTCTTAATAGGCAACCTATTTTGGGGGGGCGTATTGACCATGGATAGATCTTTAGCGCCCATAAGACTCATATATAAAGTGCGGGGGATCGGCGTAGCAGTAAGCGTCAAAACATCCGTATTAAGCCGTAATGACTTAAGCTTCTCTTTAGCCTTAACACCAAACCGCTGCTCTTCATCAATAATAACCAACCCTAAATCTTTAAACACAATGTCATTCGAAAGAAGCCGGTGTGTGCCAATAAGAATATCAATGCTGCCGCTGGCTACCCCCTGAATAATCTGTTTTTGCTGCGCAGCAGTGCGGAACCGGGAAAGCATTCCCACATTAATAGGAAAATCCTTGAGCCGGCTCAGAAAATTCTGGTAATGTTGCTCTGCAAGAATCGTAGTCGGCACCAGGAAGGCTACCTGCTTGTTGCTCACGGTAGCTTTAAAAGCGGCCCGCATAGCTACTTCAGTCTTGCCATAACCGACATCACCGCACAAAAGCCTGTCCATAGGCCGCACTGACTCCATATCGCGCTTAACATCAGCAACTGCTTTCACCTGATCGGATGTCTCAGTATACGGAAATGTAGCCTCAAACTGTTTTTGCCAGTCATTATCCGCTGCGTAAACAAAACCGCTGACGCTTTGACGCATTGCCTGCAGAGAAAGCAACTCCCAGGCGTATTTTTGAATGCTCTTCCTGGCCCTCTCTTTTGTCCGCTGCCACTCTTTAGTGCCAAGCCGGTATACCTTTGGCTTGCGCGTCTGGAACGCAATGTATTTCTGAACCAGATTCATCTGATCAACAGGCACATACAATTTTTCCTGCCGGTCATACTCGATAACAAGATGATCTTTATTTTTCTCCGTTGTTTTTATTTTTTGAATACCCAGAAACCGGCCAATCCCGTGCTGCGAATGCACAACATAATCACCCACGGTCAGATCTATGAAATTATCAAGCGGAAATTCCTCTTTGAATGCGGTCTGATGCGCATGAGCGGATTGGCGCACCGGTAAAATAATCACCATTGCATGGGCCCACAATGGTTCTCCCGTAGCGGGATTAAAGGTGCGGATAGTCCCGACAACGTCCCCGTCAAGCTCAATACGAACAGGCAACTCGAACGTATTGGGAAATACATCGAGAATTCCTCCGCGGCGGGAAAAATCCCCCTCAGAAGCAACAGCATCCTGACGCTTATATCCAAATTCTGTCAAAGAAAGGGATATACGCTCAAGATCAAGGGTTTCGCCGGTATAGAGTTTAAGGGATTTAAACATAGTTCGTAATCACGTTACCCGTAGTCAATGGTCGATAGACACTAGTCTAATAGACTATAGTAAAAACCTAAAAAAAAACCGGGTAACAAAGTCACCTGCCTGCGGCAAGCAGGCAACGTCACAAGGTCACAAGCGTGTAATAAAAAGCTTTTACTTGTGACGGTATGACCTTATGACCTTGAACCCGGATAATTATTTTTTAGCCTTTAATTCTTCGTAATAAAAACTATCTGCTATGCTTCTTCGACCAGGCAAGTACCAACGGTGAGGCGATGAACACGGTCGAATAGGCACCGCAGAAGAACCCGACAAGAAGCGTAAATGCAAAGTTGTTCAACACCTCTCCTCCGTAGAGAAAGATCGCAAAAACCGTTAATAACGTTACGCCTGTCGTAATGATGGTCCTGCTCAACGTCTGATTAACGCTTAAATTTATCAATTCCCGCAAGGTAAGCTTACGGTTAAGCCTCATATTCTCACGCACGCGGTCATAGATAACAATGGTATCATTAATCGAATAACCGGCTATCGTCAAGAACGCCGTAACACTCAATAAATCAATCGGCCTTCCCGTGATCGCCAAAGCGCCAAGCGCAATAAGCACATCGTGCAAAAGCGCAATAACACCGGCAACGCCAAACTCAACATGCTTGAAACGAAACGCAACATAAATACAGATACCGATTATCGAAAATATCGTCGCCATAATCGCCTTGTCCTTCAAATGCTTACCGGCAACCGGACCGACATGTTCAATGCGAAGCACCTGGATATCATCCTGGGGGAACGCTTCTTTCAGTTTTTCGGTCAGAACCGTACTCTTATCAAGTGTTGTTCTGATAAGGACGTTCCGCGGATTTTCCTTAAACTGCTGGATTGTTGCGTCTCCCAAGCCGATCTCTTTTAAAACATCCCTCACCTTATCGATGGCAGGAGCTGTTTTGAAATTAAATTCCTGGAGCTGGCCGCCGGAAAAATCTATTCCGTAAGCCTTAGAACCTTTCATAGAAAAAGCAATAAGGCCGATTACTGTCGCAATGATCGATAGGGTATAAAAGATTTTCCGTTTTCCTATATAGTCGATCTTTGGCTGCCGGATAAGATGAAGCATCGGCAATGATTTAATCCAACCATACTGCAGCAATATTTCAAAAATCACCCGTGTTACGACAATCGCGGTAAACAAACTTGCCGCAAGACCGATAATAAGCGTAATCGCAAAACCGCGGATCGGCCCTGTGCCGAACTGTAAAAGGAAAAACGCTGCAATAACGGTGGTAAAATTGGAATCGAAAATCGCGGTAAAAGCGCGGTCATACCCAAGTAAGATCGCCTGACGAAGCGACTTCCCTGATGCCAATTCTTCACGGATACGCTCATTAATAAGGACATTGGCATCAACCGCCATACCCAAAGACAAAACGATACCGGCAATACCGGGAAGCGTTAAGGTCGCGGAAAAACCCGGGAATAACAGGGGCAATAACCCCAACACGCCTACGATAATCACACCGTTCAATAAAAGCGCAATATTTGCGATTAACCCCGCAAAAAGGTAATAAACCGCCATGAACACAAACACAAAAACAAGACCGATAACACTTGCCTTGATACCGTTATTAATTGAATCCTGCCCCAATAACGGGCCGACAGTGCGTTCCTCCTCAATATGCATAGGAGCAGGCAAAGCACCGACACGCAGTACCAATGCCAGATCCCGCGCCTGATTGATATCAAAACGGCCCGTTATAACCGCCTCTCCCGAAGGGATAGGTTCCCGAATGCTCGGAGCTGAAACAACTTTACCGTCCAAAATGATAGCAAGCCTTTTGCCGACATTATCGCTGGTAATCTGCGCAAATTTCTTGGCGCCATCCGCATTCATGGTAATGGCAACTAACGGCTCGCTGAACGAGCTCTGGTCAAACTTTACCATTGCGTTTTGAATCGCATCCCCGGACAAAACCGACTGGGCATGCATTAAAATCGCCTCGTTATTCTCTTCTGACCGTTTTAATTCATACCCTTCGGGTACGGTACCGTCAATGGCGGTTTTTAAAAGCGCCGCATCATCAGAAACGATCTTGAATTCAAGCATTGCGGTTTTGCCGAGAACTTCCAATGCGCGTTCGCGGTCCGTAACACCGGGAAGCTGCACAACGATCTCATCCTCACCTTGTTTCTGGATTGAGGTTTCCCGCACGCCGAATTGATCGATTCTGTTACGAATAATCTCAATAGCACGATCGCAAGCATCAACCTTAGCCTTTTCCGGAAGCTTACTGGTATCGATTTTCAGCAAAAGATGCATACCCCCCTGCAAATCAAGCCCAAGATTGATACGCTTATTCAGAGGAAAAGAAAAATACAAACACACACCAATAACCCCGAGTACCAGAATTATCCTATACCAAAGCTTGCGATCCATAATTGCCTAACCCCCTATTTAGATTCTGCCGTCTGCGATTTTTTTACATACGCAACGCAATTTTTTTCAAACTCTATTTTAACGTTTTCATCAACACGCACCACAAATGTTTTTTCCTTAACATTGACGATCGTCCCGTGGATACCGCTTGTCGTAACAATATCCGTATTCTTGCCCAATTCACCGATCATTTTCTGGTGCTCTTTTTCCTTCTTTTGCTGTGGCCTAATGATAATGAAATAGAAAACAGCAATAATCAGGACAATGGGAACCAACTGGCTCAAACTATATGCTTGCGCTGGGGTCATGAATAACTCCTTATTTGATTTTTTTAATCAGTCTTTTAACAGTTTCCGAACCCTGTGCACCTTTTTTTACCCAGGCTTCATATGCGTCTTTCTTGATTGTCGATTTCCCGGTAACAGGTTCATAATACCCGAGCTCTTCTAAGACTCTTCCGTCGCGGCTTTTTGTTTCTTCAATAACCGTCACGCGAAAATGCGGCCGTTTTGTCGGATTCTTTCCAATTCTTCGTAAACGAATTTTAACTGCCATGCTTTGTTTCCTCCTTTAGTCCTTCTTCATATTTGTCCATCGTCTATAGGTCATCGGCTATAGATCATTGTTGTGCTACTGCCTCAAAAAGTGCTTTTGCTTTATTAACGGTTTCCATATATTCTTTTTCCGGAACTGAATCCGCTACGATTCCCCCGCCTGCCTGAATATACGCAATCCCTTGTTTCATCACTATTGTCCGGATAGTTATACACATATCCATGTTATGCGAAAAACTGAAATATCCGACACAACCGGCATAGGGGCCCCGTTTCGTATTTTCCAGTTCATCGATAATCTCCATGGCACGGATCTTCGGACTGCCGCTGACCGTACCCGCCGGGAAGCTCGCGCGCAAAACATCATACACATCAAATTTCCTGTCAACAACTCCCCTGACCTCACTCACTAAATGCATAACATGGGAATAGCGCTCGACAACCATCAGGTCGCTGACTGCTACCGTACCGGGTTTAGCAACCCGGCCAACATCATTGCGGCCAAGATCAACAAGCATAATATGCTCGGCGCGTTCTTTTATATCGTTTTTAAGTTCCTCTTCAAGTTTCTTATCCGCCTCTTCCGTCAAGCCGCGAGGACGGGTTCCGGCAATAGGCCTGACCTGAACAATACCGTTTTCGCACCGTACGAGAATTTCAGGAGAGGAACCAACAAGACAGACATCACCCATACGGATAAAAAACATATACGGTGACGGATTAAGGCTCCGTAAAGCACGGTACACCTCAAACGGTTCCTTATGGGTGCGGGCGCGAAAACGCTGTGACGGAACAACCTGGATAATATCTCCTGCCTTAATATACTCTTGTGCTTTCCTTACTATAGCACAGAACGCGTCCTTTTTAAAGTTTGACTCAAAAACCGGTTTATTCGCCTTCCGGACAAGTGGCCTGGGAATAGTTCGCCGGCAATCCGCAATTATCGTATCAATCTTCCTGACTGCCTGATCGTACGCTCTCTTTTTTGCCGCTCTCGAAACATGCAAACCGGACAAAATGACATTAGCAACTACTTTGATTGTATGATTAACATGATCAAAAAGCAATATTGTATCGGTAAACATGAAAAACATATCCGGAAGCCCTAATTCATCCGGGTTTTTATCAGGTATCCGTTCAAAAAAACGAACGCTGTCATACCCGATATAACCGACCAACCCTCCATAAAACCGCGGCAAACCGGAGACGGAAACAGCCTTAAATCCCTGCATTATCTTCTTAACTTCCGCGAGAGGATCTGTCTTAGTAACAAAACGCTCCACTTTCCCGACATGGCCATGACGGATCTCAATGTTCCTCCCCTTGCTGGAGAAGATCAAAGACGGATCAGAACCTAAAAACGAATACCGGCCAAGTTTTTCCTGACCTTCAACAGATTCCAGTAAAAAGGCATAGCGACTTTTATGTAATTTCAGGAAGCTGGAAACCGGCGTATCAAGATCAGCGTTAATCTCCTTATAAACGGGGATTACGTTACCCTGCTTCGATAACTTCAAAAAATCAGAAAATGAAGGATAATACATATGTTTTACCAGGATTTCAAGGTCACAACGTCATACTGTCAGAAGTAAAGATTTTGTTTTTACCATTCTCGTGTAACCTTGTGACGTTGAGACTTTGTAACCCGACAGTTTTCCCACTTCAATGAACTACTTAAGTTTTATTCTTCTGAAGAAACAACTACGATTGTTCGTATGGCATGCCGGCCCGATCTGGCGGACCTTAATAAGCAACGCGTCCATATCACAGTCATAGGCAATTGATTTAACAAATTGGAAATGCCCTGACGTCTCTCCTTTAACCCAGTATTCCTTACGGGAACGCGACCAAAAACACGTCTTTCCCAATTTTATAGTCCGCTTAATGGACTCCGGATTCATATATGCCACCATCAGTACTTCGTTATCCTTATAATCCTGAATAATGGTGGGAATTAACCCTTTATCATCAAAACGTAAATCTTTGATCGAAAATTTTTTATTTTTTTTCATATCGCTCCTTTGCCAGCCATTTATAACCGGACGCAAATCCCCCGTTGAGCCAGGTACTCTTTTACCTGCCGAACTGTTAACTCCTGATAATGAAAAAGCGAAGCAGCCAATGCCGCGTCTGCCCCGGCCTTTGTCAAAACATCGGCGAAATGTTCCAGGGTACCTGCACCACCCGAAGCGATAATCGGCACCGTGACTGCATCTGAAACAGCTTTTGTCAATGCACAATCATACCCGGCCTTAGTACCATCAGCATCCATACTTGTCAAAAGGAGCTCGCCTGCACCCAGTTGACAAACTTTCTTTGCCCATGCAATCGCATCCAACCCCGTAGGAGTCCTGCCGCCGTTAATATAGACCTCCCAACTTGAGCCGGCGCGTTGAGCGTCAATAGCAACAACGATACACTGGCTCCCGAAACGTCTGGAAGAGAGCGCCACAAGATCAGGCTCCGTAACTGCCGCAGTATTCATTGAGACCTTATCAGCACCGGCGTTCAAAAGATCACGGATATCATCTACAGAACGGATACCTCCGCCAACCGTAAACGGCATATAAATGGTACGCGCAATATCGTCAACCAATTGAATCAGGGTCTTCCTGTGCTCATAACTTGCAGTTATATCAAGGAACACCAACTCATCCGCCTGCTGACGGTCATAGGATTGCGCAACTTCAACCGGATCACCTGCATCACGCAACCCTAAGAACTTCACGCCTTTTACAACGCGGCCTTCCTTAATATCAAGACAGGGGATTATGCGTTTGGTTAACATATTTTAGTTCATAGTCCAAGGTTCAATGTTCAAAGTAAGTTCATAGTTTATAGTTGAAAACAGGACATTGGGCCCGTTTCTAACGGAAAACAAACCTTGAACCTTGCACATTGAACTTGAACTACGTTACTTTACTTTCTTCTCAAGAAACTCTTTCAACAGTTCCCATGTCTTTTTACCAACTTTACCATCGGCATGAAGATTATTTGCTTTCTGGAAAGCGCGAATAGCTTCTCTGGTTTTCCTTCCCATATGTCCATCAGAACTGCCCGGATCAAAACCCGCGTTTGCCAAAGCTGTCTGGATCTGCTTGTTCGTCGGCCTGTCTTTTATATCAAAGGATGCTTTTTTATTGCTCTCATCAACAATAGTTTGTGCCTGTTGAGAAGTCTTATTCAAGGATTCACGCAAACTATTAATCTCTTCATCTTTTGAACTAATCTGTGTCTCGAGCAAAGAAACCTGATTCTTAAGGCCCTGTACTTCAAGATCATTATTTTTCCTCATAGTCGCGCAACCTGACAAAGTCACGATAAAAACAAATACCCCTGCAATTCCCAACAATTTCCGTACCATTTCGACACCCTCCTTTTGGCTATACAATCATGCAATTGCATTCGCCTGTTTTAATGTAAACTTCTCCTCATAAAGCGCCTTACCGATAATTACTCCTATAACACCTTCACTCTCGATCTCTTTGAGTTGCTTAATATCATCGAGTTTTGAGATACCTCCCGATGCAATCACTTTTAATTTCGTCTCCTTTACAAGAGCCCGAATTTGCGCGATATTAGGCCCTTCCAAAGTGCCGTCTTTTGAAGTATCAGTAAAGATCACCTGCCGAAATCCGATTTCCGCAAGCCGTATACCAAAGGTAAAAATATCCAAACCGCCGCTTCCCGCTTGCCAGCCGTTTACGAGAACCTCACCGTTTTTTGCGTCAATACTGACAATAACCCGGTCGGTATACGCTTTAAAAACTTTCTCGAGGAAATCCCTGTCTTCAACTGCTTTTGTCCCCAATACAACACGCGAAACACCGGCGTCAAAAAGCTTTGTCACCGATTCAAAAGAACGGGCCCCGCCTCCGCACTGTATCGGGATAGAAAAAGCCCGGGCAATACGTTTAATGGCGTGAAAATTTTGCGGCTCTCCCATTGCAGCGCCATCAAGGTCGACTACATGCAACATCAAAGCCCCCTGATCAACCCAATGCCGCGCTGTTTTTAAAGGATCGTCGGAATAAACCGTCTTATCCTCAAAAACACCCTGGAACAAACGCACAACAACACCTTTTTGAATATCAATTGCCGGAATTATAAGCATATTCCTATAGTATAACTTCTCCGTTACAAATGAACAAAATTACGCAATATTTTCATCCCTGTTTGCTGGCTCTTTTCCGGATGAAACTGCACGCCATAAATATTGTCGCGCCAGACAATCGAAGTAAAACGCGTGCCGTACTCAGTTTGCGCGGCACTCACTGATCGATCAGACGGCAACACATAAAAAGAGTGGCAGAAATAAACAAATTCCGAATCACGCACCCCCTCTAAAAGGGGACACTCTTTCTTATGCACACAAAGCCCGTTCCAGCCCATATGAGGCACTTTCAAACCGGATTCGGCGCTGAATCGAACAACCTCACCGGGAATAATTCCCAACCCTTTTTTTGTTTGAGCCTCCTGGCTCTTTTCAAAGAAAAGCTGTAAACCAAGACAAATCCCCAAAAACGGTTTACCGGTTAAAACATAATCCAAAATCGGTTTTACCAGTCCTTTATTCTCAAGCTCATTCATAGCGTCGTCAAAAGCCCCGACGCCGGGAAGCACAAGTTTATCAGCTTTTAAAACATCCTCGGCAGAGGTAACCACAACGGTACTACTCCCCAGCGATTCAAGCGCCTTTTGTACGCTGTGAATATTCCCCATGCCGTAATCAATGATTGCGATCATATGCAATTAATCAATAACGCCCTTCGTGGAAGGCACACCCTTGCGACGGGGGTCTATCTGCGTTGCCTGATCAAGCGCAAGCCCGAATGCTTTGAATATAGGCTCAAGTGTCGTATGGATATCGGGACTCGTCGGATTGACCGTAATCGTAAGATTAGCTCCCAGCTGTTTGGCAAAAGAATCAAAGAAATGGATGGCATCATCAAAAGAGTACTTATTCGTCTCTACGCTTTTAGATGAGAATCCCGTTTCTTTTTGGGAAATGGAAAAATACCCTCTCCCATTAATGTCAATCGTAGCCGAGGCCAGCACTTCTTCCATAGGAACATACATAAAACCGAAACGCTTGATCCCCGCCTTCGAGCCTAAAGCCTTTTTAAAAGCTTGCCCCAATGCAATACCGATATCTTCATTGGTGTGATGGATATCAACAGCAAGGTCACCCTGTGCCTGAATCTGCAGATCAAAAAGCCCATGATAGGCAAAAAGCTCAAGCATGTGATCAAGGAACGCAATACCTGTCTTAATTTTTGTAATACCGCTTCCGTCGATACTGACTTTTACGGAAATATCCGTCTCACGGGTCTTTCGCTTGATAATAGCCGTTCTTTTTTTCATGAGCACCTCATGTTTTTGTTACGCCAAACCGCCTGAGCCCTTTACAAACAAGAGCACATACCCGTTACTAAAATCGTACCTTCACCGATTCTAAATGTTTTGATAACCCTTCAATACCGGCAACTTTTTCCAACGGCTCTCTAACCTTCTCAAGCGCTTTTTTAGAATAACCAATGATGTGATTTGTCTTAATAAAATCAAGTGTCGATAAACCGGAGAAAAACCTAGCCGTGCCTGAAGTCGGCAGCACATGGCTGGGGCCAGCAACATAGTCACCAACCGCAGTCGGGCTATAGGGCCCCAAGAATATAGCGCCGGCATTTCTAATGTCTTTGGCAAGCCTGCGCGGATTCTGCACTAAAATTTCAAGGTGCTCGGGAGCAATTTTATTAGCAACATCAACTGCCTGATCAAGATTCTTGGTAAGAATAATCAGCCCGTTAACACCTTCGGTCTGAGATTTAACGAGTTTTGCTAAACTTTTGGAATTGGTTACCAGGATTGCAAGGCCTCCTCTATGTTCGGCCTGCGCCTTAAGATCAGCGACAATAAATTTCGGATCGCTAAAACGGCTTGCGATAATCACCAATTCAGTCGGGCCCGCAATCATGTCGATATCAACATACCCGAATACCTGCCGCTTCGCCTCAGTAACATAGACGTTGCCCGGACCGACAATTTTATCAACGCGCGGAATTATTTTTGTCCCGTACGCTAAAGCGCCGATAGCCTGCGCACCACCCACTCGATAAATCTCGTCAACCTTCAGAAGATCAGCGACAACTAAAATATGCGGATTGATATTACCCTGTTTATCAGGGGGGCTGACTAAAACAATCTTTTTAACTCCGGCTATTTTTGCCGGAAGTACCGTCATATACACTGTTGAAACCAACGGCGCCGTTCCGGCGGGGATATAAACGCCAACAGTTTCAAGAGGAACATAATCTTCCCCGAGGATCAAACCATCGCCGCCTTTAAGCCGCCATGACTTTTTCAAGGTCTTACGGTAGAACCGGTTTATATTCTCAATAACAACCTTCAGACTCGATACGAAATTAGGCGTAATATTCTGATACGCCCCGCTTATTTCTATCTGCGAAACTTTCAGCTGCCGGGGGGTTAATTTCACGCCGTCAAAACGCTTGGTATATTTAAAAACCGCGTCGTCCCCGAATGTCCGTACATCGTCAAGGATCTGATGGACCTTCTCCTCCACGCGACGAGAACGGGTAATCTGACGATTGTATACTTTTTCCGCAAGTTTACTTCCAAATCGTACTATTTTCATGGCATATTCTCAACCAAAACCTTGAGCCTCGTAAACGCGCTTTCAAATTCACCTGGATTTGCACCCCCCGCCTGAGCAAAATCTTTTCTACCGCCGCCGCTGCCGCCAATACACTTGGCAATATCCTGTACAAGTTTTCCTGCATCTATGCCGGCAGCAACTAAATCTGCAGTGACACCCATAACTAATAATGCCCTGCCACCAACGCCAGAACCTAATGCGATAAGAGTACGCTCGGACTTTTGCTTAATCATGTCAATGGCGTTACGCAAAACCGCAGCATCAGCATCAGGAATCACTTTTGCGATAATTTTAATACCTTTTACTTCCTGCGCCTGCGAAAGCATGTCATCGAGAGAAGTTTTCACAGCGTCATTTTTCTTGGCAGATGCCTGCTTTTCCAAATCCTTAATACGCGACAATCGCTTTTCGAATTCACCGACAATTTTATCGCTAGGAACTTTCAATAAATCTTCCAATGAAGAAAGGACACTCTCTTCTTCTTTAATAACTTTGAACGCGTTACGGCCGGTTACTGCCTCAATACGCCGAACACCGCTTGCAACAGAGCCCTCATGAATTATCTTAAAATACCCGATTTGACCGGTTGATTGCAAGTGAGTGCCGCCGCAAAATTCTTTTGAAAAATCAGATATTGCAACAACGCGGACCTTTCCTTCATATTTCTCCGCAAAAAACGCTAATGCTCCTGATTTCTTGGCAACTGCCAAGGTCATTTCTTTTGAATCAAGTTCATGGTTGCTGATAATGAACGTATTAACTATTTCCTCAACCCTGTTCATCTCTTCCTGCGTAAGTGCCTTAAAATGAGTAAAGTCAAAACGCAGTTTTACATCATCAACCAAAGATCCCTGCTGCTGCACGTGCGCTCCTAAAATCTTGCGCAGCGCTGCCTGCAATAGGTGTGTAGCAGTATGATTCCTGGCGATATCAAGACGACGCTCATTGTCAATACGCGCGGTTACCGCGTTTAATTTTGTAAAACTGCCCTCTTTTACTTTACCATGATGCAGAAAGATCTTTCCGATCTTCTGAGTATCCGTAACTTCAAAAATATTTTTGCCCTTAACAATAGTTCCGGTATCACCAACCTGTCCGCCTGACTCCGCATAAAAAGCCGTTTTATCAAGAATAATGCTAACGTCTTCGCCCTTGGCAGCCTTTTTGATTAATTCTTTGCCTTTTAAAATTGCTAAAATCGTTGCCGGCGTCTCGGTTTTTGCATATCCTAAGAATTTCGTATCGGCAATCTTTAATTTTGATTCGCTAGAAGCGAATACATCACCCTTCATCGAACTTTGCGCTTTTGAACGATCTTTCTGCTCATTCATCGCTTTATCAAAAGCTTCTTGAGAAAATGGAATCTTCTTTGCCTTTAACCAATTCAACGTCAACTCAAGAGGAATACCATACGTGTCATAAACTTGAAAAGCAACCACGCCAACTTTCGAGGCATTCTCCGATGTAGCAGACGCAAAACTAAAT
>Ga0209099_1001768_pt1 | contig 20681 bp, 18 predicted proteins | sample AD_JPNHW2_MetaG_FD_184430 | JGI IMG/M metagenome (GOLD analysis project Ga0209099, IMG submission 184430) | Active sludge microbial communities of municipal wastewater-treating anaerobic digesters from Japan - AD_JPNHW2_MetaG (SPAdes) (version 2) | ecosystem: Engineered > Bioreactor > Anaerobic... | reverse complement strand
TCAGGAGAGAAACAACAGTTGTTCCGGTGCCGCCATTCACGCCCAGTACAGGGCTGGCATCGTTGATAAACCGGGGTTTCATACCGGTAAGCGCTTCCATTTGCTGTGCGTACCAGTCGGCAGCGGTTTGGTTGCGGATGTGCGTAATGGCGTAACCCCAGGCTTTTCCCTCTTTCAGCATGGATTGATAGCGCTGCATAATGAGTTTCATACTGCCGCGTTCGTTGAAAGACTTGCCAAATGTGCTTGCCTTGCCTTCTTCGTCCATGCTGATGATAGGATTCACTCCCAGGATTTTACCGATCATTCCCTTGGAATAGCTGAGACGCCCGCTGCGAACCAGGTATTTCACGGTTTTGATGCTGACGAGAATTTGTGTCTGTTTACTCCATTTTTCAATGTTTTCAGCCAGTTCCTCATGACTCATACCGTTCTCAATGGCTTCGGCGGCTCTGAGCACAACCAGGCCCAATGCCCCTGACAGCCTGTTTGAAGAATGTACTGAAATCTGCTTTCCGGATTGTTCGCCCACCGCTTTCGCTGCCCTTTCACTGTTAGAAAAAGTCCCGCTGAGCTGACGGCTGAGATGAACGCCAATGATTGAATCGTAATGCGAAGCCAGGAAAGAATACTTGTTGATGAATTCCTTGTATGCCGGTTGCGATGTTGTAGGCATAACAGGCGACTCATCAAGAAGCGTATAAAACTGCTCTGACGAGATGGTCGTGCGGTCGAGGTAGTGGCTATCACCTACATGAAGGCTCAGTGGAGCCATGGTGATATGATATTTTTCGAGCAGATCCTGGGGCAGGTCACAGGTTGAATCGGTGAGCAGCGCAATTTTTGTTTTTGGGTGGTGTGACTGCTCGAGTTGCATCACCATATCGTCCACTTTCTGGTAAGTAATGCTTGCTTTTTTACCAATAATTCCAAAAAGGGTGGTAGGATCGTCGGAGTGAATGTGAATACGGAGCTTTTTGTCGGAACCGGCTACAACCATTGAGTCTCCCAGGTTTTCTATGGCGTGTCTGACTGTCTCCTTATTCTCTTTCGACTTCGGATCAAGCGAAAGTAAGGCTTCACAGCAATACCTGAACGTAATATCCTCGTGGGAGAATTCTTCAACATCGCTGAGCGAAATTTCGTTCACCGGGATATCGAGGTGCCTGATCGTATTACGGTTCTTGAAGAAATCAATCATGCCTTCGAGAAACAGCACGAAACCTTTTGCGCCGGCATCCACCACATTGCTTTTTGCCAGTTGCTCCAGCATTTTGGTGGTTTCTTTCAGCGATTCACTGGCTTTCTGGTAAGCATTTACCAGCAATTCCACAAAGTCGTCGAAAAGTTCTTTAACTGCGTAAATAAATTCGGCCCATTCACGCATTACGGTAATGATGGTGCCTTCCACAGGGTTTGCAATGGCTTCGTAGGCGTAGTTTACGGCGTTACGAACTGACCTGGCAAAATTCTCGATTGTGAAGTTGTTTTCGTTAACGATTTCGTTGCTGAAACCATAAAGAAACTGTGCGAAAATGATCCCTGAATTTCCCCTGGCGCCAACCAGGGCGGCTTCGGCAAGCGCTGAAGCTGTTACTTTAATATTATCGGTAGGTATGGGACTATCAACAATTGAGCGCATGGTACTGGCCAGATTGGTGCCGGTATCGGCATCGGCAACCGGGAATACGTTGATCTTATTAATGAGTCCCTGATTCTCGAAAATGCGTTGAGCACCTGCCAGGAAAGCGAAGTATAAACTGCGGCCATCCAGGACTTTAACAAGCGGTTTAGAGTTTTCCAAATCCGTTATTTTGGGTTAATCCGAAGTAAAATGGAGATTGTGAGCGAACTCCGGATAAATTTCGGCTGCAAAATTAACAATTAATCATTAACTGTTGGTTGTTCACGCAACCATGTTCATAACTTGACTATTTCAGTATTTTGAATGCTGAAAATTTACCGGCATCAATCAGCTCGTTCAGATCGTTTTCAATGTCTTGATAATCAGATCGAAGGCCGCATTCATACATGTTTGTCAACGGGTCTTTATCGATGATAAGGCTGAATAACTCGTTTGCATCGGGAGTTTTGTCTTTTTTCGCATACTCGTTATATGTGAGGCTGATAAAAGCGACATCCTTGTTAATTCCCCGGTTGTCGAGGAGCCATCCGTTATGCAACAGGACAGGTATTGCCAGTTTTCCCTGGTAATAGACATCCTTCACGTCAGGATATGAAACGACTGACTTTTTATCCTCCGATAGTGTCACAGGGACCAGTTGGGAGTAATCAGCGCGTGTTTTATAAATTATGGCTTTGGGACCAGGAACCCCGGTGGCAGCAGTTTGTTTAGTCGTTCTGTGTGAGTGGCAGCAGGCAACTGCGATCAATGAAATGATAATCACAGGAATGGTTTTGATAAGGATGCTTTTCATTTTGATGGAAATTTCTACAAACATATTAAATGTTGGCAGAAAAATTTCATCTTTCATTCATAACCTTCAGTTTGTAATGCTATTAATAAAGGTATAATTCAATACTGCGGTCGATTTGAATTCAAATTACAAGCCTGATCAGTTTTGGCATGGAAGTTGTAAAACTTAAAATAATGTTAAAATTAAGCAGCACAGGATAATTATCAATTAAATTTGCAAACAATTAAAAAGTTAAACAACCTAAACGAGTAATAAAATGAAAAAAGTACTTCTCTCAATTGCTGTTACAATGTTTGTATCAGTAGCTGTAATGGCCCAGGGCGTATCTGTTTCCAATGTACCTCAACCTGCTGCCAATCCTAATGCCCCTGTGATCACCTTCGAGAAGACGACCCATGACTACGGCACACTTTATAAAGGAGGTGATGGTACATGTGAATTCAAATTTACCAATACCGGTGTTGAGCCTCTTATCCTTTCAAATTGTACTGCATCATGCGGCTGCACTGTTCCCGAGTGGCCACGCGAACCGATCCTGAAGGGTAAATCCGCCGCTGTTAAAGTTAAATATGATACCAACCGCATGGGGCCTATCAATAAAACGATCAATGTTACTTCAAACGCCAGCAATTCACCGGTTCAGTTACGTATAGTTGGTAACATCGTTGAAAAAACTGCTGCTTCGGTAATGCCTGAGAAGACTCTCGATCAGAGCGCAGCACCTGTTGCTAAGTAATCTGGTCCAGAAAATATTTAAAAGCCCGGCTCGTTTTAAGCCGGGCTTTTTTTATGAATTTATGAAATACTGTTAGCCCCGGATAACTCATAATCTTTACTTTTGTACTGTTATTTTAAAAACAATAAAACTACAGTAATTATGCCTGTAATATCACAACGGGGCCAACTGATGCCGGCTTCGCCAATACGCAAACTGGTTCCTTTTGCCGAAGCAGCAAAAAAAAGAGGGGTCAAAGTTTATCATCTTAACATCGGGCAGCCCGATATCCCGACACCTGCTGTTGCACTTGAGGCGCTGAAGCATTATGACCAGAAAGTGATAGAATACAGCCACTCAGCCGGTAATGAGAGCTACAGGCGTAAACTTGCCGGTTATTACCAGTCGAAGGGTATTGATGTTGACCATAACCAGATGATCATCACCACCGGAGGTTCCGAAGCTATTTCTTTTGCATTTAAAGTATGCATGAATCCCGGCGATGAAGTGATCATTCCGGAGCCGTTTTACACCAATTATAATGGTTTTGCCATGGCAGCAGGAGTTACGGTCCTTCCGATTACATCCGAGATCAGATCAGGATTTGCCCTGCCACCAATCAGTGAGTTTGAGAAAGTAATCAGCCCGCGCACCAGGGCTATCATGGTTTGTAATCCCAACAACCCAACCGGTTATTTATACTCAAAAGAAGAACTTTTACAGCTTCGGGAACTGGTGCTCAAACATGACCTTTACCTGTTTGCCGACGAAGTTTACAGGGAGTTTTGCTATGATGGAAATGCCCATTTTTCGGTAATGAATCTCGAGGGGCTTGAAAATCATGCTGTGCTGATGGATTCAGTATCAAAACGATACAGCGAGTGTGGCGTTAGAATAGGCGTTCTGATCTCGAAAAATAAAGAAGTAATTGCATCGGCACTGAAATTCGCACAAGCCCGGTTAAGTCCGCCGTCACTCGGGCAGGTGATCGGAGAAGCTTCGCTTGACACACCGGCGGAGTATTTCAAAGAAGTTTATGACGAGTACATTGCCCGCCGTAACTTCGTCATAGAAGCACTCAATAAAATACCCGGTGTCTATGCCCCCATGCCCAAAGGCGCATTCTATGCGGTGATAAGTCTGCCCATTGACGATTCGGATAAATTCTGCCAGTGGTTGCTCGAAGATTTCAGTTTTGAAGGCCAGACGGTTATGCTGGCGCCTGCTTCGGGATTTTATGCAACGCCCGGACTGGGTAAGAAGGAAGCCCGCATTGCTTACGTCCTGAAACTGGACGATCTGAAAGGTGCTGTTAAGTGTCTTGAAGAGGCGCTCAAGGTTTATCCCGGAAGGACACTTTAAAACCTTAAAAAGAATTGATAATCAGCCGGTTAAGCCGGCTTTTTTATTGAAAGTCAGGATACAGAAGATATTTAGCCCTGATACCGCGGAAATGATTAATGTCTTTTTGCCATGTTTTTCGTATGGCTTTAGCAGTCATTCCTTCTTCAATCTGCTTGCGTAAAGTTGCCGTACCGGCCAGTTTCTCAAAATACGGAGTAAAGAATTCACTCCGTCCGCGCATGATCTTGTAAATGCTTGTTAACCAGCCCAGTTCGATGTGCCCGTCAGCTTTTATCAATGATGCAGCCGGTTCCAGGTTCTGGCCATAACATACTTTTCCTCTATAAGGCGGATTGTCACTCACTCCCGGAATAGCCTTTGGTTCGAACATGAATGATCCTTCATGATACAGGGGGTGGCCAATCATGGTGAATGGTTTTTCGGTGCCGCGCCCAACGCTTATTGATGTGCCTTCGAAAAGACAAAGGGAAGGGTAAAGATATACTGATTCCATTACCGGAAGATTTGGCGACGGCCTCACCGGCAACTGGTAGCGGCTGGAATGCGTATATCCCTTGCAGGGAATGACTTTGAGATTGCATTCAGCACCGTTTTTGAGCCATTTTTCGCCATTTACCATCAGGGCGTACTCACCAATGGTCATACCATAAACAACAGGAACGGGATGCAGCCCGACAAATGAAGTAAATTTTGCTTGCAATACCGGGCCGTCAATGTAATAACCGTTTGGATTGGGCCGGTCAAGAATGATGACGGGGATGCCATTTTCGGTGCAGGCTTCCATGACATAGGTCATGGTGGATATATAGGTAAAAAACCTGCAACCCACATCCTGGATGTCGAAAACAACAATATCTACTCCTAATAGGTCGGATGAAGTCGGTTTCCTGTGATCGCCATACAGCGAGATGACAGGAATATTAGTTACAGAGTCAACAGCATCACCAACGAGTTCGCCATCGGCAGCTTTGCCACGAAAACCGTGCTCCGGGCCGAAAATCTTTATAATGTTGATTCCTTGTTTTAGCAGCGTATCTACCAGGTGGACAGAGCCGACAAGTGAGGTGTGATTGGCAACTACGGCTACCTTTTTACCTGATATGTCAGGCAGGTAAAGATCCATGCTTTCCGCAGCAGGCTTTATGGATGTTCCGGTATCGCCGGCGCCGGTGTCAGTTTGTGCCTGGCAATGAAGCAGTGTGACAAGAAAAATTACCGATGACAAAAAGTAGTTAACCGGCATCTTTTATTCTGTATCCTTGATTGAACGTCAAACTTACTGAATTATTCGCTGTCAAAACAAACAAACGTTGCTTACTGATTCAGGAATTTGCAGTAGGTTTGTATCATTGCCCGAAATATGAACTACGAATTCTTCATAGCAAGACGGATCATACACGCAGGGAAAGGGAGTTTCTCAGGCCCGGTGGTGAAAATTGCCGTTGCCAGTGTTGGCATCGGGCTGGCTGTGATGATTATTGCGGTTGCCATTGTGACTGGCTTTCAGCGGCAGATCCAGGAGAAGATCACAGGATTTGCAGCACATATTCAGATTGCCCGTTTCGACGAAAATTCTTCAATGGAACTCGCTCCTGTCGATCGGTATCAGCCTTTTTACAGCCAATTACAGAAGGCTCCCGGAATTAAGCATATCCAGGTTTTCGGGACAAAAGCCGGTATCATCAAAACAGCCGATCAGATGCAAGGCGTGCTTTTGCATGGTATCGGCAGCGATTTTGACTGGTCATTTTTCAGAGATAAGATGACTGACGGCAGGATATTCAGCGTTTCGGACACGGCAGCAAACGATTCAGTGATCATCTCGCGAAGTATTGCTAAACTGTTGAACCTCAAAACAGGAGATCCCCTGAGGATGTACTTTTTTATCGATAACAAAGCAAGAGGAAGAAAATTCATCATTTCCGGCATCTACGATACCGGGCTTGAAGAATTCGACAAGATGTACGTTTTTGGCGATATCGCTCATATTCAAAAGCTTAATGGCTGGGATTCAACGCAGGTGTCGGGTTTCGAGGTGTTTATCAACGATTTTCGCGATATCAGCAGGATGGAAGATGTGGTTTACCACAAAATCGGTTATGAACTGAATGCACGGTCAATTAAGGAACTTTATCCGCAGCTTTTTGACTGGCTGGCCCTGCAGGATATGAACGTGGTAATAATCCTGTTGCTGATGGTTTTGGTAGCCGGCATCACCATGATTTCTACCTTGCTGATACTGATTCTTGAACGCACAAACATGATTGGAATGCTTAAAGCGCTGGGATCAACCAACCTGAGCATCCGCAAAATATTCCTATACAATGCAGCCTACATCATTGTTAAGGGAATGATCTGGGGAAATGTCACCGGATTATTGCTGTGCTTCTTACAATTGAAATTTCACCTGATAGGGTTGCCGCAGGAATCATATTTCATGTCCTACGTGCCTGTGAATATTAATCTGCTGCATATCTTGCTGATAAACGCCGGCAGCATTGTTGTCTGTTTGGGAATCCTGCTGGTTCCGTCGTTTATAATTGCCAGGATATCTCCCGTTAAGGCCATCCGCCTCGATTAGCAAAAGGCTTGTTTTTAGCCCTGAAATTCCTTATCTTTAGCTGATTATTCAGCCATTATGCTGAAGGATTGATGATGTTGCTCACAAATATCTAAGCCATGAAACGTTTTGATAAAGGCGGACTCCTGATAATTCCGGTTCCAGGAAAGAAGGAACAGGGACCTGAAAAAATAATAGTCGTGAAGGAATGTTATTGCCAGAATGGACATTCGATGATCAGCGACAGGATAAGATTCGGAGAATACAAAGGCCTGATGATAGCAGCCGAAAAGGGGAGTGCAAAAGGATTTGTTGCGCTTAGCCCTGTGTATGGAGAGAAATACCGTGTATCGATTGATATAAGCCTGACAGAAGGTGAGTTGCTATCGCTGGGTTGCCCTGAGTGCGGCGCAAAATTAATGTCCTACGGGCCATGCTCCTGCGGTGGAGAACTGGTCGTTATGTTTACTAGACCGGTAGTGGATTTCAATTATTGTATAGGCATTTGCAACAGGGTAGGGTGCACTCATGCAGAAATAAAAAATGAGGGCCAGTTAATGACCCTCACCTTATATAATTCGCTTTAATGAGTCGTTATCAGAGTATTATGACCGAGTTTTCATTTCCCAGCGGAGTTTTAATGTATTTGTCCGCTGCATCATCGTTAACCCAGGTTTTACCGTCGAGAAGATAACGGAACTGGTGTTCACGGCCTGATTCGAGTTCAACAGTAGCAGTGAATGATCCATCTTTCCCCTTTTTCATGGGTGTGGAAGCTTCATTCCAGTTGTTGAATTCACCGGCAATACAGGCATGTCCGGCATCAGCGTTGATTTGAAAAGTTACTTTACAAACTGGTTTGGTTTTCAAAAATTGACGTTTTGTGATCATTTTAATTTAATTGATTAATATTTAGAGAATTAACTGCGCAAAGATACAAAGTTCTTTGACTGAAATTTAAAAGCCGGCAGGACAGTATATCGATTATGTTCTGTAAATATTTGTATTACAGCTACATATCGATCATGAACCGGTGTTATTTTTATATTATTAACGGTAAACCGATATTAAAGTTCAGATCAGATCTTTGAATTTCTATCAGCTTGAATATCTTTAAATTGAGATACCGGTTAACTCAGCAAGCCTGAATTTGTCCCCGGCGGAGAAACCTTTGGGCGTTTCAATTACAGTGCAGCATTCATTGAAATAGTCATGTTCGAAGAACAGAATATACTTTTTCTGAATGGCTTCCTCCAGAAATCTTGATTTTTCATCCATGCTCACCAATGGCTGAATGTCCACCGCTGGAATGTAAGGGATGGGAATATTGGCGGCTGTCGCAATGAAATCGCCCATATAGACTATAGTTCCATTCCTGGTACCAATCAGTGGAAGTATGTGTCCGATGGTATGCCCGTTAATCATCCTGATGTTTATTCCTGTCAAAAACTCACCCTCTGATTCTATGAATTTTAACCTTCCGGAATTAAGCAACGGAAGCAGGTTGTCGGGGAAATACGATGCCCCTTCGCGTTTGTTGGGATGTATCGCCCATTCCCACTGTGTTTTTGAGCACCAGAAGGTTGCATTCGGGAACAGAGGTTCAGCTTTGCCTGATGAATTATACACTGTGACCCCGCCAACGTGATCATCGTGCAAATGAGTTAACAAAACATCAGTGATATCCTGATGGCTGTAGCCGGCAGCAGCAAGGGCTTTTTCGAGCGTTACATGAGGGTTGACACCACGGTGCTGATAATATTTATTGCTTTGTTTGCGCCCCATGCCGGCATCTATCAATATGCGTTGCTCACCAAAATCTATTAAAAGACAGCGGTTTACAATATCCAGCATGTTGTTTTCATCAGCAGGGTATATTTTTTGCCATATGCTTTTCGGAACAACACCAAATGCCACGCCACCATCCATTTTCCACACATCGGCAATTATCGGAATAAGTTTCATGTTTAAATAATAGGTTGTTTCAAAAGTACAGAATCAATCTGAAATGGTAATTTTGTCAGGACTAACGATATTGACTTTAGCCTTAACAAATCAACAGTGACAAATTACTTATGTTCAAAGCTGTTTGACTTGGGAAATACTACTTGAAACTGGTCCCGATAGCTATCGGGACTGGAGACTTTAGACTGGCACCCGGCACCTGGCATCTGGAACCTGGAACCTGGCACCCGGCACCTGGAACAAACGAACATTTAAACAAACGAAGTTTGAATTGCCGGCACCCGGCACCTGGCACCCGGCACCTGGAACCTGGCACAAGGCACCAGGAACCAAGCACTATGCACAACGCACTAAACCTTAAAAACTTAACGACAACAATTAACGCAATACACCCCATCAATGAATATTCATTTCATAGCTATTGGCGGCAGCGCGATGCATAACCTTGCGATAGCATTGCACAAAAAAGGATACCATGTTACCGGATCAGATGATGAGATTTTTGATCCGGCGCTTACAAGGCTGAAGAACCATGGCTTATTGCCAGAGCAGTATGGCTGGTTTCCTGAGAAGCTAAGCAAATCAGTTGATGCCTTGATTCTCGGCATGCATGCACGTGGCGACAATCCTGAACTTGCAAGAGCTAAAGAACTGGGTTTGAAAATATTCTCATACCCCGAATTTCTCTATGAGCAAGGCAAGGATAAGCTTCGCGTAGTGATAGGTGGCAGCCATGGCAAAACGTCCATCACAGCCATGATCCTTCATGTGCTGAAGCTTGCCGGCGTTGATACCGATTATATGGTTGGCGCCCAGCTCGATGGTTTTGACGTGATGGTAAAACTCAGTAATTCAGCAAAGTATATGGTGATTGAGGGGGACGAATACCTCACTTCGGCATTGGACAGGAGGCCTAAATTCCACGTTTACCAGCCTGATATTGCCCTGATCAGTGGAATCGCCTGGGATCATATGAATGTCTTCCCGACTTTTGATAATTATGTCGAGCAGTTCAGGATATTTGCCGGGTTAGTTCCTGAGGGCGGTGCATTGGTTTACTGCGCTGAGGATGAAATGGTTGTGAAAGTGGCTGCCGAAACGCCCGGAAATGTAAGGAAGATTGCTTACGGTATCCCGGAATTTTTTGTTGAAGACGGTGTTACCATTCTTCAGACCACTTGCGGAGATTTCAGGTTGCAGGTTTTCGGCCGTCACAACCTGATGAATATTGAAGGAGCCAGAAATGTTTGTAATTTGCTGGGAGTGGATGATCATACATTTTACAGCGCAATCGCATCTTATAAAGGAGCCAATAACCGCCTAGAACTGCTTCAATCCAACGGTACAACAAGCGTTTTCCGCGATTTTGCCCATGCTCCGTCTAAACTGAAAGCGACGATCAATGCTGCCAAGGAGCAATATCCCGGCAGGAAACTCACGGCATGTTTTGAACTGCATACATACAGCAGCCTGAATAAAGATTTCCTCTACCAGTACCGTGACTCAATGAACGAATCCGATGAAGCCATCGTGTTTTTCAGCCATCATGCGCTTGAATTAAAGAAACTCCCGGCGCTTTCGGCGCTTGACATCGAATTTGCTTTTAACAACACCAAACTCCAGGTATTTACTGATTCCGCCAAACTGAGGGAGAAACTGCTGAAACAGAATTGGAAAAACAGGAATCTCCTGATGATGAGTTCAGGTAACTTTGAAGGGCTGAATGTGAGATTATTGGCCGAGGAGTTGGCAGCAGCCAGATAGTTTACCGTTTTTTTGTATTCGCTCTCCAGGTGTCAAGCAGGCTCACACACGAAGTGTCGGGTTTGGCTATGGTGGTTACCAGTCTAAGTGTTTTATTTTCAGGCCTCCAAAAAACGACCGGCATAAAATCGCCGCCAAACTCACCGTTTGAACTCTGAAAAACTTCACCGTCGTCGGGCATAGTAGTCGTGTTGATCATATAAGGTGAACCTAGATCGTACCTGTAAAGCCTCACTGATTTCAGCGTGCTGAACTCCATCGATATCTCGCCGCACAGTTGCCCGTTGGCTTCATACAGCCGCTTCCTGAACTTGCGGGCCATAGGATAGTCGCGTTCGATCTTTTCGCCGGCAAACCACATGTTCATCAGTTCATCATAATCGGACTGTATTTCGCCGGCTGAGTCTAGACTGTTTGAAAAAATATTGATAAATCGTATCGTGAGCTTTCCTGACTCGGGACCTGAGAGTTCGAAAATATATTCCTTCTTTTCGCAGGTGAGGCAGCTCGAAACAATGAAACCCAGTACAATAAAAAGTAAAACCGGCAGGCGTTTGGTTCTCATAATGCGTGGTAAACTGTCGCCAAAAGTAATACATTTCGGTATGCTATTCCTTTATTAATCCGGCACTAATCGTACTTTTGCGATACTGATAATCTTCTACCGCTTGAATATCCTTACCATTATCGATTCACTCTACCAGGGATTGCTGGCAACAACCTGGCTCGAATTTGTAGCCGTAATACTCGGAATACTCAGTGTGTTTTTTGCCCGTAACGAGAACATTTGGACCTACCCGACAGGAATTGTAAACGTGCTGATTTATGTCTATTTGTGTTTTTCTGCCGGGCTGTTTGCTGATATGGGCATCAATGTTTTTTATTTCATCATGAGTGTTTACGGCTGGTACAACTGGAGCCGCCGCGATGAAAACAGCCGTCATGTGCCGGTCAGCAGGCTTACAACCTGGCAATGGGTTTATAATGTTGCCCTTATTTTAGGGTTTTTCGGGCTGCTTTGGTTTATTCTGGATAATTATACGCCGAGCACTGTACCGATGTTTGATTCATTTACAACAGCCCTTTTTATCATCGGCATGTGGCTGATGGCCCGGAAGAAAATAGAAAACTGGCTTGCATGGATTGCCGGTGATATACTGGTAATACCCTTATTCGCCTATAAAGGCCTGGTATTTACAGGATTCCAATATGTTGTGTTTACTGCGCTGGCTATATCGGGATACATCGAATGGAAGAAAAAGCTGAAAAACAGTTGATAAGGATCGCCATAACCGGGCCTGAATCCACCGGAAAGTCGTGGCTCGCTATGCATCTGGCACGGCATTATAACACGCTATGGGTGAAGGAATATGCCCGCGAATACCTCGATAAAATCGGCAGGCCTTATATTTATCATGATATCCTCGAAATTGCCAAAGGCCAGCTTTTGTCAGAAAACTCTGCGGCAGTAAACCTCGCTGAAGGCCAGTTGTTGTTTTGCGACACCGAGTCCATTGTGACCAGGATATGGTGTATGGTTAAGTATGGCCGTTGCCACCGCTACATAAATTCGTTGGTAAAGAGTCACCGGTATGATTTATACCTGTTATGCGATATCGATTTGCCCTGGGAGTATGATCCCTTGAGAGAGCATCCTCAAAAGCGCGGGTTCCTTTTTGAATTGTATAAATCGGAACTTGAGAAAAACGGGCTGCCATATGTAATTGTCAATGGCACAGGCGATAACAGGTTACAACTCGCTATTAAAGCTGTCAATCATCTCCTGATGGAAAAGAAAGCTAGTGTTTAATTTGAGACTCTTCGTTTTTGGGCGGCTCAAAAAATGATTTCCGGTATTCGTTCACTTTCATGGTTTTATATGAGCCGGTTGCAATAAAATTGGCAAGCATATAAAAGTCAGGTTTGCTGAGAAAAACCTGGTCATGCTGTATGATCTGCCCTTCCTTGTCGAAGAAAATGTGAGCAGGGAAAAATAATTTACCTTCCAGCATCGCCAGTACCATCTGGTGATAATGATGAGGCTTGTTTTCGTTATAATATTGTTTGCCCCAGTAAAGAGTATCCATCGTTTGGGCATCAAGCCGCACACAATAAAAATATTCATTCATGAACCGGGCAATGTACTTGTCAGAGAAAGCATTGTGCATCATTACGTTACAGGGAGTGCTCCAGGTCGTGTACCAGTTAATGTACATGTATTTCGGGTTCTCCTTGCTGGCTGCCAATGCATCTTTGAGCGACATCCAGTTTATGCCGGCAGGATTTTCAGCGGTATCCTTTTCAGGGAAATAAGTATTACTGAACTCTTTGGCCCAAACATTGAATTCAGTCGTCAGGTCAACGTTTTCAGCAATGTATGTGAGTATGCATACCATGTCGTCAGGGTTGCGGTAACCTGAGAAAGTATAACCTTTCGCGTTGCGGTTGTAAACTACCAAAGTTGGTAAGGCTGGTTTGTCACCGGTAAGTTTCATCACCAGGTCATGATAGCGGCTGCCGGGCTTTTTGGTATAGGTATTATTGTCAAAATAGTCAATGACTGAGTCGGTAGTTACGTCGAACTTAATCGCGTAAAATGCCGAATTTACATAACCTACAACGGTTCGCTGGCTGAAAGTGTTTTGAATATACATCTTCGACGAGTCATCAGCCGGGTCGTAAAACAGGATGAGTATCGGCCGTGTAGCTTTCTGCTGCAGTTCTTTTACCTCTCTCACCGAACGCCATTTAACGGTGAACGGAAGATTTTGCTGGGCAACTGATAATGTCGGGATCAGCAGGATCAGAATAAGAAAAAGTATGAGGTTATTTTTATTGCGAGTCATTTCTGTTGGTTGAAATTTTGAACGGGCAAAATTCGTTATTATTTCTGAAGCCTTTTAATCAGGAGCTCCTTTTATGATTTTTTTTATTTTTGGACAACCCTACACCCAGACTTTGAATTGATGGACCGGCGCAAAAATGTACTCTTCCTGCCTCGTTGGTATCCAAACCGTTACGACCCGATGCCCGGCCTTTTTATCCGCCGTCATGCACTTTCAGTATCAGTAAAATACAACGTTTCGGTGCTTTATGTGCATCTTTCACCTTCCGGTCAGCAGCAAAAGTTCGAAGTTTTACGTTCCAATGACTCAGGAATCCATGAACTGACTGTTTACTGCAAAGCAAGCAATTGCAAACCTGGAATTCTGGCATCAATCATCAACCTGATCAGGTTCTTCAGGGCACATATTGCGGGATTTCGCCTTATCAGCAAAGAAGTTGGCCAGCCTGATATTATTCATGTTAATGTTCTCACCCGACTTGGTGTAATTGCATTGGTTTACAAATGGTTAACAGGTATTCCCTATGTAATAACCGAGCACTGGACACGCTATTTGCCCGGGATGGATAATTTCAACGGATTGTTCAGAAAACTGCTTACACGCACGGTGGTCAGGCATGCATCGGCTGTGATGCCTGTCACCGAAAACCTGAAGAACGCCATGATTTCGCACGGGCTGACGAATGATAATTACCGGGTAATTCCTAATGTTGTTGACACTTCTTTATTTGTTCCTGATCATTCAAACGAAGGCAGGCCGCAGGCTTCGATCCTCCATGTTTCCTGTTTCGACGACCGCCAGAAAAATATTACAGGGATTCTCAGCGTATTAAAAAGACTGTCCGAAAAGCGTACTGACTGGCATTGTACGATGGTGGGAGAGGGGATCGATTTTGAGAAAATAGTTGCCTATGCGCAATCTCTTGGGCTGTCTGGTACAATGGTGGATTTCACCGGCCTGAAAGAAAATGAAGAGCTGGCAAGACTTATGCAACAAGCTGATTTCCAGGTGATGTTCAGCCGGTATGAAAATTTTCCCGTGGTAATTCCCGAAAGCTTCGCCTGCGGAGTTCCTTTTATTTCTACTCATGTCGGAGGAATTGCAGAATATATCCATGAGGAACAGGGATTGCTGGTAAAGTCGGAAGATGAAGATGCCCTGCTTTCAGCGATTGAAGACCTGATTGACCATCATGGCCGTTACAACCCTGAATCCATCAGGAAATACGCCATCGATAATTTCAGCAACGAAGTAATTGGCAACCAGATAGCTGCAGTTTACCAGGATGTGCTTGCCCGGAAGAAAAATACCAATGACTGATCCATGATTAAAAAGCTGATAAGTACTTTGGGAATCAGGTCGTTTGCGGCTGTCATCAACTTGGCGATCGCTGTGCTTCTGTCGCAATACCTGGGGCCTGAGGGAAAAGGTACGCAAAGCATCATTCTTACAACAATCAGTTTCATACTCATCTTCGCAAACTTCGTTGGAGGGGCAACACTCGTGTACCTCACACCCAGGTTTAAGGCTACACTTTTACTGATTCCATCGTATGTGTGGACACTCATTATGAGTCTGTTATCATATGTTGTGCTGATTTCAACAAACCTTGTCGGCAGCGAGTTTGTCCTTCATATCTGCCTTCTGGCGGTTATCAATTCAATTGTAAGCATTCACTCAAATATATTGCTCGGGAAAGAACAAATCGACAAATCGAATTTTCTGGTACTTTTCCAGTCGCTGTTGCTTGTGCTTAGCTTACTGGCTTTCTTCCTTTTTACCGGTTATCGCACGGTTGAAGTGTACATTTGGTCATTATACATCTCGCTTGGTATATGCTTTATAATCAGCACAATATATTTAGTGCAATGCATTGAGCTGACTAAGGTGAAATCATCAATCGAATATAAGCCGGTGATACGAGAGATGTTCAGGCTGGGTGCTCAGAACCAGGCGGCCCATATAACGCAGTTACTCAGTTTCAGGCTGAGTTATTACGTGCTTGAAGAATACAAAGGTGCTGCTGCGCTGGGCGTTTTCAGCAATGGCATTTCAATTGCTGAATCTATATGGCTGGTAGCCAAGAGTATGGCCCTGGTTCAATATTCAAAGGTAAGCAATACGCAAAACCGTGATGAGTCGGCGCGGTTGTCCATTAAGATCACAGCTATCTGCCTGTTAATGAGTTTTTTCCTTGTGATACCGCTGCTGCTTATACCGGCAGGGACTTACGCATGGATTTTTGGTGATGGGTTTGAGGGTGTCAAACCGGTGATATGGACACTGGCTCCCGGTGTGGTAGTTTACAATATTGCCATTATCATCGGGCATTATTTTTCAGGAACCGGCCGTTATTACCGCAATACGATCATTTCCACTGCCGGACTGGCTGTCTCAGCTACTCTCTATTTTATTCTCATACCATTATTCTCGTTCAGCGGGGCCGGAATCGCCACATCAGTTTCTTACCTGTTCACAAGCATGCTATTCCTGTGGTTCTTTTCAGCAGAATACAAGGATTGGTACAAGGAAATGATTCCTAAGAAGAGCGATTGGAAAGCGATGCTTTCCGCATTAGTACCGAAATCCTGATTATATCTGACCGGCCGGATCACAACGAATCACTGATCTCTTTCATTTTTTCAGCGATCAGTTGCATCAGCTTTTCTTTTTTTACTGTATCGAGTATGCCGGTGTTTAGGTTGATGGTGACGGTGCGGGAGGCGGTTTTCATTTTCCATGAACGCAACACAGGATTATTCACCGGTTTTCGAACCAGAACCGAAAGTTCTTTGCGGCTCATTTTTGAATACAGTACTTTGCGGTAAAGCTCCCACTGCGCATCCGACCTCCCTTCTTTGTCCAGGGGAGCATAAAGCCTTATCAAACGAAGTATTCTCAGGTCTTTTATAAGGTTGTTCTGTGCCAGGTCTTCAATTATGCGCGGGTCGAGCTGTAGTGTCGAAAGCAGGTCGCCAACATAGGTTTCGTCTTTACCAATGGCTTTGCTGAGTTCGCGCTTGTCCCTGAAGATGCCTGTGTCGAGCATTTTCTGGTAAGTGAGCGCTGCTTCAACGGGTTTCAGGTTTTTGCGCTGGAGGTTACCTACCACATGCATCACCTGGGCTTCGCGTTCCGTCACATCTTTGATGATAGCCATTATTTGCCCGCGACCCAGCTTGAGCATAGCTTTCATGCGGCGATGGCCGTCGATGATCTCGTATTTGCCATTTTCTAGAGGGCGGACGATGATGGGTTGCATGAGCCCGGTTTCGCCAATACTGGCTGCCAGCTCATCAATATCCTGCTGTTTGGCTGTTTTACCAAGCATGGGTGTGAGCGCCTCAAAACGGGCCTGGTACGGCGATTCTTCAAGGTCGGCGATGCGTATCAAAGCTACGAGGTCTTTGCCTTTGGGTGTGGTTTCGGTCATGGCTGTAGTATTGTGAAGGTTTAAAAATTATTCATTAACCATTTCCATGCAGGAATTGCCTTGATTTCTTCATTGCCTTCCTGTATGATCTCTTCAGTGTCAAAGGTGACAATCAGTTTTTCGGCAGTTTCAAATTTATTGCCGGTTTTAATAATCGCTGTAAGTTCCCGGGAGCGTGTAGCGGCATCCTGTATGGAGTAGCAAGCTTGCACGATAAGTTTGCCAGGGACGATAAAATCAGTCTCGTAACCATTTCTGAAATAATGCAGATCGGCACCGTGTTTTCTCTTAAGGCTGTTGAAAACAAGCGTTTCAAGCTGAAATGACGGCGGATCGATCAGGAAAAGCGCTAACAGTCCGGTATCGCTGAAATAGTATTTCTTCTTTGATTCGCGTTCCGTGATCTTTGCATTGTAATTCTCCAGCGGACTGATCAGGTAGCTGTATTCAAGCATTTTAACGTATTCAATTACTGTGGTAGTTGCCACCTGCAACCCTGTGGATGAAATTATATTCCGCATACGATTATACGAAACCTCGTCCATGGTGCTTTCGGCGAGCTTCTTCACAAGTATGCGCAATGCATTGGCATTTCTCACCTGGTTGCGGGCGATTATATCACCGAGGAATACTTTCTGAAACAGGCTGCTCAGGTACTCTTTTTTATCGGTAAACTTCGTTATCTCGGGGAACCCGCCAAACGTGAGATACTGCCCGAACAAACGTATCACTTCGAACCTTTGCTGCGAGTATGCTATATTGTCTTCAACCTTCAGCTCGTTAAACCGTAAATACTCGCTGAAGGTGAGTGTGCCGATTTCCTTTACCAGGAACCTGCCGCCAAGGGTTGAAGCCATTTCACCGCTCAGCATCTGCGAATTGCTCCCCGTGATATAAACCCTGTAACCCTGGTCGGCGAGGCGGCGGGCAAATTTCTGCCAGCCTTCAATGTTTTGTATTTCATCGAGAAAGATCACCGGGGTATGCGTGAACAATTCAAAGTAGCTTTCCATTATGGTTTCAAGATCATTCACACCTGTTCCAATCAGCCTTTCGTCTTCAAAATTGATGTGCAGAACAGCCTCTGAGGGTAGTCCTGCCGCAATCATATCCTGCAGGATGCTGAAAATAAACCATGTTTTACCAGCCCGGCGCTGGCCTGTGATGATATAATTGGCTGAGGGCTCTGCCGAATAATCACGCTTCAATACCGGAAGGCCGGGAATCCGCTGCTGATTCTCGATGATTATTTTTTTTATGATATCTTTTTCCATTTTGTTTGATATAACGAACAAAAATAACTAATAATATTTGGCATATTAAATAAAATATCAATTTCAACCGGCAAATTACGAAATTGCTCCATCAATTGTCATGCTATAACTTGTTTTAAAACAACTTCATGGTTATTGTTCTGTAAGCATCCATTTCCAGGCAGGCACAACAGTAATGCTGTAACCGCCATACTGCAGGTCGAATTCCTGGTCGAACGTGATGATTAACCCGTATGTCAGGTTTAGCGATTGAATGGCTTCAACCAGGCCACCGGCTTCTCTCGGCTCATTCTCCGCATTCACGGCATGGCAAGCCTGTATGGCGAAGTTGCCGAGTTGCCGGTCCTTCACCACAAAATCACACTCATGATTGCCTTTGAAGGAGTATAAATCAGTGTATTTTCTCTTCAGCGACATATAGATTACGTTTTCGAGCCTGCGACCGAGATTTTGCGAGTTGTTGAAACCGATCAGCGTATGAAATGCCAGATCGTTAACATACACTTTCCGCGGATTTGCCATTTGCTTTCTCAACGAGTCATTGTATCGGAATAGCTCATAAAAAGCATAGGCATTGCCCAGGTAAGCAAGATGTTCCTTTATGGTATCGGCATTTGAAAAGCCGACAGCCTTCATGAGTGAGTTGTATGTAACCGGCAGGGTAAGATTGCTGACCAGCAGTTGCACCAGTTCCCTGAACTCGCGATGCCGCCTGATCCCATAGTGTACTATGATATCGCGGTATAATATATTGTCGAACAGGGTTTTTACATACTCCAGGTCATTGTACAGAAGGTATTCGGGGAGGCCGCCTTTTTCCATCCATTGCGAAAAATGATTACGGAGCATCACTTTCGATTCGGGCAAGTAAAAATGCTTGTTGCTGAACTCCACTTTCATGAAATTGAGGTATTCGGCAAACGAAAACGGAAACAACTCTATCTGCTTGTATCGCCCGGTGAGTTTTGTCCCAAACTCCATGCTCAGCAGCGATGCATTGGAACCTGTAAGTATGATTTTTTTACCGTCATCCTGCATCCGCCTGACTGCTGTTTCGAAATTGCTGATATTCTGGATTTCGTCGAAAAACCAGTAAGCCGATGGGCCATACACCTCGATGAGCGCTTCCTCGAGGTCGCCAAAATGTTCAACCCTTAAATCCATCAATCTTTCATCTTCAAAATTGAAATAGCAGTAGTTTTCAACTTCACCCATGAGTTGCTGCAGGAGTGTTGACTTGCCGGTACGCCTCATGCCGGTTATTACGAGGATGCGGTTATCGGTGTGCAGGGTTTTGCGCGCCGCAGCCATCATTTCACGTTCCACGAGGCCGGGCTTGGCCGAAAGCCTTTCTTTCTGGGAGTAGGCTATTTGTAGCAGCGTTTCTTTCATCGGTTATGGTTTTGTGCAAATATACAATCATTAACTGTTAATTAATAAAAATTAGTAAAATTATTCATTACCAGATAATAATTTATTTCATTACTGAATAGTTGTTTTTTAACGTTTTTGTATGAGATATTATGATGGCTTTGTCTGAAGTTTGTCCGTTATGCGAATTAATTAAATATAAAAGATTGAAAAACAAATAATTACAATCTGTTCGGACATGGCCGAACACAAGGTTTAGGAGGTATGTAGATCATGTTTATCAGTTTCTTAGTACGTTAGATCGATTTGTCGTGTGTATTTGTATTTCTATTTTTTAATCAATTGTATGTGATAGAACATCCTGCTTACACTATTAGTCTTTGCATGTATATTCATTATATACATCCCAGGAGTTAATCTTGACACATCAAATCTTGTATCTGTTAAACCATAAAGGTTCTCATGCAGATTCTCTTGCAGTTTTCCTGACATATCATATATTTCTATATCTAGCGTTAGCGGATTTTCTGTTGTAGTCTTTAGATTGATATAATCCGTAAATGGATTTGGATATACGCTTAATTCTTTCTTGACTGGATTTTCTACGCCTACATCATCTATAGTCTTGAAATGTGTATTTGATGACCAATCACCATCTATTGTTGTCTGGCCACGAACTTTTGCATCGTATTCTGTGTTCGGGAATAATCCTGGAATTGTTGCTGTTAGACCATATATTGTAGTATCCTTGACGGTACTACCATTCTGCGTAATCAATAATTCGTAATGCGTAGCATTCTGAGATTGTGTCCACTCGAATAATACTGGGTATAATACATTTGTAGCATTGTTTGCTGGTTTTGTTATTTCTGTGTATCCTGGCATCAAGTCTTCTGTCTCGAATAATACTATTGGCGACCATGAACTATTGCCTGATGTGTTTTGTCCAC
>Ga0209099_1001765_pt1 | contig 20686 bp, 12 predicted proteins | sample AD_JPNHW2_MetaG_FD_184430 | JGI IMG/M metagenome (GOLD analysis project Ga0209099, IMG submission 184430) | Active sludge microbial communities of municipal wastewater-treating anaerobic digesters from Japan - AD_JPNHW2_MetaG (SPAdes) (version 2) | ecosystem: Engineered > Bioreactor > Anaerobic... | reverse complement strand
GCTTGCTGTTCCCGTCCAGAAAAAATCCCACCAGTCAACACTATTGGAAGCACCCATAACCAGAACCTGAACTCCAGGTTCTATCGTAAGAGTTACTCCTGAAGCAATATAGAGAAAGCTTTGCACAATATAAGGACTATTTACTGCAGTCCAGACAGTATCATTATGAATCCAACCCCCTACTCTTTCTGTTCCACTTAAAGGAATTAAAATGAGCACCAAGGCAAGCAATAATACATATTGTTTCATTTCTTCTCCTTATGTGTTTATAATTTGGGAAACCCTGAGTTCAGGGCTTCCCTATAATTTTGATCTGTTATTTTATAAGCATCATTTTGCGAGTATGAATCTTGTTATTCTGCTCGATTCTAACAAAATATATTCCGGAAGCTACTTCTATGTCTCTTTTATCCTTTCCATTCCAAACGATTTTGTAATTACCAGGTAGTTGTTTTTCGTCAACTAATTTTTTTACTACCTGCCCTTTTATGTTATAAACAGTTAAATTTACTTTCCCTTGTAAGGGAACATTATAGCAAATCGTAGTAGAAGGATTAAAAGGATTGGGATAGTTACCTTGGATAAAAGGTTTCATAGAAGTTAACTCTTTAGAAGAAATTAAAGATATAGGATTTCCCAAGTTTAAAAGGAAATTCAAATATTCATCAACACTGGTTGTTTTAGCACTGCAATCGGGAAGAGCTTTTCCTCCTTGAACAGAGTATTGTAAAACACAGTATGCTTGCTCTATTAAGGCAAATAGTGAATCAGCTATTCCTATGGGATTATCAATAATTAATTGTAAACGTTGAATAGCCGAAAGATAATCTTCTTCTTTGATGAGACATTTTGTTTTGATTTCTTCCTTTTCATAATATGGAGCCATATTTTCAGAAGGTATTTTCAAATCCAGATATTCCCTTAGCGTAGAGAAGTCCTTATCTGTAACCCTTTCAATCAAATAAAGGTAATCAACTGCCAGTGCAGTTATAGAGGAATCGGGGTAAGTTTCTACAATTTGTTTCATAATATCTTCGGCAAGCGAAAAATTCCCTAGGAAGAAATACTCAATCCCATTCTTTATCATAGCTTTAGGGTCAGTAGGTGGTTCCGGCGGTTCAATTACAAAATGAAAAGCAGATACATCAGGATAAAATCTATCCGGGGAGTCAACCCAATTGGGTATTATCGTTTGTCCATAAACCTCCGCTATTTCTTCACGAGTAAGATTTGCCATAATGTAATAATCCCAGTTCTCAAATTCTCCCTCAGGATTGTACGGGTATGAATTAAATGTCCCAGAATCATCTTGAATAGTATTTCCTGATTCAACAGGTAAAGCTCTAATCTGACTTAAAGAAGATGCATCACCAATTAATTCACAACCACCATTATTACGAAATAGATTTCCTGAAAAACCATGATATGGTATATGTTGATAACTAGTTTTATAAGTAAGCTTTCCTAAATATCCATGACCTCCAAGATTGGTTATATTATTATTCATTATATTTAGTTCTGAATCACTGGCAAATATCCCAGATCCAGAAAATAAATCCCTATGTAGAAGCTGTTCTGTAAAAACATTATCGTAAATCAAAGATTTTTCAATTGAGTGCTCCAGCCAAATAGCAAATTTCTCATTATAATAAAAATTATTTCTGGCTAACTCAGGATGTTCCGGGTTGTAAGAAATTGGTATATTAGTATCTTCGTCAAATTTACCGCCAACCAGAATACCGGAATCCTGAGCGTAAATACCGATAATATTATTATTAAAATCGCAACCTTCAATCATAGCTGCTTTACACCCAAATAGAGCTACACCATATTCATTTTGTTCTGCAATAGATTCTAACCCACCGAATGTATCATTCTTTAGATAAATACTCAGAGAGGAATTTTCTAAACACTTCATTCCATATACATAAACTCCTCGCTGATTGGATATGAATGTACAATTTTCTATTGTAACTAATACTCCACCACCTGGTATATCATTGCTATTATGATAAATACCATATATACAATGTGCATAAATATTATCTTTATAGGAAGGTTCTCTTGGATGTTTAACATGTATTTTTGCAATACCTGATATCTCAGAATTATATAGCTCAAAATTTTCATTATTATTATAATCATATATTGTATTTATTTCTATACCTTCCCATTTAGCACCATAAGGATTTGTTGAATAAATATTCAATCCTGATAATCGTCTGGGGTTAGCATTTGTTCCTTCAATTTTTCCATTTTCATCCGTAATAATTCTATCACCATATTTATCAGGATTACTGGGATCGGGATCAGGTTTGTAACCAGATATATTAACACAAGGCTCAAATTTTATTATACCTGACGCGCCATCAATAATTCTGTTATAATTAGCTATCAATTCTGAGCCCGTATTTGCGGCTAAATTACCTTTGAGATCAATTCTTGAATTAGTTCTAAAGAATAATATACCATCGTGATTTACAAAACACTTAGACGAACCGGAAAGTTCCATAGTACCATATACATTGTAAGTAGAATCCATAAAAGTACAAGTAGAATTTGTTAGGGTAAATTTAGCTCTTTCCGGGTTATTCAATCCTGATATACCAATCTTAAATTTGGATCTAATTTTAACATCCGCAGCATCTTCTATAATAAAATGACCAAAGCCGGAAGAAGAGTTGTTAATTGTAAGCGAACATTGATCATTATCATTATAATTTAAATAAGCATTAGTCCTAACACAATCATTAATAAAAATTCTACCGTAATTTTGTATAGAACCAAAAGAAGCAGAAACATTATCAGTCGTTATATAATTATTTGGGGATCTAATCTCTAAGTATGCATCTGGCTTAACCAAAACAGTAGAAACAGAATAAGAAGGATTAACTAAATTGTAGCCATTAATAACAAGAGCTTTAGTTTCTTTGATTTCTATATTTCTTGTTACTTCAAGTTGACCTGAATGTAATCCTCCATCTAAATCCAGCACTGCTGATCCATTATCACTAATATTGCCTTTTACTATGATTTCTCCGACTTCTAAGTGTGCTCCGTCTGAAATTGATATAGTTGAGTTTGCTTCTAACTCTATTATTCCTACGCGAATATTGGAATTCTCTCCAATCACCCAGTGTGCACTATTACATACTGTTACAGAATTATAATTAAGAGGATCGGGATAATTCCAATCAGTTGTTACAGAATCAAATGGTTCTATCACAAGATCTGGTTGAGAATTTATTATTACTGAAGTATTGTTCTGATTTACTATAATATTGTCACAAAACCGGATACTATCTTGATTAACATTCCAAGTTATTCTATAACGCTTATTGGGTAATAAATTTTTAAAAGTTGCATGCATCGCAGGAAATTCAATATCAGGTATTGATACTAAACTATTTTCCTGAATATAAGAATTAGCAAAAGTGTAAGAATTAGTAGTTTCAAAATTGCCAATATATGTTTCAAAATTAAATATCTCATCATTGGTCGGAATATTATCCAGGTTTTTCATAAACTTTGTATAACCCATTTCAGGTATCACACTTTCGCCGCTCTCAAAAGCGGCATCATAACCAACGCAACTGGATGCCAACCAACTATTATAAGTCCAGATACACCCGTTTTCATCACCCCAAAGTGCATTAAGATAGCCGCCTATTGAAGATTCATAAGGTGAAATTCCTCCCCAGGTTTGATGATGTTCTGAATAAACTTGAAGATTTAACTTCCAAGTTGGATTCTGATATGCGTTTTTATAGTTTAGAAAGTGGTAATATGTCTTATTATTATAAATATTATATTCCTCCTCACCCGTAGGATAGTATCCATTTACATCTGTATCAAAAGTGTAAGTGTTAGAATTAGTAAATGTAAATAACAATGTCTGGGAATTACTATTATGATAAGACAGAATTGAGTGATTTCCCGGAAATCTCTGTGGATCGGGTACACTGAGATCAATGTTTGTAAGCCATTCACCAATGTCGGAAGCAGGATAATCTACGGGATCTACAGTAGGAGAAAAAAGATTATAATTATAATTTTCATTTATTATCCTTATAGCATTATCTGAAAATAAATATTTGTTTTTCGTAAAATCTGTTAATATTGAAGATTTAGATAAGTTATAATTATTCATGCCTAATTCAGCATAATTTATAGTAGGTGTCTGATAATTATCTATTCTTTGTGTTTGTTCAAAGTAATTAAGTTTCTGTATTAATGATTCGGTTTCAAAAGTAGCACAATAAATGTGCCCGTCATTATCAAGAAGAAGGGGAGATTGGGATAAACCCAAAGAACCATTTACAATAGATTGTACATTGGATCCATTGAACATAAAAATCTTTCCTAAATGACTAATAAAATAAAAACGTCTATATGTAGGAATATTTGTATCGTAGATAACAGGAGTTTCGAAATAATCATCATTAGTCATCTCACATTGTATTATTGAATGAAGAGGGTAATCTGAGTAAATATGATCTATAACATGTAAACAGAAAATTCCGGGAACATAAATTTTATCATCAACTAAAACAGGAGTTGCCATAAATTCATATTTATAAGAAGTGCTATTTAATGACCGTTCTCCTTCCCTCAGGTCAATTTTCCAATCTACACCAATTTGATCATTAGAAATTCCTTCAGGAAAATTTACACTCATTAAACAACCACTTTTATTCAGAATTAATAAATGCCTATTTAAAATATTATCCTTATACAGAACCGGACTAGCCCAACAACCGGTCCCGCTTAAATAACGCATTTCTCCTTCACTTATCTGATTATCATCAGTAAGAGTTAACATTGTATTATAACATTCATGTTCTAAATCAATTAGCTCTTCCGTAGTATAACAATTTATACTTACCTCGCCTTCATTAAAAACTGCTTCATCCATCTCGTTAATTATTTTAAATGAAAATGTCCATGAACCAGGGAAATATGGATGAACATTTCTAATACCAAATCTTACAATACTTCCAACTTTTGGGACAGGAGCTTTTGAACAATGTTCAATGTTATTTTCGTCAAATGCTTGAAGACCAAAAGTTGTGGCATAAAATCTAATACCTCCTAAATTGTCTACATCCGGATCCACTGCAACTGTGTTCCGGATTCTATCATCAATTAAGAGATTTGCAGTCGGGGATGGTGGAGGAAATATATCACTTGCATATCCCAACACTATCAATGCTAATATATGAGACATAACCAAAGTTTTTTTTATTTTTTTCTCCTTTTATTACGGTTTTTTGTGATCCGTTTAGTTTTATTTCTCTTATAGTATTAATTTAACTTAGTCTCATATTCAAATCTAATATATTTACAATACTATATTCACTTAGACAGATGTTATCTTTTTCTCTCAGCATTTCTCTTAACAAAATCTATTCTGCCAACATACAAAATACTTTTAATTAAATAATCAATTCTATGTCAAGAACAATTTTTACCTTTTTTAATAAACAGCATTATTAGGATTGATTCTGAAATCCTTATTATCCTCGTTAAAAATTCAAATCAGAGTTGTTGTCTATTTTACCATCTCACTATTTTATTTTACCATCATCATTTTGTGGCACCGGCTTTTTCCTTCGGTTTCTAAACGCACAAAATATATTCCGCTGGCAAGAGAACAGCCCTTAGCATCAGTTCCCTTCCAGAGCAAGGTATGATGACCTTTAGAAAGTATCTCTTTACAAAGATTCGTAATCTTCTGCCCTTTTACATTATAGATATTTACGGTCACCTCTCCACTTTCCGGAAGGATAAAACTGATTGTAGTTTCCGGATTGAAAGGATTGGGATAGTTACTTAAGGCAAAGTCCACTTGGGCAGGAGGTAAGGTAATATCCTCAATGTCTGTTGCACTTCGCACCAAGGGAATATTTAGAATAGTATCCTCTCCTTCCACAACTGTAACATTAGGTATAATCAGGTCTTCATAATCCCAGCGACTTACTTTTACAGTATAAGTTCCAGCACCGGTTTTATAAGGAAAACAACCCAAAGTATCACTGAATTCAGGCAATTTACCGATTATTTCTATTTTGGCACAATCCACTGCTTCCAAAGTTAAAGAATCATAAACATAACCGCTTATTCCACCTATGTAAACCGAGTTGTATTCATAAGCCCCGATATCGGTAAACCGAAAACCATTATTAGTTCCGGGAACAGACCTTTTATAATAACGCAAATCATATACCGGCATATAAGGAACATAAGTTCCTGCATCTATACAGGGAGAATTTGCACTAAGGGTAAAATCTCCTGCCAGAGAATCAGCATATAAAGGATCGGCAAATATATTATCTACCAGGGTATAATACGGAAAAACTTCTATCCGTAAACAATTGTTATATAATGAGGGTAGAGGAGGATCAATAATTGATTCCGTACTCTTTCGGGTAGAGATATATCCGTCATCAAAAATATTATTATAAAAAAAGGCGGTTGAGTTCACAGAATCAGAAAGATAAGCAAAATTGATTATATCATTATTAAATAATATGGGTGATGAATCATAGGGGCTTATCGGCGTAGCATTAATATTATCTGGATTCACATATCTTAATAAGTTGTTGTAGAATCTGGGTTGAACCGGTGCATAAGGATCAGAGGTTATAAAACCTACGGGGTAGTTCATAAGAGATTCTATAATGTTATTATGAACATCGGAATTGGGAGCTTTAACATATAATATCGCATAACCGTATATGTAATTATCGGAAACAAAATAATGACCAGATTTACTACTGCCATATTCAGAACGAAAGACAGAATGATTAGGATTAAGGATTATATTTCTACGGCAATAGGCAGTGTCTGTTTCAGCCCAGGAACCACAATACATTTTAAGCGTAGAGTTAGTGGAAATATTCCCGTAATAATTAGTCGATCCCGTATAGCGATCCAATTGATCACTTTTGACCAAATCTCTCTCCCCGAAATTAATATATTTATTGAACAATGCTATCATATGAATATTTAATGGACCTATACTATCAGAAACTCCTTGAAATTCACATCGGGCAATAATAAGAGTGGGAGGAATTTCCAAAGTGGAATTTGTACTTATAAAACTAGATGAATAGAAAAAGCCAGTGAGATCAAAGGATAAGAATTTACATCCATAGATTACACTATCTTCATTAACATAAGCACTAATTGCACACATATTGTTTAAAAAAGTACAGTATCTAATATGGAATCTGCCATTATAAAAGCGTAAGGCACCGCTATCAAAACCTGAATAATAGTTTAGTAATGCTATATAAGTTCTTTTAAAATAACAATGTTCAAAGCTGGATTTGGGTGCATCCTCAAAAAAATGAATTCCTTCCCAACGGTAACTGGAATCAAGTTGATAGGTATCAAAGATTATAGGTTCTTCTTCTGTGCCCAATGCCACAATTTTACCATAAACCAATATCATTTTGGCAATTGGCTCAATTGGATGGCTTGCTGTTCCCGTCCAGAAAAAATCCCACCAGTCAACACTATTGGAAGCACCCATAACCAGAACCTGAACTCCAGGTTCTATCGTAAGAGTTACTCCCGAAGCAATATAGAGAAAGCTTTGCACAATATAAGGGCTATTTACAGCAGTCCAGACAGTATCATTATGAATCCAACCCCCTACTCTTTCTGTTCCACTTAAAGGAATTAAAATGAGCATCAAGGCAAGCAATAATATACATTGTTTCATTTCTTCTCCTTATGTGTTTGATAATTTGGGAAACCCTGAGTTTTGTTTGGTCCTAAAAGTTGGTATAAATTCCACCTCATTGTTTCTCAGGTTATTTGAGAACATTTTATCATCCTCGTTTTTCACAATCTATGTTAGAGCAATTAACCAATTACATTCTTTCCAGCTTGTCAATTCAAGTCAAGTTCTTTTTCATAAGAATTGCTGTTACCAACCTGCTGCAATTATTTCTCAAAGCTGCTCTCCTGTTTTTTTTAAAATTCCCTTGCCAAAAAATCCCTGCTCCTATTTTAATGTCGGAAAAGAAAAAACAAGCCAAAGGATGGTTGGGAAATGGCAGAGAAATTATATTTAATTGATGGCACGGCATTACTTTATAGAGCGCATTTTGCTTTCATAAAAAATCCTTTAATCAACAGCAAAGGAATGCATACCAGTGCCATTTTCGGGGTAATAAATTCTTTTTTGCACATCCTGGAAAATACTCAGGCAGCTTATGCAGCCATTTCTTTTGACCGCAAAGCTCCTACTTTTCGGCATAATCTTTATGAGGCATATAAGGCACAGCGTCCTCCAATGCCTGATGAACTTGTAGTTCAAATTGAGCCGGTGAAACGCTTTTTTGAGTTAATCGGCTTAGAGGAAATCGGTCTTGATGGTTATGAAGCGGATGACATTTTAGGAACTTTGGGGAAGCAATATAAAGATAAGTTTCAAATTGTGTTTTTAACCAGTGACAAGGATTACTGTCAATTAGTTGATGAGCATTCGGTTATGCTTGATCCAATGAAAGATGTTATTTTGGATCGGGATGCCGTTTATGCCAAGTATGGTGTTTATCCCGAGCAGTTTATAGATTATCTTGCCCTTGTTGGAGATGCTTCTGATAATATTCCCGGAGTGAAAAGCATCGGACCTAAAACTGCTGCAATGCTGCTTTCCGAATATAAAACGCTGGATAATATTTACGCTAATTTGGATAAGTTAAAACCTCGTGTGCAAGAAACTCTTCGGGAAAACGAGGAAAATGCTTATCTCTCAAGGCAACTGGCAACAATAAATACGGATGTTCCAATTCCTAAACCGAATCTGGAACACCTTACTTTTTGGGCTAAGGATTTGCGAAAAGCCATTCCTTTATTGGAGGAATACGAAATTAGCTCCATTAAGCGAAAAATTGAACTGAAATATCCTGAAACAAATACAGCAAAACCACAAACCGAATATCAGGACGATATTTTTACGGACAATGTTAAGACACAAGAGGAAACTGAAGAAACGGACGATAAAATGCCTTTTTCAGCGATTTTAGTAAATACACTTAATTTCGTATCTTTACTTAAAGAATTGAAAGCGGCGAAGCAAATTTCCATAGATACAGAAACGGATTCCCCTGAACCAATGCTGGCAAATTTGGTAGGAATTTCCTTTTGCGTTGATGAAAAGAAAGCATACTATCTTCCCCTGGGACATCAATTAGCTGATAATTTGCAGTTAAAGGAAGTTCTTCATCATTTGGAAGATGCCTTAAAGGGGAAACTGCTATTGGGACATAACCTCAAGTTTGATTTAATAGTCCTTGCCCGCAATGGTTTAGACCTTGATAATCCACTGTTTGATACAATGCTGGCTGCCTATATACTTGATCCTGGAACGCTGCATTATTCTCTGGAGACCTGCGCTCTTAATGAATTGAATTATAAGATGATACCTATCAGCGAGTTAATTGGCAAAGGGAAAAACCAGAGCACTTTTGACCTGGTGGATACGGAAATAGCATGTAAATACTCTGCAGAAGATGCCTGGGCGGTTTATAAGCTCTATCCTGTTTATCGTAGAAAACTGGATTTCAGCGTAATGGCAAATCTTTTTGATACAGTGGAACTTCCTCTGATTAAGGTTTTACAGCATATTGAAATGAACGGTGTGGCTATTAACTGTTCCGTGTTAAGCGAAATTTCGCACCAGATAAATCTGGAGCTTAAAATCCTGACAGATAAGATATATAACTATGCGGGATATGAATTTAACATCAATTCTACCCAGCAACTGGCTAAACTGCTGTTTGAAGAAAAAAAATTGCCCTGCGGCAGAAAAACCAAAACCGGCTATTCTACGGATAACAGTGTTTTGGAAGAACTTGCTGTGGACTATGAAATTGCAGCTATCATTATTCAATATAGACAGCTTTCAAAACTGCTATCAACTTATGTTAGCGCCCTGCCTAAAATGATAAATCCGGAAACCGGAAGAATTCATTCCTCTTTTAATCAGACAGTTACTTCCACAGGACGCCTTTCTTCTTCCAATCCCAATTTGCAAAATATCCCGGTGCGCACAGAAATTGGACGCGAAATCCGGAAAGCATTTTGTGCCAAGGATGAGGAACATCTTATTCTGGATGCGGATTATTCTCAAATAGAATTGCGTTTACTGGCTCTGATGAGTGAAGATGAAGTCCTTCTGGAAGCATTTAAACAAGACCTGGATATTCATAAAAGAATGGCTGCCAAAATATTTAATATTGCTTTGGCAAATGTTACTCCCGACCAAAGAAGAGCTGCTAAAACCATTAACTTCGGCATTCTCTACGGAATGGGACAGCGCAAACTTTCCCGGGAATTGGGTATTTCCCTGAAGGAAGCAAAAGAAATTATAGACGATTACTATGCCCAATTCCCTTCTATCCGCAATTTTATCAATCAGTGTGTTTATAAAGCCCGTCAACAACATTATGCGGAAACCCTTTTGGGCAGGCGATTATACATTACCAATATTGACAGTAAAAACCAGGGACTTAAAAGCGAAGCAGAAAGAATTGCTGTAAATATGCCCATTCAAGGTACTGCCGCTGATTTGATTAAAGTAGCTATGATTGACATTTATAAGCAGATAGATAAGCGTGAAGATATCAAAATGATTCTCCAGGTGCACGATGAACTGGTTTTTGAAATCCATAAAAGTATCCTGGAAGAAGCAAAGGAAATTGTTAAAACCGCTATGGAAAATGCGTTACCCCCAGAATATGCAAAAAAAATCCATCTGAAAACGGATGTGGGAGTAGGGAAAAATTGGTATGAAGCCCACTGAAAAATGCAGAATGGAATATACATAACTGAAGGGTATAAGAATATAGAAAGCAATATCCAAAAAATCATATAATATCCAGTCCATATTGAAAAAACATAAAAGGAAAATAAGGTTTAGAGGGTTGAAAAGGTTTAGAGGGTTGAGATACTTTAAAAGCCCTAAGTGGCTTTTTATTCAGGAAGAACGACGTCCTCGTCGTTCACAAATCCCGGAAGAACGACGTCCTCGTCGTTCACAAATCCCGGAAGAACGACGTCCTCGTCGTTCACAAATCCCGGAAGAACGACGTCCTCGTCGTTCACAAATCCCGGAAGAACGACGTCCTCGTCGTTCATAAGAAACTCCACCCTCTAAACATTCTTAACATTTTAATTCCCTGTAACTTACATTAATGACAGAAAACGACGAGGACGTCGTTTATTCCGGAAAATTTTCGAGGGGCTTACGCCACCATCGCTATCAAAGTGTCGCCCTAAGGGGCTTTAGGGAACCGGGTTGGGAAGGATAATAAGGGGGATACTTTTTTCCTTTACTACTAATTAGAGTTCCTCTACTTTCTTAGCTAAAAGTGTTAATCAAGTGATTATCTACCCTTAATCAAGCGTTAATAATTAACGCTTGATTAACGCCTGATAAACGATAAATTATCGGCTCGCAGTAAGAAACACAAAAGACAACCATATTAGGATGTTATCATATAAGTGATTGTTATAGTTGGTATTATACTGTTTTAAGAGGGAAACTATCTCATTATTTTTAAGGCATTACTTTTATGCTTCTAATTGCAATAAACGCTTATCTATCCTATAAGAATACCCGACTATAGGGAGGTGATACTTTTTACATTAACCACCCAATTTACAAACAAAGAATAGAAAAATTGTAAATCCCTTAAATACTTGAACTCTTGTTCAGCCCTTACCTCTCATCAATAAAATCTGCGTTATCGGCGAAATCTGCGTGCGATTACCCTTTTTCTTCATTCTCACTTTGCTTTATTCTTTCCCTCCAATGCGATTTTTTGGGAAAGCGAAACATCCAATGAATCAAAAACACCAACAGAACAACAATTACAGCCCCGATAACTAAGAGAAACCAGGGAAATTCCTTTTGCAATTCAACAGTCATTAGTTCCTGTTTCTGCCACATTTTACGGGTATCAAAGCTCCAGCTCACGGTGCGATTATTTATATCTACATTGGCAGGTAACGCATTGGTAGAAATAATTTTCCAGGGTAGATGAACTTTATAAGTCCACACAGGATTATCGGGTTGTAGCTGACCTAAAATATTTTCTATATCATCGTATTCATCCTGTTCCTGACTGCCTAAAGCGATTCTGCGTTTGAAAGTGATTCTTCTGCCGGGTTCTTTATTCAGGGTTATTTTTCCCCAGAAATCAGCTTCACCTAATTGGTCGTTGATATTATTGAAGGCATCAATGTTTTTAAACTTAAAATGGATGGTGTAGATAACATCGGGACCATTTCTATGAATCTCGTAAGATTGCAAATTGATGCCAGGTAATGCTGCCTTGCGCATAATTTCTTCGGGATTTTCATAAGGAGAACGGTGGACTACCCGGATAACAGCATGGCCTGAACCATTACGGTTAATCCAAAGTTCTTCATTATATTGAACGCATCCGGCTAAAAGCAGAAGCGTTAACAGCAACATTACAAGGCGTTTCATTCATCATCCCTTTTCTTTTTTAAAGCTTTATAAAAGCATAAAAACAAAAACCGTTTTTTTTGGCAAGGGAAAAATTCCATTTGACAAAAGTATTATCTTGCTTATAATAGATAAAAAGAGAAGATAACAGGAGGAAGAAAATGATAGCTCTTAGACAATTATGGCGGTGTCCCGTTTGCGGGAATGTTGTAGAAGTAATATTTGTTGGCGGTGGCGAATTAGTTTGCTGTGGTCAGCCAATGCAATTATTACAGGAAAATACTGTTGATGCCTCATTGGAAAAACATATTCCGGTAGTAACAGATTTGGGGGATAAAATTGAGGTCTCTATTGGCAGTATCCCTCATCCGATGGAAGAAAAACACTATATCACCAGTATTGAAGTGCTTACGGAGAAAAAAGTGTTACGCAAGGAACTGAATCCCGGGGATGAACCCAAAGCAAAGTTTTGCGTTAAAATGGAAAAAGTATTGGCTGTGCGCGAATATTGCAATGTGCACGGTTTATGGAAAAATCAACTAAAATAAGGAGGAACTAAATGCCCAATATTGAAAGCCGTACTGCTGAAAATCTAATGAAAGCGTTTGCCGGAGAAAGTCAAGCCCGAATGAGATATCTCTATTCCGCAAAAACTGCCAAGAATGAGGGCTTTGAACAAATATCCAATATCTTTACGGAAACCGCAGAAAATGAAAAGGAACATGCCAAAGTATTCTTCAAACATTTACAAAAGCTTGGTTTGGAAGGAGAAATGATTAATATTATGGGTTCCTATCCGGTTGGCTGGTCTGCCGATAGCACACTTAAAAATCTGGAGTATGCCGCTAATGGAGAAAATGAAGAATGGACGGAACTCTATCCTCTTTTTGCCGATATTGCCGAAGAGGAGGGTTTTGCTGAAGCTGCCCAATCCTGGAGAATGATTGCTAAGGTGGAAAAAGAACATGAAAAGCGTTTCCGTAAGCTCTATGACAATGTAAAAAATGCAAGGGTGTTTATCCGGGGCGAAAAAGTGTTTTGGAAATGCCTGAATTGCGGTTATATTCACGAAGGAACGGAAGCCCCCGTTGTTTGCCCTTCCTGCAGTCACCCGCAAAGTTATTTTGAACTTTTTAAAGAAAACTATTAAATCCCCTTAAGGAGACATAAAATGCAAAAATATCAATGTATAGCATGCGGATGGATATACGATCCTGCCGAAAACGACAATATTCCTTTTGAAGAACTTCCCGATGATTTTGTCTGCCCTGAATGCGGTGTCGGCAAAGATATGTTTGAACCCTTGGATTAAAAACAATCCGCTCCCTTATTACCGGGGGGAATTATTTTCTCCCCGGTGATTTTTTATAATATCTGTAATTGTGAGGTTATAAATGCATAGAAAGGACTTTGAAGAAATCCTTGATTTTGCCGTTATGCGTGAACAGGAAGCCATAAAATTCTATCAGGATTTGCAAAATCAATCCCACTTCCAGGGTCAGCTGGAAATGCTTAAAGAACTGGAAGCAATGGAAAAAAGCCATATAATAGCGATTGAGAAAATTCGTAAAGCGGGTGTAAAAGAAGAAGATATTCATAAAACACCCAATCTGAAAATAAGTGAATACATTACAGCTGATCCGGAAATTTTAGACCTTGGCTATCAGAATATCCTTATAAGGGGTATGAAAAGAGAAGAAACCTCCTTTCTGCTTTATTCTGAAATGAGTGTGAAATTTCCTGATCCCGAAATATCAACTCTCTTCAGACGCCTGGCAGCGGATGAAGCACAACATAAAAAGTTCTTTGAAAATTTGTATGATGATTGGATGCGGAAGGGAAATTGAAACTTGCCCTTGATACTACTCAAAATTTCGGCTCCCTTGCTCTGGCAAAGGAAAAGAAAGTTATTTACTCCGCCTATTTTGACATCAAGATTACTCATAGCGAAACCCTGATGCCAGCTATTGACTATGCTTTTCAATTCTGTAACGCGGAACGCAGGGAATTGGAGGCATTGTATCTCTGCATTGGACCCGGGTCTTTTACCGGACTGAGAATCGGTTTAGCAACAGCCAAAGGAATTGCTTTTGCTTTGGGTATTCCTCTTTATGCTTTTTCTTCTTTGGAACTTGCCGCTTTGCCGGTTTGCGGTTTGGGTAAAAACATTCTCTCCGTTATAGACGCTAAGATGAAGGAAGTTTATTGTGCCTTTTACGACTATAATTTAAAGGAAATTATTCTCCCTGCAGTAATGAAACCGGAAGAGCTTTGCCAGCTGAAGGAGAATGATTTTATCCTATGCGGAAGTGCGGCAGAAATGCTTAGTCCTCTATTGCAAAATGCAGGGCATCATTTTTACACTTTATCTTCCATTATGCAAATACCTTCCGCTGCAGGACTTTTTTACTTGCCAGAAAAGCTACCTGAGAAATTTATCCCCCAAAACATTGAAAACCTGGAACCAATGTATTTAAGAGCAGCCAAAGCCCAAATAGGAAAGAAAAATGAAGAAGGAAAAAGTTTAGTGACCTGAAAATCGCTGAAATCTTTTTCCTTCCCAATCTTTCTATCTGTTGCCTCTGTGTAATCTGCTTGCTTAATTATCTTTGGTGAAAACAAGGAGAATATAGAATGCGAAAACCGTTACTCTGCTTACTAATGCTATTCTTTAGCATCTCTATTATCTATGGAGATTATACTGTTAATTTTGAAGGAACAAATGAGACAAAAACTGCTTACGCCTCAGGAGATGTAACTTTAAGCGGCATTTCCTGGAATATGACAGAAGCATTAATTGGCAATTTGGCTAACGACTGGAAAAATGGAACCCGTTCTGCCAGGTTGCGTGGTTACGGAACCTCAAGTATGACAATGCTGGAAAACAAAACAACCGGATTAGGAACCCTTTCCTTTTACTATCGGCGTTATGGAACTGAAGCACAAGTTGACTGGAAAGCTGAATACAGCGTTGATAACGGAGCTAACTGGACTCAAATCGGTTCTGTTTTTACTGCTCCTGCCAGTGATAACCCCAGTTTATTTTCCGAACAGGTTAATGTAAGCGGTAATATAAGAATCAGAATAAAACGCGCTACAGAATCAGGAGCTACTGATAAACGCATAAATATTGATGATATAACCCTAACGGATTATACACCTGTAGTTCCTGTTCTTGTTCTTGATCCTACTGTTTTAAGCGGATTTACTTATGAACTTGGAGAAGGTCCTTCAGCATCACAGTCCTATACTCTTTCCGGCTCTAATTTAAGTCCCTTGTCCGGTAACATAACTATCACCGGTTCCTCCAGTTTTGAGGTCTCTTCTGATAATGTAACTTTTTCTAATAGTTTCTCTTTACCTTATAGTGGAGGCATTCTATCCCCTGCAACTTTATATGTGCGTTTGAAAGCAAACCTGAGTCCGGGTAATTATCTAAATGAAAACATCACTCATAGTGGAGGTGGTGCTTCAGTTTTCTTATCAGTTAATGGAACTGTTATTTCTACTTATGTTTCGTTTACTACCGAGGGTTATACTGAAGATTTCACAACTTATAATTCTCTGGAGAGTTTGCCCTCCGGCTGGACTTTAAGTGATCAATATACTTATGGTGGAGATTTTGGTTCTGGAACTGCAGGAGGATTAAGGGGTAATGGAGTTTTGGGAATTCAGCTTACTTCTTCGGCTCCAAATAATGCTTTAACTGCTACCCTAACCTTAAAAAATCAAACCGGCGCCACAATCAATAACCTGAATGTTACCTATCAGGGAAAAGTAGCCCGAACAGATCAGACAGGAACTCCCAAATGGGTAGTCAGTGTAAACGGAACTGAAATTCCTGCTTTAGAATATTCTACAGCAGAGGGAACTAATCAACAAATAAGTGCAGTTGTAACCGGTTTGAATATAGCTGCGGGAGATAATATTACTATCCAATGGTTTACAACGAGCACAGGAACAAGCGGAACCAGAAGACAGATTGGTATTGATGATGTTGATATAAATCTTAATATCCCGGTAAATCCGCTAATTAATGTTACAGCTAATTTAGTTACTTTTCAAACCACCCAGGGAACCCCTTCACAACCACAAAGCTATTTCCTTAGCGGAGTTGATTTAAGCCAAAATATTAATGTTTCTGCACCCAACGGTTTTGAGATTTCTGTAGATGAGGGTATAACTTATACTATAAACACCAGCGTTTTACCTAATTACGAAGGAAATGTTTTAGTTAGAATGACCGGAACTACTGCCGGAACTTTTGGCGGAAACATTATTCATACCTGTTTGGGGGCTACGGATGTAAATCTTGCTGTTGCAGGAATAGTAACCGGAGCAACAAGTTATGCAGCGGACTTATTCTTTTCCGAATATATTGAAGGTAGCGCTTCCAACAAATCTATAGAGATTTTTAACGGAACGGGCTCTGCAGTAAATTTATCTGATTATAAAGTAACTCTCTATTCCAACGGGTCAACTACTCCTTCTTCCACTTTAACACTAAGCGGAACTCTGGCAGATAGTGAGGTTTATGTTATTTCCAATGCCAGTGCCAATGCAGATATTTTAGCTGTTACAGATTTAACAAATAATAATGTAGCGAATTTTAACGGTAACGATGCCTTAGCCCTGATAAAAATAAGCACCGGGGCTTTTATTGATATTTTCGGCGTAATCGGAAACGACCCTGGAGCTGCCTGGTTAGGGGATAACAGTTACACTACCGTAAATTCTACTTTAGTAAGAAAATCATCTATAGCTCAAGGTATAACCCAAAATCCATCAGGCACAGGAGCTTATGCTTTTACTACGCTGGTTTCCGAATGGGATTTATACCCTCAAGATACAATAGATAATCTCGGCTCTCATACTTTTAATGCCGAACCCCAGGAAGTGGAAACACCAACTTTGCAGGCAACGAACATTATCACCTATCCTGCTAATACAGATATAACTTTGGAATGGACTCCAGGCAACGGGACAAGGAGAATAGTTAAAATAAATACTACCAATTCCTTCACTTCTCCTGTTGACGGCAGCAATCCTACTGCCAACAATGTTTACAGTGGCAGTGGTGAACAGGTTATTTTTAATGGTGCTACTCAAATTGTGGAAGGGATTCCGTTAAATGGCTGTAATGTATCCGGTCTTACACCAGCAACTACATATTGGTTCAGGATTTATGAATATAACGGCAGTGGTAGCTATACGCGTTTTAATACTTCGGTTGCTACAAACAATCCTGTTTCTGCTATTACTACAAATACTCAAAGCAATGGATATTATACCGGAATTACGGGTTACGGCAGCACTCTGAAGACCAATTTGCACAACCTGCTGAGAACAACTCATACTACAAGATACTCTTACGATGCCTTGTGGATTAAATTGCCCTATACAGATGAAGACCCCAATAATAGCGATAATATTATTGAAATATATACTGGTTGGAGTGTTCCCAAATCCTATTACGGAGGAGGCACTTCACAATGGAATCGGGAACATACCTGGAGTAAAAGTCATGGTGATTTTGAGGAAAGTCCACCCGCAGGAACGGATTTACATCATTTGCGTCCTTGTGATGCAACAGTAAATTCTGCCAAGAGTAATAAGGATTTTGATTATGCTACGAATCCTTATAATGATTCTTCACCCTATAACGGTTACTCTCAAGATACCGGATGTAAAACCTCTACTTATGCCTGGGAACCGAGAGATGAGGATAAAGGTGATGTAGCCAGAATGATTATGTATATGGCAGTGCGTTATGAAGGCACCGATACTTCTTTTGATTTGGAAATTGTAGATAATACCAATACCAGCGGACCAAATTATGGAAAGCTTTCTACTTTGCTGCAGTGGCATATTATAGACCCTCCGGATGCGCGGGAAATGCAACGCAACAATCGTATTCAGGAACTCCAGGGAAACCGGAATCCCTTTATTGATGAGCCAATGTATGCCTGTGAAATCTGGACTCCTATGCCTTTAAATACTACGAATATTACTACAACAAGTTTCACTGCCAATTGGACGGCTCCCATTTCTGCTACAAAGTATTATTTTCAGCTGGCGACCGATGCCAATTTTACGAATATTGTTTCCGGTTATGATAATCTGGATGTGGGTTTAAATCTCTCCCGCAATATTAGTGGTTTATCCAATGGGAATACCTATTATTTTCGTTTGCGTTCTTATTTCACAAGCGGCTACAGTATGTATTCTCCCTATCAGACAGTTAATCTTACATTACCTGCTTCGGCACAAATTTCTACGGAAACAGCTTTAACGGAAGGAAATCTGAATGGAGCTTTGGTGAATATTACCCTATCCAATACTACCTGGAGAGATAACACTTTGCTGATTGGTAACTTTACTCTTAATAACGCTCCTGCAGGTCTTTCTCTTCTGAGCGTGCAATACCTTAGTTCTAATTCCGCTCAAATAGTTTTAAGCTTTGATAATACCGATTTTGATAATAATATCCTGAACTTCAGCATCACTATTAACGCTGCGGAAATAAATAATGCCTCTAATTTGTTTACTAATGCTATACCGCTAATTGCATATTTGGAAATCCCTTTATCCATCCAAATTCAGGGAACGCAATTGCAATTGATTATGCAGGAAATATCAGATGCGGATTCATATATGGTCTTTTCCTGCACCGACCCTTATGGTGTTTTTTCTGATATTAGTAATACCGGCAGTTTTGATCCGCTTGCGCCATATCGTTGGAGTTATGTTCTTCCTGCAGATGAACACAGATTTTATCGCGCTGTAGCAATCCGTAATCCGTAATAATTTTTCCCGCTGATTATGCAGATAAATATTATCCGCTTAGTTAGCTGATTTACATAGTGGTTTAGGGATAAACAACATAAACGGGATTTAGCCAAATTCCCGTTAGAGTGTTCATTTGCTGCTATAATAAAAGCTCGGAGGGCAACACAACGGAATGCTGATGTTTGCGTCGTGCAATAATAACCGGGGATTTCGTTTGTCTTGCTGTATTGAAATTAAGCTGAAGAAGTGGTTGACGAGGACTTTAACCCTCAGATAAAAGTATCTACCCTCACTGCTACCAATGCCAAAATTAACGCACCGTCTTTAATAGCAGCTTTGGGTAAGGTCAATAATTTGAGTAGCAATTTCTCCTGTGAAATCGTCATCACTACTGCCAATCAGCATTTCCTGCAAGAATAGTTCGTTTGCCAGGTTGCTGTTTGGGTAGTCGGAGCTCGCTGTAGCTGTGTTTTTAATACTATGATTTACGATAAAATCATAGATCATCTTTCTTTCGTTTTTATTGAATAGATAATAGGGGTCATCAATCAGCATAATTTTAGGTTTCAAGAGCAGAGAACGAATAAAACAAAAGAATTTGCGCTGTGCCGAACTTAAATTGGCAGGACGCAAATCCAATCCGCAATTTAGTTTCAGCTCTGCCATCAAAATCTGCAGTTCTCTTTCAAAAGCGCTATAGTCCTCCGTGGCAAATCTTTTATCCCAGGGAAGCAGCAAATTCTCGTGCACCGATAAATTAGACAGCATAATGCCCTCGTTAAACACAAGCGAAAAAGTGGAAAGAAGAGAATGCTGCTTCAGATATTCTTCACGGGGAATACCATCCAGTAAAATTTCGCCTTTATCCAATTCGGTAACACCAACTAATGCGGATAAAACAGTGGTAGCAATTCTTTCACAAGGATCATACAGCACAGTGCAGCCCTGCGAAGAAAACTGCAGGTTAAAGTCGTTCAACAAACCATCAATAACTACATTTCGGAAAATAATATCCATCAGGCACTAATCCAAAACAGCCAGGTGATAAATATATCTAAAATTATCACCGTGAAAATAGAAATAACTACCGCTTTTATCGTCCGTTGCGGAACTTCCGTTGATGCTTTGTTAACGCTCATCCCTTCATAAGATGCCATAATAGCTATAACTATGCCGAAAATGATGGACTTGAGGACACTCATCAAAATGTAAGGAAAGGTTAAGATAGATAAAAAATCACTCATAAATGCACTAAAAGACAATTGAGTGAAAAACTGGGCAAACAGCCATCCACCCACAACCGCTATAATATTAAAATAAAGCGTTAATACCACCAGCGAAATTACTACACCTAAAAGACGGGAAACGACAAGATAACCCATAGGAGCTATATCAAAGGATTTTAAC
>Ga0209099_1001762_pt1 | contig 20709 bp, 19 predicted proteins | sample AD_JPNHW2_MetaG_FD_184430 | JGI IMG/M metagenome (GOLD analysis project Ga0209099, IMG submission 184430) | Active sludge microbial communities of municipal wastewater-treating anaerobic digesters from Japan - AD_JPNHW2_MetaG (SPAdes) (version 2) | ecosystem: Engineered > Bioreactor > Anaerobic... | reverse complement strand
AGTTCCGGAAGGAATGAAAACAGAAGCGGTTCAAAAAGTGGCACTAGCCCACCAAATGAATTTCTACTATTGGTGTGATGAGTGTATCTCTATCTCATTAGATGAAACCGTTTTATTGGAAGATGTGAATGCCATCCTAGAAGTTTTGGCTATTGCTGTAAACAAACCATTTACTCCATTCGTATGCGTGGATAATGGAACTATTCCTCCTTACAGAATTCAAGAAGATTTGACCAGAACTTCCACTTATCTGACTCATGCAATTTTCAGCAAATATCATTCTGAAACTGAAATGATGAGATATATGAAACTATTGGAGATCAAAGATTTGTCATTGAACAGAGCGATGATTCCACTAGGATCCTGTACCATGAAGTTGAATGCTGCTGCAGAGATGTTCCCATTAAGCTGGCCTGAAGTGGGAGCTATTCACCCATTTGCACCTGCTGATCAAGTGGAAGGATACACTGAAATGATTAAAGAGATGGATCAATGGTTGAGCATTATAACCGGATTCAAAGCGATCTCATTCCAACCTAACTCCGGAGCTGCCGGTGAATACGCCGGAATCACAACAATTCGCAACTATCATATCAGCAAAGGGGAATCTCAAAGAAATATCTGTTTGATCCCAGCTTCTGCACACGGAACAAACCCTGCATCTGCTGCAAAAGCCGGTATGGAGATCATCGTTATTAAATCTACTGAATGTGGAGAGATCGATGTTCAGGATTTAAAAGAAAAAGCGGAAGCAAACAAAGATCGTTTATCTTGCATCATGATCACTTACCCATCTACTCACGGAGTATTTGAAGAAGCTATTTTAGATATCATTAAGATCATCCACGATAATGGTGGTTTGGTTTATATGGATGGTGCCAATATGAATGCACAAGTTGGCTTAACATCTCCAGGTTTTATGGGTGCTGATGTTTGTCACTTGAATTTACACAAAACATTTGCCATCCCTCACGGTGGTGGTGGCCCCGGAATTGGACCTATCGGTGTTGCAGAACATTTGGTTGACTTTTTACCTAGTCACTCTGTGATTGCAGTAGGTGGAAAACAAGGTGATCAGGTAGCTGCTGCTCCTTACGGAAGTGCCTCTGCATTGCCAATCACTTACGGATATTTGAAAATGTTAGGTGGTAACGGATTAAAAGAAGCCACTAAGTATGCCATTTTGAATGCCAACTACATCAAAGCACGTTTACAGGATCATTATAAAATCATGTACACTGGAACTCAAGGGATGTGTGCACATGAGATGATTTTGGATTGCAACGAGTTTGAAAAAACTGCAGGAGTACAAGTTATTGACATCGCTAAGAGATTGATGGACTACGGATTCCATGCACCAACAGTAGCGTTCCCAATTCATGGTACATTAATGGTTGAGCCAACTGAAAGTGAACCATTGAGTGAAATGGATCGTTTATGTGATGCTTTCATTGCCATTCGTGAAGAGATTCGTGAAATTGAAAATGGAACTGCTGATCGCACCAACAACGTAATCAAAAATGCACCACATACCATGTGTGCTGTTTGCGGTGATGAGTGGGATAAACCATACAGCCGTCAAAAAGCTGCTTTCCCAATGCCACATACTGAAAAGTATTGGCCAACCGTTGGTAAAGTAAACGATGCACATGGAGACAGAAATCTCCAATGCAGCTGCGACGCTTTCTAAGCATAACCCAAACTAAATATAAAGGCCCATTGTGATTTCACAATGGGCTTTTTTTTATTATCATAAAAGTATATATACACTTTCAAATAATATTTTGCTTTAAAAATGATAAACAATTGCAAATCGGTTAAAAGACTGATAAGAATTCACTGGGGCATAATTTGTAGAAATCCTTAATTTAGTGGAGTATTCCCAACTTAATTTCCCGGTAAAAATTCCATAATTTTCAAAAAATGTTCCATTCATTCCAATTCCAATCCCCGGATTATTAATTTGCTCAAAATAATCTAAGGAGCCTTTTAGTTTTGAAAATCCATAATTGTAAGAACCTTCAATAAAAAACCTTGACCTCCAAAAATAATATCGAAGTGCAAAAGAAGCATGAATCATATTTACTGTTATTCTAGTATTTTCACCTGTAATGGCATAATCATTTTCATAAAAAACAGATCCTGAAATGGAGAAGTTTTTAAATAAAAAATAGGAATAGGAAGGACAGATATTATATCCAATATAACCATAATTGATATAAAACATTTTAACAATTGGAAAACATGTGATTCCAAATGAAGAACTCCCTTTACTATAATGTTCGGGATTATTTCTTTGACAGAATATAAGACTAGTGAATCCTAAAAACAGGATAATAAAAATTATTTTTTTCATAATTACAAATGATATATTAAACCTATTTTTATGTTGAATAGAAATGACATATTTGCATCTTCTATTTTCTTAAGATTGCAGATTTGATGGAAATACACCTGAAATCCAAAATGATTATTTAGAAATCCCAAATTTTTCTTAAAAATATGCTGATAGGTAAGACCATAGTTAATTCCATTTACAGTACCCTTTTGAAATAGGGATATATAATATTTTTCTTTATGAAAAATACCGTAGAACCAACCCACATCAATTGATATTTTTCTGGATTCCAAAGGAAAATAGGAGATGTATGGATTTATAAAAATGGCTTTATCTTCTGAAATTTTATGACCTACCATATATGAACTAATTTGTTGGTACACCATGTTAAATGTGATGGAAAAACGATCCAAAGGAAAGTAAGTAATTGAACCTCCAATATCTCCCCCTTTAGGTTTAGACATAGAATCAGTATTAACATCTCCAAGATAAAAAACCATAGATGGATATGCAACTATTGAAAAAGAGAAATCCCCTTTATTACAAATTTCTTTGGGGTTAAAATTAAAAAGTTGAGCTTTTGCAATGATGCAAAATAAGAGAATTGGAATTAAGATTATTTTTTTCATATTTAAAATTCCTTTCTTTGTAAAGTGTGATTAAGATGCAAACATAAATAAAAAATAATTACAAAACAACCTTTTATTTACCCTATCATTATTAATTGTTAATAAAGAAATTTTAACACTTTGCATAAACGAGCGTCGTAAAATTATTCAAAAGAAAATCACCTTTTGCAATATTTTTTTTATCGTTATATAATTTTTAGTGGTTTGTATTCGTTTTTTTTATAGATTTGTCGCACAAACAGAATTAAAAACAAGAAATAAAAAAGCCCCTTATGAACCGTTTTTTTTTAATCCTCGCCCTCCTTTTTTGCATCATTTTTACCTCCGGACAAAAGAATGTAAAAAGGTATTATGATTACATAAACAAAGCTGAATTAGTCATTTGCGATTTTAAATATGAGAGAGCTTCTCAGTATTATGAGAAAGCATTTCATGCTATTACCCCATTCTGTAATGATCTCTTTAATGCAACCATTTTAAATGTCAAATTTACAAAGAAGTATGATTTAGCTCTAAACTATTCACGACAATTACTTCAAAAAGACTTCGAAATTGGTTGGGTTTATAGATTAATCGATTCTAAAGACTCATTAATAGCTTTAAAATTTAAAAGTCTGGAAGACACGGTAAAATCGCAGACCAATAAAAATTTAAAGTTGATTTTGGAGGAGATGTTAGAGAAGGATCAAAAAGAGGCTACCACTCCACAGGAAAAGTATGAAAAATGCTTGGTACATCACACCAATTTTATAAAATTGTTTGAACTTACTAAAGAGTATGGGACATTAACCGAGCAAATAGTTGGAATATATGAGTATTCACCAATTCATATAATTTTAGTACATGCAGCACAAGCTCAAATGAGTCCCCAAGAATTATTATTGCAAGATGTTTTGAATGGAAAAATTTATGCAGAAAACTACATTAAATACTACGATTTATACTTAGAAAATGTTGGTAAACCAACTCGTTTCGGTTATGGATGGAATCCCATTTTTATTTCTAATGACATTTTATTTATTGTTCATCCTGATAATATCAATAAAACCAATAATGAAAGAAATAAAATAAATATTGCAGAAACATGGGAAGATTACGTGAAAAAAGCAAAATATCAATTTTTAAATAATAATTTTCAATTGTTTACTCGTGTTAATGTTATGCAAGATGAAGAGGAAGTAAAAAAGATGATGCAGGAGATTGATGAGGAGCATCAAAAAGGGATTTATAAAAGAGAATATGTTATCAGAAAAAAATAAAATAAATCATGAAAAAGTTATTATTTTTAATTCCATTATTTATTCTTGTATGCAACAGCTATGCACAAGAGAAAGTGTATCCTATTACTCAAACCAATAAAAGGTTTGTTAAAGTAGATGAAAAATTGTATGTGGATAAGTTTGAAGTTACCGTTAATGATTATGTCACCTTTCTAGATGAGGCGAAAAAAAAAGGTAGAGATATGTCGATATTAATGTATGATTCAAATTGTTGGAGAGATAATGTTCCTATAAAAATTGCTGAAATTTATTATTATTTTAATTACAGCAGCTATAAAAATTATCCAATAGTAGGAATTTCCCATTTTGCCGCTCAGGAATTTTGCAAATGGTTAACAGAGAAATCTAATGCTGATCCCAAAAGAAAATTTAATAAAGTGGTTTTCAGACTTCCAACAGAACAAGAGTTTGTAAAAGTTGCTCGTTCGAAATTCGATACCATCATGATTTATCCTTGGGGTAATGCTAGTTTATATAATTCTAAGAGAGAAAAAAATTGCAATTTTTTAGAAATTGATCAAAACAATATTGATTTAAAAGAAAATAGATTTGAAATAAAAGACTATAATGATTTTTTATCTATGACTGAACCGGTATATAGTTATCAACCAAATCCTTATGGCGTATTTAACATCGTCGGAAATGTTTCTGAAATGATTCAGGAAGATCACTATGCCATGGGTGGTGATTATTTATCTACAGGGTATAATGTAAGAATAAAATCTAAAAAATATTTCAGTACTCCGTCAAGTTGTGTAGGGTTTAGAGTGTATATGGAAATCTTAAATTAAAAAGAGCCCATAGACAAAAACAAAGATTAACATACGTGAAACCGAAAAAGAAATTAAAATGAAAAAAAAGAACTTAATATTTATTTTTCTATTGACCCTTAGCTTCAGTTGTTTTGCACAATTAGAAAACCCTTTTGAAAAACTAACCAAAAAACAGATGTATCACGATTTTGATCAACTGATCCAAATTATTCAGGATGGAAATCCGCAACTATTAGTCAGACAAAAGGTTACCGGATTGGATCAAATGGAAAAAATGTGGCAAATGAGGAGCCAGATTGACACCATAACAGATAATGATTCTTTTAATGATTTGTTAAACCATACTTTAGATTGGGTTATGGACGGCCATTCTTCTGAAACTTTTGATTTTTATCCTGAATTTGAAAATTTGAAATCAATTGATACTGCTGCTATTTTGAAAAGAAAAGATTATTATAGAAGTTCTTCCTATAGAGATAAACAAATGAGACGATTTCCTACTTTTTGGGATGGTGCATTCTTTTACAATGAACATTATTACATAAGGGGAAACCATCAATTGTTTGGCAGAAAAAAAGTTACATTAAATATTACTTTAATGAAGATTATATCTATAAATGATGAAGAAATCTCTAGTTATGTTAAAAACCATTTATTACAAAAGTGTTATTATGATTTAAAAAACAGAAGTTTTTATTATGGGGATAAATGGGGAATTCATATACCTGATAAAGCAAAAATTAAAGCAGAACAAAATGGAAAGGAGATGGAATTTTACTTTAACCAATACCCGGGTCAGATGATTGTTCAATCTGTTCCTATCGATTTAGAAGGGGTTCCTAATAAAGAACCCTTGAATTTAAGGCCAAAATACAATGTTTCTTACTTTCCTGAAGATCGAATTTTGTTCATCAGCCTTACAACGATGACTGATGATAATGATCAATTTTATGCAAAAATAAAAGAAGTTGGCAAAAGCAATGTTATTGATAAAGTGATTATTGATGTGAGAGATAATCCGGGTGGATCCGATTATGTTTGGATGAAAGTGATCTCTGCTATTGTGAAAGATACCATTCATTATTCCACAAAATTAGCATTTTGTGATTCCAAAATGATGAGAAAAAAGAATAAATATATGAAGAAGATGCTGACCAATGAAAAAATACCTTTTTTGGATAATAAAACTTATGCTATTCTGAATTCTGAGATGTTGATCATACCGGACACTAATTCCATCCAATTTGACAAAAAAATATATGTTTTAAGCAATCGCAACACGTTTTCAGCAGCCTTCTCATTGGTGCGTTTTGCCAATCAAGTGGAACAAGTTGTTTCAGTGGGTTCACCTACCGGACAGATGGTTGGATTTGGGTTAATGCCGGAACTATTTCAGCTTAAAAACTCCAAATTTACATTTCGTTTAGCTTGTGTCATGGATGTTTATAATGCAACCAAACCGGAAGATATCTATCAAGACCACACGGAAATTGAGATCACCCCAACCTTTGAAGAGGAAGTGCTTTATCCAAGATCCATTAACGATATGAAATGCAAAACCTATTTGTATAAATATGACACCGGGTTTAAGAAAATATTGGAACTAAAATAAGAACAAGATGATTTTATAATATGAGTTTTCACCTAAACACAGAGAAAATGTTAAAAAAAAGAGCTTTATCATCAATACTTGATTTATTGATTGGTGGTATAATTATATACCTAATTGCTTCCTATTTAGTTTTTATAATTAGTTGGATGCATCCCTTGTTTTATATTTGTGCATGGGGTATCTACCTGTTTTTTTCAGATCTGGTTGGAGGAAGAACTATTGGTAAATCGATTTGTAAGTTAAATGTTGTTTCAAAAAAAGAAACAAAAAGTTCTATTATACAACTATTATTTAGAGATATTATTCTGAAGTATGGTTTTTTCACTTTCATTCCATTCATTATTTTGTTTTATGGAATTGGATTGGACAAGTTTTTATGTTTGCTGATCGTTTTTAGTTTTCAGATTCTGACAAATGGAATATATCTTTTAATTAAAAATGAATTGATTTGGGATACTTTTTCACAAACTTCGATTATAACTTCTGTATATCTTAAATCATCAAATGAACCCAAATTTTTCAAAAAAGTTTGTGCTATGATTGTTGATTTAAGCATCATCATTATCATTAGCACGATTAGTTATTTGGGTTATATGAAATTTGAATATATTTCCTATTATATTGTATTTTTAATTATTGCAATTTTATATTCAACCATTACTACAATAGTTTTTAAAACAACGATCGGAAATATACTTTTTGGAATAAAATTTCTATTTCCAAAAGAGAAAAATCAATATTTAATTATTCTAATTAGAGAATTTGTAAAATGGTTCCCGGCAATTATTGGTTTTATAATTCTGTACGTTCTTCATTATGAAAATTCATTATTCAATATCATCTTTATTTTACTTTTATATTTCACTTCACATTTGATTTCAAAATTAGCAACAGGAAAGCCATGGTGGAATTTAATTTCCGGTATTAACAAAATAAATAGTGAAGTTCCTATAAGAAGTAAGATCATTTATTCAATTTCAATTTTTTTATTTTTTATTTTTTCTTACATAATTGCATCCAATTTAAATAACAACTATCCTTCCAAAGTCAAATTTTCTGGATTCAATTTTTATACTTATAATGTTCATTATCCTCAAAACCAGAATGTAAGAAACAAAATTGCTTTTATTAAAAACATCAATACAACTCCAAAAGATTATATTTTTCAATTATTCAAAAAAAATGATATCGTTGTTTTATGTGAAAGATATCATCCTGAAATGACTCAGTGGGATTTTATTTATGATGTTGTTTCTGATCCATGGTTTATAAAAAATGTTGGTCATGTATTTACCGAATACGGAGCCAGTAATTATCAAGATACCGTAGATAAATACTTTACAACCCATTTCCAAAATGACACTTTATTGGAAATGGCAACAACAGATCTTTTAAGACATGAAGGACAAACTATGTTTTGGGTGAATTATAATATTTTTAATTATTTTAAAAAAATTAATCAATTAAATAATCAATTACCCGATTCATTAAAAATCAGACAGTACTTTACTGACGTTGATAAATATGATAAAAATATTAAAAACAATAATGATTTTTTGAAAATATCTGATATACATAGGGATAGTTGTATTGCATTTACTATCAAAAAGAAATTTGAAGCCATTCAGAGAGATTCTCTCAGAAAAAAGTGTTTAATCATTTTAAACTATAGACATGCTTTTAACAATACAACAACTTATGTTAAAAAAAAGTCCTATGTGTATTATAAAAATGCCACGAGTTATCTATTTCATTATTTTCCCAATCAAACAGCTAATGTATTGATAAACACGCTATCTCCGGGTGAAAATGGAATATCTTTGCTATCATTTTATTTAAATATTCAAAATGGATCGTGGGATAAATCATTTTATTTAAATAACAATAAACCAATAGGATTTGATTTCAAGGATTCTCCATTCGGTGTTGATAAATTTGATATGATTCTTAATAGTGGAAAACGAACCAAATCTACATATCAAGATATTTTTACGGGAATGGTTTTTATCAATCCTCTTGATAGTTTTTGGTCAAAAACAGGAACTTTACCTTACTTAACATATAATTTCAAGGAGGAATATTCCAGAAGAATATCAATAATGGGAGAAAATGGGGATAAAATCAATCAAATTTTTGATAAAATTAATAATTGGGTTACTTATTCTTATCATTTGAATCAGAGTACTAAAAGATTATTCATCCAAAATTTTCCAATTTCTTGTTTTATACTCTTTTTTTATATCGGTTTACTTTTTGTCATTATTGTTTTTTTCTATTCAATTTTTCAAAAACTGAAACATTAACATTTAGAATTTCTATTAAAATGAAACATTCAAAACAAACTATTATTTTAATATGGATACTGATCCAAATGGCATTCGTTCATGCACAACATGATCTATTTATTTATACTCCCAATAAAGTTTTTATTTTTGAAGCAAAATACGACTCCTGTGGTGTTCAATCGAAAAATTATATTGTTATGCGAATTATGCCGGAAAAAACTGGCAAAGAGTATTTTATCACGTATGATTATTATACTTTCTTACCCGATTATAACCATTTAGATTCCCTTTCATCCATAGATTTATCAGGATTTATTGAAACGACCACTGTATTAGAAACTTCAAAATACCTTTTTTTACATCCACCACGGGTTCAATATGATCGCTTAACACAATATTTTCCTTTCCCTGAAGCGGATTTTCCCATTAAAGTTGGGAAAAGATATAAGAGAGGTTTTTTGTCCTTCAATGATCCCAAGTGCAATTGTCTATTTTGGATTAAATACAAAATGTATATTGACTTTTATACTCAATATAAATATAAAAATAAACTTATTGATGTAGCTCTTATATACGGAGATGGTGAAAATAAAACCGGATTTTATTCTGTCCTCAATTTATTTAGCAAAGAGTATGGATTTGTTAAAATGAAATATTCTATAAAAGATTCTATAACTTTAGAATTAAACTTAATAAACGTTATTGATAAAAATGAGATTCAAAAATAATAATTCATGAAAAAAACAATCACTATTATCTTTATCCTGTGCTTATCTATAACTCTATTTGCACAAAAAGAAAAAATTAAAGTTCCAAAACCTCCGGTCAAGATTACTAAGGAACAGATGTATGAAGATTATGATCAATTTCTGAAGATCATTGAAACATACAATTCTCAATGGGAGATACGAAAAAAATATACCGGATACGATATGTTGTCCACGTTAAAAGAAAGAAGAAATAAAATTGAAACAATAGAAAATTATTGGGAATTCATCAATTTTATGGATAAAAGTTTGAATTTTATTATTGATGTTCATGCTGATCAGCGTCCTGTGTTTTACGATATTCCCCATCCTCGTTATGCACCCGGACAAAGTTTTTATGATTCCACCTACATTGCGGAAATTGCAACAGGATTTGAACAATATTTAAATTACAAAACTGCAAATATTCGTTTTAAAGACTGTCTTCAAACGATTGGGGCTAAATATTTGGATGGAAATTATTATATGACAGCCCATTTTACTTTTAAAAATCCAAAAATTGGAGATTCCATTTGCTTTCAAAATGCCAGAATTATTGCGTATGATCATCAGCCCATTGATTTATTTATTAAGAATTCAATTGGGGATATGTCTCCATACTCAGTTCGTTGGGATTTTAAAAATAATAAATATTATACCAGTAGAATGTTTATTAGTTTTAACAAAACCTTGAAAGTGGAGGGAAATGACGGGAAATTTTATGAGTTTGTGCCTAATAACTTCGGGGTTCAAATTCAGACTTTTCTTCAAGAAGAATATAGAAAAAACCCTCAAAGTTATTTGGACCTTTATGAAAAATGGGATCCCCAAAGAATCTCCTATCTTCCGGAGCAAAAAATACTTTACATTTATACTAAAATGATGTCAGGGCAAGAGGGATATAACTTGATTGATTCTATCAAAAGTATTGGAAAGGGAAAACAGATCGAAAAAATTGTGATCGATGTACGTGGTAACCAAGGAGGAGGCGATGATTTCTGGAGTTCCATGCTTTCAGCTATTATTAAAGATACACTCCAATTTCAAGATCGGGTGGCTCTAAACTATAATGATGAGGTTCGGGCATATTTCAATGCTGAGTTTCCTGTTGAAATGACCAAAGAGTTCAAAATGATGGAAATTTCATTTTTAGAAAACAAGAAAATGTTGGTACGAGAACCTATATGCCAAATAGATCCCGACACTAATTCATTGCAATTTGATGGCCCCATTTATCTATTTCAAGACGAGGAAACCTATTCTTCAGGACACTCCTTTACCTCTTTAGCCAAACAAATTCCACAATTGGTCTCTATGGGTGTTTCAACCGGAATGATGGCAGGTTTTGGATTTAATCCATGGGGCTTTCAGTTAAAAAACTCTAAATTTACATTCAAATTTGAACCTGCTGTAGATCTTAGTATGACTAATAAATGGGAAGACTCATTTCAGTGTATCCCGGAAATTGAAGTGATACCAACTTTAGAAGAGTGGAATATTTATCGTTTATATCAAGGCATCACTCCTTTAAACGAGTTTCTGGTTCAATATGACTATCTGTTTAAGAAAGTACTTGAATATTAATAAAATAAAAACGTATCATTTATGAAAAAATCAATCCTAATCCTATCTCTACTGATCTTAATGAGTTTTTATGCAATTTCTCAATCCGGAAAAACGAGAATCTATTGGAATAAACATTATGAGGAGTATCCCAGTTTAATCCAAGACTATATTAAAGATTCGTTATTAATTGTTAAAAACTATTCGGCTTTTTTGAAAAAAATCTATTCCAAAAATGTAGATTCTTTAAAACCGAAAGAGTTGTATTGGACTGCAGCTTATTATGATGAATTGAACCAACCTGATTCAGTTATTCATTACCTGAACATTTTTTTTGAAATTGCTCCTGATGATCGATCTATTTTATTTTATGACCATTTCCCAAATCTGAAGAAAAATTCACCATATTGGCAGAAGGTTGTTAGTCAAATTGAAAAACACTTTTTAATGGAGATTCCTGATGTTGAGAATAAAGATTTAGCACTAAAAATTTTCTATTTATCCATTGACCGCTATCGGTCAGGGCTCCCTTACGCTGAACTTAATGTACATCAATTGGATTCATTAGTAAAAATTGGAGAGTTGAGTTATTTCGATGCTCCTCAATATAATATTGAAATGGATTCCATTATTGAGTTATATGGATTCCCAACGATTCAGATGGTGGGAAATTTTGCAGCATTTCAATCGTATGATATTCTACACCATTCTAGAAATTTAATCAAATATTATTCTGAAGTGAAAAAAGCGTATCTTAAAAATGGGGTTGATCCAGTATTATACGCAATGATGACAGACCGATATTTATTACTAAAAGGAAAAAAGCAAATCTATGGAACACAATTCAGATCAGGTGGTACCAAATACAATAAAAGATACCCCGGTGCGTGTATCCTTAGTCCGGTGAAAAACATCAAAGAGCTAAACAAAAGACGCTTAGAAATGGGGATGTCTACTATTGAAGAATATGTGGAACAAAACAAAAACATGAACTTTGTAATCCCAAAAGAGTATTATAAATAATCTGGTAAAAATTATGAAAAGAATACCCTTACTGCTTTTGTTGTTATTCAATACAGTAGAATCTCTTTTGGAGAACCTAATAATGTGGTTCATTTGAACTCAGAAAATCCTTTGATATACATTAATTTTTAGGTTGAATAAAAAATATGAACATAAATCTCAAATATTTACTATTTTGTATTGTTTTGGTATCATGCTCAAATAAACAATACAATTCATTGTCAAAAGAACAGAAAATTTACGAATTTTCAACAATTTGGAAAGAAGTATCTTATAATTTTTCAAATATTGATAGTTTTCCTATAGCAAAAGTTGATTCTTTATATCTGAGCTATCTTTCCAAAGTATTGAATTCAAAGAATGACTTTGAATTTTCAAAACTTATGCAAAGATTCATGGCTGAATTTAATAATGGTCATACAAATTTAGAAGATATTCCTAACCATTTATATCCGTACTTAGGTTGGTATAAGTTAAGAACGGTTTGTAGAGATGGAAAAGTTTTCATTGAAAATTTTGGAAGAAAATATTCGAATAAACTCTCCATTGATGATGAAATTGTCGAAATTGATGGAATACCAATTTATGATTATTTAAAAAATAATATATTTCCATACATCGCAACAACTCATCCGGAACAAAAATTGGAATTAGCAATGATTAATACGAGTAGTTACTATTTGACCTGGAGAGATAGTAAAATGAAATTAACATTGAAAAGAAAAGGGAAAACGATTCATGTTACCATCAAAGTAAATGATTTTCTTTTACCTTCTGAAAAAGAAAAAAAGGAGGAAATCAACAATGAATGGATTATACCCACAACTATGCCAAAAAATATCTTTTTATCTGATAGTTTGAATAATTATGCATACATAAAACTAAATGCATGTGATAAACAAAATTTAGATTTTTTTAAAATGCATCAAAATCAAATCAAAAACTTTAAAAATGTTGTAATAGATTTATCAGATGATGGAGGTGGAAATTCAAGTTATGTTACCCCAATAATTGATTTTTTTCTTGACACAGATACAGTTAATCTATACCCAATAAAATCAAGAGTAAATAATTCATTATATAAATCCTATGGAGAAAAAATGGATAATACCCATAGAGATTCATGGGATAGAATCCAATTTAACCAATACTATTATAACTTTTATACTGGAAATTCTTATGAATTTCTTCGAAAAAACGATTTTTGGGTAAATTCTCTTTCTAAAAACCAAAGATATAGCGGAAATATTTATGTGATAATAGGCAAAAATAGTGCTTCAGCCGCAGAATTTTTGATTACAATGTTATCAAGTAATAAGAATATAATTTTTATTGGAGAGAAAACAGCAGGTGCAGTTGGACTACCATTAAGAATTTTTCTAAAATCTGGATTGGTTGTCAAAATCAATACTATTAAAGCATATGATTTTGAGAATAATGATGTTTCAAACGGTTTTAATCCAGATTATTGGTATAACCTCAAAAAAAATCATTCGGAGTCTGATTCAAGAATTCTATTTAAAGAAATGATTGACTTTATTAAAATTCATAATGAGTAATTTGAAAATTTAGAGTAAAAGTTACTCGATACAACCTTAAATCAAGAAATCTATATCTATAATTTTAAATCATTAAGATGAAAAGAACACGAATGATATTCCTTTTTTTAGTTTTAATAAATGGATCTTTTTCCCAGAAAATTGATTTGCCTTTTGGAGAAAAGATTTATGAAAATTCAAAATACAATTATGCTAATCTTGTTATAATTGCAGATTCACTTCAATTCATGGGAGATTATGAGTCTTCTTTAAGAATCAATCAAATTAAGCTAGAAAAAGAGCTAATTCCAGCAGTAATATATAGAATTGCCATTAGTTATTCTCAACTAAACATGACAGATTCCGCTTTCTTTTATTTAGATCAATTTATTCAATATTCCTTTGATGATCGTCTCATTATGATTGATAAGAATTTTGACAACCTTAGAAAGGATTCAATAAATTGGTCTGTTCTTATTGATAAAATAGAATTAAACTATTTAAAATATTTACCGGATAGTGCGGATAAAAAATTGGCTCTCCGTTTATTTTATCTTGGTATTGAAGATCAGAAATATAGAACATTTTTAAATAACATGAAACAAATTACAAGGGATTCAATAGGTTACAAAATAAGAAACTCAGATTATTCAAATTTAAATGCTCTTGATTCCATTATTAGACTATATGGGTTCCCTACTATTTCAAAAGTGGGTAAGTTAGGTTGTGAAAATGCAATCATGATTATTCAACATTCTGATAAAATTAAATATTATTTTCCCAGATACATAAAAGATCTATTAGTTTTAAACGAAATTAATCCATTAACTTATGCGTTAATTACAGATAGGTATCTCATGGATTGTCATAAAAAGCAAATCTATGGAACCCAATTATACAGTAACTTATGGACAATGATTTGGTATCCCGGTAAAACTATTTTGTATCCTGTAAAAGATTTTAAAAATGTTAATGAAAGGCGTAAACTGATTGGATATAAATCAACAGTAGAAGAGTATGTAAACCGTTTTAGCGATGGCATTATTCCAAGAAGATATTATGGCTGGAGAAAGAAAAAATAACATTCTTATACTTTCAAATGATGATATTTGAGTTTTTTAAATTAAAAAATTGAACTATGAAAAAAACCACCTTACTGCTCTTGTTGTTATTCACAATAAATACCTGCTTTTCACAAATTAAGGTAGCCGGAACTTTAATTGATTCTGTTACCCATCAACCTATTCAATACAGCAGAATCTCTTTTGGAGAACCTAATAATGTGATTCTATCTGATAAAAACGGATTCTTTGAAATAACCTATTTGAAATCTGGGAAACTACAAATCAGTAATGTTCAGTATGAACCGAAAGAGTTTTCAATAAAACAAAACGCTGAATTGGGAACCATCTATTGTACCCCACAAATTTACCATTTACCCCCTTTTGTGTGCAGCTCAAATTCATCCATTACAATTGCGGGAGAATATGATCCTCAAAAGATCATCAAACGAAAAAGTAATCGATATTTTGTGAGAACCGTTTCATCTATGATTGTTTCACTTTTAATAAATAAACCAGCATTTTACAATGAGAATGTGTATATTGATACTTTAAATTATTATATCATAGATCCTTCTAAAAAAGGATTTCCATTTAGAGTACAAGTATATGAAGCGATCCCCAATGATGATGGCACGATCTCTCATGGAAAAGCCTTAATTCCTGAAAATATTATCCTGCAATATCCTGAGTTTGAAGGATGGGCTCAAGTGGATGTTAAAAAATATGGGATAAAGATTCCTAAAAATGGAGTTTTTGTTTCATTAGAATTCTTAGAGAGTCTAGAATTTAAACCGGTTTTAAAAAATAAAATAATGCGTTTTGAAGGCTCCTGCATATTGATTAGTGATTTGGTGTCAAAATCTAATCAAGATGTGAGAAATAAAGCTTTACATATTTTATATTCGAATCGTTCAAACAACAATCCAAGTCAGTGGACTCAGTCAGGAAGGAATTTTACCGGTTTTAATAAAGGTTTTACTTTTTTTGGAGATCAATATAATTTTGGTTTTTTAAATACAGGTAATCCTATGATATACATTAATTTTTCGGTTGAATAAAAAAATAGTTCATGAAAACATATAAAGCGCTATTTATATTTTTAATTCTTTTAAATGCTTGTCAAATAAGATAAACCTTAAAAAGAACACAAAATAAAAAATACAGCATCAGCTGCACTTCGACAACCATTCTCACCATTGCGGACTTGAAGCGGGAGGCCGACGGCGTGGGAGGATTTGTGGGTCGGGAAAGCCGGAATGCCCAAAATAATTAATAATTAAAAATTAATAATGAATAGTTTTTTGAAGTAAAAAGTAAAAAGTAACAAATTTAAACCCAAAACCCAAAAACTGATACCTGATACCTGAAAACTGATAGCTAAATTAAATTATTTTTACTATTTTTACCCATCAAAACATCCATAGAAGCAACGTGAGTATTTATAAAAAATGAGGACTATGAAAACCATGAAAATTACCTGTTTTTTTATTTTTATGTTTGTTTTTTTTACGCTTCAAGCGCAGGAAAACAACAAATTTGATTTTCAACGAATTGAAGATAACTCTTTTTTGCTGGAAGAAGCCTATAACCAGGAAGCGGGCGTTATTCAGCACATCTCCACCTTTCAATATGACCTTATGCGATCCTGGAATTATAGTTTTACTCAGGAATGGCCGGTGCCAAACCAAAAACATCAGCTCTCGTTTACCGCTAAGTGTGCTATGGAGTCGCCATTGGGTTACCCATTTTAATCTGGGTGCAACGGTATTCCCAAATGCTAAATATCTTAATATGCCCCTACAAACGATTTTAAGTTATAACTATGGAGCGAGTGTCATCTGGCTGGTGAATAAAAATCTGAATTTGATGCTAGAATTTGCTGGAGTGACAGAATTCATTAATTTCGAAAACCAGGGTTATAATAAATACCATACTTTTATTCTCAATCCTGGAATTAGGTATGCTTTTAATTTCAAATCGGGACTTCAAATTGTACCGGGATTGTCCATTCCAATCAATATAAGTCAAGGATTTGAATTCAACGACATCTTTTTGTATCTTTCCTTTGAACATCCATTGTGGAAATAATCATCGTTTCAAGGGGGCTATGAGTCAAGAATTCATTATCTTGTAAAACATTATAAATTTTGTCTCCGAGAATTGGAAAATTTGGTGTAATTTTGCAATTGTAAAATTGATTTTGGTAGAATGGTAAGTAGACGTTATTTGAGGACGAAGGTGATGCAAGGAATTTTTGCATCTGAAGCTAATGCAAAAGAGGATATTAACCTCAGTGAAAAAAAATTAACAGCTTCAATAGAAAGTTGTTACACCCTTTTCTGTTATTTCCTTTCTTTATTTCCTGAGCTTAAAAGGTATCGGTTAAATAAAATTGAAGATTTAAAGGGAAAAACATATCTTACTTATGAAGATTTGAATCCCAATACAAAATTTGTAGATAATTTGGTGATAGCTCAAATTGAAGATAATGTTACTTTGAATCAACTTTGGAACAAGTTAAGTGTTCGCTGGGATGATCAAGGAGATTTTGTGGCTCAGATTTACCATGAAGTTGCTAAGTCGGAAGATTTTCAATATTATCTGAATAATCCGGAAAGAAGTTATGAGGATGATAAAAAAATAGTATTGACCATTATTGAAAGTGTGTTTGCACAAAGTGAACTACTCCACTGGTTTTTGGAAGAAAAAAATGTCCATTGGTTTGATGATTACAACGAAGCACTGTTGATGGTTTATAAAAACATCAACAATTTTAGTTCCAAAAAAGGAAATAATAATAAAATAACTCCGTTATTCAAAGACTCATTAGATGTAGACTTTTACAAAACCTTGTACAGAAAAGTCTTGGTTCTTGGTAACGTGTATTCTAAAATGATTGAAGAAAAACTTCAAAACTGGGAGATGGAAAGGGTGATGGGAATTGATATGATCTTGATGAAAATGGCGATCTGTGAATTCACTGAATTTGAAGAGATTCCAATCAAAGTTACCATCAATGAGTATATAGAACTAGCTAAGTGGTATAGCTCAGCCAAAAGTGGATTGTTTATCAATGGATTATTGGACAAAATTGTAATGGAATTAAAAGAGGAAGGCAAACTAAACAAAGTAGGAAGAGGCCTGATCAACTAAAAATAGAAAAATGAAAAAAATTGGATTATTTTTAATTATGGGAATCCTGTTGATCTCTTGTGGTAACTCCAAAGAGAAAAATATCGGTGTGGAATCTATTTCGAATCCTGTTTCTGCTGATGGCGTTAATAAGCAAAAAGCTGATAAAATGCCGGTTATTCAATTTGAATCGGTAACCCATAATTTTGGCAAAGTGATTCAAGGGGAACGGTTATCCTATTCTTTTAAATTTAAAAATACCGGACATTCTAACTTAATTATCTCTTATGTGGAGTCATCCTGTGGATGTACAACATCTACTCCACCTAAAGAACCCATCAAACCCGGAGATTCCGGTGAGATTAAAGTAACTTTTGATTCCAAAACTAAAAGCGGTGAAGTGAGCAACCAGGTTCTCATTACCGCGAATACCTATCCCATCAATACGCTATTAACTGTAAAAGCAAATGTAATAAAACCTTAATTAAACAAATAAATTATGAACATTCAATCAATTTTATTATTCGCACAACCTGCTGCAAACGGTGCAAAAGGCGGAAGCGGTTATTCTATGTTAATTTTCTTAGGATTAATGATTCTTGTTTTTTATTTCTTTATGATTCGTCCTCAACAAAAGAAACAAAAACAAGTTCAACAATTCAGAGAAAACTTAAAAAAAGGGGATAAAGTCGTTACTATTGGTGGTATTCATGGTAAAATTACCGACGTTCAAGAAGGAACATTTACTATTGAAATCGCTGATAATGTAAAAATCACGATCGAAAAAGCTGCCGTTGCAATCGACGGTAATGATACTAAAAAATAATACTCGCAATGCCGGAAGTAAAAGAGGAAAAGAAAAGAAGTCCTAAGTTGATTTCAGGAGCTTTTCTGATGTGTTTGATTATTGCTATTTTAGGTTGGTTCATTGTGACCTTCTCTAAAGAGTATGTTCAAACCCTAGGATGTTCTGTCTCTTTTTCTCATTTGCCTAAAGGTGTTAAAACAGTAAATTCTTCTGATTCCATCATCTATATCACTTTTAAAACAAAAGGTTTTAATTATCTTAAACATAGTTTTACAGATAAATACTCATATTTAGATCTTTCAGTTAAAGAACTTACGAGAAAAAAAGGGAAAAGGAATGTTTATTCTTTTTCCAAAAAGGAGATTTCGGATCAAATTAGACAAAGCGGATATTTTGGGTCTGCATTTGTTGAAATTGAAAAACCGGAAACCTTGACCATTTATATGAAATAATTCCATGTTAAAAATTGCCTTAACAGGAGGAATCGGAACCGGGAAAACCTATCTGTCGAAACACTTTGTAGAGATGGGGATTCCCGTTTTTTATGCTGATGAAGAGGCTAAAAAACTTTACAACTTACCGGAAGTGATTCAATTTTTTCACAGTAATTTCGGTGAGGCTGTATTTACCAACCAAAATTTAGATTTTCAAAAACTGGCTTCTGTCGTTTTCTCTCATCAGGAATTCAGATTGTTGGTGAACAAGTTTATCCATCCTTTGGTTTTTGAAAAATTTGAGGAGTGGGCAAAAATGCAGAATGCTCCTAGTGTGATGATGGAGAGTGCCATCATTTTTGAAGCCCATCTGGAACATCATTTTGATAAAATTATTGTCGTTGATGCTCCATTAGAAGTTCGGATCGAACGGATCAAAAAAAGATCTCCCCATCTAAGTGACGAGGAGATTAGGAATAGAATCAATGCTCAAATTTCACAGGAAATAAAATGCAAAAAAGCAGATTTAGTAATTCTCAATTAACGAGTTAAAGCTGCAGCCCCTAGTATTGCCACATCATTTTCATGAAGTGAAGACAAAAGAATAGGGATCTCTCTATCGTAAATAAAGAGTTTATGTTTTAAAAAGGATCTCTTGATCGGATCCAGGAATACATCCCCCGCTTGTATCGGTCCACCCATTAAGAAAATGGCTTCCGGAGAAGAAAATGTAACCGCGTTTGCCAGAGCAATCCCTAGAAGATAACCGGTTCTTTCATAAGTAGCAATAGCCAGAGCATCACCTACTTTGGCCGCATCAGCAATTGTTTTTCCGGTCATCTCATTGTAAGGGTAGGAGGTGAGGATGCTGTCGGGATATTGAGGCATCAATTCCAAACAGTTTGTAACAATACCGCTTGATGATGCATATTTTTCCAGACAACCTTTGTTGCCACAACCACAAGGTCTCCCTTCAGGGATCAGGATGGCGTGTCCCATCTCACCGGCTAAACCATCATAACCGTAAACCAGATTACCATCAACAACGATACCGCTGCCAATTCCGGTCCCTAACGTGAACATCATGAAATGTTTCATCCCTTGAGCTCCACCATAGATCATCTCTCCGTATGTCGCTGCATTGGCATCGTTGGTTACTACAACCTGAAAAGGAAGCTGTTCCTGAATCATTGCCCGCAAAGGGATGATCCCTTTCATATTCAGATTAGTAGCATTCTCAATGCTTCCGGTGTAATAATTGGCAGCTGGAGCGCCAATTCCAACCCCAGTAATCTTTTCAGGAAGAATATCTTTAGTCAATTCTTTGATCGCTTTAACAATGTCATTAACATATAGTTGAGGATCACTGTACTGGAAGGTTTTTAAATTGGTACGGGAGATTACAGTACCGGTTCCGTTTACTAAGCCAATGTCGGTATTGGTACCTCCAATATCAATACCAAGCGAGTAGATCTGGTTCATTT
>Ga0209099_1001760_pt1 | contig 20721 bp, 19 predicted proteins | sample AD_JPNHW2_MetaG_FD_184430 | JGI IMG/M metagenome (GOLD analysis project Ga0209099, IMG submission 184430) | Active sludge microbial communities of municipal wastewater-treating anaerobic digesters from Japan - AD_JPNHW2_MetaG (SPAdes) (version 2) | ecosystem: Engineered > Bioreactor > Anaerobic... | reverse complement strand
TGGATAGGCCCCAATGCTACCATTATGGAGGGTGCACGCATAGGCAGAAACTGCAAAATTTTCCCGGGAGCAGTTATTTCTGCCATACCGCAAGATATGAAGTATGCCGGTGAAGACACTACCGTAAAAATTGGTGACAATGTTACCATTCGTGAGTTTGCAACTATCAACAAAGGCACCAAAGCAAACTTTGAAACTGTGATAGGCGATAACACCCTTATCATGGCTTATGTGCATGTAGCTCACGACTGCATTGTGGGCAACAACGTGATTATTGCCAATTCGGCAGGGTTAGCAGGCCATATCAAAATCGACGACTGGGCCATCATTGGCGGCATGGTGGCAATACATCAGTTTGTCAGCATTGGATCACATTCTCTCATTTCGGGCGGCTCACTGGTGGGAAAAGATGTTCCGCCTTATTGCAAAGCCGCCCGCGAACCCCTAGCATATTCCGGAATAAATTCAATCGGACTGCGCCGCAGAGGATTTTCTTCCGAAAAAATCAAAGAAATACAGGATATCTACCGCATCATCTTTGTCAATAAATTCAATGTATCCCAGGCCTTAAACTACATAGAAGCCGAAATTCCCGCCACCCCTGAAAGAGACGAAATCATTTCGTTTATCCAAAATTCAAAACGCGGTATCATGAAAGGATACAAACGCAACGGATGTAACAACACAAAAAAAGAAAGCATCTAACAGATTATCAATCTTTTGCACCAGCTATTGCAGGGATTTCATAGAAATACAAAAAAATATTTCATTATTCGGAAATATTTACGAACTTTGCACCCCAATTTATTAACCAAAAAATTAAACAATTATGCCAGCAAGAATCAGATTACAACGTCGTGGTAAAAAAGGTCAGGCCTATTACCATATTGTAATTGCGGATGGTCGTGCACCACGTGATGGAAAATTCATTGAGAGCATTGGCACCTACAACCCTCTTACAATACCAGCCCAAATCGAGCTCGATATCGACAAGGCTGTTACCTGGCTCCGCAACGGAGCAACACCTTCGGACACGGCCAAAGCCATTTTGTCGTACAAAGGTGTTCTTTACAAAAATCACCTGCTCAAAGGTGTTGCCAAAGGAGCTATGACAGCAGAACAGGCCGAAGCTAAATTCAATATCTGGATGCAGGAAAAACAAGCCAAAATCCAGGCTAAGATCAACAATCAGATGCTCAGCAAGAAAGATGCTGCCAAAAAACGCCTTGAAGCCGAAGCCAAAGTAAACCTCGCCATCTCGGAAGCCGTAGCAAAGAAACGCGCCAAACTGCAGGAACAGGAAATGGCATCAGAAGCACCCGCCGAAGAGCCTAGCAACGAAGCGGAAGCACCCGCCGAAAATACCGAATCAGGAGAAAAAACAGAATAAAACCTCTTGCCCTGTAATGGAAAAAGAAAAATTTTCCTATGTGGGTAAAATAATCAAAACTCTTGGATACAAGGGCGAAATACTGGCCCAGATCGAAGCAGGTTTTATTGATAAATTTAAAAAAACGGAATTTGTTTTTGTTGAGATACAACACGAACAGGTTCCGTTTTTTATTGTTTCGCGCGAAAACAAATACCACCACGTTTTTTCTTTTACCCTGGAAGACATCGACACGGTGGAAAAAGCACAAAAGCTTGCCGCCAGCCGGCTTTTCATTGCCGAATCGGTGAAGAAAAAAAAATTATCAGGTGATTTTGAACTGAAAGACCTGATAGGGTTTGAAGTCGTGGACAAAAAATCAGGCAAAATAGGAAAAATAAGTCAGTTCCTTGAACTCCCGCAGCAACAAATCATCCAGGTTTTTCAGGACAAAAAAGAAATTTTAATACCTTTTAATGAGGCTATAGTCCTGGCCATCGATGTGCAGCACAAAACCATTTCTATCCAGGCTCCCGAGGGTCTGATAGATTTTTACCTGAAATGAGACAGCCTTTTCAGTTCAAACAATTCAGCATTGCCGATGACTGTTGCGCCATGAAGCTCAGCAGCGACGCAGTATTACTGGGGGCAGCAACCGACCCCGGACAAGCAGCCAACATCCTGGATATTGGCACCGGCTGCGGAATACTGGCCTTAATGCTGGCACAAAAAAGCAACGCCCTGATCGATGCAGTGGAAACAGACAATTGTGCTGCACGACAGGCTTCACAGAATTTCGGACAAAGTCAGTGGAATGACCGGATAAAAATTCACCAGGCATCCATTCAGCAATACGCAGAAAAATGCACAAAAAAATACGGCTGCATCGTCTGTAACCCGCCCTATTTTCAGGGACAATTAAAAAGCTCCACCCCAGCCAAAAGCAACGCCCGCCATAACAGCATCCTGGATTTTGCACAACTGAGCCATTGCGTTAGCCGCCTCCTGCCGGATACAGGTACCTTTTGGGCCATAATGCCCGTATCAGAAAAAAATAATTTCCTGAAAGCCTTTATGCACCTGGGATTATACTGTTTTAAAAACATTTTCATCAGCGACAAGCCCGACAGGGAAACCAAAAGGCTTATTTCGTGCTTTTCATTTAATGTACCGGAAAATGTTTCAGAGCAAACGCTTATACTTAAAAACCACGACAACAGCCCTTCAGCAGATTTTATTGCGTTGACCAAAGATTTTTATCTGGAATTTTGAATTCGGAATAATAATTGTTAAATTTGCAAGGATCAAAACCATGAAAATGAAAAAAATAATGTTTTTCCTGCTGGTTTTCACTGCACTGATTTTTTCGTTCCAGCAACTTTCGGCGCAAAAAGTGTTTTCGTGCGACAGCAAATATGATGCTGATGTAAAAGTTTACGTAGCCGACAGTAAATACGATGCCGACCTGGTGGTGTACAAATGCTCCAGCCAGTATGATGCCGGTGACAACGACGGGGTATGGTTTTTTGTAGACAGCAAGTACGACGCGAAAAAGAAGATTTTTTTCGTAGACAGCAAGTACGATGCCGACCTGATTATTTATTTCACTGACAGCAAGTACGACGCTGGTTGGAGAAATAATTCAAAAAAACACCTGATGTATTAATATCTGGGTAGTTATTGGCAAATATATAAAATAATGAAATGGAGGAGCAAAAGCTCAAATTGGAAATCAACTTGACTTTTTACGAAGAACAATTACGTGGTGAAATCTTTGGTGACTTGACAGCCTTACAAATATTAAATGACTCGATTGAAAAGAATCCTCCAGCGACTAATAATTACATACTTCAACACGAAATTTTGCTTCATGGCTTCGCCTTTCACCCAACAATAAAATATGTGGAGGAAAAGTACTTTCAAGCAAGCAACACAAAGGAAGCAACAGGCTCAAAATAGCTTTGCGAAATGCCGTTAATGCTATAGGAAATCTAAAAGAATCAACTTCGTTACGTGATTTTTTTCATCCTATCAGTTTTCGCAAAGGAAAAGTGTCTGCCATAAGCGCAACAGCCCGAAAGCTTGCGGTGATAATTTGGAACATGGTTGTAAAAGGAGTTCAATATATCAACCCTGAGGGATATTTGTTTTTAGGCCAGAAAAGAAAACTTGGATTAGTAAAGCGTATTCAAAAACAAATTATTAAATTTGGACTAACTAATAATGAATTTGGATTTGCAACAAGCTTATTATGAGATATTTGTAAAAACGTTAGTCAGGAGCCTAAGAAAGACAAATACAGCATGACAACAACTATAATAATTATCATTTGCTTTATATTTCTGATAGCATATTTCTTTGACTTGACTTCTTCAAGGACAAGAATTCCATCTGTTATTCTACTTTTAATTTTTGGTTGGGGAATAAAACAACTTTCCGTTTTTTTTAGAATTGAAATTCCTAACCTGTCAATAATATTACCAGTTTTGGGAACTATTGGGTTAATACTAATTGTGCTTGAAGGTTCTTTGGAGTTGGAATTAAACAAAAAAAAGATACCAATTATTGGAAAATCTCTCTTTGTGGCTTTACTTCCGATGTTTGTTTTAAGCTTAATTATTGCTTTTTTGTTTCAATATGTCGGTAATTTTTCATTCAAAGTATGTCTGATTAATGCAATTCCATTTTGTATTATAAGTAGTGCGATTGCGATACCAAGTGTAAAGAACTTATCCAAATCAAATTGTGAATTCGTTATTTACGAAAGCAGTTTGTCTGATATTTTTGGCATAATAATATTTAATTTTATCGCCCTCAATGATACAATTAATTATCATTCTTTTATTATTTTTACTATACAAATATTAATAATTATTTTAGTTTCTTTTATTGCCACAATTGGACTTTCCTTCTTGTTAAGCAAAAGTAAACATCACATAAAGTTTGTTCCAATAATTCTATTTGTCATTTTAATTTATGCAACTTCAAAAGTTTATCATTTGCCAGGTCTAGTGTTTGTTTTACTCTTTGGGCTTTTTATTGGTAACATTGATGAGTTAAAACAATTTAAATGGTTAAAGATGTTTGATACTGAAAATTTAAATAAAGAAGTTCAAAAATTTAAAAATATAGTCATTGAAGCAACTTTTCTGATAAGAGCATTGTTTTTCATTCTTTTTGGTTATTTTATCGAAACCTCTGAAATTTTAAACACAGAGACGCTTGTTTGGTCAACTGGAATTGTAGCAGGAATATTCATTGTGCGTTTTATTTTTCTAAAATTCACAAAGCTTCCTATAATCCCTTTGCTTTATGTCGCTCCAAGAGGTCTAATTACCATTTTGCTATTTTTGGCTATCGCACCATCGCAAAGCATTTCATTTGTGAATAAATCACTTATTATTCAAGTAATTATTATTACTTCTTTATTGATGATGATAGGAATAATGAAAACACCAAAAAAAAACCTTGATAGCCATTAGCCTGTAAGATATTGTACAAACAAAATCTAAAACAAGAACATATGAATTCAGAAAAAGATATATTCTATAAGCCAAGAAACTACAACACCATTGAATTATGGAAAAATGTTACAAAAGAGCAATGGTATAATGCTAATTGGCAGTTAAAAAATTCGATACGGAGTGTTGAACAGTTGAAAAAAGTCATAAAATTAAATGCGTTTCAGGAAAGTGAAATTGAAAGAACTATAATTGCATTAAAGAACGAAGGAAAAGAGGCATTGCGAATTACACCTTATTACGCTTCACTAATGCAAGAATATCCTTTTCACCCTGTGATGTTATCTGGCGAAAAATCAGAAAAAAGGCTTGACCCAATTTTCTGGCAAAGTGTACCAACCCCTGCAAATTTGTTATTTCCAGATACAGGGCTTGAAGGGGCCATGAATGAAATTTCACGAAGTTATGGTGCAGTTTATCAGCGGTATCCAAACAGAGTTGCTCTTTTTGTCGCTGAAAATACAAGCTGTGCTTCATATTGTGTTCACTGCCAAAGAGCAAAGTCATTAGATTGTTCTGCCGATGTTAATAGTAATGAAATAAATAAGGGATTGTTCTATATCGGATACAATAAAAATATTAATGAAGTTCTTGTCACCGGAGGCGATGCCCTTATGACGAGCAGACCTCGTCTGCAATATGTGCTTGAAGAATTAAGCATGATACCACACCTACGGGTAATAAGAATCGCAACCCGAGTTCCCGTAGTAATGCCAATGGGAATTACCGACGATTTGTTGGAACTAATCAATATTTCAGCAAACAAATACAACAAAGGGGTTGATAAGTATGTATATTTTATGACACATATCAATCACTATCAAGAAATAACGGAAGATTTGGAAGGCGCAGTAAAAAAAATCCGCAAACACGGATTTACCATCAGAAATCAAACCGTTTTATTAAATCATGTTAATGACTACTATAAAACCTTAGCAGTAACTTTTAGAAGAATGTTTTGGATCGGCATTCATCCATATTATTTATTACAGTGTCATAAAGAAAAAGGGATTGTTCATTTTATTACTCCTATCCAAATTGGGAAAATATATATGAAGCATCTGCAAGGCTGGATTTCGGGTGTAACAGTTCCACGATATGCTGCAAATATTGAAGGCGGTGGTGGAAAAGTCCTTTTAATGCCATCAGGACATGATACTATGAATATCGAAACAAATATTGATGATAAAATTTCTGAAAGCTATGCAACAATAAACACATGGGATAGTAAAAGAATGTTTAGGTACGAAGCTCTTGGCAGGACTTCTCAAGATGAATTTGAAAATGGAGTTAAAATTATGGATAAATTTATTGGCAGAAAGGGTATGTTCCTTCCAAAGCTCATTATTGTTGACAGCGAGGGGAAACATCTTGAAACTACTAATAGAACGAAATTGCCGAGAATAGAAAAAATGAAAAAATCTGAACTTTTGGGATATGATTTATTTGACAAAAATATGCCATTGACTAATCCGACAGATATAGCAGATGAAATAGAAAAACAATTTAAAAAATCAAAATATTGTAAACGAAAATGAAACATTGAACAAGAACGCCCAGTTGCTAACACATAGAGCGATAGCCAAAGCCCCTCCGCCGCGGCGAAAAAAAAACCGAAAGGAGGAACACTCTTTCGGGCTTTTTGGCCTATTGCCCGTTCAGTGAAAATTCCGGAGATACTCACCCCATTCCGGGATACCGGCCCCCTGAGAAAAAATACATATCTGATTCTATGGTTCAATTACTTTTTATACCTTTGTACTCATAAAAATCTGGATGTTTATTTTTAATTTGGATATTGTCCTGTAAACAATCTATACTTCTGCTATAGATTGTATCTTTGTGTGTTCCCGGATAATCCTTTCCGAGAGCAGTTTTTATTAAATTAATTTAAATTGAATCTGTATACAATGATGAAAGCATCGTGATGCTTTTGATGCATACAACAAAATTAAAGAAGATGAACAACGAAAAACATACAATTCACGAATTTGACTTAAATATTATTTATGATTTTTTTTCAAAAACAGAACGTCAGGGTCCCGGAAGTCCCGAAGAAACGCTTAAGGCGCTGGGTTTTATTGACGGTCTTACGGAAAAATCAAAAATTGCCGATATCGGTTGTGGAACAGGAGGCCAAACCATGGTATTAGGAGAAAATACACCATGTGAAATTATCGGTATTGATGCCTGGCCCGATTTTATAAATCAATTCAACCAACATGCCCAAATGAAGAATCTTCAGGATAGAGTGAAAGGCATCGTCGGCAATATGGAGAACCTCCCTTTTCAAGAAGAAGAATTTGACTTGATCTGGTCGGAAGGTGCGATTTATAATATTGGATTTGAACGCGGACTGAACCTGTGGAGGAAATTTCTGAAACCGGGCGGATATATCGCCGTTACAGAAAACACCTGGTTTTCCGAAGAGCGGCCTGCCGAAATTCAGGAATTTTGGCAAGAGATCTATCCCGAAATAGATACCATCCCGAATAAAGTGGCTCAAATGCAAAAAGCAGGTTACCTTCCTGTTGCCACTTATATCTTGCCCGAAAGTATCTGGATAGACTATTATTCCTGGCAAACATCAAGACGGGAACACTTTCTGGAAAAATATAAAGGTAACAAAACCATCGAAGGCTTTATCGCATCCCAGCAATATGAGGCTGAGTTATACGATAAATATAAAGCCTATTACGGCTATATGTTTTATATCGGAAAAAAGATTAAAGTTTGATTGAATCAGCCGTAAATACGCGGTTTGATTAAAATGGTAAATGAAAAGACCTTTCGTGTGTGAGCTTTTACGTACGAAAGGTTTTTTTTATTTTCAGAAATGATAATTGAGCCAAAATTCTTCAATAGAAAATTTGTATTTTTAAAATCTTAAAAACCTAGAACCTATCCTGTAGATAGGGGAATAAGACAACACTAACAGACAAAATGAAGCAACTAATAACATTTTTCGGACTTGCATACTTAATCAGTTGGACAATTTGGTTTCCACTGTATGGGCATATTTTCGGCTTTACCGGTTTGCCGACTTTACCATATCATCACGGACTTGGCGGGCTTGGTCCTTTAATCGCTTCGTTTTTGACAACCTGGATTTATGGCAAGCAAGATGGCGTAAAAATGTTACTCAAAAAATGCCTGCAACTTAAACCGTTTATTTACCTGACAATTGCTCTCTTAAGTCCTTTCATACTTGCATTTATTGCTACTGTCATAAATTACTTTGTTAACGATAGGCCCGTCAATCTTTCAGGACTTCTTACCTGCAAAGAGTTTCCGCAATTCAGCCTATTGACATTTTTCATTTACAATCTGGTATTTTTTGGGTTTGGAGAAGAAGTTGGTTGGCGTGGTTTTGCGTTGCCAAGATTTCAAAACAAGTTCAATGCCTTAACATCAAGCATTATTCTTACAGTATTTTGGGCAGTTTGGCATTGGCCGCTTTTCTTTTACCGGCCTGGTTATATTTCAATGGACATGGCAGGTATCTTCGGTTGGACTTTCAGCCTTTTAACCGGAAGTGTTTTACTGACGTGGTTATTTAATTCTTCAAGAGCAAGTATTTTGATTTGTGCAGTTTTTCATTCAACCGTCGACATCGCCTTTACAGCAGATCTTGCCGGCAAAAACATTATGAACTATATGGGATTTCTCATAACAGTCTGGGGTATACTGACAATTTTGATTTTTAAACCCAAAAACCTGGCGGCAAATGAACGAGTAAAGAATACCAACTTATAATCGGGCAGGCCGCCCCACCATTCTACCGTGCCGGGTTAGCCGGCGGAGGAAACCCCTCAAACACCTGTACGTCACGGCGTTGACAGTTAAAACTCAACCTCTGTAATAAATGCCAATCGGCTTCTTTGTCTCTAAAGAATAAATTTGTATTTTTGAAATTTTTACGGTGCATAGGAACAGGTTTGAGCGATACTCATGCGAAGCACGCACATCGGACTTTTGCATTAACCCCAAATAAAACACCAGCAAAACAAACAGAATGCACAAGAAAAAACATAACAGTCAATAGTTTTAGAAATGAATGCAAAAGACAAAAGCAGACAAGAATACATAGCAAGGATAAATAGAGTAATGGACTATATTGAAAAACATTTAAACGAAGATATTACTCTTGATAAAATTGCTCAAATTGCTTGTTTTTCGCCGTTTCATTTTCACCGCATTTTCTCAACGTTAACAAATGAAACCATAAGTGCTTTTATTCAGCGAATACGAATTGAAAAAGCGGCCCGGCAACTTAGAAGCGGCGAAAATAGTTCAATAAGCGAAATTGCTAATAATTGCGGGTTTGGCAGTGTGCCCCATTTTAGCCGGACATTTCGCAAATATTTTGGTTTGACTGCAACAGAATTCAGGCAAACTGAAAAAGCAATTTTTGCAATCAATGGGTTATATTATAGCAAGACTGGTCAACTAACCCGCAAGATAAATCAACAGGATCCGGATATTAAAAAGCAAATTTGCAGTGATAATCTTAATCAGTTTAATCACTCAAACTTTGTAATTATGGACACAAAAATCGAAATTAAAGAAATGCCCGAAATTAATGTTGTTTACTGTAGACACATTGGTCAGTTTAACCAAATCGGGAAATCGTATGAAAAGCTCATGAAATGGGCTGGTCCTCGGGGCCTGTTAAATTTTCCCAAAACAAAAACAATTACTGTTTATCACGACGATCCTGCAATAACTTCAATTGAACAAGTTCGTCAAAGTGCTTGTATTACTGTAGAAAACGATGTAAAAGTTGATGGCGAGATTGGAAAAATGAAATTAGAAGGTGGCAAATATGCTGTCGGTCATTTTGAAATTGATGAGAAAGGTTTTGAAAAAGCCTGGAATACTATGTGTTTATGGTTTACCGAAAGTGGATATCAACCAGGGAATGGGTACCCTTATGAGTTGTATTACAATTCGCCGGATGAAGACACTAAACGAAGATTTGTCCTGGATATATGTATCCCAGTGCAAACATTGTAGTTTTCGCCCAACAAACCTGTCAAACATAAGAAAGCCCGTTGGCGAAGTTTGTAACTTCACACAGCTAGTTTTATAGCCTGATACCTCCCCCCATTTTTTCAGCAAATCCCTTTAAATCCAGTCCGTCAAAACTCCCCGAGCTCATCATCAACAGGTTTTTGCCTTTCCAGTGGAGACTTTCAAGAAATTCAACAAGCTTGTCTTTATTTGTAAAGACCATAATATCGTCGCGGCCAAATGATTTTTTTACTTTATTTTCAGGCAAAGGCGGCATCTTTTTTATTTCCAGGGCATGGGCGCTGTAAAAAACTATGGCTTGGTCAGCTTTTCCCATACAGGCATTATAGTGGCTTAGAAAATCGCTGTTAAGGCTGCTGTATGTATGCAGCTCCATGCAGGCAACAAGCTCCCGTTGCGGAAACTGTTCTTTGACGGCTTCTATCGTGGCTTTGAGCTTGGAAGGCGAATGCGCAAAATCTTTGTAAAAGGCGGAATTCTCATTTTTACCGACCAGTTCAAGCCGTTTTGAGGCGCCTTTAAATCTGGCAACCGCCTTCATAAAATCAGCAGCTGAAATACCCAGGCATTCACAGACCAGCCGGGCGCCGTTAAGGTTCATCAGGTTGTGTTTACCGAAAACTTGAATATCTGTATCTGAATTGCCAATCGTGACTGTAGTGTTTCCGTTATTTATTGAATGTTGCGGAATTCCGTAAGGTAAAAGCTTAATGTCTTTTCTGGCATCGGGGCAAATGCGGTTGAGCTCTTCATCGTTTTCGCAATACACGAGGCTTCCGTCGGGTTCTATCAAATCAATAAACTTGCGGAACTGATCCACATATATTTCAAAAGTCGGAAACACATTGATATGGTCCCAGGCAACACCGCTGAGCAAGGCGATATTCGGCCTGTACAGGTGGAATTTCGGGCGTTTGTCGAGTGTGGAAGTCAGGTATTCATCACCTTCAAGAATGATGACCGGCGCATCGGAGATGCGGAACATCGTTTCAAAACCCTCAAGCTGTGCGCCCACCATATAATCGAAATCTTTTCCCAGTTCGTGCAGCACATGCATGATCATGGCGGTGATGGTGGTTTTTCCGTGGCTTCCGCCGATCACCACGCGTGTTTTATTTTTCGATTGTTCGTATATGTATTCGGGAAAAGAATAGATTTTCAGTCCCAGTTCTTTCGCTTTCATCAGCTCGGGATTATCTTCACGGGCGTGCATTCCCAAGATCACAGCATCAAGACTCTTATTAATTTTATCGGGAAACCATCCGGATGATGCGGGCAAAATCCCTTTAGCCGCGAGTCTGCTTTTTGCGGGTTCAAAAATCTCATCGTCAGATCCGGTAACCGTATGGCCGTTCTGAACCATGGCAAGCGCCATGTTGTGCATGACACTGCCGCCTATTGCAATAAAATGTATATTCATGAAAGCAAAAATATCGAAAATTAATGGCTCCCTGATGTGTGGTGGCTGAAGTTTTCAACAAGGGGAGGCGGAAAAACTATATCAGTTTTTTGTGCCGAAGGAGTTCAATAAGAGAGGACACTATTTCTTCAACACTAAGATATTTACAGTTAAAATAAACATCAAAGTCATCTTCGAAAGAATAGACACTTTTGCTTTTGCTTTTCAATAATTCGTTTCTTGTAAAATCAGCCTGTTTCGAGGCCTTACCGGCTTCGGCAAGAGTCTTGTATTTTCCCGTCTGCATTAATTTGTCAAGCCTCCAGTCCAGCGGTGCAAACAGGCGAACATGAAGCCCCGTCGGAAGATCCCTGGTAACGGACATACCGCCACGGCCAACAATAACTACATGGCCTTTTGTCGCGAAATCAAAGATGACCTTTATCTATGGTTTTTAATATTTTTCTATCCGACTGGTAATACTTATCGGAAAGCGCATTCAAAATCTCATCAATAGTGCCACGCTTTTCATCATTAAAAATTTTATCGATCCTGGAAGTATCTATGTTCAATTCAGAAGAAGCTGCCTGCAAGATATCCTTGCTGATCCAGGTCCAGGCCTGAAAATTTTTAATTTTTTCATTCGCCACATTTAACCGCGCAACAATCATAGCCGCAACATCTTTTGCCGGACAGCCATACTCCCGTGATATGGTGATAAAAGGCAGGTTTTTTTGTTGGATTTTTATTCCATCTTGTTCAAGATTGAAACGCTCAACCATGTATTTCAAAAGTATATTTTCCATAGAAACCTCCTTTTTTTGAATAATGTACTGATATATGCTATAAAGATACTGATATCCTGATGAATTTCCTAATTTAGCACCATAATTTTTATAGAGCACAAACAAAAAAATAATTACAAATACTTGTCATTAAATATCTTAACATAATACAAAGATTGTCTGAAAGTTTTTTTGCAAAAAATTTTTTCCTGAATAAAACAATCTTTACTTTTGACCACAATTAAAACTTCTTAAATATAATAAAAACTATGGAACTTCCTTTCACAGAATCGTACAAAATCAAGATGGTCGAAACTATACGCCGCAGCACCAAAGAAGAACGTCTGGGGTGGATCAGGGAGGCTAATTACAATCTTTTTAACCTGCGCAGTAATCAGGTTTTTATCGACTTTCTGACAGATTCGGGCACTGGCGCGATGAGCGACAAACAATGGGCCGCGATGATGGTGGGCGACGAAAGCTATGCCGGCGCATCTTCTTATTACAAACTCAAAGAAGCTGTCAAAGACATTATGGGATTTGAATATTTCTTGCCTGTTCATCAGGGTCGGGCGGCAGAAAATGTACTGTTTTCTGTGCTGGTCAAAGAGGGCGACCTGATTCCTGGCAATTCGCATTTCGACACCACAAAAGGACATATTGAATATCGGAAGGCAAAAGCAGTGGACTGCACTATTGACGAAGCTTTTGACACCACATTGATCCATCCGTTTAAGGGGAATGTCGATCTGAATAAATTGGAAGATGTTCTGAAAAATAACCCGAAAGAAAAAATTCCTTTTATCATAGTAACCGTCACATGTAACAGTTCGGGCGGACAGCCTGTTTCCATGGCCAATTTGCGCGATGTGTACAGCATGGGACAAAAATATGGCATCCCCGTAGTTTTTGACTCTGCTCGCTTTGCCGAAAATGCCTATTTCATCAAAATCCGTGAAAAAGGTTATGAAAACAAATCTATCAAGGAAATAGTCAGAGAAATGTACACCTATGCCGATGCCGCCACCATGAGCAGTAAAAAAGACGCGATCGTGAATATGGGCGGATTTATCGGTATGAAGTGCAAGGAACTGTTTCAAAAAGCCTGTTTCTACAACATCATGTTTGAAGGCTTTGTAACTTATGGCGGGATGTCAGGCCGCGACATGAATGCCCTGGCTCAGGGACTGGACGAAGGAACCGAGTTTGATTACCTCGAAACGCGTATTAAACAAATTGAATACTTAGGCCAGAAGATCAAGGATTACGGTGTACCCTTGCAGGAACCCTTTGGCGGACATGCTATTTTTGTCGATGCGAAAAAATTCCTTTCGCATGTTCCCAAAGAAGAATTCCAGGCACAAACCCTCGCCATAGAATTATTTATTGAAGGCGGTGTCCGTGGCGTGGAAATAGGCGCCATCATGACCGACCCCGACCCTATAACCCACGAACCGCGCTTCCCAAAACTCGAACTATTGAGGCTGGCGGTACCGCGCAGGGTTTATACCAACAACCACATGGATTACGTGGCGGCAGCACTGGGTAATGTTTACGAAAGACGAATGAACATCAAACACGGTTACCGCATCACATACGAATTACCCATCATGCGGCATTTTACCGTGGGGCTGGAAAAGGTGGAAGCGTAAGAAAAGATAAAAGTATTCCGTTTGAAGGCCTGCGGGAAAAAATAAACTAAACCCGCAGCCCTATTCAATGTTTTATAATCTTTCCCACACTATTTAATTTACCCGCTATTTCCACTACTGCAAAATAGCAACCCGCCTGCAATGCTGTAAGGTCAATTTCAATAGTGGATTCGCCGATTGGTAGGTTAGCATACTCATAATACTGAATGGTTCTGCCTGTGATATCTGTAATTTTTACAACGGACTTTCCTGTAAAAGAATTATTCCATGATATTTTCAATTTATCAACTACAGGATTGGGACTCACTGTAATTTTTCCGGATATTGTTTCATTATGTGGAATATTGCTTATCATTTCTCCAACAAAACCGGTACGTTCATTTGTGCCTTTATAAGTTCCCCACAAAACTTTTTCAGGAGTGTATGGCACATTTAATTCGTACACATTGACGAACACTCTATCAGAAAACAAGCTATCGTAAGAGTTGGTGTAAGTCAATGCCACCAGATCCATCATATTGTCGCCATTGACATCCCCGATGTTTACCCCATTCACAAAGGTCCATCCCCTGGGACGTATCGGAAAATTGGCAAGTTCCCCGCCGCTTCCATCGGTTTTGTAGGCATGTATAAATCCTCGGCCCGTGCTGTCGAGCAGGTTTGAACCAAAAACAAGCTCAAATTCATTATCGTTATTAATGTCGGCAATGGAAATAAAACCTTCGAGGCCACCGGATTTGACTATTGGAAATCCCGGAAGCATATTGCCGCTGGCATCCCAGCCGTAAAGCATATCATCAGGATCGCTGCCAATCGGACGGCTCATAAAAATATTCCAGTTGCCGTTAATTTTAACCACAGAAGGTGGTGCATAAGTCCAGCTAACATCCGGCACACCATGAGGCCAGCCAGGGTAAGAACTGCCGTCGTTATTCAAAACATAAAACATAGGTGCATCGCCATGAGTAGAGCCTACCACTTCACACTGCCCGTTATTATCAAAATCACCGATCACAGGCGATTGATAACTATAGTTTTGCAAAGGTGCTGTAACATTGGGGAACCCATTTTTGGGCAAGCCATTCAATCCGAAAATATAACGTGACGTAGTGGAATAAGCGACAATATCTTTTTCGCCATCGTTATCCACATCCGCCACCGACGGCGTAAGGGCGGGTGTGCCGTCTAAGGTAACAGGCCAGTTGCTGCTGAACTCCGACCCATCAAGTTTCAGAACATGAACTTTCCCTGCAGGGGTCATCCGCTCGCAAACAATAATTTCTTTCAGGTTGTCATCATCAAGATCTGAAATCACGGGTGAACAAATGATCCAGTGGTTGCTGAAGTTCACAGGCCAGCCGGGCAAAACAGTTCCGTCTTTATCAAAAACATAAATACGCCCGTTGCTGGGACTGCCGCCGGTAACCTGAACAATTTCAGGATAACCATCGTTGTTGATGTCTGAGGTAGAAGGAGGATATATGGCAGTGCCTATAAGTGCTTGCTGCCAAATAAGCCCTGTAAATGAATAAGCATAAATGGTGCTGTTGGCTGCAAAAACAATATCGGTGATGCCGTTATTGTCGATGTCTTCGAGTGCAAGGCCGCGGAAATTTTTAAAAGACGGGTTGCCTGCCACAGAAACCGGAAAACCGGCCATTTGAGGAAAAGCATCTTTTGATTGAACAATTTTGGGTGCATTGACCATAGTGCAACCCATAGAAAAATCCATGTTTACGTATCCCTGCCTCCATGTCTGCGACATCACTTCCAGTGAAGCCAATAAAAATAATATGGCGATGTAAATTACCCTCATATCCTGTTTTTTTTTAAAACAAAGATATTACAACACCTGAAAAAATCAAGTACAATTCAAAAAAAAGCTAACAGACAATCAACTTTCAAAAAGCACGAATTACTTATGGCCCGACAAAAAGTCAGATTTTGAACCAGAATATTCGAATTCGAGACCTTTGAAGACCTGAAAAACCGGAGTGTGCCAGTTGGCGGATGACTGCTTTGAATTCAAGAATAACCCTGCCAGTCTGTCCGCCAACTGGCGGATCAGGCGGGGATGAAGCCAGGCATTGTGCACTAACTCAAAATACTACCCATGAGGCAGTGAAAAAACTATTTTCCTCCGAAAATACTTTTCAGTTTGCCCAGGAAACCGCCGGCGCCGGAACCTCCGGCCAACATTCCGATAACGCTTTCCAGACTAAAACTGTTGTCTTTGGGATCGTTGGTTTTGCTGACTAATTTCCCTAAAACCACGGGGATCAGTGATTTTACCAATGTCCCGGCCACATTGCCATCAAGTTTGAACTTTTTCATCAGGTCGCCGGCCACGCCGTCCGAAATATTGTTGACCATGGGGTTGCTGTTGAGATCGCCGCCATCGTTAAAAAGTTTTGTAATACTGTCCATACCGTCGGTACCGGCTATTCCTTTCATTTTGTTCATCAATGATTTGGTAGCAGCTTTGCACACGGCGTCATTTTTTTTATTGGGGATGGCAGGGTTGTTAATGATGGCATCACCTGCATTTTCTTTTACCAATTTTAAAAGTTCTTCTAACATGATTTGGTAATTTTAGGGTTATTAATTCACAAATATAACCACAAAAACAGAATAATAATAATTTTTATATTTTATTTTTGCATAAAACAATACATCGCGGACAAATGGGCTACAATCGCAAATATTTATAATTTTGCGGCATTATGAATATTACAGAAATAATACTGATTGCACTTGGCCTGGCAATGGATTGTTTTGCCGTGTCGATAAGCTGCAGCCTGGGCAAAAACAATATTTCCCGCTTACTGGCCCTGAAAATTGCTTTTTTCTTTGGCTTGTTTCAGGGCTTGATGCCCGTAGCTGGTTGGCTGCTGGGGCTTTCATTCAAAGATATGATGAGCGATTTTGACCATTGGATTTCCTTTGGATTGCTGAGCATTATCGGGATAAAAATGATTGTGGAAGCCTTCAAAAAAGAAGAAGACTGTGCCCTAAACATTCGCAAAACCATGGTACTGATAAGTTTATCCGTAGCCACCAGCATTGATGCCATGGTGGTAGGTATCAGTTTTGCTTTGCTGAAATTGAATTTGTTTTTGACATTGGGAATTATCGGGATAGTAACTTTTTTTGTTTCCCTGGCAGGCATTTATATCGGAAAAAAATTTACTTTTATCAACGCCAAAAAAGCCGAAATAATCGGCGGGCTTGTGCTGGTCGGTATAGGAACAAAAATATTAATCGAACATTTGAATCCGTAACTATGGCAAAAATCAGGCTTACCAAAGAATTCAAATTTGAAATGGCGCATGCCCTGCAGGGTTATGATGGCCCATGCCGCAACATCCACGGACACTCGTACTACCTTTATGTTACCGTTATTGGAGAACCGGTCAGCAACGACGACTCGCCGGTAAACGGCATGGTAATGGATTTTACCGAGTTAAAAAATATTGTGAGAACAGAGATTACCGAACAGCTCGACCATGCCCTGGTATTGTCGGATAAGACACCTCCGCAGTTGCTCGCAGCGCTGAAAGGCTTTAACAATATCATTCTTCTGCCCTATCAACCCACTTGCGAAAATATGTTGCAGGACTTTGCCTTGCGCCTTAAAGAAAAACTACCGGCAACCATTCGCTTATTCAGCCTGAAATTATGCGAAACCGTAACCTCATCAGCTGAGTGGTTTGCGGCAGACAATGAATAGCTCGCTCTGCAATGACACTAAGCGCCCGTCACTGACTCAATGCACTATGATTTTAAATCCTTTCAGGACTTGTACACCTGATTGGGTTCTTTCGGATTTTTCATAATTCCTAGCTAAGTAGTCCATTCCTTTCTAATTGTTTTAGAATAACAACTGTTGATGCCAGGAATTCCTAATCCTTTCAAAACCAACCATTTTTATGAAGAATAGGTATTTTTCGGAATTTTTATTATCTTATACTTTGGCCTGTTAAGATAATCCTACAATATTTCCGTTTTCATCAATATCAATAAATTCCGCTGAAGGTATTTCGGGAAGGCCCGGCATGCGCATGATTTCTCCGGTAATAGGAACAATAAACCCTGCCCCTGCCGCGACTTCGATTTCGCGCACGGTAACCACAAAATCTTTTGGCCTGCCTAAAAGGTCAGGATTATCCGATAAGGATTTCTGAGTTTTGGCAATACATACAGCCAGTTTGTCCAAGCCCAGGTTATAGACTTTCTGAAGGTCATTTTTGGCTTTTGGCAAATAGTCAACGTGTTGTGCACCATAAATTTTCTTACATATTGTTTCAATCTTTTTTTCCACAGGCCAGTCTAGTTCATACAGGGTTTTGTATTTGGCAGTGCACATATCGGCTACTTTTGACACGATTTCGGCCAATTCCATCGCTCCTGTCCCGCCTTCGCTCCAGACATTTACCGCGCAGGCAGGAATTCCCAGTTGAAGACATCGTTCTTTCACTATTTCTATTTCTTCTTCGGTATCGCTGGCAAATCTATTGATAGCCACCACGGGGCAAAGATTGAAAAGTTTCATGTTTTCGATATGTTTATCAAGGTTGGGCAGGCCATTTTTTACCAGGTCGGGGTTGGGTTCTTTCAAGGTCTTCAGGTCGCCGCCGCCATGGTACTTGAGCGCCCTCACGGTGGCCACCAGCACCACCGCTTCCGGATCCAGTCCGGCATAACGGCATTTGATATCAAGAAACTTTTCGGCACCCAGATCAAAACCAAAGCCGGCTTCAGTAACTACATAATCCGACAGGGACAATCCCATGCGTGTGGCGATCACCGAGTTGGTGCCCTGGGCGATATTTGCGAAAGGCCCGCCGTGAATAATGGCGGGAGTGTTTTCGATAGTCTGCACCAGATTGGGAAGTATGGCATCTTTGAGCATAGCAGCCATAGCACCGTTGACTTTCAAGTCACGGGCATATACAGGTTTTTTATCATAAGTATATCCGACAAAGATATTCCCCATTTTTTCTTTACAATGCTGCAGATCGTCCGAAAGGCAAAGTATCGCCATAATTTCTGATGCTGCGGTGATATCAAATCCTGTTTCGCGGGGCACGCCCGACATAGTTCCGCCTAATCCCACAATTATTTTGCGCAATGACCGATCGTTCATGTCCATCACGCGTTTCCATAAAACAGTCCGCGGGTCGATCATCAGGTTATTCTTTTTGTTCTGGATATTATTATCGATGATAGCAGCAAGCAGGTTGTGTGCTTTTTCGATAGCCCCGAAATCGCCTGTAAAATGCAGGTTGATATCTTCCATGGGCAGCACCTGTGAATAGCCGCCCCCTGCGGCACCGCCTTTGACACCAAAAACAGGGCCCATTGATGGCTCCCTGAGTACCACCGTGGTTTTTTTTCCAATACGGTTCAGCCCTTGTGCCAGGCCTATGGAAACAGTGGTTTTTCCTTCGCCAGCCGGAGTAGGCGAAATGGCAGAAACCAGGATAAGTTTACTGCTTTTAACTTTTTCAGCGTCGATATATTTCAGCGGCAGTTTCGCTTTATACTTTCCAAAATACTGCAGGTCGTCCTCTGCAATACCAAGTTGAGCGGCTATTTCACGAATGTGAAGCATCTTGGCTTCATGGGCAATCTCGATATCGGTTTTCATTGTTTCAAGAATTTAATTTTTACCAAAATAATTCAAAAATAGTCAAATTTTTCATATAGTCATAGCGAAGATGGCCTGCTGATACCCTATTTTTTTAAAATATTGTGTACGTTTGCAGTAAATAATATGCTGGAATGAAAGTCAGCGGATTTACTTTTATAAAAAACGCCATGATTTATGATTATCCCGTAGTGGAGGCCATACGCTCCGTGCTGCCCTTATGCGACGAATTTGTAGTAGCCGTGGGCAAATCTGATGACGACACTTACCAGCTGATTAACGCCATTGACAAACACAAAATAAAAATTATTGAAACAGTTTGGGACGAAACCATGCGCGAAGGCGGTAGGGTGCTGGCCCAGGAGACAAATAAGGCTTTTACTGCAATACCTGATGATTCAGACTGGGCCTTTTACATACAGGGTGATGAAGCTGTGCACGAAAAATACCTTGACATAATCCACCAAAGCATGGTGAAGTATAAGGACAAGAAAGAAGTTGACGGCCTGCTCTTCAAATACCGCCATTTTTATGGATCCTATGATTATGTAGGCGCCTCGCCAAAATGGTACAAACACGAGATACGAATAATAAAAAATGATAAATCCATCTATTCGTTCCGTGATGCCCAGGGTTTCCGTAAAGACAACAACCAACTGTTGCGGGTAAAACCCGTTGACGCATATATTTATCATTACGGATGGGTTAAAGAACCGGAGGCTATGCAGCGCAAACAGGAGAATTTCAACAAGTATTGGCACGATGACAATTGGGTGGAACGCCACATCGAGAAAACCGAAAAATTTGATTACTCAAAGAATCCTGATTTTCTGGTTCCTTTCACCGAAACACACCCCAAAGTAATGGAAGACAGGATAAAAGCCAAAAACTGGAAATTTGATTACGACCAAAGTTTTGATCACCGGTCTTTTAAAAGCAGGATGAAGAGTATGCTCGAGAAGCACCTTGGCCTTGATTTCAGCTATAAAAACTATAAAATCATTTAGGAAAACCTTTCTTTTTTTTATCACTATTTTTAATAGGAGGAGGATTTAGGTGGTTAGGAGGTTAGACTGTTAGGAGGCGCCGATAGTACCGATAGTTATCGGTATCGGGAGGATGGTAGGCGTTCAGGTTGGCGTGCTACCCTGCTGATTTTTGAAGGCGCGCGGGAATTTCCATTTAGATAATCATGCCGGCGGCCACGGTTTCGTAAGAGGTTTCGTCAATGAGAATCAGGCTGCCAGTAGTACGATTGGTACTGTATTTATCAATATAAAGATCGTGTAAGGTTTTTATCGACACCCTGAC
>Ga0209099_1001758_pt1 | contig 20753 bp, 21 predicted proteins | sample AD_JPNHW2_MetaG_FD_184430 | JGI IMG/M metagenome (GOLD analysis project Ga0209099, IMG submission 184430) | Active sludge microbial communities of municipal wastewater-treating anaerobic digesters from Japan - AD_JPNHW2_MetaG (SPAdes) (version 2) | ecosystem: Engineered > Bioreactor > Anaerobic... | reverse complement strand
GCCGGTGGACGACAGGCCCTGGCGCATGCTATGGTACCAGGTTGGACCCTACGAAGCCTATTACAATATGGGCCGCTACGAAGATGTGGTGAGCCTGGCCTACAAGACCATTACCGACACCCCCCAACCCGCATTGCCCGAAACGTTCCTGTGGAGCGGCCGGGCGAACGTCGCGCTTGGCAATACCTCCACCGCCATTTTTGACTTTCAACGCGCGCTGCAGTGGCATCCTAACTGGCCGCCGGCCGTGGAAGAATTGAAAGCCCTGGGCGTGGACCCTCAAAGTTAACCGTTCCGGCTTAGCAAATCACGCTTTTTGAAAAGAAGAACATCATCGTCATGACTGACCCTAAGAAAACTTTCAAGAAACAATTGTCTCAAACATCCCCCTGGCGCAAGCCCTGGATTTACCTTGGTTTGGTCCTGCTGGCCGGGCTGGTTTTGCTTGGGCTTTACCAGGTTCCCTTCGTGCATGACAGGGCTTCGATTTACGTCAACAACCTGAATGCCAAGATTTACTATTGGCTGCATCCGCCGACAGAAAACGTGTTTGGCCCTGCCCAGCAGGGCACGGTGAGCGCGCAGGTGGTGGCCACCCTGACAGCCATGGCCCCCAGCGCGACGCCCGTTTTGCCGACCAATACCCCCCAGCCTGACCAGACCGAAGTGGCCACGGATGTCCCTGAGCCCACCAAGACGCCTTTCCCTGTCCCCGCGGTGTGGAAAATTGATGGCATGGGGCTTGAGTACCAAACGTTCAATAACTGCGGCCCGGCCAACCTCTCCATGTACGTGACCTATTGGGGATGGCCGACCGTACAATCGCTGACGGAAGCCAAGTTGAAGACCCAGGCGGATGACCGCAACGTGATGCTGACCGAGATGCTGGATTACGTGCGGGCCAATACCAATCTGGATGGGGTCATCCGGTATGGCGGGGACATGGACGTGTTGCGCCGGCTGGTCGCGGGCGGGTTCCCGGTGCTGTTTGAGCGGGGCCACACCGACCCAAAGAATGGCTGGATGGGGCATTATGGAATCGTGACGGCTTATGATGACGCCACGCAGACTGTGACCATCCCGGACACGTTGCTGGGGATGGTGACCATCAGTTACGATGAACTGCTGCAGGACTGGGCGCATTTTGATGGCATTTACCTGGTGGTTTACCCCCAGGACCGGCAGGCTGAGGTGATGAGCTTGTTGGGTGATGAAGCGGACCCAGTGGAAAACCTGAAGCATGCCCTGGACAAGGTGAACGCCAGGGTGGAGCAGGCCACCGGGCGGGAGCTGTTCTTCGCCCTTTACAGCCGGGGGTCGTTGCTGGTGTTGCTGCAGGATTACGTGGCAGCGGCGCAGTCTTATGACCAGGCGTTTAACCTGTACGCGCAACTGCCGGCCGGCGAACGGCCCTGGCGCGTGACATGGTACCTGGTAGGGCCTTATGAAGCGTATTATTACACGGGCCGCTACCAGGACGTGGTGACCCTGGCGCAACAGACGCTGGATAACACCAATCTGGATTCTTTGCCCGAGACGTGGCTGTGGGCCGGCAAGGCCGCGGCCATGCTGGGCGAAAAGGAAAAAGCTATTGACTATTTGCAGGGCGCGCTCGAATGGTACCCCAATTGGGACCTTGCTTTGGCCGAGCTTGCCAAACTTCAATAAGGGTCAAACTCAAAATACTTACTAAAACATAAGAAGATGCAGCGGAAAACCAAGTTTTTGGCCGCTGATATAATGCCTTGCGTATGACAAAAGAAAAAGTTGAACTCAAACGGAAGTTGGTCAAAAAGACCGGACAAAACCTTCCTGTAAAAATAATTATTGGTCTGGCGCTGTTGGCGCTCATCCTCGTGGGCTTGTACCAGGTGCCATCGATTCAAAACCGGGCCTATTACCACCTGGCGCGGGCCCGGGCGCGGTTGTTTTACTTCTTCAACCCACCGGCGGCGGTCGCTTTTAGCCCGGTTGAACAAGGCGCGATGATTTCGGCTGCCCAGTCGACGCTGACCGCGCGGGCGCCAACCCAGACGCCCACGCCGACAGCCCAACCCACCGAGATGGACACGCCGACGCCCACCATTACGGCCACGCCAACCATCACGCCGACGCGCATCCCCATGGCCGTGCAATTGAAGGGCGTCAAGCTGGAAGCTCAGGGGTTTAATAACTGCGGCCCGACCAACATGGCCATGATTCTTTCCTATTGGGGTTGGAAAGGTGACCAGCACGTGACCGAAAAGGTGCTTAAACCCCGCAAAGAAGACCGCAACGTGATGCCCTACGAAATGCTCGACTACGTCCAAACGCAAACTGACTTGGATGGAATCGTGCGTTATGGCGGCAACATTGACCTGGTAAAGCGTTTGGTGGCTGCCGGTTTCCCCGTGGTGATTGAACGGGGTTACATGGACAAGCATGAGGGGTGGATGGGGCATTATGGCATCATCACCGGATACGATGACGCCAAGCAGCAGGTGAGCATCCCGGATTCCTATATTGGTGAAATCAAGATGAGCTACGCGGATATAGAAATGTATTGGGCGCATTTTGATGACATCTACCTGGTGGTGTTTCCCCATGAACGAGCCCAGGAGGTGTATGACATCCTGGGTCCCCAGATGGACGACACGTATAACAAGCAATACGCGCTCGACCAGGTGACCAATCGCCTGTATACGCTGGAAGGCCGCGAGCTTTTCTTTGCCTGGTATAGCCGCGGTTCCATCCTGGTTGAAATGAATGACTACTATGGGGCCTCGCAATCCTTTGACAAGGCCTTTGAGATTTATGCCACATTGAAAGAGGAAGAACGCCCATGGCGCATCACCTGGTACCAGACCGGGCCATTCTTCGCGTATTACTACATGGGCCGTTACAACGACCTTTACAACCTGGCAAAACAAACGCTGGACAAGACCCCCGAAGACGCCATCCCTGAGACCTGGGTATGGCTGGGACGGGCCGCGGTGATGCTGGGGAAGCATGACGAAGCCGTGTATGATTTCCGGCAGGCACTCTTCTGGCACCCGGACTGGTGGGTCGCGAAGAACGAGCTGATTGCTCTTGGCGAGCCAGTTGATTAAGTTGGGTTGGCATTAGGCTGGAACACGGTGTGACAGGCCAGGATTGAAACAGACTGGTGAGGGATTATGAGTGGATACACCCGCTACAATTCGAAGATGTGGGACGCGTGGAGCGAACAGCGCAACCAATGGACCATTCCCCTCTCCCATGAAGAATTCCTGAAGGCGAAAGCAGAGCCACCCCTTATTTTCTTGACCCCCGAGAAGACCGTGCCGCTGGCGTGGTTTCCACCAGCGGGCGCGCGGGTGTTGGGCGTGGCATGTGGAGGGGGGCAGCAGGGGCCCGTGCTGGTCGCGAGCGGGTATGAGGTCAGCATCATGGACCTATCGGACCGGCAGCTGGGTGCTGAACGATTGGTCGCCGCGCGCGAGGGGTACCGGATTGATACCGTAAAGGCTGACATGACGGTGAGTTTCCCGTTCGCGAGCGCGAGCTTTGACCTGGTGGTCAACCCGGTCTCGAACAGCTATATCGAGGAGCTTGACAATCTGTGGCGGGAAAGCTTCAGGGTGCTCAAGCCGGGCGGGGCTTTGATGACCGGGTGGGCCAACCCACTCCTGTATTTATTTGAAGACGCGCCTTTTGAGCAGGAAGGCCTGGATTTTGTGTGCAAGTTTCCGCTGCCTTATAATGGGCGGAAAATGGCCGAAGCGGGGATGGAAGTGAGGTTGGATACGGGCTACCAATTCAGCCACACGCTTGAAGCGCAGATAGGGGGGCAGCTCAGGGCGGGGTTCGTGCTGAAGGGTTTTTACGAGGATACGGAGAGCGCGTCACCCCTGGCGCGATTTACCAGCATGTACGCGGCGGATTTGGCGGTGAAGCCGGCGTGAGTTGTTGAGCGTTGGCAAGGGGGAACGCGCCCGAGATTTTAGGAAATGAAACCAGGCGGAGGGATCAGTCAAACCCTCCGCCTGGTTTTAGTATGGTGCAATTGTGGCTTTATTTGGCGTGATCAAGAAAGGATCGCGGCCTACCCTAGTCAAGGTCCAGGAAGGGAAGCAAGCCACGCAGGAGCTTGATGTCGCCTTGTTTCATCAAGTCCGCGGCGATATTCTTCAACCCTGCTTCGCTCATAAAGGGGGCCAGGCCGATGATGGTTTCGGCATTACCTTTTCCTTTCAGTTTGCCAGCCAGGGCATCCAGCGTGGTTTCTTCCAGGAATGGGGCGAGCATGACGAGTGAGCTGCCGTCAACCTCACCCTCCATGGCTTGCATGACCAGTTTGTCCAGCGCTTCCTCATCCAGGAAGGGAGCCAGGGGCAGGATGGCCCCGATATTCCCCTTCCACTCCGGATGCTCACTGATGAGGGCGGAAAGCTGTTCACTCTCCAGGAAGGGTGCCAGTACGACCAATCTTTCCATCCCCAGGTTCTTCACCTGTTTGGCCATGGCCATCAGGCGCTCAGAACTAAGAAATGGGGCCATCTCAACCAGGATGGAAAAGTCCAGTGGTTCCTCGGAGGCTTTTTCGGCGTAATCTTCCACTTGGGAGGGCTTGAGCAAGGGGGCCACGCTGGCCACCTCTTCCATTTTGACATCCTCGGCGTGGTTGACCACCTTGTCCACAACGCGGGCTTCTTTTTCCGAACCGAGGAGTTCCTCGATGGAAACGCCCAGGATGTTGGAAAGCTCGGCCAGCTTGGAGATATCGGGCATGGTGTTGCCACGTTCCCAATTGCTGACGGCCTGGTAACTCACCAACATCTTGTCGGCGAGCTCCATTTGCGTCATGTCCTTTTGTTTACGGAGCGCGGCAATCTTAGCGCCTACTTTTTTTGTATCAAACATTTCGTCCTCTTTTCTGTTGCTTAGTTTATTTTCAACGTCTTGCACGAAATCCGCAAGCCAATTCAGATTAAAGAATTTCATTTTTCACCTCAGGAACCGGGGAATTCCCGCCAGATTTCGGCGCGCAGCCAACCGTTGCCCCAATAGGCCCCCGGCTGGGGGTGACCTTTATCGCTTGCCGCGACAAGGATGGGATGCTTTACCCGTTTGGTCGTTTCTTCTGACTTTTCCTGTTTGCTTATCTTTTGCTTCCACATGGCAGCCTCCTGTTCACGTTTGAGTATAGAGGACAGGGGCCAGGATTCCTATCAAGCGTCGCTTGAAAAAGGGCGATTCAAGTGACGGTTGAGTCGGTATAATTGCCCCATGATAAAAATTCTTCATTTCGCCGACGCACACATTGACATGGCCCGGCAGGGCCAGCTGGATACAAAGACCGGGCTATCCATCCGGGTGATGGATTTTCTGAAATCACTGGATACCATCGTGGAAACGGCAATTGCCGAGAAGGTGGACCTGGTGGTGTTTTCGGGGGACGCCTACCGTGACCGGACGCCCGCGCCCACGTACCAGAGGGAATGGGGGCGGCGGATGATGCGCCTTTCCAGGGCCGGCATTCCCACGCTGCTGCTGATTGGCAACCACGACGTCTCGCCGGCGCAAACGCGCGCGCACGCGATGCAGGAGTACGACACGCTCTCGCCGGAATTCCTGCACGTGGTGAGCAAACCCTGCCTCCTAGGGCCGGAGGAGTTGGACGGCGTCCAGGTGCAGGTGGTGGCCATCCCGTGGATAACACGGTCCGGATTGGCTGCTTCGCTGAATGGTGGGGAGGGCGAAGCCAGGGACCTGGCGCTTGAAATTGAAAACGCCATCGACAATCTCATCCGGGAATTTGTGCAGAAGCTGGACCCCGACCTGCCCACCATCCTGGCCGCGCACGCTTCGGTGGCCGGGGCGAAATTGGGGCAGGAACGTTACATCATGATTGGGCGAGACGTGATGTTGCAGCCCGGGCTGTTGCGAAATCCGGCTTTTGACTACGTTGCGCTGGGCCACATTCACTTGTTCCAGGACCTGAACGAAGGCGCGCAGCCACCGATTGTCTATCCCGGGTCCATCGAACGGGTTGACTTCGGGGAATCCAATGACATCAAGGGGTTTGTGCTGGCCGAAATTGAAAAGGGCAACACCCGGTACCAGTTCCGACGTCTGAACACCAGGCCGTATATCGAATGTTATACCCAGGTTAGCGGGGAAGAGCGGCTGATGGATAAGCTGCTGGAGGCCCTGCCTGAGGCTGGAGAGATGAAGGATGCCATCGTGCGCCTGACGATTGACTTCCCCCGGGAGCTGGAGCCGCTGATTGACGAGAGGCGCTTGCAGGAGAAGGCCGTGGAGGCGTTCCAGTTCGTGCTCTACCGCCGGCCAAGCGACCGTCCGCGCGGGCGGATTGGCGACAGCCACGAAACGGAAAACCTGACACCCCTGGAGCTGCTGGACCTGTATTGGAAGGAAAGCCATTTTACTGGCATCGACCGGGACCAACTACAGTCCCTGGCGGATGGAATCATTAACGCATCCCGGGCCGATGAGGGATAAACAGGGCAATCAGCTGGTTATTAAAAAATCAAGCGGCGCGAATCGCGTCCAACATGCGGGCGAGCCGAACCGTGGCGAGCACGTCGTGGACCCTCACGACGTCGGCGCCGTGCAGGATGCCCCAGGCGTTGGCGGCCAGGCTGCCTTCCAGGCGCTGGTCCACGGGAAGGTCCAGGGTATAACCGATGAAGGACTTGCGCGAAATGCCCAGGAGAATCGGGTGGCCAAGCTCCCGCAGGCGGGCGAGGTGTTTGAGCAGTTGAAGGTTTTGCGCGGTGGTTTTCCCGAAGCCAATGCCCGGGTCCACCAGGATGCGCTCATCCGCGATGCCAGCAATTTGAGCGAGATGGACGGCATCTGACAGGCCGGCGGACACTTCCGCGACAATATTATCGTAATGGACATCAACATAGCGGCCGCCGAGGGCCGTGGCTTCAGTTTGGTGAGCACTGCGATTGTGCATCAGGACAACGGTGGCGCCATGTTTGGCAACCACAGCGGCCATTCCTTCGTCCTTTTGGAAAGCCCAGACATCATTGATTATCTGCGCGCCGGCTTGCAGGCAGGCCTCGGCGACGGAGGCTTTGTACGTATCCACGGAAATCACCACGTTCGGCAATTCCTGCCTGAGGAGGGGAAGGACCGGCAGAAGCGCTTCAAGCTCCATCTCCGCGCTGACGGGCCGCGCCCCGGGGCGGGTGGATTCAGCCCCAAGGTCCAGGATATCCGCGCCTTCCGCCACGAAGCGCCGGGCCTGGGCAAGCGTTTCTTCGAGGGGGTGCGCTTTTTGGAGTAAACCATCGCCGGAAAAGCTATCCAGGGTCAGGTTGAGGATGGCCATGACGTAGGTCCTTTGACCCAAATCCGGGAGCAGGGGGTTGGTCATGAGCGCTTCACTTAAAAATGGGCCTGACCTCAACGAAGGCCTTCACTTCATCAATCTTACCGGCTATGCTGTAGAGCGTGAAGTTGAAGGGCAGGGTCTGCCGGGTGCTGATGGGGGGCTTGGCCTCCCAGCGACGAATCCCGAGTACGTGGCCGTCCTCGGAATATGCCACGCCCAGAACCCAAACGGAACTGGCCGGGCGTTGGGGGTCGACAAAGAAGACATCGCCGCGCACCTCCGCGCTGAGGGCTTCCTCGTCCAGGGCTACCTTGAGATTAATCACCGAGGCGGGCAGGTAACGGTTGGTGCCATCCGACACCGGGAGGGAAAAATCGAGACGGGCAGTGGCCGTGAAGTCCTCAGGGGTGGGGGGCATGAAGTAAGTCACCAACGGCAGGGTTTTGCCGGCAGGGAGGATGTTGAAGGGCAGAATGGCGATTTGTTCCCGCTTCTCCGGAGCAATCGCGCTGCCGAGGCTGACGATTGCTGAAATATTTTCGATGGGCTTATCACTCGTGTTGGCAACCGTGACAAAGCAGTAAACTCCCCTGGCACTATCGCGGTAGCAATCGGTTGGAAGGGAAACCTCCGCCAGCTCCGTGGGGAGGGGCATGCTCGCGGTTGGGCTAGCGCCCGCGTTGGCGGCTGGTGTGGGCGTGACTGGGATGAGAAGGACTGTGCCGACCCGCATGGCATTGGGGATGACGGTGGGGTTGGCAGCTTTCAGGGCATCCAGGCTGACGCCGTAGTAGAGCGCGATATCAAACATGACATCGTTCTCGTCAACGACGTGGTAAACCGGCTCAAAGGTAGGGGTTGGGGTGGGGACGGGCGTATCCGTGGCAACCGGCGTGGCGGTTGGCACGGTGGTGGGGGTGTCGGAAGGGTAAGGCCTGAGCGTTGCTGTGGGGGTGGGCGTCTCCTCGGTGAGGGAGTGAATGACCGAAATGGGGGATGGGAAAGACGGGGTTTCTGTTTTTGGCGCGCAAGCGGCCAGCAAAGCCAACGCAATCAGTAACCCAAAAGCCCGGGTATTTCTCATTTTTTGATTATACCAGCGCAAGGCGCGAGTTTATTTGATGTAATGTCATAATCATTTATGTATGAGTTTTATTTGAAAAACTGGACAAGCGGCTGAACGGGGATATATGGTACTATAATGCTTTGTCAAGAAGCAGGATTAGAGAGAATTATGCCAGTTTATACGTATCGTTGTGAAATTTGTGATTACCATTTTGATGCTTCGCAGCATTTTACGGATGATCCCCTGACCATTTGCCCGAATTGCGGGTCGGCGGGGTTGCGCAAGGTGTTTCAACCCGTTGGGATCGTGTTCAAGGGAAAAGGATTCTACGCCACGGATCACCGCTCCCCCTCCGGGCAGACTTACTCCGGCAATCACCGGAGCGAGCCCTCTGAAAGCGCGAGTGGTGAAAAGGGTGCCACGGAGACACCGCATAAAAGTGAACCTATATCCGCGGAGAAATCCGGGACCAAAGAGACCGCCTGAAAGGCGGTCTTTGTTTATGTTGTGATAGGGGAGGACGGAAGATTACGCGGCCAGGTTGCGGTCCATGGCTTGCTGAAGCTGGCGATATTCCGGGCTGGCGGCGTAAGCTTTGAGCGCGTTGATGCGTTTGATAATCAGCGGATGGGATTGGAAGCTTTCCTGCAGTTGACCAACCAGGGTGTCGTCTTCGGCGTCGACCCTGGCAAGGGCGGTGTCAAATTCCTGGGCTGTTTTGGCGTTGGGGGCGCTGAGGCGCACCAGGGCGGAAATGGCCTGGTTCAGGTTGCCGCAGGCCAGCAGGCCGGCCCGGTCGCAAGACAGCTCACAGGCCCGTGAATACCACTGAAAGATGAGATAAACGAGGTATCCGATGCCGTAGGGGGAGGGAGAGCCCGCCAGACCGCCCACCAGGGTGTTCAACCAGGTGTGGCCCAGGGCGACATGGCCCATCTCGTGGCCGATGACAAAGGAGAGCTCACCGGGGGACATCACGCGCAGCATTGGTTCACAGACCACCACGGATTTCGGGTCGCTCAAGCCAAAAGTATAGGCGTTCACCATCTGCTGCCTGACGATATAGACGCGCAAGGGGCCAGGCTTTAGGCGCTTGTGGCAGGTTTCCACGATTGAAGCCAGGCGGGGATCGGTTTGAGGATGAACAAGGAAGGCCTTGGCCATGAGGGTTTTCTGCATGGCGTTGGTACTCCAAATGGTGAAAGCGAACATCAGCAGGATTAATAGCAGGCTCAGGCACTGCGTGAGCATAGCGGTTAACAGAACAACCCCAAGCGTTAACAAGAGGGTGACAAACAGGATTGGATATTCAGAAGAATGGCGGTACGCGGTGGAGCGGAACATGGTGTTTCCTCAGTTTCTCAATGTGGGGATAATTTTACCTCCTGGCCCCGCAAGGTGTTACGCGTCCTGATTCAACAAAACAGCCCGGATTCGGGCTGTTTTGTGGTATTGAAAGGCTTATGGAGGCTTAGTTGCGCGTGATGGTGGTGAAAACCATGGGTTTACGCTTGGTTTCCTCGAAAATCATGGACTGGGCCAGTTTCTTGATTTCGCCCTGCATGTTGCCCGCGTTGTGGTCAATCATCTTCTTTGCCCTGCGGCGCATTTCCGTGAAGAGGCTCTCGGATTCTTCCGGAGTCATGAAACCGCGGCTGATGATTTCGAAGTCTTTGAGACTGCCGGTTTTGCGGTCCACTTCCATATTCAGCAGGACAATGCCATCCTGGCCAATCTCCTCGCGTTCGCGCATGGTTGAGGCATCCACATCGCCAACGCCGGTGCCGTCCACGAAGACATAACCGCCGGGGATGCGCTCGCCCAGTTTCATTTCGCCATGGGTGAATTCGATGACGCGGCCATTTTCAACCATCGCAATCTGCTTCTCATCCATGCCCACGTCAAGACCGAGGCGCCTGTGTTGCTTAAGCATGCGCAGCTCGCCATGCACGGGGATGAGGTAGCGCGGCCGGGTGAGGTGCAGGAGGAGTTTCATTTCTTCCTGGCTGGCATGCCCGGAGACGTGCACCGGCGCGATGGCCTCGTAGATAACCTCGGCGCCCTGTTCCATAAGGCTGTTGATGGCGTGATAGACCAGCTCCTCGTTGCCCGGAATGGGATGGGAGGAGAGGACGACCGTATCGCCGGCCTTTATTTCAAAGCGACGGTTGGTTCCATTGGCCAGGCGGCCCAGGATGGAGGTGGGCTCACCCTGTGAGCCGGTCACCAGGAGAACCACCTTGCTTTCGGGCATGGTGAGGGCGACGTCCTGTGAGACAATCATCTTTTCATCCAGCTTGATGTAGCCGAGCTCCTGGGCGATGCGAATGTTTTCCGTAAGGCTGAGCCCAACAAAGGCCACCTTACGGTTGTAGCGCGCGGCGACATCCACGACCTGTTGCATGCGTGAGATGAGGGAGGCGAAAGTGGCGACGATGATACGGCCCTTGGCCTGTTGGAACACTTTATCAAGCGCGGCGTCAATCACGCGTTCGGAAGGCGTCCAACCCGGGCGTTCCGCGTTGGTGGAGTCTGCCAGCAGGGCCAAAACACCTTTGCGTGCGAACTCCGCGAGCTTGGCGTAGTCCGTGGGCCAATTATCCACGGGGGTGTGATCAAACTTGTAATCCCCGGTGTGGACAACCAAACCCGCGGGGGTTTCAATGCCCAACCCGACGCCATCAGGAACAGAGTGGCAGACGTGGAAGAAGTCCACTTTAAAGGGGCCAATTTGCACGCTTTCACCCGCGTGGACAGTGACCAGGCGAGATTTTTTGTTGAAGCCGCGCCGATTCAGCTTGGCCTGGATGAGGCCGAGGGTGAGCGGGGTGGCATAGACAGGCGCGTCCACGGATTCGAGCAGGTGGCCAATGGCGCCGGTATGGTCTTCGTGGCCATGGGTGACAACAACCCCAACCACCTTGTTGGCGCGTTGCTTGACGTATTCAAAATCGGGGATGATGTAGTCAATCCCGATCATATCGTTATCGGGGAACATCATACCGGCGTCCACGATGAGGATTTTGTCATCGTATTCGTAGACGGTCATGTTCTTGCCCACTTCACCCAACCCTCCCAGGGGGATGATTCTTAATGTTTTTGATTTCATATATATTCCTTCAATGTTTATCCAGCGTTCATGCTGGTGATGTTTAATGTTAAGCGGGGGAAATGAAAAACCCCCACGGGGACCTGCCTCCTGGGGATTTAGCGCGAATCAAAGACAAAAATCACTTGCTTTAATAAACTTGCGAATCATAATGCCAAACGGCAGGCATCGAGGCGAAGTATAGCACGAATACGGACCTGCCGTCAAACCCGGAATGGGGCGAGTCTTGTACGCGTGAGTGGCTGGAAGGCGGTCCGGGCGATTCTTATAAACCATATAGAAATTGCTAACACGTCTCTTATGCCTGTTTTCTAAACTATGAGCGTAACAACAATAAAGTAGATTGAATGGAGGTACGTATGGCTTATATGATTCGACGCAATCCTTACTGGAAAGACATGTACAACTTTGAGAAGGCGATGAATCGCTTCTTCGATATGGACAGCGAGCCTTTGCCTTCAGGTTTCCCACTCGATGTCATTGAGAATGACAAGGAATACCGGGTAAAAGCGAATATGGCTGGTTTTGATCCCAAGAACATCGAAATCACCTACGATAACAATACCCTGTCTGTGAAGGGTGAGGTTGAGGAAGAAAACAAGAATGAAGAAGAAGGCAAGTACCATGTGCGCGAACGCAACTATGGCTTCTTCTACCGCAGTGTGACCATGCCCGGCCTGGTGGACGCAGACGCGATTTCGGCTGAAAGCAACAATGGCGTGCTGATTATCCACCTTCCCAAGAAACCTGAGGCCCAGCCCAGGAAAATCGAAGTGAAGGATAAGAATCCCTCTTCGGTCATTGACAACAAATAAAACAAGCTTTTGATTAGGACACAAACGCCGCCTGAAAAGGCGGCGTTTGTGTTTGCAGGAGCGTGTGAAAATGGGCCAGTGCAGGCGCGCCAACCCGGGAGGCCACGGTATATAATTAGCCAATACCCGGAAAGGAGGGTGTGAATGAAAGAAGAAAAATATCGTGTGCCAGACAAGGGAAAGATTTCCCTCAAGGATTATGATCCCAACGACGCGAGCCTGTTTGACGGCAACAAGTCCGACGGCAAGGAAGCCCTGCTCAAGCTGAACAAGGACATCGAATTCCTCCAGGAAAAAATGTACGCCGAAGGGAAACATAGGTTACTGGTCATCCTGCAGGCCATGGATACCGGCGGCAAGGACGGCACCATCCGGGCGGTGTTTGAAGGCGTCAACCCCCAGGGAGTGAGGGTAGCGGCTTTCAAGACACCATCTCCGCTGGAACTCGCGCATGATTACCTGTGGCGCGTGCACGCCCAAGCGCCAGGCAAGGGTGAGATTGTCATCTTCAACCGCTCTCATTACGAGGATGTGCTGGTGGTTCGCGTGCACAACCTGGTGCCAGAGGAAGTGTGGTCGCGGCGGTATCGGCACATCAACGAGTTTGAACGTTTGCTGGTGGACGAGGGTACGACCATTCTCAAGTTTTTCCTCAATGTCGATCTCAAGGAGCAGGCTGAGCGCTTTTTGGCGCGCGTGGAAGACCCCACCAAGCAATGGAAGTTTAACCCTGGCGACCTGGACGAGCGCGAGCGCTGGAGCGATTACATGAAGGCGTACGAGGATATGCTCAACAAGACCAGCACGGAATGGGCGCCCTGGTATGTCATCCCGGGCAACAAAAAGTGGTACCGCAACTGGCTAATCGCCTCCATCCTGCGCAAGGCGCTGGAAGACATGAAGATGGAATATCCCGCACCGGCCCCTGACATGGAGACCTACCACAAGCGCCTTTTGGAGATGACCCTTTCAAACAAGGATAAATGAGCGGTCCTGAGCCATCAGAACTTTTGGATGCCACCCTGGTTGGCCAACTTAAACGCGAGTACCTGCTTCCGTTTAACCGCCCCCCCAGGGTGAACCAATTGGGTGGCAACCTGGCTTACACAGCTTCCTCGCTGGCGCTTTGGGGAGGCCGCGCAGGCCTGGTGGCCCGGGTGAACGCTGACTACCCACTGGAATGGCTGGGGCGGCTGGCCGGGATGGGGTTTGATACCAGCGGCGTGAGCACCGCGGAGTCGGCGTTTGATGACCGTTTTTTTGTGGCTTATTCCGACCCCCTGACCGCGCATTTTGAAAACCCACCCACCTATTTTTCTGAGAGAGGCCTGGAATTCCCGCGGGAACTGTTGGGGTATGAGCCGAATACGCGGCGGGGCTGCAGCAAGCTGGATTACCTGGCGGATTCGTTCCGCGTGACCGATATGCCAAGGCCTTTTTTGGAGGTTTCCGCCGCGCACATTTGCCCGATGGATTTCATCTCGCACAAGATACTGCCTTCGGTCATCAAAGCGGGGATGATTCAATCGCTTTCGATGCGCTCCGCCAGTTGCTACATGGACCCGCTATTCTGGGAAGATATGCGCGGCTTGCTATGTGACCTGACCACTTTTATGACCACGGAAACGCAAGCGCTAAAGTTGTTCCAGGGGCGAAGCGTGGATTTGTGGGAAATCGCCCAGATATTGTCGGGGTATGGGCCGGAATTCGTGATTATCCACCGCCAGGATGGCTCGGCGTGGCTGTATGACCGGGTGCGAAAGAAGCGATGGATTATCCCAGCTTACCCCGCGCGGTTGGTGGACCCCACGCATATGCTGGACGCATTTGATGGGGGATTCTTGTTGAACTACCGCAAGGATTATGACCCGCTCGAGGGGGCGCTGTGCGGCCAGATAAGCGCGGCGGTGGCTTCGGAAGGTTCGGGGCCTTACTTTCTTTTGGATACCCTGCCGGTGCTTTTACAGGCCAGGCTCGACACGCTGCGCCAGCAGGTTATTATGGCCTGAGGGGAGTGGGCTGAATTTCCGGGTTGCTCAGCCGAATCTCATATAACCAGGGCCAGTGTTTGCCGGTGACAAACAGCCGGCCGGATTCAGGGTCATAAGCGATACCATTGAGGACCTCGCCGGGGACTGCCGCGTTGGCAGCTGGTTGAAGGCCGGTGAGATCAAGCATGGAGAGAACAGCACCGCTGGCTGGGTCAATCCTCGCGATTTGGTCCGTCAGGTAGATATTGGCCCAGACAGCGCCTTGGATGTACTCGAGTTCGTTAAGCAGCCGGACTGGCTGGCCGTTCCAGGTGACCGATACCTCACGCGCGGGGGAGAAAGTTTCGGATGGCACCTAGGTCAGCTTGTCCGACCCGTCTGACAAGATGAGGTAGGTGCCATCCGTGGTGAGGCCCCAACCCTCCGTGGGGTAGGTGAAGGTATTGAGCAGGTTGAAGTCCAAATCGTAAATAAAACCGGTTTGTTCCCGCCAGGTGAGCTGGTAGAGCTTGCCGCCCAGCAAAACCAGGCCCTCCGCGAAGTACGCGTCTGGCAAGCGACTTTGACGGTTGATGGTGCCCGTCTGGGGGTCAACCTCCCGCAGGGAAGACTCCCCGTAGAGGCCGGCGCTCTCATAGAAAACGCCGGCATGAAAGACCAGCCCCTGGGTGTAGGCGGTTGGGTCGTGCGGGTAGCGGCTGACAATCTCGTAGGTGAGAGAGGGGCCCAGCTCGTCCGGAATCGCGTTGGGACCGGCCGGGTCCGGCTTCTGGAGGGCCGCGAAGGCCAACAGCAAGGCGAGCAACACCAGGGCGAGGAGGATGAAGCGCGGGTGGGTAGAGCGGTTGGGTGCCATTCTGACGGTCATTTTAATCCAAGCCAGAAAAAACGGCTGGGCTAAATCTGCTATGTGGGCATCATGAGGGTGGTCTGGGGCGCGATGGAGGGCTGAAAGTTGAAGCTGGCCTCCGCAGGTGATAGAATTTTCAAACGAAAAATTCATTGAGGAGAAAATCCTGTGTCTGATGCCCTGAAACGGTTTTTGAATTATGTGCAAATTGATACCCAATCATCCCGTGAGAGCGACACTTACCCCAGCACGTCCAAACAGTTGAACCTCGCCCGGGTTTTGGTCGCGGAGCTCGAGAAAATCGGGCTTGAGGACGTCCGGTTGGATGAATGGGGATATGTGACCGCCACTCTGCCTGCCAACATGGACACGCCCTGCCCCGTGGTGGGCTTTTTGGCGCACATGGACACAAGCCCCGACGCGAGTGGCGAGGGCGTGCGGCCGAGGGTGGTTGAGGGATATGACGGGGGTGACATCCTGCTGAATGCCGAAAAGAACATTTACCTCTCCCCGAGGGAATTCCCGGAATTGAGCAAGCGCGTTGGCGAGGACCTGGTGGTGACAGACGGAACAACCCTGCTGGGGGCTGATGACAAGGCCGGCGTGGCGGCAGTGATGAGCGCGATGCGCACATTGAAAGAACACCCTGAAATCCAACATGGACGGATACGCGTGGCTTTCACCCCGGACGAAGAGGTGGGAGCCGGCGTGGACCATTTTGATGTACCCGCGTTTGGGGCGGATTTCGCCTTTACGGTGGATGGGGGAGAGTTGGGTGAGCTGGAATATGAGAATTTCAACGCGGCAGGCGCCGAGGTCATCATCCATGGACGCAGCGTTCACCCGGGAAGCGCCAAGGGCAAATTACTCAATGCGGCGCTGATTGGGATGGAATACCAGGGATTGTTGCCTGTCTTCCAGAGGCCTGAAAACACGGAAGGCCGGGAGGGCTTTATCCATCTCTTCGAAATGCGTGGGGCGGCGGAGAACGCCCGGCTGGAATATATCATCCGCGATCACGCGATGGATAAATTTGAGGCCATGAAGCAGGAAATGCTCGCGGCAGCCGACTTCCTAAACCGGCGTTATGGGGCGGGAACGGTGGAAGTGACCATCAGGGACCAATATTTCAACATGCGCGAGATGATTGAACCCCACCCCCAGATTTTGGACGTGGCCCGGCGGGCGTACCGGGAACTGGGAATTGAGCCAAAGGAAGTGCCGGTACGGGGCGGGACGGATGGCAGCCGGCTCTCCTATATGGGCCTGCCGACCCCCAATCTGTTCACGGGGGGTGGTAATTACCACGGACGCTTTGAGTATCTTTCGGTGAACGGGCTCGAGAAGTCCCACGACGTCATCGTGCGCATCGCGGCGCTGGTGGCCGAGGAATAAGAAGCGCGCAAGCTGAAGTTTAAATGAAACCAGCCGGGTTGTCCCGGCTGGTTTTTGTATGCCAGTCTCTTTTTAGCCGCAGCAGCCGTCAGAACAATCGCCATCACTGCCGCAGGAGGAGCAGCCGTAATGCAAATGACCATGCTGGAGCTCTTCCTCGGTGGCGGGGCGGACGCCCAAAACGGTGACATCAAAATCAAGGTCTTTACCAGCCATGGGGTGGTTCAGGTCCAGCTCAACGGTATCCTCACTCACCGCGGTGGCCACACCCTGGAAAATGTGCCCGGCGGCATCGCGCAGGCGCATGGGTTCACCCATGCGGATTTCAAAGTCCGCTGGGAAAGCGGAACGTGAGACCTCAATCACCTGGTCCTGGTCGTATTCGCCGTAAGCGTCTTCGGCGGCGACGTGAACTTTGCGGTTTTCGCCGACTTTAAGGCCGGCCAGCCCTGTTTCGAGGCCAGGGATGATGTTGCCATACCCATGCAGGTATTCAAGCGTATCAGATTCAATTTCCTCGCCGGAAACGGTGAGGTTATAAGCGATTTGCACCACGGCATCTTCCTGCACGATGCTTAATTCATTTTCTTCCATTTTTCTCCAATCGAATGCCCATTCGTATCCTTTTTGAGCCGCATGATTATATCAGAGTGTGGGCGTTCGTTAGGGCAAAGGTTTTACCTGGGGATGGGGATATTGAAAGAGCCCAAGGATTCCGTCGCTTTTAGCTGTTTATCCCGGGCGGGGCAAGGATGGACAGGCTTTGTTGACAAGGTTTGGGCCGCGAGTATAATCTTATTGATAATTAATTTCAATAAACAGACAGAACATGAACTGGCAAAAACAACTTTCGGATTTGGGTTTTCGGGTTTCCGCTCCGCGCATGCGGGTGATGGCGGTATTGGAAAGCGCGCAACAACCCCTCACCCCGCTGGAAATACATCAAACCCTGCTACGAGACCACAAGGCGATTGGCCTGGCGAGCGTTTACCGCACGCTGGGTCTGCTGAGCGCGCTGGGTATCGTGGAGGTCGTATACCGCAGCAAGGGCGAGATGGGGTATATGGCCGCGGCTCAGGGCCACCACCATCACATCTTGTGCCAGGAATGCCAACGCGCTGTGGAATTTTCGGGGTTGGAGGACCTTTCGGAGTTGATTGACCACGTGGAAAACCAAACGCATTACCAGGTGAGGGATCACCTGCTCCAGCTCTATGGGCTGTGCCCTGAATGCCAGTCCAAACACGCGGACGAGAAAGAATGAAAAAAGTTATTTTGTATTTACTCGTGTTTCTACTTGCCCTGAGCGCCTGTGGCGCCCAACCGACAGGCGTGCCTGACAATAAAATCCTGGTGACGGTCAGCATCCCGCCTCAGGCATGGGTGGTTGAGCAGATTGGCGGGGACCTTGTTTCCGTCCAGGCGATGGCCGGCCCCTCCGACGACCCGCACACCTACGAACCGAAACCGGCCCAAATGGCCGCGCTGGCCGGCACCGAGCTCTACCTGACAATTGGCGTTGAATTTGAGCAGGCCTGGCTGCCCCGGTTTTCAGCTTCGAACCCGAAGATGAGCGTGGTGGATTCCGTGGCAGGAATCACACGGATGCCGATGGTATCGTCGATCCAGCTGGGGGTGACTGGCACGCAGGAGGGGGAACAGGGCATGCTGGACCCGCATGTTTGGCTCTCGCCGGCGCTTTTGAAGCAAATCGCGGAAAATACCGCGGCAGCGCTGGCAGCCTTACATCCGGAATCGGCCGCGAGCTTTGAAGACAACCTGGCGGCGCTTGAGGTTCAGATTGACCAGGTGGACCAGCAGGTGCGGAACACCTTGCAGGGCATCACGCGCAATCATTTCATGATCATTCATCCCGCCCTGGGATACTTCGCGCGGGAGTACGGCCTGACGATGCTACCGGTGGAGGTCGGGGGGCAGGAGCCAGGCCCGGAACAGCTGGCGGCCCTTTTGGACCTTGCCAGGGAGTACCAGGTTTCCGTGCTCTTCACGCAGCAAGGGTTTAGCACCAAGATGGCTGAGTCGATTGCCAGCCAAATTGGAGCTGCACAGGTGGTCACTTTGGACCCAATGGCGCGGGATTGGCCCGCGAACATGCTTGCCATGGCGAAAGCATTGGAAGGAGCGCTGAAATGAGGGAACTAATGGCCGCGAAAGCGGCTGAACAACCTGTCATTGAGCTTAAGGCGGTATGGGCCGGGTATGACCGGGACAGCGTTTTGGAAGACGTCAACTTTGTGATGTACCCGCGTGATTATGTTGGCCTGATCGGCCCAAACGGGGGAGGGAAAACAACGCTCATCAAGGTCATCCTCGGGCTGGTGAGGCCTGAAAGAGGCCAGGTTTTAATCATGGGCAACAAGCCTGAATTGGGGCGTCACCTGATTGGGTATGTTCCCCAAATCCAGGCGGAGGACCGCTCATTTCCGATTAATGTCTGGGATGTGGTGAGCATGGGGCGGCTCAAACCGGACCTTTTTGCTAACCTGCGCCTGAGTGATACCGATCGGGCGAGCATTGAGACGGCTTTGCGCCAGACGGATATGCTCGACCTTGCCAGGCGGTCCATTAATGAGCTATCAGGCGGGCAGCGCCAGCGTGTTTATATCGCCCGGGCGCTGGTGACCCAACCCCAGGTGCTGCTGCTTGATGAGCCGACCGCCAGCGTGGATTCGCAGACGAGCGGAAGGTTGTACGAGTTGCTGGCCAAATTGAACAAGCAAATTGCCATCCTGTTAATTTCGCATGACCTCACGGCCATCTCGACCTATGTGAAGACCATCGGGTGTGTTAACCGCCGGCTGGTTTACCACCGGGAGAAGACCGTTACACCAGAAATGCTGGTCTCAGGGTATGAGTGCCCGGTGGACCTCATCGCGCATGGGCTGCCACACCGCGTGTTTTCTGACCACGAGGGGGATGAGACGCATGATTAGCTACTTGAGCACACTTTTTTCGTACGCGTTCATGCGCAGCGCCCTACTGGCCGGGCTGCTGGTGAGCGTGGCCTGTGGGATGGTGGGGACGCTGGTGGTGTTGAACCGGATTGTGTTCATCAGCGGCGGTATCGCCCACGCGGCGTATGGCGGCGTGGGTTTGGCGTATTATTTTGGTTTTGACCCCACGCTTGGGGCGGTGTTGTTCAGCGTTATTTCCTCGCTGGCCATGGGATGGGTGCACCGCAAGTCGCACGCGCGGTCGGACACCATCATTGGGGTGATGTGGGCGATTGGGATGGCTGTTGGCATCATTTTCATCAGCTTAAGCCCGGGGTACAAAGCCGATTTGATGAGCTACCTGTTTGGGAGCATCCTGGCGGTATCAAACCTGGACTTGGCGCTGATGCTCGCCATCGCGCTCATCGCGCTCGTTTTCATCCTGTTCTTCTACCGCACGCTGTTGGCGATGTCTTTTGACGAAAGCTTTACTACGGTGCGCAACCTGCCAATCACCGCGATTTACCTGGGCATGATTACCTTGATAGGCTTGACGGTGGTGATTAGCATGCGCGTGGTTGGCCTGATTATGGTCATCGCCCTGCTGACCATTCCTCCGGCGTTGGCCAACCTTTTCTTGAAGAATATGAAACAAATCATGCTCGCATCGGTGGCCATCAGCGTGTTTTTCACCACGGTGGGGTTGATTCTTTCGTACGCGCTCAACCTGCCTTCAGGGGCGGTCATCATCCTGCTGATGGCGACGGCGTATGTGCTGGCGTTGGTGGGCCAGTCGCTGCTGCGCCGGCCGGTTTCGCAGGCAAGGGGGCAGGGGTAAGCAATGGGGATGGTGGCTGGCAAGTAACAACGGGGTCGCGATAGTGGAGCTTTCCCAGACCTGCGGTAGTGGGGCTTGGCGTCCAGCGGAGAGGGTTAAATAACCAATTGCCAGATTATGGAGATCCCACTTCCACCGCAAGCGGTCCCCCTCCTCCCAGGAGGAGGTTAGAAACGAAATGCTAATGCAAGCGATTACAGTCTTCCGAGGTTGGGCATATTCGACCCTCCTCCCGGGAGGAGACGAGGAACAAAATTCCGACGGAAGCGGGTCAGGTAACCTCCGAGGGGTGGGTGGAGGTTAACGCGTTGTTATCACAGGTAAAATTGACTTCACCAACCCGCGTGGCATTAAGGTAAAATTAAACTTTACTACCATGGGCATCAAGGAATTCTTACAGGATGAAGG
>Ga0209099_1001757_pt1 | contig 20773 bp, 20 predicted proteins | sample AD_JPNHW2_MetaG_FD_184430 | JGI IMG/M metagenome (GOLD analysis project Ga0209099, IMG submission 184430) | Active sludge microbial communities of municipal wastewater-treating anaerobic digesters from Japan - AD_JPNHW2_MetaG (SPAdes) (version 2) | ecosystem: Engineered > Bioreactor > Anaerobic... | reverse complement strand
AACCCGATCACCCTGGGCGGTCTCGTAGACGAGTACCGCAGCCCGGTCTTCGCGACCGGCGTGGGCCTCGTGATGCTCGGGGCGGAGACCATCGCGCCCGAGCAGCGCAAGGAAGGCGGCCGCCCCGAGAAGGGCAAGAAGGAAAAGGCCGCGAAATCGCCGGCCCTCGACCGGATCATGGAGTGGCTCAGGAACGGATTCTTCTAGGAAAGCGCGTCATGCGACCGCGATGCCGGGCCCTTGGGGAAGGGCACGCAGCGCGGTGACCGCTCGATATATGAAAGGCATGGGAGGGGAACATGAATATCGAACTCGTGGACGACCAGTCGCAGTGCGCAAGCCCGACGGTCATCAAGGTAATCGGCGCCGGCGGAGGCGGATCCAACGCGGTCAACCGCATGATAGCCGCGGGCCTCAAGAACGTTCAGTTCATCGTGGCCAACACCGACCTGCAGGCCCTGAACCTTTCGAAGGCCGAGGTGAAGCTCGGACTCGGAGCCAAGGTCACGCACGGCCTCGGCGCGGGCGGCAAGCCCGAGGTGGGCGAAAAGGCGGCCCTCGAGGACAGGGACGCGATAGCCCAGGCCCTGAAGGGCGCCGACATGGTCTTCGTCACCGCCGGCATGGGCGGCGGCACCGGCACGGGTTCGGCTCCCGTCATAGCGCAGGTGGCGCGTGATCTCGGAGCCCTCACCGTGGGCGTCGTAACCCGTCCCTTCGATTTCGAGGGCAGGGTGAAGTCCCGCCTCGCCGACGAGGGCATCGAGAAGCTCAGGCAGGCCGTCGACACCCTCATCGTCATCCCCAACCAGCACCTTCTCAAGGTCGTCGAGCGGAGGACGCCCATCAAGCAGGCCTTCTTCCTCGCCGACGACGTCCTCCGCCAGGGCGTCCAGGGCATCTCCGACCTCATCACGGTCCCCGGAGAGATCAACATCGATTTTGCCGATGTGCGAACGACCATGCAGGGCATGGGCGACGCCATCATGGGCATCGGCGCGGCCTCCGGCGACAACCGAGCCATCGAGGCGGCAGGCCGGGCCATCAACAATCCCCTCCTCGAGGACGCGAGGATCGAGGGAGCGCGCAACATCCTCGTCAACGTGACGGGCGGCGAGGACTTCTCCCTCGTCGAGTACGAGGAGATCGTCAACCTCATCACCCAGAGCGCCGATCCCGAGGCCCTCGTGATCCCCGGCATCGTGACCGATCCCTCCCTCGGCGACGAGGTGAGGGTGACCGTCGTGGCGACGGGCTTCAACCGCATCCTCAGGCCCGAGCCCGCCCGGAAGACCGCTACCGTGAGCCGCGGCTTCGACGATTTCGTCTCGAGCGAGGAGTGGAAGCGCATGACGGAGACGCCGACCCAGCGCGGCAACGCCCAGTACCTGCAGGGCCGCAATGACAACGAGGACGAGCTCGACATCCCCACGGTCCTCCGCGATCGGCGCCTCGCCTGCGAGAAGAGCGAAATCTGATGTCCTATGCCGTAGCCGGCGCGCCGGGCGGCCTCATCGATCGCTACCGCGCCTACCTCATCGCCGCAAGGCGGCGTTCGCCGCTTACGGCGGAGGTCTACCTGCGCGAGGCCTCCCTTCTCCTCGCCTGGCTCACCGAGCACGGCGGGAGGCCCGAGGACTGCAGGAGCGATGACATCCTCGGCTTCCTCGTCTGGAGGCAGTCGGGTGCAGCCGGCGTCATTACTGGCGAGGATGCGGACGAGGCAGACGAGGACGACGACGCAGACGGCGGTGAGCGGGATGCGCACAGGCTCTCGCACAAGACCATGGCGAGGGTCATCTCGAGCGTCCATTCCTTCTTCAAATTCCTCAGGCTCGAGGGCATCCGCGAGGATGATCCTTCCGAGCTCATAGAGACGCCGAAACAGGAACGCAAGCTTCCCGACGTCCTCGCTCCCGAAGAGGTCGACCATTTCCTCGCCTCGATCGACGAGTCGACCCCCAACGGGCTCCGCGACCGCGCCCTCTTCGAGCTCATCTATTCCTGCGGCCTCCGGGTATCCGAGGCAGCGACCCTCACCTTCGACGGCCTCTTTCTCGAGGAGAAGGTCGTGCGCGTCCTCGGGAAGCGGAGGAAGGAGCGCATCATCCCCTTTGGAGATGATGCCGCAGCGGCGCTCGCGCGCTATCTCTCCGAGGCGAGACCCCTCCTCGCCAAGGGATCGCGCTCGGACCGCGTCTTCCTCAACCGCGCCGGCAAGGGCATCTCGCGCAAGGGCATCTGGAAACGCTTCGACCTCATCCGGCAATCGGCCGGCGTGGAGGCCAAGGTCCATACCTTCCGGCACAGCTTCGCGACCCACCTCCTCGCAGGCGGCGCGGACCTGCGCACCGTGCAGGAACTCCTCGGCCATACGGACATCTCGACGACGCAGATCTACACGCATGTCGAACCCAGGACCCTCGGGGAATTCCACGGCGATTACTTCCCCCGGAAATGAGGGAATGAAAGGAGCCCGGCGGCCAGGACCGCGGGGCTGCAGGGCTGAAGGATCGAAGCCGTCGGTCTCCGGCCCGGGACATGGGCAAGGGGCAAGGAAGCACAAGCGGAAGGACCCCATTCCGGCGTTCAGGAGGAGTGCGGCGAAAGGCCGTCGCAAAAGGAAAGCATGAAGGCGACTTGTGGCGAAAGGGAACTGAATCTCCTCGCAATCCAGCGGATGGGCTTCCTCGGCACATCCGCCAGGCTTGCCCTGCTCGGCTTCCTTGACTCCGGCGCCTCGCTGTCATTACTTTCCATCCGCGATGTCGCCGCGCTTACCGGTCGTCCCCTCCAGGCGGGTCTGCCGTCTCCCGCATCCTTCCTCGCCGAGGCCGAGGGCGATGCGCTCCTCCTCGAACGGCTTGGCGCCCGCTTCGCCTGCATGACCGACCCGGACTATCCGGCCGCCTTCGCCGAGATACCCCAGCCGCCCTTCGGCGTCTACCTCCGCGGAGCCGCCATCCCGCAGGACAGGCCCGCGGTCTCCATTGTGGGGACGCGCCTGCCCACGGGCCTCGGCATGGCCACGGCTTTCTCCCTCGCGAGGGACTTCGCGCTGGCCGGCCTGCCCGTCGTATCGGGCCTCGCCCGGGGCATAGACGGTGCCGCACATCGCGGGGCCCTCCGCGGCCGGGGCTTCACCTGCGCCGTCCTGGCCTGCGGCGTGGAGGCTGTGTACCCTGCCGCGCACCGCAGCCTCGCAGCCGCGATACTCGAGGCCGGCGGCCTCCTCCTTTCCGAGTATCCGCCCGGCACGGAGATACGGAAGAGCCGCTTTCCCGAGCGGAACAGGCTCATTGCAGGGCTGTCGCGCGGGACTGTCGTTGTCGAGGCGCCCGCAGGCTCGGGGGCCCTCATCACTGCGGACTTCGCCCTCGAGCAGGGGCGCGACGTCTATGTCGCTTCCGCCTGCCTCGAAGGCCCGCGGAGCGCCGGCCTTGACCGGCTTGCCTCTGAAGGAGCAAGGGCGATAGGCGACGGCTCGGAAGTCCGGGCCGAATGGGGATGGGAAGGGGTTGCTGATTCACTCCCGGCTTCCATCGGCAGTCCCTGGCGCGACGGCCTTGGCCTTCCCGCTGATGACGACGGCCGCGCGAGCATGATGGAGGGGTTCGCCCTGGCCGATGCCCTTCGCGCGGAACTGGACGGCAGCGCCCCGGGCGGGCATTCGGCAATTATGCCTTCGGCTGTTTCGCAGTCGGCAGGGCAGGAATAGGGAGACGGTGAAAGCGATGACAGGGAGAAAGGCCGGAGCCGCGGCGGACCTGGAAGGGGACGCGGTGAAGACGGTCACGACAGGGAAAGCCAGCTCCTCGAAAGCGTCGTCGGCGCCGAAGACTCCTGCGCGGAAGGCCTCGAAGAAGGGCGTCCTTGTCATCGTCGAGTCTCCCGCCAAGGCCAAGACCATCGAGAAGTACCTCGGCCGGGACTACTCCGTCCTCGCTTCCATGGGCCACCTCATCGATCTCCCGAAGTCGCGCCTCGGCATCGACACCGACCACGATTTCGAGCCCGAGTACCTCACCATCAGGGGCAAGGCGCCCCTCCTCAAGGAGCTCCAGAGGGCGGCGAAGAAGTCGCGGCTCGTGCTCCTCGCAAGCGATAACGACCGCGAGGGAGAGGCCATCGCCTTCCACATCAAGAAGACCCTCAACGACAGGCTCCCAGGGCTTCCCGTCGAGCGAATCGTCTTCAACGAGATCACTCCCGTGGCGATCAAGGAAGCCGTGAAGCATCCCGGGGACCTCGACGGGAGCAAGGTAAGGGCCCAGAAGGCCCGCCGCGTCCTCGACCGCCTCGTGGGCTACAACCTCTCGCCCCTCCTCTGGAAGAAGGTGAAGAACGGACTTTCCGCGGGCCGTGTCCAGTCGGTGGCCCTGAGGCTCATCTGCGACCGCGAGAAAGAGGTCGAGTCCTTCGTTCCCGAGGAGTACTGGACCATAGAGGTCGACTGCAGGAAGGGCCGTACGCCGTTCGCGGGCGAGCTTGTCTCCTTCAGGGGCGGGCAGCCGCGGCTCCGGAACGAGGCCGAGTCGCGGGAGATCATCGACGCGATAGGCGATTCTCCGCTTGTCGTCTCCGAGGTCAGGGAATCGGAGAAAAGCCTCCGGCCCAAGCCGCCCTTCACCACGTCCAAGCTCCAGCAGACTGCCGCCAACCGCCTCGGCTTCACGAGCAAGAAGACCATGCAGGTGGCGCAGCAGCTTTACGAAGGCGTCAACATCGGCAACGACCGCCTCGGCCTCATCACCTACATGCGTACCGATTCCGTGCGAGTCTCGCAGACCGCCATGGACGAGGTGAGGTCACTCATCGCGGAAACCTGGCCCGCTGAGCTCCCGCCTGCGCCCAATGTCTACACCGTGGAGGGCAAGGCGCAGGACGCCCACGAGGCCATCAGGCCGACGACGGTCTCCTATACGCCGGACTCGGTGAAGGACTGCCTCACGAGGGACCAGTACAGGTTGTACGCCATCATCTGGGAGCGCTTCGTCGCCAGCCAGATGACGAACGCCAAGGTAAGGAGCCTCTCCATCGACGCGGAAGCCGGAGAGGCTGTCTTCAGGTTCTCCTCGTCGCGAATCGTCGAGCCGGGTTTCTACAAGGCGATCAGGGTTTCGGGAAGCCGCGAAGACCGCCGGGAATCAGGCATGCCCGAGCTGTCTGTCGGCGAGGCGCTGCGCCGCGAAGCCCCGAGACCGGAGCAGCATTTCAGCCAGGGGCCGGCCCGGTTCACCGACGCCTCGATCATCAGGGCCCTCGAGGAGGAGGGCATCGGTCGCCCCTCAACCTACGCGCCCATCATCTCGGTCCTCCTTGAGCGCTATTACGTGACGCGGGAGAACCGCCAGCTTGCCCCGACCACGCTCGGGCGCATGATCAACGACATCCTCGTCGATTCCTTCCCGGCAGTGGTCGACTCGGGCTTCACGGCGAGTATGGAATCCCTCCTCGACAAAGTGGAGGAGGGCGAGTCGGACTGGGTCGGAATGATGCGCGATTTCTACGGCCCCTTCAAGAAGCGGGTCGACGAGATCATGGAGACCCTCGAGTCCTACCGCGGCCGCCTGGACGAGGCGACTGACCTCGTCTGCGAGAACTGCGGCAAGCCCATGGTCAAGAAGCTCGGCCGTTTCGGCTTCTTCCTCGCCTGCACGGGCTTCCCCGACTGCAAGACCACGAGGTCCATACCCCTCGCGAAGTGCCCGCGTTGCGGCAGGGGCGACATCGTGGCCCGGCGTCGCTCCAAGGGCCGGGGACGGGAATTCTACGGCTGCACCCGCTACCCCGACTGCGACTTCATCTCCTACTACCGGCCCACGAGCGCCTCCTGCCCGAAGTGCGGCTGGTTCCTCGTTGAGAAGTTCGACAAGAAGAGCGGTTCCTACAAGGCCTGCATCAATCCTGGATGCGATTACCTCCATAGCCGCGACGAGGAAGGCGACATGGCCGAAGCCGCCGTGGTTTCCGGGAGGAGCAATGGATAAGCGCATCGAGGCCTACCTTGCCTACATCGACGCGGTGCGCGGCCTCTCCGAGCGTACCGTCAGGTCCTACCGCGAGGACCTCGCGCAGTACGACGCCTTCCTCTCCGGAGAGGGGAGGGATGGAGCCGCAGCCGTTGACATCGACGAGGCCAGGAGCTCCGACATCAGGGCCTTCGAAGCGGCCCTCGTCACGGACGGCAAGGCGGGCTCGAGCGTGAACCGCGCCCTCTCCACCATCCGCGGCTTCTACCGTTACCGGGCCCGCTACGGTGGCCTCGCCTCCGATCCGAGCAGGGACATCGAGAGCCTTCCGGACCGGCGCAAGCTGCCGCGGTTCCTCTTCGAGGATGAAATGTCCGATTTCATCGCCTTGGCCGACGGCGACGATTTCCGTTCGGTACGCGACCGCGCCATACTGGAATTCCTCTACTCCACGGGCTGCCGCGTGGGCGAGGCCGCAGGCCTCTCGCTTCGCGACCTCTCGCTCGAGGACGGGACGGCAAGGGTCTTCGGCAAAGGCTCCAAGGAGAGGATCGTCTTCCTCGCCGAGCCTGCGCGTCAGGCCCTCGCGGCCTACCTTCCCATGCGCTCGGAGCTTCGGACCCGCGCAGGCGCCGCGTTGTCCGAATCCAGGGATGCTGCGGCCGGGAAAGCAGGCCGAGGCGAGGGCTGCGACGAGGATGGAAAGGCTCCGGGCTCGAAGCCCAGGGATCCGCTCTTCGTGAATACGCGGGGCGGCGCCCTCACCGAGCGGGGCATCGAATGGATCGTCGACTCCTATGCGGCCAAGGCCGGCACGGGCAAACGGGTTTCGCCCCACGCCTTCAGGCACAGTTTCGCCACCCACCTCGTGGCGCGCGGAGCCGACATCAGGGTGGTCCAGGAGCTCCTCGGCCACGCCAACATCTCCACGACGCAGATCTACGCCCATGTCGACATGGAGCGTCTCAGGAAGGTATACGACCAGGCCCATCCCCACGGGGGCACGGGCACCGGAAACGGCAAGGAAGGCAGAAGATGAAGATACGATCAACCACCGTCATCGCCGTCCGCAGGGGCGGCAAGGTGGCCATGGCAGGCGATGGACAGGTCACGATGGGCGAAACCGTCATGAAGAGCAACGCGCGCAAGGTGCGGAAGATCTTCGATGGCAGGGTGATCGTCGGTTTCGCGGGAGCGACCGCCGACGCCTTCACCCTCTTCGAGCTCTTCGAGGAGAAGCTCAAGGAATTCCAGGGAGACCTGGAGCGGGCGGCCGTCGAGCTCGCCAAGGCCTGGAGGATGGAGAAGGCCCTGCGCAACCTCAACGCCCTCCTCCTCGTGGCCGACGCCCAGAAGACCCTCCTCCTCTCGGGCACGGGCGACGTGATCGAACCGGCGGAGGACGTCATCGCGATAGGCTCGGGCGGCAACTACGCCTACGCTTCGGCCCTTGCCTACATCGACTCCGGCGCAGACCTCCCCGCCGTGGAGATAGCGCGGCGCAGCCTGAAGATCGCCTCGGGCATCTGCATCTACACCAACTCGAACATCACCGTGGAGGAGCTCGCATGAACGAGGAATTCGCCACGATGACTCCCCGGCGCATCGTCGAGGAGCTCGACCGCTACATTGTCGGCCAGGAGAAGGCCAAGCGCGCGGTGGCCGTGGCCCTGCGCAACCGCATGCGGAGGCAGCGCCTCCCCGACGACATCCGCGACGAGATCGCGCCCAAGAACATCCTCATGATCGGCCCCACGGGCGTGGGCAAGACCGAGATCGCGCGCCGCCTGGCCAAGTTGTGCGGCGCACCCTTCATCAAGGTCGAGGCCACCAAGTACACCGAGGTCGGCTACGTCGGGCGCGACGTCGAGTCCATGGTCCGCGACCTCATGGCCGCCGCCATCGCCATGGTGAAGACCGAGCTCCAGGCCGGCGTCCGCGAGGACGCGGAGCGCCGCGCCGAGGAACGCCTTCTCGACCTCCTTCTTCCCGGCCTCAAGCACGCCGACGAGCCCGTGGGGCCGACCCAGGCCATGGTCGTCGCGCCCCAGGACGGAAAGTCCGGCTCGACCGACGGCACCCGAGAGCGCTTCCGGGCCCTCCTCCGCGAGGGCAAGCTCGATACGCGCGAGGTCGAGATCAACGTCCAGGCTTCGGGCGGGCCCGCCATCGAGATCTTCTCGGGCAACCAGATGGAGGAGATGGAACTCGCCCTCGGCGGCCTCTCCGGCATCTTCGGCGGCAAGAAGAAGCGCCGCACCGTCACCGTGAAGGAAGCCAAGGCCATCCTCGCCGCCGAGGAGCTCGACAAGCTCATCGACCAGGACAGGGCCGTGTCCATCGCCCGGCAGCGGGTCGAGGAGACGGGCATCATCTTCATCGACGAGATCGACAAGATAGCGAACCGCGAGGGTCGGACCGGCGCAGGCATCGACGTCTCGCGCGAAGGCGTCCAGCGCGATATCCTCCCCATCGTCGAGGGCTCGACGGTGAGCACCAAGTGGGGCCCCATCGATACGACCCACATCCTCTTCATAGCAGCCGGAGCCTTCAACGTCTCGAAGCCCCAGGACCTCATTCCCGAGCTCCAGGGCCGCTTCCCGATCCGCGTCGAGCTCGAGGCGCTCTCGGCCAAGGATTTCGAGCGCATCCTCACCGAGCCGAAGAACGCCCTCGTGAAGCAGTACATCATGCTCCTCTCGACCGAGGAGGTGGAGCTCGAGATCAGGCCGGAAGCGGTGGTGCGCATCGCGGAGATAGCCGCGGCCGCCAATTCGCGGACCGAGAACATCGGCGCGCGCCGCCTCCAGACCGTCATGGAGCGCCTCGTCGAGGAACTGTCCTTCGAGGCGCCCGGCAAGGCGGGCAGCAAGGTGGTGATCGACGCCGCCTTCGTGGATTCGCGCTTCACGGACTTCGCGGAGAGGCAGGACCTCTCGCGCTACATCTTGTAGGTTTATCGACAGTAGGGCTAAAAAGCGGCCGTCATGCCGCCGATAGGTGAAGAAGAGGGCGAGGAAGACAGAAAATCCCGCCCGCGCAGGAGCAAGGAAAATGTTCGAAGGCAGCGATTTCGGAAAGGCGATAGGCCTCCTCAAGAAGTCCATGGACGTATCGGTCATGAGGCGCGACGTGATCGCGAACAATGTCGCCAACGCCGAGGTCCCCAATTTCAAGCGTTCCGACGTCAACTTCGAGACCTCGCTCAAGGCCGCCCTCGAGACCGAGGGGTCGAAGCCGGCCCTGGAGCTCGCCGTAACGGACCCCCGCCATATCCAGCTCGGCAAGTCCGTGGACTGGCAGACCATCGAGCCGCGGACCGTCCTCGACTACCTCACCACTTCCAAGAACAACGGCAACAACGTTGACCCCGAGCAGGAGTTCATGGATTCGCTGCGCAACCAGCTACAGTACAGTCTCATGACCCAGGCGGCCAATTTCGAGTTCAACCAGGTCAACCTGGTCCTGAAGTAAGGGGAGGCGGATAGATGGGCCTTTTCAGCGCGATCAACATTGCGGCCACCGGCATGAGCGCCGAGCGCCTCCGCACCGACGTCATCTCGGACAACATCGCCAACTCCTCGACGACGAGGACCGCCGAGGGCGGTCCCTTCAGGCGGAGCCGCGTGGTCTTGAGGCCCCGGGCCGAGGGACCTTATTACCGCCTGCCCTTCCAGCTTCCCGGCATGAGCGAGGGCAACGGCGTCGGAAGGGGAGTGGCGGTATCGGGTGTCGAGAAGGACGATTCGCCGCCCCGCCTCGTCTACGATCCCACCCATCCCGACGCGCTCAAGAGCGGCCCCAACGCGGGCTATGTCGAGATGCCGAACGTCAACATCGTGACCGAGATGGTCGATCTCATAGCCGCGTCAAGGGCCTACGAGGCCAACGCGTCCATCGCCGACGGGTCGAAGGCCATGTTCCTCAAGGCCCTCGAGATCGGGAGGTAGGTAAATGGCAATTATGCCCATCTCTACGGATAACATCCTGCAGCTTGCGCGAACGAATTCCCTGCAGTACACTGCGAACGGCAGGTCGGGCGTGCAGGCGCTCTCGAAGGACGCGGTCCAGGGAGTGCTCGATGCCACCGGCATCGGTTCCGGAGCCGAGGCATCCTCGGTGGACGATCCTTCCTCGTTCGGGAACGCGATGCTCAAGGCTCTGGACAGCGTCAACTCCGATCAGCAGAAGAGCAACGACCTTGTCGAGCAGATGCTCGTGGATCCCGATTCCGTGGATGCCCATGAGATCACGATAGGCATGGCCGAGGCCAGCCTTTCGCTCAACCTGGCCAAGACCCTCCTCTCGAGGGTCGTGACCGCGTGGAAAGACGTGATCAATACGAGATAGGCCCGCATTCCGGGACGCCTTGGGGAAGGCGGGCCGGAAAGCACAGGGGCTGCGATAGTGAATAATGAAGAAGCGGAACCGCGAAGGCGGCCGCGCTGGGGGGGGACATGAACGAATGGTTCAAGAAGATCGCCGGACAGGCCAAGGCCCTTTGGGCCAAGTGGAGCCTGGTCCAGAAGCTCATCCTGGGGGGAATAGTCCTCGTCGCCATCGTGGCGGTGATCGTCCTACTCCGGGTCTCCGCAGCGCCAACCATGGTCAACATCCTCGGCACGCCCATCAAGAGCGATGACGAGCTCAGGGCCATCACCAACAAGCTCGATACCGAGGGCATCCCCTACACGATCGGGGAAAACAACACCCTCCTCGCCAAGGACCAGAAGACGGCCACGAGGGCCAAGAGCGTCCTCATCAGCTCCGACCTCATCCCGAAGGGCACCGATCCCTGGACCATCTTCGACATGGAGAAATGGACGATCACCGACTTCGAGCGGAACGTCAACCTCCAGCGGGCTATCACGGGCGTCGTCACCCAGCATATCGAGGCGCTGACCGACGTGGACAAGGCCAACGTCACCATCGTCATGCCCGAGAAGGAGCTCTTCTCGGAGGACCAGAAGCCCGTCACGGCGAGCGTCATCCTCTTCCCGAAGGTGGGTTCCGACCTCACCACGAACCGGGCCAAGATCGAGGGAGTCCAGAAGATCCTCAAGTTCGCGATAGCCGGACTCACCGACGAGAACATCGTGATCACCGACCAGACGGGCGTCGTCCTCAACGACTTCGCCAACATGGCCAACTTCGACCGCCTCGAGCAGACCAAGCGGGAGCAGAAGCTCATCCGCGACATCGAGGCGCAGTACCGCGCCCTCGTCCTCAAGGCCCTCCAGCAGATCTACACCCCCGACCGCGTCCGCGACCTCTCCATCAAGATCGACATGGACATGTCCAAGAAGAGCGTCAAGGCCGAGGAGTTCTACCCCGTCCAGACGAGGCCGGACAACCCGGATACGCCCTACGACGAGAGCGAGTACGCGAACTCGATCACCCGCTCCAAGAGCACCTCGACCACGACCTGGACCGGCACCGGCTTCAACCCCGAGGGCCCGGCGGGAGCCGAGGGCCAGACGGCCCCGGCCTACAAGGACATGCAGAACATGGCCGGCTCCATGACCCAGAGCACGGTCACCCAGAATGAGGAGATCAACAAGCGCGACATCGAGCAGGACGTCTCCCCCACGATTTCGCGCATCACGGTATCCGTCAACATCGACGGCGTCTGGCAGTGGAAGTACGACGACAAGGGCAAGGTCGTGATGAAGCCCCAGGGCGGCATCGACCGGGTCTACGTGCCCATCAATCCCGACGAGCTCAAGCAGGCGGCGGCCATCGTGCAGGGCGCCATCGGCTACAACAAGGCCCGCGGCGACACCGTTACGGTTCAGAACATCAGCTACGACCGCAGCGCCCAGTTCAAGGACGAGGACCAGACCTACTTCCGGAAGCAGCAGGTCAACCAGATCATCCTCCTTTCCCTCGCCGGCCTCGCCATTCTCATGGTAGGATTCATCGTCTACAGGATCGTCTCGAGGGAGCTCGAGCGCCGCCGGAGGATTTCCGAGGAAAAGCGGGCCCTCGAACAGCAGATGCTCAGGGAGAACGCGATCCGCCAGGCCGAGGAGCAGAATATCGAGGTGTCCATGTCCGTGGAGGAAAGGAAGCGGCTCGAGCTCCAGGAGCACGCCATCAACATGGCCAAGGAGCATCCCGAGGACGTAGCCCAGCTCATCCGTACCTGGATCAGGGAGGAATAAACGATGCCCGATCAAGCCCAGGCCAGGGGAAGGTCTCCCCAGGGCGCAGGCGGCGGGGCCGCGCCCAAGAAGGTCCGCAGCATCAAGGACATGAACGGTCGCCAGAAGGCGGCCATCTTCCTCGTCACCCTCGGCTCGGAGATCTCCGCGGAGATCTTCAAGCACCTCCGCGAGGACGAGATCGAGACCCTCACCTTCGAGATCGCGAGGCTGGAGACGGTCGAGCCGGAGCAGAAGGATTCCGTCCTCAACGAGTTCCAGGAGCTCATGATGGCCCAGGAGTTCATCTCCTCGGGCGGCATCGATTACGCCCGCGAGCTCCTGGAGAAGGCCCTCGGCTCGCAGAAGGCCATCGACGTCATCAACAGGCTCACCTCGAGCCTCCAGGTCAGGCCCTTCGACTTCATCCGCCGCACCGACCCGGCTCACCTCCTCAACTTCATCCAGACCGAGCACCCGCAGACCATAGCCCTCATCCTCGCCTACCTGGAGCCGAACAAGGCCGCCTACATCCTCCAGAAGCTGCCGCATGACGTGCAGTCGGACATCGCGAAGCGCATCGCGGCGATGGACCGTACCTCGCCCGAGACCCTCCGCGAGGTCGAGCGTGTCCTCGAGAAGAAGCTCTCGACGCTCTCGAGCGAGGACTTCACCGCCGCTGGCGGCGTCGACTCCATCGTCGGCATCCTCAACCTTGTCGACCGCACTTCGGAGAAGGGCATTATCGAGGCCCTCGAGGAAGACAGCCCCGAGCTCGCCGAGGAGATAAAGAAGAAGATGTTCGTCTTCGAGGACATCGTCCTCCTCGACGATCGTTCCATCCAGAAAGTCCTCCGCGAGGTCGATGGCCAGGAACTTGCCAAGGCCCTCAAGGGCGTCGACAACGAGGTCTGCGAGAAGATCTTCAAGAACATGTCCAAGCGCGCCGCGGGCATGCTCAAGGAGGATATGGAGTACATGGGCCCCGTCCGCCTCAAGGACGTCGAGGAAGCCCAGCAGAAGATCGTCTCCATCATCCGCCACCTCGAGGAGACCGGCGAAATCATCATCTCGCGCGGCGAAGGTGATGAGTTGGTACAGTAGGGGAGCGCACCATGGCAAAAACCGTTTTCCGGCCGGGCGAGATCGTCGCCCTCCAGTCGACCCTCATGCTCGGGAAGGGCGTCGAAGAGGCGGTCGAGGCCGAAGAGCCCGAGGCAGCAGAAGAGATCGAAGCCTACGAAGGGCCGACTGCCGACGATCTCCGTCGCGAGGCCGAGGCCTTCAAGGCGCAGTGGGAGTCCGAGCGCGAGGCCATGATAGCCGCCGCGAAGGCCGAGGCCGAGAATATCGTCCACGAGGCCGAGAGCGCCGCCTTCGAGGAAGTCCGCCGCAAAACGAACCAGGCCCAGAAGATCAAGCAGGATGCCGACGACGCGGCGGCAAAGCTCCTTGCAGACGCGGAAAAGCGCGTCGCCGAGCTCGAGGCCACGGCCAGTGCGCGGCTCGAGGAAGCCGAGCGCGAGGCCGCGAAGAAGGGCCGAGAGGAAGGCCGCGAGGATGGCTACAAGGAAGGCAAGGCCGAGGTCGAGCGCCTCGTGACGCGCCTCCACGCCATCCTCGAGCGCGCGATGACGAAACGCGGCGAGATCCTCGAGGAGGCCGAGGCCCAGGTGGTCGAGCTCGTCCTCCTCGTCTCCAAGAAGGTCGTCAAGGTCATCTCCGAGAACCAGAAGAGCGTCGTGGTCCAGAACATCGCCCAGGCCCTGCGCAAGCTCAAGACCAAGAGCGATGTCGTGATCCGCGTCAACCTCGCTGACCTCGAGCTCGCCACCGAGCACATAAAGGACTTCGTGGAGCTCACCGAGAACGCCAAGAAGATCACGGTGGTGGAGGACACCACGGTGGACCGCGGAGGCTGCGTGATCGAGACCGACTTCGGCGAGATCGACGCCCGCATCTCGAGCCAGCTCCACGAGCTCGAGGAGAAGATCCTCGAGGTGGCGCCCATCCGCGCCCGCGGCAAGAGCCAGGGCTAGGGATATGCAGGCCTTCGGGAAGTACATCTCGGCCGTCGAGCGGACGGACCCGATCAAGTATGTCGGGCGCGTGACCAAGGTCCTCGGCCTCCTCGTAGAGAGCCATGGCCCCCAGGCCATCATCGGCGAGGTCTGCCAGATCGTAGCGCCGCGCCTCGGGAAGACCGCCTATGCCGAGGTCGTCGGCCTCCACGAGGACGCCGTCCAGCTCATGTGCTACGAGGGCCTCGAGGGCATCGAGGTCGGCTGCCCCGTCATCGCGACGGGAGAGCTTCTCAAGGTTCCCGTATCGGACCGTCTTCTCGGACGGGTCCTCGACTGCATGGGACGTCCCGCCGACGGGAAGGGCGACATCGCCTCGGAGGTCCTCTATCCCGCCGTGGCCAGGCCGCCCGATGCGCTTACGAGGAAGCGGATAACGCGCCGCGTCGTGACCGGCGTCCGCGCCATTGACGGCATGATCCCCATGGGGCGCGGCCAGCGTATCGGGATCTTCGCGGGCTCGGGCGTGGGCAAGTCGACCCTCCTCGGCATGATCGCACGGAACACCGACGCGGACGTGAACGTGATCGCCCTCATCGGCGAGCGCGGACGCGAGGTCCGCGAGTTCATCGAGAACGACCTCGGGCCGGAGGGCCTCAAACGATCGGTCCTCATCGTCTCCACCTCGGATACGCCGCCCCTCGCGCGCCTCCGCGGCGCCTACGTCGCCGCAGCCGTCTCGGAGTACTTCCGCGACCAGGGCAAGGACGTCATGCTCCTCTTCGACTCGGTCACGCGTTTCGCCCGCGCCCAGCGCGAGATCGGCCTCGCCATCGGCGAGCCTCCCGCTACCCGCGGCTACACGCCCTCGGTCTTCGACTCCATGCCCAAGCTCCTCGAGCGTTCGGGCACCTCGGACAAGGGCTCGATCACCGGCATCTACACCATTCTCGTCGACGCCGACGACATGGACGAGCCCGTGGCCGACACGGTGCGCGGCATCCTGGACGGCCACATCGTCCTCTCGCGCCGCCTCGCCCAGCGCTACCATTACCCCGCGATCGACGTCCTCAAGTCGGTGTCGCGCCTCACGGGCTCGGTGACGGGCCCCGAGACGCGCAAGGCCATGGGCTATGCGCGCAAGGTCATGGCCGTGTACGAGGAAAACGAGGACATGATCACCATCGGCGCCTATGTGAAAGGTTCGAGCAAGACGGTCGACGAGTCGATCACGAAGCGCGACCCCATCGAGGATTTCCTCGTCCAGGCGATCGACGATCCGGCGCCGATCAAGGACAGCCTCATGCGTCTCGGCGGCATAGCGGGCATCGCGATCCCGGCCGAAGAGCTCGCCGAGGCCGCTTCGGGCGGCGATACAAGGATCCGCTCCGCAGCCGGCGCTCCGGGCGGTACGAATCCGGAAGCAGAGCAGGCGGCCGGAGAGGCCGAAGCAGGCGCGGCAGCGGCGGCCCTGGCAGGATCCGCCGCAAGGGCGGGCGAAGGCGCCCCTTCCCGGCCCTTAGCTTCCCCGGCCGCGGGCATCGCGGCCGGTATGGCAGTCGGTCCCGGTTCGGCGGCGAGCTTCCTCGCCGCCCAGGGCGGCGGCGAAGAGCCTGCCGCGGAGGGCGGAAGGTGAAGCGCTTTGCCTTCAAGCTAGAGAAGCTCCTCGAGCTCAGGACCTTCCACGAGAAGAAGGCGGAACTCGTCCTCGCCGAGAAGGCGGGACGCTGCGCCCTCCTCGAGGAGAGGCTCAGGGAGATTGCCGAATCCAGGGTCAGGGCTTCGCGCGACATGTTTGCGCGCGGCCGCGACATTGCGGATTTCCGGGCCTCGGAGCTCTATATAATGCGCCTCGACCGCGAGCGGGACAAGGTCATCAAGGAACTCGCCCTCGCCGAGGCCGAGCGTGAAGCGGCCAGGGCCGTATACATAGAGAAACATCGCGACCGCGAGGCGATCGACAAGCTCAGGGAACGCCGAGAGGCTGAATACTACCGCGCCGCCGAGCGCGAGGATATCAAGGCCATCGACGATATACCCCGTCGACAGACAGCCATGCAGGGAGGGTATTAGGCCATGGCCTCCTTTGGAAGACCGCGCGTCCTCGGACGGGCAATCGTGCTCTTCATACTCATCATCGTCCTCGGGGCCGGCGGCCTCGTCTGGTTCGATTATCTCGGGCTCCTCGACCTCAAGGACACCCTCGGCCCGGTCTATCGCGGCCTCGGGATTCAGGCGAGGAAGAAGGCGGCGATACCCGCGGATTCCCCGGCCCTCCTCGAGGAGGAGCGGATAGCCAAGCGCATGGAGTCCCTCCAGAGCCGTTCGGAGGAGCTCGACCGCCGCGAGGCCGAGATAGCCGGTCTCGATGCCGACGTGCAGCAGAAGGTCCAGACCCTGGAGGAGCGCGGCAAGGCCCTGGATGACCGCGAGAATTCGTTCAATGAGACCCTCAAACAGTACGACAATAGGAAGGCCAACATAGACCAGAATGCGACCTACCTCGTCGGCATGCCGCCGAAGAGCGCAGTCGCCATCCTGGTGGGCATGGATGACCAGATGATCATCGACATCCTGCGGGCGGTCGAGGCCCAGGCCAAGGCCGCGGGCACGACGTCGATCGTCTCGTACTGGCTGTCGCTCATGCCCGCGGATCGCTCGGCAACGATCCAGAGGAAGATGGCGTCGAAGCCGGAGTCGCTGCAGTAACGGGCCGCGCTCCTCCTTCCCGCCTTCGCGGAATGCGAAAAGGAGCGCGTCTACGCTGCAACAGGCAATGACCATCGCCCCGAAGCCGCCGGAAGAAGCGGCTGTCGCCGGGATCCAGCAGTCCAAGGCCAGAACGGGAACGAAGCTGAAGCCCGAGGCGATGAACGAGGCCAGGACCGGAAGCCAGAAGACGGATGGTCCGGGAAGGGCCGGCGCGGGAGAAAGCTTCACCGCCCTTTTTGCCAGGATCCAGGCTGAAGCGGGTGCGGGCGGTTCCAGGACCGTCGAGCTCCAGGCCAAGGCCGGCAAGACCGAACTCGCATCGCGACGTCCCGCGGGAAAGGGCGACCGTCAGGCGTCCGCAGACGTCGCACGGCTCAAGACCCTGGTACGGTCAGGTGAAGCCAGCCTCCCCGACGCGAAAACGGCGGACCTCCATTCCGGCGAAACGGCAAGCCAGAAAACGGCCAAGGTCCGGACTCGCCATGCGGAAGGCCCGACACTCCGGAACGCAGATGTCGAAAAAGCCGCGGTCAAGGCTGAATCGGCCAACGCGGCCAATAAAAAGGAAACAACTGACCTCGCGGCCGGGTCACCGGCGGCCTCGGGCCTTGAAGCTTCCTTCCTCGTCGATGCCAAGGCAAGGAAGGAAAAGACCGAAGCGCCCGCCAAGGATACCTTGGACGTCACGGCTGGAGCGCTCAACGCGAAGAGGCCGGCCGACGCGGAGCGCTCCGGGGGAATTGCCGACAAGCTTTCGGTGACCGACCTCCGGAAGGCCGAAGGCAGGTCGAAGGAAGGCAGGGCCGCCCATGGAAGCGAGCGGCATGAAGCAGTCGCCACGGCCGGAACCCAGCAGCAGACCGAGCCCCAGCGCAAGGGCGGCACAGCGGAGCTCGACTTCGATCTCGGCAAAGCCCAGGCGCCTGGCGCTTCTTCTGCGGACGGCGAGGGCAAGCCGGGCGCAGAGGCCGGCCGCGCCGAAGCGGCTTCTTCCCGAAGCTTCGCAAGCGTCCTCGCGGACAAGCTTGGCTCGGGCTGGAACGACGATATCGTCAGGAGCGCGCACATCGTGCTCCGCGACGGGGATTCGGGCACCATCCGCATGAGGCTCCATCCGGAATCCCTCGGCGGCGTCAAGATCGAGCTCAAACTTGCCGACAATGGTATCAGCGGGAAGATCATCGTGGAGTCGGACGAGGCCAAGAACGCCTTCGAGAAGAACATGGCCCAGCTCCAGGATGCCTTCACGCAGGGAGGCTTCGAGTCCGCGAGGCTCGAGGTCGAAGTCGGCTCCGGAGGATCCGGAGCCGCCAACGGGCAGGCGCAGCAGGCGGATGGACCTTTCTGGTCCACGCGCCATGGCATCGAATCCCTTGCCCGGGCAGTCCCCGAGGGGGGAGGGCAGTACGTTGCGGCCGGAGGCCCGACGGCTGTCAATCTCCTCGCCTAGAGGGACCGGGGCATTCGGTGGTGGCCATGAGGGCCGCCGCCTTCAGTCACGTCAGGGAAGACCATCTTGCGGAAACTAGCCGGGCCGGAAGCCGCGGAACAACTCCGTGCGCGCCGGATTCCGAGGAGGAAGACGTGGAACTGAATACCGCGATGAGCGGAGCCGACCTTGCGCGCACAAAAGTAGCCGTGGACGCGTTCAACAAGACACTCATGGACGGCAAGGTCGCATCGGATGGACTGGGAAAGGACGATTTTCTCAAGCTCCTTGTCACCCAGCTCCAGCACCAGGATCCGACCGCGCCGATGGATGACAAGGAATTCATCGCGCAGATGGCGCAGTTCTCCTCCCTCGAGCAGATGACGAACATGAGCCAGAATTTCCAGCGCCTCCAGGGCGTCCTCGCCTCGGGCGAGGCGGCACAGGTGCTGGGCAAGACCGTCCTCATCCAGGACGGCCAGAATGTCGTGACCGGGCAGGTCACCGAGATAGTCCGCGGGGACACGCCTCTCGTGTGCGTGAACGGCGCGTTCTACGACTTCGACAGCGTATCCTCGATAACCCAGTAGGAGGGCCACCACCATGATGCGATCGCTTTACTCCGGCGTTTCCGGCCTCCAGAACCATCAGGTGAGGATGGATGTCCTTGGAAACAACATCTCCAACGTCAACACGATCGGCTTCAAGAAGAGCCGCGTAACCTTCCAGGACCTCCTCTACCAGCAGATGTCCGGCGCCGCGCGTCCCCAGGGCGAGATAGGCGGCATCAATCCGAAGGAGATCGGCCTCGGCATGTCGATCGCTTCCGTCGATACGATCCATACCCAGGGCGCCCTCCAGACCACCGGCGTCATGACCGACCTTGCCCTCCAGGGCAACGGTTTCTTCGTACTGAAGAGCGGGGAGCAGTCCTACTACACGAGGGCCGGCGACTTCGGCATCGACGCCGATGGCCGCCTCGTGAACCCGGGGACCGGCCTCCGCGTCCAGGGCTGGCTCGCGAACGACGTTGGCGGCAAGACCATCCTCTCCACCTCTGGCGCCACCCAGGACCTCGTCATTCCCGTGGGATCCAAGGATCCCGCCAAGGCCACATCCCGGGTCGACTTCGCCTGCAACCTCGACAAGCGCACCCCGGAGATTCCCGAGGGCAACCCGACCCAGGACACCATCGAGGCTGGAACCTGGAGAGTCGAAGAGAAGATATACGACACCTTCGGCAATCCCCACACCCTCCGTGTCGAGTTCACCCGGGTACCCGGCCAGCCCAACCAGTGGAAGGGCACGGTCATCGTTGATCCCGAGTCCCCGACCGCGACCAACGCGGCAGCCGCCCTCGGAACCCCCCAGGCCGGCCAGGGCAACACCTTCACCGTACAGTTCGACAACCGGGGCCTCCTGCAGCGCGTGACAGATGCCCAGGGGACAGCCTCCGCGGAGACCGGCGCCCTCGATATCGGCGTCTCCTTCGACGTGGCGGGAGCCTCCCAGACCGGAGGCCAGCCGACGCGGCAGACCTTCCGCCTCGGCCTCGGCACCGTAGGCTCGGCGACGAGCACGATCACCCAGCAGGCCGAGCGCTCCTCGACCAAGGCCTTCTCCCAGGACGGCTACACCATGGGCTACCTCGATACCTTCAAGATAGACCAGTCCGGGCAGGTCACCGCCGTCTATTCCAACGGCTCCAACCGTCTCATCGGACAGATAGCCTTGGCTTCCTTCTCCAACCCCCAGGGCCTCGAGAAGGCGGGCAGCTCGACCTTCACCCAGTCCAACAATTCGGGCCAGGCCAACATCGGCCCCTCGGGCATCGCGGGCAAGGGCAAGATAATTGCGGGCACCCTGGAGATGTCGAACGTCGACCTTGCCGAGCAGATGACCGACATGATCGTGACCGAGCGCGGCTTCCAGGCCAACTCCAAGACCATACAGACGAGCGACCAGATGCTCCAGGAGCTCCTCCAGCTCAAGCGCTGATCTGGTCTCGCGTCGCAATGATGGCATAGAATGGGCCTCGGGGCGGAGATGATCCTCCCCGGGGCCTTTTTCATCCCTTCCAGGAGGAACGGTCATGATCGAGCTTACCCTGCTTTCCGGGAAAAAATTCTGGCTCAATCCCCATGAAATCGAGACCATGGAGAGCAATCCCGACACGACCCTCGTCATGCTCTCGGGCAAACGAATCCTTGTCCTGGAGAAGCCCGAGGCAATTGTGGACCGGATCATCGCCTACCGGGGGCGGATCGGGGGCTTCGGCAAGGGGGACTAGCCCCTGCAGATGCCTTGTCTGCCTCCCGGCCCGCATATTGCCTTTTCAGGGCCCCTCTCATCATGTATACTAATGCAGTTCCTTTTGCGCTCCGATAAAGGTGATAGGGGCGCGATCCTTGCTGCCCAATTCTACGGATGGAGGCTTCCCAGATGTCCGATGACGTCGACGATCAGGACATGAGCTTCGCTGAGGGCGAGGCCGAG
>Ga0209099_1001756_pt1 | contig 20783 bp, 20 predicted proteins | sample AD_JPNHW2_MetaG_FD_184430 | JGI IMG/M metagenome (GOLD analysis project Ga0209099, IMG submission 184430) | Active sludge microbial communities of municipal wastewater-treating anaerobic digesters from Japan - AD_JPNHW2_MetaG (SPAdes) (version 2) | ecosystem: Engineered > Bioreactor > Anaerobic... | reverse complement strand
GAGGCGCTCGAAGCGCCAGAAGACCACGCTGGCCACCCACGTGATCGCCTTGACGCCGACTTCGTAGGCGTCGAAGGCCTTCTCTTCGGCCAGTTCGTAGGCGCGGCCGAGGACGGGGGACTCCCGCAGGGAGTTGAAGGTGCTCCACTCCGGCTTGCCGGGCGTCCTCAGGGCGAAGAAGAGGGCCGCGCCGAGGATGTAGACGCCGAGGGAGGCGACGGTGGTCGAGGAGAAGTGCCAGGCCTCGCGGATCCAGCCGGCTTCCTTGAACCCCACCAGGCTTCCGACCACGCCGCTGTTCAGGTCGAGGAGGAAGCCGCCCAGCAGGGCCGCCAAGCCGAGGAGGATCACGGGAGCGACGTAGGTCCAGCCCAGGTCGGCCTTGACCTTGCCCTTCCACCCCGACAGGATGACCGCCGCCAGCTTCAGGATGACCGCCGTGTTGAGGATCGCGCCGAGCCACACGAAGAAGAAGACGAAGAAGTTGTTGTGCTCCCGGAGCCCTTCGAAGAGGCATTCCTTCGCCAGGAACCCGCCCGTGGGAGGGAGGGATACCGCGGCGGTGAAGGCCAGCAGGAAGCCCAGGACCGTGTAGGGAAGGATCTTCTTGCGGTTCTCGATGGCCTCCAGGGTGGCGCCGCCCGCGGCCTCCTCCAGGTTGCCCGCGGCATAGAACATCGTGGACTTGTAGGTGGCGTGGGTGATCATGTACATCAGCGCCCCCGCCATGCCCGCCGCCGTGGAGGTGGCCAGGCCGGCGACCATGAAGCCCACGGGGGAGATGGCCGTGAAGGCGAGGACCTTCTTGAAGTTCCGCTCCACGAAGGCCGGGACCACCGCGGCGTAGATCGTGATGACGGCGAAGACGTACATCACCATCCTGGCGGCGGTGTTCAGGGCGAAGAGGTCGTTGCAGATGGCGAACAGGAAGTAGATGCCCAGCATCTTCTCCAGGGAGGCCGGCAGGGCGGCGAAGCCCGGGGTCGGCATCTTCTCGGCGGCCTCGGGGATCCAGGTCTGGAAGGGCCACATGCCTGCCTTGGCCCCCGCGCCCAGGAACATCAGCACGAAGGAGGCGAAGTTGGCGAAGGAGGCGCCCGTCGGCAGGTGGCTGCCCTGGGCCAGGTTGAGGCTGCCCTCGGCGTGGTGGTAGATCAGCAGGCCGAGGATCATCAGGAAGTCGCTGGCGCCGCCGATGATCATGGCCTTCATGGCCACGGGCTCGGTGCCGTCCCCGCCCGAGAGGATCAGGGCGTAGAGGGCGACCAGGAACATCTCCCAGCCGATGACCAGGATCAGCACGTTCTGGGTGAGGATCACGCCGCAGGCGCTGCCGAAGGCCACCAGGGAGAGCGCCGTGAAGAGGTAGGGCCTGGGGATGCGGGCGATGGCGCGGAGCAGGTAGATCCCGTTCAGGATCTGGAAGAAGAACATGAAGCCGAGAAGCAGGGACTTCCAGCCGGTGATGCCGAAGGAGAGATCGAAGAAGCCCAGCCAGGGGATGGTGACCGAGGCGGCGCCGCCGGCCAGGAGGCCGAAGGACGCGAACAGGGTGATCACGACCGTGAGGAGGCCGGTCCAGGCCAGGGCCGTGGCGTTCTTCCGCAGGAAGGGCAGGAGGATCGCGCCCGAAAGCATGGGAAGTGCGATGGGCAGCGCGAGGAGCATGGTGTCGTTCATGGTCTGACCTCAGGGCTGAGTGACGATCTGGGCAGCCGGGGCCGGGGCTGGGGCCGGGGCGGCGACGAGGGCCTGCCTCTGCAGGTCGGCCTGCTTGGCGAGGTTCCAGGGGATCTGGAGGCCCAGGCCGGAGAGGAGCGTGAGCGCCGCGATGACGGCGACCACGCCGACCATGATCGGGGACCCCTCGTGGTGGGACTCGCCCCGGGGAGCGCCCAGGAAGACCATGTGGAAGCTCCGGAGCATGTACATCAGGGTGAGGATGGCCGTCAGGATCGCCAGGGTGGCGATGACGGGATGCCCTCCTTCCATGAGGCCCGTGATCACGAAGTCCTTGGCGAAGAATCCGGCGAGGGGCGGGATGCCCGCGATGCTCAGGGCGCACACGATGTAGACGACGGCGGTGATCGGCATCTTCTTGACGAGGCCGCCCATCTTGGTCATGTCCTTGGTGTGGGTGCCGTGCTCGATGATGCCCGCGCAGAGGAAGAGGCCGCCCTTCGCCAGGCCGTGGGCCATGATGTAGAGGATGGCGCCGATGTAGCCCCAGGAGGCGGCGGCCGCGAAGCCCAGGAACATGTAGCCGATCTGGCTGACGGTCGAATAGGCGAGGACGCGCTTGATGTTGGTCTCCATCAGGGCCCCGCAGCCGGAGATGAAGGCGCTGGCCATGGCGAAGCCCAGGATCCAGACGAGATAGTGCTGGGGAATGACCATGCCGTTCAGGAACATCCGGGCGAAGGCATAGAGGCCGATCTTCACCAGGATGGCGGCGTGGAGCAGGGAGGTGATGGTCGAGGGAGCCACGCCGGCGTCCGGGATCCAGGTGTGCAGGGGCACCGTGGCGCTCTTGCTGAAGATGCCGGCCATGATCAGGGCCAGGGCCATGGCGCTGATGGGCTTGCCGGCCAGGCTGTTGGGCCCGACGAGGTCGAAGGTGCCGTACTGGCCGAAGACCAGTCCGAAGCCCAGGAGCATGAGCACCGCGCCGCCGAAGGTCAGCAGGAAGGCCTTGTCTGCCTTCCAGATGTACTCAGGTTCGCGGTAGTAGCCGATGAGGCGCCAGCAGGCCAGGGCCGAGATCTCCCAGAAGAGGTAGATGAAGATCAGGCTGCTCGAGAAGACCAGCCCCATCATGGCCCCCACGAACATGGTGACGATGAAGTAGTACTCCGGCTCGTGGTCCCCGTGCTCGATGTAGCCCAGGGAATAGATGGCGATGAGGGTCGCGATGAGCGAGGCCGTGAAGGACATGAAGACGGAGAGGGCGTCGAGGTTCAGGCCGAAATTGATGACGACGCCCAGGCTCTGGAACAAGGGATGAGGATAGTATTCGCGCATGCCGCTGAACCCAGGGCATAGCAGCTTCCAGGTCAGGATGTGGGTGGCGGCGATCAGGGCCACGGCCAAGTATCCCGTGAGCTTCTTCTTCCCGATCCATCCCAGGACCGGGATCAGGAGGGATCCCAGCAGGGGGACCGCGATGATCTTCATCACTTGTGCCTGATAGTCCATACGGCTACCTCAGGTGTTGTTGACGGTTGACTTGGCGAAGTCGCTCGAAGACAGGAACCCCTGCGGGGCAGCTGCCTGACCTGTCCACCATGGAGAGCCAATGTTCCAGCGCTTTCACGGTCCCAGTAGAGCGGGATTCAACTTAGCACATTTCGCGGAGGGCGTAACGATTTGGCAAAATTGAGGCTATCCTTGGATTTTACCGGTAGCGCGGAAATATCCATGCACTGTGTAGTTCCGATCGTCCCCCGGGGCGCGTTTGACTATCTGCACAACTGCTTTGATGAAATGCACAATTGCTCCCACGGCATTACACGAAGTGGAAACCGGGCGCGCAAAGAAGTTGCGACGGGCATCCAAGGCCTTGAGCTACCCTGAAGTAGCCGCAAGGAGGTGGGGTGTGTGTCTGGCCGTGCCCGGGAAGATCATCGAGATCCGCGAGGACGATCTGCGGACGGGGCGCGTGTCCTTCGGCCAGGTCGTCAAGGACGTGAGCCTGGCCTTCGTGCCCCAGGCCGGCGTCGGCGACTACGTCATGATCCACGCCGGGATGGCCCTGGAGGTGATCGACGAGAAGGCGGCCCAGCATGTGTTCGAGGCCCTCAAGGAACTGGAGGACGAAGGCCTGACGGGCGACGGGTGGGCATGAAATGCACGAGATGACCCTGATGGGCGAAGTCCGGGAGATCGTCGTCCAGGCCGCCATGCAGCATCGATTCAAGCGGGTGCGCCGGGTGGTGCTGGAGATCGGTCGCCTCTCGGGGGTCCAGGTCGAGGCCATGCGGTTCTGTTTCGACGTGGTCATGGAACACACCCCGGCGGAAGGAGCCACCCTGGAGATCGAGGAGATCCCCGGACGGGCGTGGTGCGACCGCTGCGCCGAGGAAGTGGAGATCGGCAGCCGGATCGAGCCCTGTCCCCGATGCCACGGCATGCCCGGGAAGATCCTCCAGGGCACGGAGATGCGGGTGAAGGGGCTCGAGGTCGAGTGAGGCGGCGCTGGGCACTCATCGGAGTCCTGGGGGTCGTGCTAACGTGGGGATCCATGAGCGACTGGCCGGCATCCCTGCAGCTGTTGCGCTTCTACCCTAAGCGCGGGGGCTCCGCCTGCGCCGGATGGCTGGCGGCGCGCCCCCTGCCGCGCTGGTCGCGCTCCTTCCTGCTGGGAAGCTTCGCCCGGCACTACCGGATCGATCTCTCGGCGGCCCAGTACCCCCTGGAGGACTATCCGAGCCTCCAGGCCTTCTTCACCAGGCGGCTCAAGCCGGGACTCCGCCCCCAGGCGGATCTGGTTCCCGGCGCCCTGAACAGCCCCGTGGACGGACAGATCGTCGCCTGCGGGCGGATCGAGAAGGGGATGGCGATCCAGGCCAAGGGCCTGCCCTACCGGATCGAGGAACTGCTCAAGCACGACCCCCAACCGGGGCGGTTCGAGGGGGGATACTACCTGACCTTGTACCTCGCGCCCAAGGACTACCATCGGATCCACGTCCCCCTCGCGGGGAAGGTGGCCTCCGTGGGCCGGGTGGAGGGGGAGCTCTGGCCGGTCAACGAGGAAGGGGTGGCGCACGTCCCGCGCCTCTACGAGCGCAACCGTCGGGCCACCTGGCTGGCGAAGGGGACTGGACCCGACGAGGGCCTGGAGGTGGCCCTGGTCCTGGTGGGGGCTACCCACGTCGGCGGCGTGGTCCTCGAGGAGCGGTGGCGGGAGGGACGGGATCTCCCAAGGGACGGGGGATTCCAGGTGAAGGATCTGCCCTGCCTCCCCGGGGAGGACCTGGGCACTTTCCAGTTCGGATCCACGGTCATCCTCCTGGTGGCCGGACCCAAGGGAAGGGACTGGAGGCCGGTCCGGACCGAGGGAGCGATCCAGGTGGGCGAGCGCCTGGGGATGTTCCCGTGACCGAGGAGATCTTCCGGGACGAACCCCTGTGGGAGGAGGACGGCGACCTCCCGGGCGCCCTCGAGGCCATCTTCGCCGCTACCGGGGAAGTCCTGGACATGGCGAGGCTCCAGGAGCTGACCGGCATCCACGAGGGGCCCCTGAGGCAGGCTATCGAGAAGCTGCAGGATCGGCTCCGGCCGCCCCGGGGGATCCGCCTCCTGGAGGTGGCGGGAGGCTGGCGCATGGCCACGGCCCCCCCCTACGCCGCCCTGGTCTCGAAGCTGGTCACCCGGATCCGGAGCGGCCGCCTCACCCCGGCCCAGATCGAAACCCTCGCCATCATCGCCTACCGCCAGCCTGTGACGGTGCCCGAGATCAACGAACTGCGCGGCGTCACTTCCGGCGCCAACCAGGTGAAGAGCCTCCTGGAGCGCGAGCTCGTCGCCCCGGCGGGCCGCAAGATGGTGGTGGGCCGGCCCATGACCTACGCGACCACCCAGAACTTCCTCCTGCACTTCGGGCTCAAGAGCCTCAACGACCTGCCGCGCCTGGCGGATTTCGGGGAGGGCAACCTGGAGGCCCAGGCCCTCGCCCAGCTGGAACCCCCGCTGCCTGCGGACGGTCTCTTCGCCGGGATCGAGCCGGAGCCCTGAGGAGGCGGGGTGCCGCTACCCTGAAACCAATGGACGATTCCGATTTCAAAGGGTGGATCCGACCGGGGCCCCGCCCCCCGGGGGGGCCGGAGGCCGGGGAAGGGGAGACCCTGGACTACCTCTGCGGCCACTGGAAGATCTTCCAGTACGCGAAGGGCCACCGGTTCTCCGTGGACGATCTCCTCACCGCCTGGTTCGGCACGGTCTGCTGTCCCAGGCCGGGGCGCATCGCGGACCTTGGCTCCGGGATCGGCAGCGTGGGACTCGCGGCCGCCTGGCGCTGCCCGGGTGCGGTGGTCCACACGGTGGAGGCCCAGGCCATGTCGGCGAAGCTGGCCCGGAAGAGTGCCGCCTACAACGGGATCCTGGACCGCTATTTCATCCACGAGGGGGACCTGCGCGATCCCGGCCTCTTCCAGGGAGAGGCGCCCTTCGACCTGGTACTCGGCTCTCCGCCTTACTGGCCCGTGGGCACCCGCACGGAGGCCGGCCACCCCCAGGCCGTTCCGGCCCGGCTGGAGGTGAGGGGGGACGTGGCCGACTATGCGAAGGCCGCCGCCCGACTCCTGGCCCCGGGGGGCGTCTTCGCCTGCGTCTTTCCCTCCGACCAGCTCGCGCGGGCCTCGGAGGCCTACCGGGCGGCCGGGCTGGTGCTGCTGCGCCGCCAGGACATCCTCTTCAAGGAGGGAGGGGCCTACGGCCTGGGCCTGTTCGCCGGCAGCCGCGGGCAGGATCTGCCCCCAGGCTTCGAGGAGGCCGCCGGCCTGCCGGTGGTATCCGACCCCGTCGCCATCCGGCGGAAGGACGGCAGGATCCACCCCAGGATGGCCATGGTGCGCCTGTCGATGGGCTTTCCCCCAGGGTACGTCTAGGCCGTCCGTCCTCCTGGCCCGGAACTTCCTTCCAGGGAGATTCCTGCCGATACTGCGACAAGAGGGATGCGATGGATCGAGGCACGCTGCTGGGATTGTTTCTGGGGCTCACCCTCCTGGGGGTGGCCATCGGGCTGGGGCCCAATCCCAGGATCTTCTTCTACTGGCCGAGCCTGATCGTGGTCTTCGGCGGCATCATCGCCTCCACCCTGATCCGCTTCCCCCTCGACAACGTGCGCTCGGCCTTCGGCGTGGCGTCCCGGGCCTTCTTCACCCGCCCCAAGAACCAGTCCGCCCTGGTCCTGGAACTGGTGGGGCTGAGCCAGCGGGCCCGGCGCGAGGGGCTGCTCGCCCTGCAGAAGAACATCCCCGCCGATCCCTTCATGGCCCAGGGGATCCAGATGGTGATCGACCGCATGGACAAGAACCACATCCGGGACGTCCTGGCGGCGGACATCCATGCCACCCACGACCGGCACGGCCTGGGGCAGGAGATCTTCCGTTTCATTGCCGGGGCGGCCCCCTCCTTCGGGATGGTGGGGACCCTCATCGGCATGGTCCAGCTCTTCGCCAGCATCAAGAATCCCAGCGGCCTGGGGAGCGCCATGGCCCTCAGCCTCCTCTCGACGCTCTGGGGCGCGGTCATCGCCTATCTCTTCGCCCTCCCGATCTCGGGGAAGCTGGAGCTGAGGGCCAAGGAGGAGGCCCAGAACAAGCAGCTGATCCTCGAAGGCGTCCTGGGTATCGCCGCGGAGATGCACCCCGCCCAGCTGGAGGAGCAGCTCAACGCCTTCCTCGCGCCCGCGGAAAAGGTGCGGCGGCACTCGGGAGGACTGGGCCGTGGCTAAGGTGACCCTGCGGGCCCTGCGCCGGCGGGGGGTGGATTTCGAGTCCCTCTGGCTCATCACCTTCGCCGACCTGATGGTGCAGCTCATGGCCTTCTTCGCGGTGGTCTATTCCTTCTCCATGCAGGGCCAGGAGCAGATGGGCCAGCTGGTGAAGTCGCTCCAGAAGGCCCTGGGGGTGAAGGTCGCAGGCACCGAACTGCCGGGCGGCCCGGGCATCCTGCCCGGTTCCACGGGCATCGGGAAGGACCGGGCGGCGGACCTGGAGAAGCTGCTGGCGGACATGAAGGCCAGCAGCGGGCCGGACGAAGGCGTCCGCATGCGCATCGTCACCTTCCGGGGCTCCATCCTGTTCGATGAAGGCAGCGCGGTCGTGGACACGGCCTTCCAGCCCCTGATGACGCGGATCTCCCGGCTGGTGGGCGAATATCCGGGATTCACCCTGATCTGCGAAGGCCACGCGGCGCCGGGGGAGCGGTCGAAGGCGGGGGGCGACGCCCTGGAGCTCAGCGGCCAGCGGGCCCAGGCGATCGTCCGGTTCCTGGCCCTCCAGGGGCTGGACATGAAGACCATCGCCGCCGAGGCCCACGGGGATGCCCAGGTCGACGGGGATCCGAGCAGTCCGGAAGGGCGGTCCTTGCAGCGGCGGGTGGTGTTCCGGTTCCAGCGGGTGGCCGAAAGATGAAGCGGCCCCCCGGGGGGAGCCGCTCCATCAGGAAAGGGTCGGGCCGCTACTCCTCGGGTTCCTCGTAGTCGGCGTTGTGCCAGACGTTCTGGACGTCGTCGTTGTCCTCCAGGAGGTCCAGGAGCTTGAGGAAACTCTTGAGCTTGTCCCCGCTGAGCTGGGTGGAGGTGGAAGGCGCCATGATCAGCTTGGCCTCGATCTGGGGCAGCTTGGCCGCGTCCACCGCATCCTTCACGGCCTGGTAGCCCTCGGGAGAGGTCTTGATCACCCAGGCATCACCCTCGTTGATCACATCGTCGGCCCCGGCTTCCAGGGCGACTTCCATGACCTTGTCCTCGGAGACTTCGGACTCCACGACGATCTGGCCCTCTTTGGAGAAGAGGTAGGCCACGGAGCCCTGGGCGCCCAGCTCGGTGCCGAACTTGGTGAAGTAGCTGCGGATCTCCGGGGTGGTCCGGTTCTTGTTGTCGGTCAAGGCCTCGACCATCATCGCGACCCCGCCGGGACCGTAGCCTTCGTAGACCACTTCCTCGTAGGTGACGCCCTCGAGTTCGCCGGTGCCCTTCTTGATGGCGCGCTCCCAGTTGTCCTTGGGCATGTTGTTGGATTTCGCCAGGTCCACCGCGAGCCGGAGCCGGGGATTGGAGCCGATGTCGCCCCCGCCCAGTCTCGCGGCGACCGTGATCTCCTTGAGGATCCTGGTGAAAGCCTTGCCGCGCTTGGCGTCAAGAGCACCCTTCTTGTGCTTGATGGTGGACCATTTACTGTGGCCAGACATGCGTTACTCCCTTTTCGTTCAAGAATTCAGCCGCGCAGAGCGCGCTTGGAAACACGTGCGTATGGAGGAGGCTCCTGGCGGACCATGGGTCTCTCCAGCATGAACTGGTACCACTGCTCTCCATAGACTTTCATCTTCATGGCCTTGTTGTTCTGGAGAAGGTTCCTGTTGGTCAGCAGGCGGTCATCCCCCTCGCAGACCTTGAGCCCCTTGTTGAGCACCTCGATGGCGGCGTCCCGCTCGTGGACCTCGTTGAGGAAATAGGCGTAGACGGCATAGACCAGGCTCTCCTTCTTGCCCGACTTCATCGCCACGGCGAAGGAGTCCTTGGCCTGCTTCTTCTCCCCCCGCTTCCACTGGAGGACCGCCAGCATGACCTTGGCGATGTAGTGCTGGGAGCTGGCCGAGCGGAGCAGGGGTTCGGCCTCCTCGTTCTTCCGCCTCAGGTACTGGATCACGCCGATCTGCCCGTCGATGGAGCCTTTCACGAGGAACTGCCAGGAGCTGAGCTTGTAGCCTTCCTTGATGGTCTCGATGGCGGGTTCGAACTGCTGCTTCTTCAGTTGTTCGCCGGCGCGGTTGAAGATCTTCTCCAGCTTCGCCTGGGTCTTGCGGCCCAGGTAGATGAACAGACCGAGGCCCAGGAGGATGCCCAGGGGCGCGCTCAGCCACGGACTGACCTGCAGGAAAACGAGAAGGCCTCCCGCGGCGATGGAAAGGGCAAGGCCCAGCGAAAAGTTGATCACACGCGCTCCCCCGATGACCTACCAAGGCCAACCGGCCATTCTACCGCCGTGTACTGGCTCCCGCCAGGGAGGGGGTTCAGGCGATCACGCCGCTGCGGGGCCGGGTGGCCTTCCTGCGGCGGACGGTCCGTTTGGCCGAAGTCTCGGCCGCCTCCGTCGCCGGGGCCTTCCGGGGGCGGCCCGGTCCCCGCTTGGGTTTCGGTTCGGCCTTCCTGGGCTTGTCGGCCTTCTTGGCCGGCTTGACCTTCTTGGTCTTCTGCTTCCGGGCGAGCGCCGTGGCGGCCCTGCCGGTGACGACCACGCGGGTCCCGTCCTTGAGCTTCTTGACCTTGCTCCCCGCCTTCCGGCCGCGCTTGAGGCTCATCGGGAGGGGGTCCACGTTCAGGAATTCCCGTTCGAGCGTCTGCTGGAGCTCGAGCATCTCGCCCGCGTCCTTTTCATGGTCGTAGCCGCACAGGTGAAGAAATCCATGGATAATCAGGGTCTCGATTTCGCGGCGTCGGCTCACGCCCAATTTCTTGGCCATTTTCTCGGCCATGGGCAGGCTGATGACGAGGTCGCCAAGGTGCTGCCATTCGCCCTTGGCCGGTTCGGCCGGGAAGCTCAGGATGTCGGTCGTCTGGTTTATCCCGCGGTGCTCGCGGTTCAGCCTCCGCATGGTCCGGTCGTCCACGTAGGAGATGGACATGCCCTGGGAACCAGGTGCCATGCGGATCCGGAGCTTCGCAAGGAGTTCGCCGATGGAGCGCTCCCCCGGGCCGCGAAGCTTGCTGCGGGAAGACCAATCAATTTTGAATTCATCCGTTTCGGGAGTCATGGGTTCCTCGAAATCTGTTCTATGGATAAAGAGTATCGTTAAAATCGCCACATTTGTCAATAGATTCGGATGGAATCATCAGAATTTTGAGGTTGATTATATGCAGGGCGGAAGCGCTGAATGTCGCTTGGAAAAGCCTTGGGTGCGGCTTCAGCCGGCGCCGTGTGTTTACCTGGGTCTGGGTCGCAAGGAGAGTCCAGGCGGCCCTACTCTGGGGAAGATCTCGATGGATGCGGAATGGAAATTCAGGGCATCCTGGCGCGCGGATTCGCCTGGATCCTGGTCCCGGCGGCATGGCTATTTCCTGGTCTTGACTTATCATGGAAGGATGTCCCTGCCTATCCCGGATCCAGTCGCGGCCGCGTGTGGAAGGTTCCTGGAGCTGCTGGAGTTCTGGAACCGGACCCACGCCCTGACCTCCCTGCCTCCGGAGGACCGATTCGAGGAACTGATCCTGGACTCCTGGGTCCTGGTTCCCCATCTGGCCGGCCTGCCCGTTGGCTCCCGGGTCGCGGATTTCGGCAGCGGGATGGGCATCCCGGCCGTCGTGCTGGCGATCGCCAGACCGGACCTGGAGGTCATCGCGCTGGACAAGTCCAGGAAGAAGATGGCCTTCGTCCGCCAGGTGGCCCTGGAGCTCGGACTGGGCGCCCTGCAGGCCGTCGCCGCCCGCGCGGAGGAGCTCCCGCCGCTGCAGGCCGAACTCGGGGTCGCCAAGGCCGTGGGCTCTCCGCTCCTGCTCGCGTCCTGGTGGGCCCGCCACGGCCGGCCGGGGGCCCCGATGCTGGCCCTGAAAAGCGCCTCCTGGGCGGCCGAGGCCTGCCCCGGGGAACCGTGGCTCCTGCGGCCGCACCCCTACGGCCTGCCCACCCGCGGCGAGCGCGTCATCCTGGAGCTCCGGGAAAGGACGGGCCCCTGACGGGGCCCATCCTGTGCGGCAAGAAGCCCGCGCTCAGCGGGTGACGAGGTCGCCCTGCATGACTTCCTCGTAGGCGCGGAGGATGCGGCACGTCGCGCTGTCCTCCATGGTCTTCACCACGAGGAGCTGCGCGATCAGGTAGTTCGTCTTGGCCGTCTCCTGGGGCTTCGCGTCCGGGGCGCCCACGGGCCAGGTGCGTTCCCTGGCCGAAAGGAGCACCTGCCCGACCTGGAGGCCGTCCTTGGAACCACGGTCGATCAGGACCATGTCGTTCGTGCCCGCGTTCATGTGGCTGTCCGCGGCGTAGACGATCCTGGCGATCGGATCCTGGAGGAGGACCGGGGTCCTGGCGTCCTCCCTGAGGTGCATCACCAGGTTCGCGGGCTCCTTGAAGGGCACGACCCGGTCTCCGACTTCGAGCGAATCCGCCGACTTCTCGATGACGGCGACCGCCGACTTGGCGTCGAGCTGGGTGACCCGGACCACGGCGAACTGCTTGATCACGTCCCCCATGTTCTTGAAGCGCTTGTCGTTGCCGAGGTAGGGGAGCTTGGCCTTGACCACCTTCAGGGCCAGCAGCCGGTCGCCGATCTTCAGGCCGTTGTTCGAGCCGCCGTCGAGATAGATCGTGTCGAGGTCGCCCAGCTGCGAGGAGAGGGGATCCTTCCTGGAGGCGACCTTCACGGCCCCGATCTCCTTGAAGTGGGCTTCCGCGCCGTTGGGGACGAGGTAGGGAAGCTGCAGGAAGTCCTGGAAGGTGAAGGCGTATTCATCGGGGCGCAGCTTGGTCTGGAGGCGCCCTCCGGGCGCCAGCCCGCTGATCTCCGACGGCGTCTGGCCCGGCTGGATGGCCTTGCGTCCCGCGGGGATCACCAGATGGTCGCCGGGGTAGATCCAGTGGGGATCCGTGATCCACTGGTTCATTTCCCAGATCTGGGGCCAGGAAAATGGATTGCCCAGGTACTTCTGGCCGAGGTCCCAGAGGGTGTCTCCGGTTTCGACGACATGAAGCTGGCACCCCTCGGGAAGTGTGATTTCTTTCGGGTAGTTCCATCTGGAATAGTGGAACGCCACCTTGATGACCTGGCCGGGCTGGTAGTCCTGCGGTGCGGGCGTCTGCGCGGAGCCCTGGGCCGCAAGGGCCACGGCCATGCTGGAAACCAGAAATGCCGCACGCAGCCTATTGTGCTGATGCATCACGTTCCCCCTAGGAAGGCTGGCTGGATTATAGTCCATCGATTCGAGTCATGTCTGAAAAAGCTCTCATTCTTCTTTTGATATCGTGCTCTGTGACAAATTCTAGACTTTGAGTACCGAATCGCTCGACCGCGAAACTGGCCATGATGATTCCGGTGAGCGTGGCGTGCTTCAAAGCCTCCACCTCCGTGCTCTTCCTGGATGCCAGGCAGCCGAGGAATCCGCCCGCGAAGGCGTCCTCCGCCCCGGTCGGATCGAAGACGTCCTCCAGGGGGTAGGCCGGGGAGGCGAACACGCCTTCCGGGGCCAGCAGCATGGCTCCGTGCTCGCCCAGCTTCACCACGAGAATCCGGGGTCCCATGGCCTGGACCTTGCGGTAGATCTTCAGGAGGTTGTGCTCTCCGGCGAGGGCCCGGGCCTCCCTCTCGTCGACCAGCAGCATGTCCGCTTCGCGGAGCACCCGCCCCAGGGCCTCGCGGGAGCCTTCGATCCAGCAGGCCGCCGTCTCCCGGGCGATCCAGCGGGGACGCTGGATCATCTGCCCCACCACGTCCAGTTGTTCGACTGGATCGAGCTTGCCCAGGTAGAGATAGGAAGCCGAACGGTAGGCTTCGGGGAGGACTGGATGGAAATCCAGGGAGACGTTCGGCTGCCGGTCCAGTGTCGTGGCCTCGCTCAGTTCGTATCCATAGGATCCTTTCCAGCGGGAACTCTTCCCGGGGCGTCTGGCCAGCCCCCTCAAGTCGATGGGCCGGCCTTCGAAGATGCGTTCCTGCTGGGGCCCGAAGTCCTCCCCCACGACCCCGGCCACCTGGACTGGGTGGAAATGGCAGGCACTGAGGGCGACATAGCTGACCGAGCCTCCCAGGGCATTCTCCTGCCGCCCGAAGGGCGTCTCGATGTCGTCGAAGGAGACGCTGCCTACCGCGAGAAGGCTCATGAATCCTTCCTTTCTCAGTGAGCGGAACTCTGGAGACCAAGATAGAGGATCCACGCCTGGGCGCCACCCATCGGAATGGGTGCCTGCGCGTAGCGTGCGACCAGGCCCGCTTCAGGGCCGTTCAGGAAGGCCAGGAAGGCCTGGCGGAGTTCCTCGGACGCGCCCAGCTGGATGTGGAAGGTCCGCCAGCCGAGCAGATGCCCGTCCAGGAGGCGCTCCTTCAGGCGTTCGACGGCATCGGAGGCGCTGTGGCCGCGCAGGTCCAGGGAACCGTCCACGTCGATGGCCATGCCGGCGGCGAGCTGGATCAGGGGGGGGGTCCACCGGGGCGGTTCAGGTTCCCGGGGCGTCTCGGCCGCGGGGGCAGGAGGCGGGGGTTCGACGGGGGGGGCCTCCCGGACGGGTTCCGGGGGAGGTGCGGGTTCCTTGCGGGGCGGGAGCTTCGGGGAGGCGACGGGTTTCAGGCCCTTGAGGGCGGTCATGGCCTCCGCGAAGTCCGTCTGCTCGACCGGGGGCCGGGCGGGGGAGGGCTTCGCGAGGGGGGAGGGTTCGGGTTCCGGCTGGGCGGACGGCCTGCGCTTGCCCATCGCGGCCAGGAAGAGGGCGTCCTCGTCCTCCAGTTCCCTGGGCGCGGCCGGCTTCGGGGCCGGCTTGGGAGCGGGGCGCTTCGGGGGCGCGTCCTCGCCCGTCTTCAGGTCCTGCTTCAGTTTCGCCAGATCCTTGTTCCAGACCATGTCCAGCTCCTGTCCCTATGAGAGTACATCCCTAGCCCGCGGTTCCTCGCCCCACTTCCTGATGCTCCGAAAAGTAGCCTTTCCGAGCCGGTCGGCCACCATGAAACATCCCGGGGGAAACGGCGAGGGGAGCTAGGGCTTCGGCTTGGTCTTCCGGGGGAGCTTCTTCTTGACGGGAGCCTTCTGGACGGGGGGCTGGGGAGCGGCTTCCTCGATGCCCATCAGGCCGTCGACGAACCGGCGGCAGTCCCTGTTCGCGGGATCCAGGCGGATGAGCCTGCGTCCGTAGGCGATCCGCTCGTTCCTGGGCCGGGCTTCGTCGGCCTTCACCTGCAGCAGCTTGTCGGCCACGTATTTCTGCACGGAGCCGGCGGTTTCGATCTCCTGCTTCTCCCTGGCGAGGAAATCCTGCCAGGAGGCGAGGGACTTGGCATCCGTCTCCTGGTCCTGCTTCAGCCGGTCCAGCAGGCCGTCGATCTCCTTGATCGACCACTCGCTGTGGGCGATGGCGTTGCGGTGCTCGTCCAGCATGTCCCTGAGGGTGGCCCGCTGCTTGATCTGGTCCTGGCTGAGGCCCGCCTGGGTCTCCAGCTCCTTCAGCTTGTCCTCCGCCTTCGCGACGGCGGCCTTCCACTCCACCAGCTTCTCTTCGTGCTCCTTGCGGATCTTCGAGAAGGTGGAACCGGTGTTGGCCGTGTTCTCGATGGCCGTGTTGCTGGCCCGCTGCAGGTAGGAGATGGCATCCTCCCAGGCCCCGTCCGTGACGCAGGCCCTGGCCGCCATCTCCAGCACCGCCACCAGGGCGCGCATCTCGTTGTAGTCCGAACGGCTGACCGTGAGGCCTTCCTTCTGGAGGAGCCCTTCCGTGCTCTTCCGTACCGAGACGCCGTCCCCGCGCTCCAGGGTCATCTCCCAGACCTTGTAGCTCTCCTTGAAACGATCCGAGAGCACCTGCGCCCCCAGGGGCTGGAGGAGCAGGGGGATCGAGATGAGAACGGGGCGCCAGAAATTCATGTCTTCCCTTCGCGTGGGGTCCTGTCGGTTAAGCTACCGGAATTCTTCCCCCTTGTCGTCATCGTTCGCCGGCGCGTCACTCCTCGAAACTGAGGTTGGGGCTGCGCTCCAGGATCATGAGTATGAGCCGTTCCAGTTCGTCCACGAGGAGGAACCGGAGGACCGGCGGCTTGTCCACGACCGCGGCCGCCTCCCGGGTCCCGCGGAGCACGAAGAAGAGTCGGTGCTTCTCCAGGGTGTGGACCTCCTTCCAGGATAGGCGTCCGGCTCCGAGCCGCCGGGCGAGCCGCCTCGGGACCGAGAGGCACTCCACGGAGATGCCCAGCTCGTCCACCACCACCTGGGTGCCTTCCATCAGCAGCATGGCGATGAGCGACAGGACCAGCAGGAGCCCTCCCAGGACGCAGGCCGTCACCGACACGGCCAGGCCCACCCAGAGCAGGAAGGTGGATTCCTCCGAGGCGCGCGCGAGCTTCAGGGCCGCCTGCATCCGCGGCAGGTTCTGGACGAACATCATCATCAGGCGGATCCCGACGATCCAGGATCCCGCGAACAGCAGCCCGGTGAGCGACCGCTGGGCGACGCTGGGCCGGAAGACGAGAGGCGTGGCCGTGGACATCAGGCGCCTAGCACGAAGCGATCTCCGCCAGGATGGCGTCGGCGGCGGCGGCCGGATCCGGGGACTGGGTGATGGGTCGTCCGACCACCAGCCAGGAGGCGCCGTTCCGGAGCGCCTGTTCGGGGGTGAGCACCCGTGACTGGTCCTGGGCGGAGGTGCCCCTGGGGCGGATGCCGGGGGTCAGGCGGTGGAAGTCCTCGCCGCAGGCGGCCCGCACCGCCTCCGCTTCCCGGGCCGAGCACACGACGCCGTCGGCGCCGCATTCCTGGGAGAGGCGCGCCAGGTGGAGCGCCATCTCCTCCGGCTCGGCGGTCGACCCCAGGCGGGTCAGGGCCTCCCGGTCCAGGCTGGTCAGGACGGTCACCGCCAGCAGCTGCGTGCGGCCTCCGGCCTGTCGGTGGGCCCGGACTGCCTCGGCGGCCGCTTCGATCATGGCGGGCCCGCCCTGGGCGTGGATGTTGATCAGCCGGACGTCCAGGGGCAGCAGCGCCTCCAGGGTGCGGCGCACGGTGTTGGGGATGTCGTGCAGCTTGAGATCCAGGAACACCGGGGCGAAGGCCTGGATCTCCCGGACGAAGCCGGGGCCTTCGGCGCAGAACAGCTCGAGGCCGACCTTCAGCATCCCGACCCGCCCCTGGAGCTGGCGCGCGAGGGCGAGCGCCTGCTGACGCGTCGGGACATCAAGGGCGACGACGAGGCGGTCGACGGGCGTGAGGAATCGGGACATGGGGGCTCCGGGCAGTCGGATGCCTGTCATTCTCTCAGGGATGCCCCCCGGAGGACACCCATGCGACGCTCGTGTTTCATGCTCTTCGTCCCGATGGTCCTGGTGGCCCAGGAGGTTCCGGTCCTCCCCCTGGCCGAGGCGGAGGCCACGTACCTGCAGGCGCTGGACGAGCGGGAAGGGGCCGGGCCGGTCCCCCTGCCCGCCGTGGCGCCCCCGGACCAGGCCGCGCTGCGGTGGCTGTCCGCCGCGGCGGAGCAGGATCTTCCCGCGAACCCCTTCCCCGCAGGGGGGGCCGCCTGGCGGGAGGCCGAAGGCGTGCGCCGTCTCCTCAGGGCAGCTCCGCATGAATGGGGGAAGAGCCTGAAAACCCTGCCCGTCACCCTCGGCGGCTCCTACCTCGCGCTCTGGCGCTGGGGACAGGGCAAGGTCCGGGAGGGGCGCATGGGGAAGGCCCTGAGGATCCTGTGGGAAGACCGGCTCCTGGCGGAAGGCGGTCCCGGGATGGTGAGGAGCAGCGCCCTGCGCCACGCGCTGTGCTTCGCCCTGGCCGAGGCGGACCTCGAACGGTTCGGCCGGCTGAAGGAATGGCAGGAGGATGCGTGGTCCGACTTCTTCACCAGGTTCCAGAACGCGTTCTCCCTCCTGGGGTCGCCCGCGCCCGTCGTGCGCCTGTGGTCCCTGCCGCGGATGGAACCGGCCGACGTTTCCCTGGCGGAGCTGGGCGGCCTCCAGGTGCGCCTCGAACCCGACCCGGGGGCGGCCCTGCCGGACCTGCCTCCGGGCACCGCATGGATCGTCCCGACCCGAGACGGCGCCCAGCCCGAGGAATCCTCCTACCTGGAAGGCGTGAGCCTGGAGGAGGCCCGGAGCCTGGCGGCCCGCCTGGAAGCCGCGGGGCGAACGGCCTACCTGGCGCCCACCCGGTCGGTGCTCGAGGCCTACGCGCTCATGTTCTTCCCGGCCCGGATCGTCCTGGACCGCCAGGGCCGGATCAAGTCGATCCGGATGGGCGACGCGGCCTTGGCCGTCCGCTGAGCGGAAGGGCGGCCGGCTCAGCCGAGCCCCGCCCCCTGCAGGAGGGTGGTCAGGGCGCCCCAGAGCATCTGGCTCCAGTAGTGGAAGCCTCGCCGGGTCGGCCTGGAGGTGTAGGCCGCATGCAGCCGGTCCTTCAGGATCGGGTACTGCCCGTCCGGGTCCAGCAGCGCCGCCTCGATCGGGCTGTCGAACTCGTAGGTCACCCAGCGATCCTTGCCGTCCCAGGTCATGCGGTGTTCCCTGCGGTTCTCCAGGCGGACCCAGAGGATGATGGGCCGGACGATGCCGCCCCTTCGGAACAGGGTGATGGTTCCTCTCCTGCCAAGCGAGGCGGGCTGGGGCTTCACGAAGACGTGGCCTCCGGCGGTGGCCATCCATCCTCCCTGCGTCACGTCCCTGGCGTCGACCTGGTGGATCACGATGTCCAGGGCCTCCGTGCCCTCGACGAAATCCCGCCAGAATTCGCCGAGGTTCCGTCCCGAGACGCGCTCCGCGATGCGCCTGAAGTCCGCCTGCGTGGGATGCCGGAAGGCCATCTCCTGGGCGTAGGCCTTCAGCACCTGCTCCATGACCGGACGACCGAGCGTGGCCTCCAGCTGGTCCAGCACGAGCAGGGGCTTGGCATAGGCGTTCCGGGCATAGCTCCCGTAGTCGTACATCTGGAAGCCCACCTGGTTCATGGGATCCAGGGAAGGAGCGCCCCAGTAGTCCAGGAGGCTGGGCAGGTCCGAGCCGACCTGGAAGCGGCGGCTCGCGAACAGGGCCAGGTAGGTGCGGTCGAGGGTCTTGCGCGTGAACCAGGACGCGAAGCCTTCATCCAGCCAGGGTTCCTCGACCTCGTTGGAGGCGAGCATGCCCTGGAAATACTGGTGGCTGAACTCATGGATGGTGATCCCCTCGGGGCCGCCTTCGAGCCAGTGGGGCCAGAACGGGAGGCTGAAGCCGTCCCGCAGCCCCAGGGGCTCGAAACGCCCCCGGCCGGCCGTGAAGAGCGTGGGGTACTCCATGCCGTCCGCTCCCTCCGCCTCCGGAGGCACGTCCAGGACGGAGAGGACCGGATAGGGGTAGCGGAAGAGCAGCTCGGCCGAATTGCGCAGGGCGGCCTGCACGGCCATCCGCTGGCGCTCGGAACCGGAGCGGCTGCCCCGCCGGGAATAGTAGAAGACCTGGACGCCCCGGTATTCATGGACCTCGAAGTCCCAGGCGCCGACGGGCGAGGCGGCCCAGGCGAAGTCGTGGACATCCTCCGCGTGCAGCTTCCAGATCACGTTCCCGGGGATCCCAGGATCCTTGGAAATGTCGGCCGGGGTCCTGAAGTTCGTCTGCGTCCCGGTGTGCGCCAGCAGCAGCGCGTTGGGCAGGGAGAGCTCCACGTCGTAGACCCCGAAGTCGGCGAAGAATTCGGTGTTGGCGTGATAGGCCTGGCAGTTCCACTGGTTGGCCTGGTAGACGCCCACCTTGGGGTACCACTGCGCGCCCATGAGGAAGCTGGACTTCCCGGGCGAGGACCCGCTCCAGCCGCTGCGATTGACGACCCGCGGGAAACGAGTCTCCCACTTGATCTCCAGGTGGATGGTTTCTCCCGGGACTACGGGGCGGGGCAGCTGGAGCCAGTAGACCGTCTCGTCCTCGCCGTAGTGCCCCTGCAGCGTCCGGCCTTCCACCTGCACGTCCCTGACCACCGTGTAGCCCCAGGCGTGGGCGTCCGCCAGCCCGGCAGGGGATGTCTCGAGGCCCCCCTCCCTGGCGAAGATCGACTGGGGCCCCTTGAAGGCGTTCAGGTAGAGATGGAGCGGAAGCTCCTGCGTCGCCGCGGTGCCGTCGTTGCTCCAGGCGATGGTCTCCTCCCCCTTCAGCATCTTGCGAGGCCAGTCCAGCGTCGCCCGGATCCGGTAGTTCGCGAGCCGGGGAGACAGGGCGCGGTCGAACCACTTCTCCGGAGTCCATGCCCCCAGGCTCGAACCCGGCCAAAGGAGCAGGCACAACAACAGACGGCAGAACATGGTCACCGAGACTCCGATCTGCCCAGAGAATATCGCATTCCAGTCTTGCTCCTGGCCCCGTTCGTGCTATATTTACTTTCCCGACGCGGGGTGGAGCAGTCCGGTAGCTCGTTGGGCTCATAACCCAAAGGTCGCAGGTTCAAATCCTGCCCCCGCTACCAGCCGGAAGGACCGACTATAAGTCGGTCCTTTTCTTTTGTTTACGTGCGATTGAGAACCATCGCCAGCCCCTAGGAAGAGAACGGTTTTGGGGGTTTCCGGATCGCGCAATTCCACCAGCTTTCTCGAGCCGAGTTTTCCCTCTAGATCCAGATTCTCGGACCTTCTCAGAGGAAAATGGGCACAGGAAGAACTGTGGGTTACGAATGTGAGAGACTCTGCCCCACGCACTCTCAGGCAATTGAGAGGAGGTTCCAGTCGCGAGTGGTGTCCAATCGAGACTCGAACGTCCGCCGATCTGGTTATGAACCAGATCGGGGAATCGCCAGTGGGCAGGATCGCCTGCCCGGAATCCAGGAGAAGCCGTCCGGGTAGACTCTCGGCGTTCCCTCTCCCACACTCCATTCATGGCTTCCCGACGACTCTCCGATTCCCTGCTCGCGAGATTGCTTATAACCATTAATGGCGTTGATAAAAAGCTATGTTATGGATTGCGAAAGATCAAAGTTACCCCTAAAATATATCTGTTATAGGGGTAACCGTGGCCACGATGCTGTCGCTCGAAACCCAGACTCTCTTTGCGGAACTCGCGGAAGTGCTGCGATTGAGTGATCTGATGCGGTCCTTTGGATCTCTCAAAGGGGCCTTCATTCAGCGTGAGGTGAAAGGGCAGACCTATTGGTACTTTCGCACCTCCGAAGGGCTTGGCCAGCAGGACTTCTATGTAGGGAAGGTCGACGATCCCGCGGCTGAAAGGGCCATCGAGTCCTACAAAGCTGCCCGGCCTACCGAGGAGGAGAGCGAGGCTCGTATCAAGCGGCTCGTGGCCATGTTGCGCCCGGGAGGGGTGCATGTCATGGATGCCCCCACGGGCAAAGTGGTGCGTGCCCTAGCAGCTTCTGGGGTCTTCCACCTCGGGGGGGTGCTGGTGGGCACCCAGGCCTACCTTGCCTTGGGCAA
>Ga0209099_1001752_pt1 | contig 20826 bp, 22 predicted proteins | sample AD_JPNHW2_MetaG_FD_184430 | JGI IMG/M metagenome (GOLD analysis project Ga0209099, IMG submission 184430) | Active sludge microbial communities of municipal wastewater-treating anaerobic digesters from Japan - AD_JPNHW2_MetaG (SPAdes) (version 2) | ecosystem: Engineered > Bioreactor > Anaerobic... | reverse complement strand
CTACGCCACCAGAGGATGGCTCGGACAGGAAATGAACCGCATAATTAGTGTCAAAGTTGTCGATGGCACATACGAACTGCTACTGGAAAAAGCTTCCGACTCCATCATCTTAAAAAGCAATCGGGGACAAACCGTTAAAACCGAAACAGGAGCAAACAAAATCTCATACCACATCAAGTCCTCCGATTCGTATATCAGAGCCGAAATATACGACACGGAACCATGGAACGGCTATACCAGGATGTATTTAAATCCTGTAATCAGAACCCCTGAAGGCACCCTGATAAAACACAACAACGTAGCCGAAATAAATGTACTAAAAACCATCAGTTTTGTCATCGTGCTGATTATGATGCACGCGTTTTGTCTGTACATTTTGTATTTCTTTAATTTTAAGAAAGATAAAAACACATCACAAACTGATATAAAACAGCAGGATTGACAACTTTTTTACCCAAAAATTTTTACTACGGTAAAAAAACTTATATTATCTTTGCACCTTATTAATAAAAACAAAATTTACACATATAGTTAATATTCAATCATTTATATCAAAATGTTATTGTCATTTATCATAATGATAGTTGACATGGGAATATACATATAAGATAACAACAAAACAAATATGAAAATAGCATTAGTCACAGGAGGTTCAAGAGGCATCGGCAGGGCTGTATGTCTCAAAATGGCTGATATGGGATATCATGTACTAGTAAATTATCTCTCTGGTAAAGAAGCAGCCGAAGAGACCCTGGCCGGGATAAGTCAAAATGGCGGCACCGGCGAATTGCTGCCTTTTGACATTTCGAAGCAGGAAAGCATCGAAAGCGCTCTGGAGCAGTGGTATAAAAACAATCCTGACCAATATATTCAGGTGCTGGTCAACAATGCCGGCATAAGAAAAGACGCCCTGATGATGTGGATGAAAAACGAAGAATGGGAGCAAGTACTAAACACCAACATGAACGGTCTTTTTTTCATCACCCGCCGCCTGATTAAAGATATGCTCATCAACAAATTTGGCCGTGTGGTCAACGTAGTATCTCTTTCGGGTATAAAAGGATTGCCGGGACAGGTGAATTATTCTGCCGCCAAAGCCGGTGTGATAGGCCTTACCAAGGCGCTGGCACAGGAAGTGGGCAAAAAAAATGTTACCGTCAATGCGGTGGCTCCCGGATATATCAGGACCGACATGACCAAGGACCTCGACGAAGCCATGCTTAAGCAAATGATACCGGTAGGACGCTTCGGCACACCCGAAGAAGTGGCCGAGGTAGTGGGTTTTCTGGCTTCCGAAAAAGCTTCGTACGTTACAGGTGAAGTAATTTCAGTGAATGGAGGCATATATACTTAGTCAGTAATCAGTAGTCAGTAATCAGTAATCAGTAATCAATAGTCATTAGTCATTAGTCATTAGTCAGTAGTCAGTAGTCAGTAGTCAGTAGTCAGTAGTCAATAGTCAGTACCCAATGCCCTTCGCCCTTTGCTCTTTGCCCTTTGCCCTTTGCTACAAACAAAATAAATGAAAAAAACATAAAAACTAAATGAACAGAGTTGTCATCACAGGCTTGGGAATTTACTCGTGTATAGGAAAAAACCTGGAAGAAGTAAAAGATTCATTATTTCATGGCCGTTCAGGTATAGGTTTCATGCCGGAGCGCAAAGAACTGGGATTTCGTTCGGCCCTTTCGGGCATAGTCGAAAAGCCCAACCTCAAAGGTATCCTTGACAGAAGGTTGAGAGTGGGACTGGCCGATCAGGGCGAATATGCCTACCTATCTACCCTCGAAGCCTTAAAAAATGCCAATATTGATAGTGATTATTTGCAACAACACGAAGCAGGAATACTTTTTGGCAACGACAGCTCTTCAGCGGCAGTGATAGAATCTACCGATATCGTCCGCGAAAAAAAAGACACCATGCTGCTCGGTTCGGGTTATATCTTTCAGGCGATGAATTCCACCGTAAGCATGAACCTGTCGGTGATTTTCAAGCTTCGCGGCATCAATTTCACGGTGAGTGCCGCCTGCGCCAGCGGCTCACATGCCATCGGCCTGGGCTATATTTTTATAAAGCATGGTTTGCAGAATATGATTGTCTGCGGCGGTGCTCAGGAAGTTAACCCTTTTGCCATGGGCAGTTTCGACGCATTGAGCGCTTTTTCTATCCGTGAATCTGACCCTCAGAAAGCCTCCCGCCCTTTCGACAAAAACCGCGACGGCCTGGTGCCCAGTGGTGGTGCTGCTACCGTTATTCTGGAAAGCTACGAATCGGCCGTTAAACGTGGTGCACCTATTATTGCCGAAGTGGCTGGCTATGGGTTTTCATCCAACGGCGAACATATTTCACAATCCAACATCGAAGGACTGGTCCGCGCCATGAACATGTCGCTCAACGATGCCGGAATGACAGCACGGGATATTGATTATATCAACGCCCACGCCACTTCCACCATACACGGCGACATCTCGGAAGCCATCGCCCTGGCCGATGTTTTTGCCGATGGCTGCCCTCCGGTAAGTTCCACCAAATCTATGACCGGCCATGAATGCTGGATGGCAGGGGCCAGCGAAATAGTGTATTCAACACTGATGATGCAAAACTCTTTTATTGCACCAAATATCAACTTTGAAGAACCCGACGAATATTCCCGAAAACTAAATATCATCCCACAAACGCTAACTAAAAATTTTGATGTATTTTTGTCGAACTCTTTTGGTTTTGGAGGCACCAATTCATCATTAATCATAAAAAAAGCAAGGTAAAATCACCACCGTATATGGATAAAGAAGAAGTAATCAACAAAATAAATCAATTTTTAGTAGAAGAATTTGAACTGGAACCTGAACAGCTGAAGCCTGAGGCCTTGTTAAAAACCGACCTCGGTATTGACAGCTTGGACTTTGTTGATATTATAGTGATTATCGAAAAAAATTTCGGATTCAAAGTAAAGGGAGAGGAAATGGCTAATGTGCGCACGCTGCAGGATTTCTACGATTATGTTATGGCGCGCGTCAACACAAAAGTACTATAAAACCAGAAGATTCAAATGACGCAATGGGAAGGAAAAACCCGCGGAGGCGTAACCGGTTATAAGATTTTTGTCTTTATCATTAAACATCTAGGGGTGTCTTTTGCTTACTTTTTTCTCAAATTCGTTGCCATATATTTCCTGTTTTCTGCCTCCAAGGCCAAAAAAGCCATTTTTTTTTATTTCCACAAGATTCATCATTACCGTAAAGTACGGTCTCTTATCAGCACGTATCGCAATTTTTGCATGCTTGGGAAAGTCATCGTTGACAAAATAGCCCTTCTTTCAGGAAGTTATACAAAGTTCACCTACACCTTCGACGGTGAAAACCACCTGCGTACATTGGCTGCAGCCCAAACAGGAGGAATACTTGTAAATGCCCACGTTGGCAACTGGGAATTTGCCGGCCAGTTGCTCGAACGCCTTGACACACCCATCAATATCCTGATGTACGACGCCGAACACGAAAACATAAAAAAATACCTCGCCACGGTGCTCGAAAACAAAAATGTACGCTTTATTATCATCAAAGACAGTTACACCCATCTGGAAAAAATCCGCAAAGCGCTTGTCAATAAAGAAATTATAGCCATGAACGGCGACCGTTTTATGCCCGGGAACAAAACCCTTACATGCAAATTTCTTGGCCGTGATGCCGACTTCCCCGTGAGCCCGTTTTATATGGCCGGAAAATATGATGTGCCGGTAGTGTATGTTTTTGCTATGAAAGAAAGTGCCTCACATTACCATTTTTACGCATCGCCCCCTCGCAAACTCGAGCATTTTGCCAGTTTTCATCAACGTGAAAAAGCCTTAAAAACAATTGTAAATGAATATGTTGCCACACTCGAAAATATTGTGATAAAATATCCGTTACAATGGTTTAACTATTATTACTTTTGGAAACAAACCCCATGAACGGAACAAAAAAGAATATCCTGATAGCTTCGCTCAATACGCTGACCGTCCCCTACCCGGTTTACCCCATTGGAATCTCATACCTGGCAACCTTTATTGAGAAACAATTGCCTGATTATAAAGTTACCCTCTTCGACTTCAACCTGTCTCATCCGGATGATTTTCTACTGACACTAAAGCAATTATCTCCCAAATATATCGCTTTTTCAATACGCAATATCGATGGGGCCAATTCATACGACCCCACTAATTTTATCAAGGGTTACCAAACTATCATTGATTTGCTTCGCAAAAACTATCAAGCTGACTACAAACTATTTATTGGCGGTGCAGGTTTCAGTATTTTTCCCCAGTCTTTGTTTAGCCTGTTAAAGCCCGATTTTGCTGTAGTGGGCGAAGGCGAAGAATCGCTGGTTGAGCTGATTACAAACCTGGATGCCGGTAATGCTGTTGACCATATCGGAGGCCTCGTGTACGAAAAAAATGGCCAGGTAATCGTGAACAACAAAAAACAACATCCTGCTGATTTACAATTGTGTTTTGATGAAAACCTGATAGATTTTTACTGGCATAACAGCGGGATGCTCAATATTCAGACAAAAAGAGGATGCCCGTTTAACTGCGTTTATTGCACCTATCCGGTCATTGAAGGGCGCATTGTCAGGACCCTGAACACCGACCTTATTGTGGAGAATATCAGCAAATTATACTACGACAAAGGTATTGACTATATTTTCTTTACCGATTCGGTGTTCAATATGAAAAACGACTATAACATCGAACTGGCCGAAAAAATCATCAGGTCGGGGATAAAAATCCGCTGGGGCGCATATTTCTATCCCAAAGGGTTAACACTGGAAATCCTACAACTTTTCAAGGCCTCCGGACTTACCCATATCGAATTCGGAACCGAATCAATAAGCAACCAGACCCTCAAAAGCTATGGCAAGCATTTCACGGTTGACGACATCATACAGCAAAGCGAACTATGTAACCTGGCAGAAGTGCCATTTGCACATTTCCTCATACTGGCCGGCTATGGCGAAACAGACTACACCATCAACGAAACCTTCGGGAATAGCAAAAAAATAAAAAATACCGTGTTTTTTCCTTTTGTAGGTATGAGGATATACCCGGGAACAAAACTGCATGAAATTGCTGTAAATGAGAACATCATTAACAAAAACGACCTCCTCCTGGAGCCCAGATATTTTATTTCAAAAGAGGTAAACACCGACACCCTGAAGGAAAGAGCTAAAAATACCGGCAGACGCTGGGTTTTCCCGGACGAAGACACCGCGGCAATTACCAACAAAATGAGAACACTGCGAAACAAAAAAGGCCCCCTGTGGGAGTATCTAATCCAATAATTTATGATTGCACAAGGTAGTGAAATTCTTAAACTTATCCCTCAAAGGCCGCCCATTGTCATGGTGGATAAACTGATTTCGGCTGCCGGCAAAAAAACCGTCAGCGGCCTGAAAATCTCACCGGATAATATTTTTGTATCCGACAACTGCCTGCAGGAACCCGGAATCATTGAAAACATAGCACAATCTGCTGCCCTGGGTGTCGGATACCTGTGCCAATCAAAAAACGAAAAAATCCCTATCGGATTCATTGGCGCCGTGAGCAACCTCAAAATTTTCAGCCTCCCCAGGGTAAACACCGAGATAATTACCGAAATACAGGTAGAATACGAAGTTTTGGAAGCCACCATCATCAGCAGCAAAGTATTTTGCGATAAGCAGCTCCTGGCCCAGGCCGAAATGAAAATTTTTCTCAAAACCGAAAATTAAAAGCATAATTACACGAAATCTTTATGGGCAAAGAAAAAAAAGACAACAACAAAAGTCATATCGTAGACCTCGAAAACCTGGACGTTGACCATAGAAAATTTAAAATCACGCATTACCAGATGGAAAAAAACGGCCATTTTTCACACGACATGAAATCCGATTGGGGTGGCCGCGATCCCGTGGTTAACCAAAGTCTCGTAATAATTAAAGAAAGGATAAACATAGCCAGGCAACAGGTGATTAACGGCGAAGTTAGCCCCATTGCCTATTATATGGAAAAATGCTTTTTCGATCTGAAAACCCTTGCCCAATATATTGGCATAGCCAAATGGCGGGTTAAAAGACACCTGAAAGTAAAAATATTCAAAAAACTGAAAGACGAAACACTGAAACGCTATGCCGACTTTTTTGGCATTTCCATAGATGAATTAAAAGATATTGACCACTTATATCATTAAATACCAACACGTTATATGAAGATGAATTTCGACCACATGCAACTATCTGCCCATTGCGAAAGTGGCGCTACCGTCAATATGCTGGGATACTATAACATAAAAATTACCGAACCCATGGTTTTTGGCATTGGCGCCGGGTATTATTTTGGCCATCTGCCCTTTCTAAAAATGAACTATTCCCCCGCCACCACCTTCAGAGCTTTGCCAGGCCTTGTTTTCAGCCGTACCTGCAAAAACCTGGGAATATCATATGTGCGCAACACCTACCGCGACCCGAAAAAAGCCATGGACGAGCTCGACCGGGTACTCGACCAAGGCATCCCTGTGGGCGTGCAGGTGGGTGTTTTCCAGTTACCTTTTTTTCCACCTGAATACCGCATGCATTACAATATGCACAACATGGTTGTGTATGGAAAAGAAAATAACAACTATTTTGTGGCCGATAGTGTGGTAGATGGCGAAAATATAATTTCATACGACGACTTGATGCGCGTACGTTATGCCAAAGGCGCCTTTGCCCCTCATGGCAAAATGTATTATATGACAAAAATTCCCAATGCCGTTGATTTTAAAATGCCTGCAATATGGGGAATCAAAAAAAGCTGCCATGAAATGCTCGACCTTCCTTTTTGGATGGTGGGTATCAAAGGCATTAAGTTTTTTTCGAAACAATTGCGAAAATGGCCAGCAAAAAAAGGCAACAAGGTAGCATCACAGTACCTGATGCAAGCCATCCTGAACCTGGAAGAGATAGGTACCGGAGGCGCCGGATACCGCTTTATTTATGGAGCCTTCCTGAACGAAGCCGCCGATTTGCTGCAACGCGATGAGCTGAAAGAACTCGCCATCGACATGGGAAAAGCCGGTGACCGATGGCGTAATTTCTCCTACCTGGGTGCGCGAAACTGCAAAAACAGATTCGAACCGGAATTTTCTTACGACCAACTCGCCGAAATTGTAATGGATTGCGCCGAACAGGAAGAGAAGATTTTTAAAAAATTAAAAAAAATAAAATTCTGAAATCAGCAGAAAGTGCCTAATTTTGAACCCTTGAAAACTGAAAGAAAAAGCTGATCAATGGCCGAAGAAACTATTATTGAAATTATTAACCTGTCAAAAACTTACAAAGGGAACAAAAAACCTGCCGTTGACGGCATATCCCTGAAAATACGCCAGGGAGAGATTTTTGGTCTCCTCGGCCCCAACGGAGCAGGCAAAACAACCACCATTTCAATACTTTGCGGACTTTTCGCACCCGGTAAAGGAGACGTATTTATCGACGGACTATCCGTAAGAAAAGATACAGAAAGGATAAAACACATTATCGGTATTGTTCCCCAGGATATTGCCCTCTATCCCAGCCTCACCGCCTACGAAAACCTGCGATTTATCGGAAGAATGTATGGTCTGAAAGGGGTAATGCTGAAAGAACGAATCAATATGTATGTCGAATTGCTCGGCCTGCAGGATAGCCTCAATAAGAAAATCAGCACTTTTTCAGGAGGCATGAAAAGAAGAATAAACCTGGTTGCCGGCCTCTTGCATAACCCCAAAATACTCATTCTGGATGAACCTACCGTGGGCGTTGACGTACAATCGAGAAACCTGATGGTGCAATACCTCAAAGAACTAAACAAAACCGGCACCACTATCATTTACACCTCGCATTACCTGCAGGAAGCCGAATGCCTGTGTTCCAGAGTAGCATTTATGGATAATGGCAAAATCATCATCCAGGGGTCTCCTAAAGAACTCATCAGCAAAACTCCCGGATGCAGCAACATGGAAGAATCATTTTTAAAATTAACCGGAGTAGATTTAAGGGATTAAAATACCTGTTATGAACAAGTTTTTTGCATCATTTGTCAAAGAAATATTACTGCTGATCCGCGACAGGGCTGGCATGATATCGCTTTTCATTATGCCTATGATACTGGTGTTTGTGATGACGGTTATTGAAGACAGTGCCCTAAACTCCACCGCCGACAAGCAAATATCCATGTTGTTCTCCAACCCTCAAAACGACAGCCTTGGGATAGCCATAAAAAATGGCCTTGACGACACCAAAGCTTTTACAATTGTGGAAACGGTGGACAACAAACCTCTCGACAAACAATCACTGAAACACTATGTTTCCGCTGGCAAATACCCTGTCGGGATTTATATCCCCGAAGGCGCCACCGATACGCTCCGGAGCAACACCCGCAAAGTGGTAATGAAAACTTTTGCCGAAATAGGACTCACCTCCGGCGAAACCAAAACCTATGATTTCGACTCCGTGCTTATCGATATTTTTTATGACCCCGCCGTCAGAAACTCATTAAAAGCGCTGGTGGACGGCGCTATAGGCCAGCATTCTGCCAATATCGTCGGAAAAATGATTTCCGAAATGTACTCCGAAATACTCTCTGATTTCCTGCCAGGTGATAAAAAACTGAATGTGAATTATCCCACTATGATATCGGTGAATAAACAATACGCCTCCGAACCCGGCAACACCATTATTCCCAACTCCACACAACACAATGTGCCTTCCTGGACCCTGTTTGCCATGTTTTTCATAGTAATCCCCCTGGCTTCCAGCATTATACAGGAAAAAGACGGCGGCACCTACCTGCGCCTTGTTACTATGCCCAAAACCTATATTACCACTTTCATTGGTAAAATGGTCGTATATTTCATCGTTTGCCTGCTTCAGGTTACTATATTGTTTAGTATGGGCATGTATATTATTCCCCTTACGGGTATCCCCGGCCTGCAAATAGGAACCCACTTCGACGCCCTGGTCGTTGCTGTGCTGGCCTCGGCCTTTGCTGCCGTGGCCTTTGGGGTGATGATGGGCTCGTTCTGCACTAGCTACCAGCAGGCAGCTTCGGTTGGTGTAATTCTCATCATAATTCTGGCTTCATTTGGCGGGCTGTGGATGCCGGTGTACCTGATGCCAAAAAACCTGCAGGGCATGCTCGGATATTCTCCCATGAACTGGGCACTTACCAACTTTTACGACCTTTTCCTGCGAAATGCACAAATTAAAGACATTTTGCCCAATGTATATAAACTTATACTCTTTGGCATAGGCTGTTTCACGTTAGGATTGGCATATAAAGCAATCAAAAAAGTTAAATAACTATGCTCAGCGACATAATTCCTATAAATATACGCTTCCACGAAGTAGATTCGTTGCGCATTGTGTGGCATGGCCATTACCTGAAATATTTCGAAGACGGCCGTGAAGCTTTCGGAAAAAAATACGGCATTGCTTACATGGATGTATTCCGAGCCGGACTGGCTACCCCACTGATAAAAATTTCATGCGAATACAAAAAAGCTGTAAAATACAACGATAAGGTTATGCTGCAAACCACGTTTATCCCTACCATGGCAGCAAAAATTGTTTTTGAATTCAGATTGTTCAACCCCGATACCGATGAGGTGTTTGCCACCGGCGAAAGCACCCAGGTGTTTCTGAACGCTGCCAGCGAACTGATACTCACTTCACCCGATTTTTATACCGAATGGAAAAAGAAATGGGGATTACCCTCCTGAAAGTAAAACCAAAAGATTTTTTACATAATTTTGCCACTTAATTTTTTATCATGCAACAGGTTTTTGTTTGCGGCGGTAACGTTATCACCTCCCTTGGATTTTCAACGGAAGAACATATCGACAAAATCAAACTTGGAATCTCTGGAATCCGCCTTATACAAGATAACTCCTTGTATCCTGAAGATTTTTATGCATCACTGGTTGATAATCAACGTCTCGAAAATGAATGTGCCGCTCTTTCGTGCCCCTCGCAATTTACCCGGTTCGAAAAATTGATGATACTTTCTGCCCAAAACGCCCTGGCAAAAAATCAACACATTGACCCCGCCTCAGAAAAAACCGTTTTTGTTATTTCTTCTACTAAAGGCAACATCAACCTCCTCGAAGAAAACCAAAAAGCGGCTTATGAACCCGAAAGGATATTTCTTTGGAAATCAGCAAAAATAATTGCCAGCTATTTTGGCAATAATAACAAGCCGCTGATAATTTCCAACGCTTGTATTTCAGGCGTTTTAGCTATCACAGCTGCCAGTCAACTGTTACGGTCAGGCCTATACGAAAACGCGGTGGTCATAGGCGGCGACATTGCCTCAGAATTTGTAATTTCCGGATTTATTTCTTTCAAATCTTTGGCCAACGGTATTTGCAAACCCTTCGATAAGAATCGCAACGGACTTAACCTTGGCGAAGGCGCCGGCACGCTGATCCTCAGCACTAAACCCATAACTCACCACAACAGGCCCCTGATAAAAATCCTTGGAGGTGCCAGTAATAACGATGCCAACCACATTTCGGGCCCATCCCGCACTGGCGAAGGTCTGTTTCTGGCAGTTTCACGAGCCTTGAAAAGTGCTGGAATCAAGCCGGCTCAAATTGATTTTATTTCGGCTCACGGCACTGCCACACCTTTTAACGATGAAATGGAATCAAAAGCATTCAGCAGCGCAGGTCTGAGCATGGCACCGCTGAACAGCCTGAAAGCCTATTTCGGCCACACACTCGGCGCAGCCGGTATCATCGAATCATGCATATCTATCTATGGATTAACCCACGATATCATGTTCAAAACATTGGGATTTAACGAATTAGGAGTGCCGGAACCCATTACCGTGCTCGACAAACTAAGGCCTAAAGTTCAAAAGAACATTTTAAAAACAGCTTCGGGATTTGGAGGCTGCAACGCCGCTGTAGTATTTGCAAAAGATAAGGAGTAATGCATATAACAAAAAATACATATATCACAAAAAATTCAGTCTGGCTCGACAATCAACTACTTTTCAGTCAGGATGATACATTTGCTTACCAGGAATTTTTCAAATCCGCCTTTAAAACACTGTGCGCTCCCTATCCCAAGTTTTACAAAATGGACAGTTTAAGCAAGCTGGGTTTTCTGGCAACAGAAATCCTGCTGAAAGATACTGATTTACTTTTGCGCTATGCCAAGGAAGATATTGGCCTGGTGTTTTTAAACAGTTCGTCCACCATTATCACCGATACGGAGCATCAACAATCAATAAACGACCGGAGTAATTATTTTCCAAGTCCTGCGGTGTTTGTTTACACCCTGCCCAACATCATGCTGGGCGAAATCTGCATTAAAAACGGTTTTTTCGGAGAAAACGCACTGCTGATTACCGAAAAATTTGATGCGACAACACTGCATACCCAAATAAAACTCCTGACTGAATCCTGTCATATACAAGCTTGTGTTGCAGGATGGGCAGAGATTAACGAACATCACTTCGAAGCCTTTACCATGCTCATCGAACCTGATGATAAGGCAGGAAATTCAAAAGAAAAATGTACTTTTGCTGTAGAAAATATTCAAAAATTATACACCCGCAAATAATTATTCACTATGCAAGAACAAGAATTAATTGAAAAACTCAGATTAGAGATAATCCAGCAACTGAACCTCGAAGACCTCAATCCCGAAGATATCGATCCGGATGCAGCGCTTTTTGGTGAAGGGTTGGGACTGGATTCTATTGATGCGCTTGAGCTGATCGTTTTACTGGAAAAAAATTACGGACTGAAAATAGAAGATCCGAAAGACGGGAAAAAAATATTTGCTTCTATCAGGACCATGGCCAAATATATTTTGGACAACCAAAAAGCATAATCGCTGTGCCTGAAAGGATCTTTGTAACCGGCATGGGGATAATTTCCGCACTGGGAAAAAACCTGCCGGAAACTTTTGATGCTTTGGTAAACCAACGATCCGGTATTGGCAACATCCGGCACCTCAACACCATACACCAAGACAAAATTCCTGTAGCCGAGGTAGCTCAAACAAACGATGAGTTGGCTGTTTTGTGTGGTCTGGAACACCGGAATGACTTGACGCGCACTACCCTACTCGCCCTGATAGCTGTTAACGAAGCCATCAAAAACGCACAACTCACAGACTTCAGCAACACCGGACTGATTTCGGCCAACACTGTGGGCGGCATGGATAAAAGTGAACAATACTATTATGATTACCTCAAATTAAAAAAATTCAACCCCTTTATTTCAACCAGCGATTGCGCCGACAGCACCGAAAAAGTTGCCGATCTTTTTGGAATTGACGAATTTGTTACCACCATCAGCACGGCCTGTTCTTCGGCTTCCAACGCGGTATTGCTTGGAGCCAGAATGATACAGAACGGCACCCTGAAACGGGTTATCGTAGGCGGTACCGAATGCCTGACAAAATTCCATCTCAACGGCTTCAATTCGTTGAAAATTTTGGATTACGATCCGTGCAAGCCTTTCGATAAGAACCGTGCAGGCATCAACCTGGGGGAAGGCGCTGCCTATATCGTATTAGAATCAGAAGAAATAGCGGAAAGTAAGGGTAAAGAGTATTTTTTTGAGCTGAAAGGATGGGGAAACACCTGTGAGGCTTTTCACCAGACAGCCTCTTCGCCCGAAGGCGACGGCGCCTATCTCGCCATGAAAAAAGCGCTGGAAATGAGCGGTCTGCAGCCTGCCGACATCGCTTATATCAATGCCCACGGTACTGGCACCGACAATAATGACATATCTGAAGGCAGGGCCATCGAGCGGCTTTTTGCCCCACATATTCCTTTGGTAAGCTCCACAAAACCCTATACCGGACATACCACCAGCGCAGCAGGAACGGTAGAATCCATTATTACACTCTTAGGAATGAAATACAACATGGTTTTCCCCAACCTTAATTTCAAAGAACAAATGCCAGAATTTAGTTTTTCACCTGTCAATCAACTTATTACTGAAATACAACTAAAACATACTTTATCAAACTCTTTTGGTTTTGGCGGAAATAATACAACTCTTATATTTTCCAAATGTAATATTCATAAATCTGACTTCTGACTTCATAATTCTGACTTAAACATGTCCTCCTACATCTCCGGCATCGGATGCATATCTCCTCAAAAAACTATCGGGAACCTTGATTTCCTGACAGAACCTGTCAATCAGAATGCCTTGTTTCTTCAGTGTATCCAGCCCGAATCATACAGAGAATACATTGATCCTCTTCTGTCGCGCAGGCTCAGCCGAATTGTTAAAATGGGAATCACGGCAGCACTCATTAGTGTGAAAGAAAGCGGCATTGACAATCCAGGGGCCATTATCACCGGCACGGGAATGGGAAGTGTGGTGGATACTGAAAAATTTCTGACCACCATGCTCGATAATAACGAGACACTGCTCAACCCGACCAATTTCATGCAATCAACATACAATACCATAAGTTCTCAAATTGCCATTATCCTGAAATGCTCGAATTACAATACCACTTATGTGCACCGAGGATTTTCGTTTGAGTCGGCTTTGATCGACGGGCTTGACCTTATGGAACGGGGAGAAGCCGATTCGGCGCTGGTCGGTGGCATAGACGAAATCTCTGAAAATCATTTTAATATTTCCGGACTTTTGGGTTTGTGGCGACAACAAGCTGAAAATCATCTTGACCTCCTGAAAAATCCCGGAAAAGGTACAATTCCCGGCGAAGGTTCGGTATATTTTACCCTGACAAAAAACAGAGTTCCCAATTCCTATGCCCGCTTAGATTCTTTAAAAACATTATACAAACCAAAATCGACAAACTGCATCCATGATGCGATCAATGACATATTGATAGAGAATAATTTATCAACCACCGATATTAATCTGTTTGTTGCAGGGCTTAACGGTGACGAGCAGACCGACAAGTGGTACCATGCGGTAATAAACGAAATGCCGGAAAAAATGGCTCTTGCTGCTTTCAAGCATTTATGCGGAGAGTATTATACGGCTTCGGCTTTCGGACTATGGCTGGCTTCGAATATCATAAAAAAGCAGCGGATACCCTTAGTTGCACTTTATAAAGGTGTTGCACCCAAAGATATCCGCCACATTTTGTTTTACAACCATTATGCCGGTGAACAGCATTCGATCATGCTGATCTCAGCATCCTGATATTATTTTTCTTTCAGGGTTTTTACCTCCTGCTTTAGCTGTTCAATCTGAATTTGTTGCTCTTGTATGGCTTTTACAAGTATAGGTATCATTCCAATATAATTAAGTCCTTTATATTCAATCGCTTTATCTGTATCTTTTGCACCAGGATGTATCCCGTTTTTAACCAGTTCTGGAAAAACTATTTCTATTTCCTGAGCAATGAAACCAATCTCCTTTTCAGGTTTAAATCCCATAAACGGAAAGTCTTCAGTGTTCATGGTATAACTTACTGGTCTTAACTTCAAAACATTTTCAAGTGCACCGTTGTAATCAGAAATATCTTTCTTGAATTTTGCATCAGAAACATCTGTTAAGGTTCCCGTATATGCCATATCACCATTTGCAAATACCCCATAAGTGCTTCCAGAACCATAAATACCATAATTACCGGTTCCTCCATCAGCAAGACCAAAAACGCCATAACTAAAATTTGAAGTTCCGGTAGCATTGCCCTTAATACCATAATTTGAAGAGGTGGTAGTGCCCAATGCAATACCATTTACTCCAGCACCTCCACCCCCGGTTGATAAACCTTGGACACCATATCCATTTGGTCTGTTGGTTTCTCCATGAACTCCTTGGAATCCATTTTGTCCCGCCAGTATTGCCTTCATTGTATAGGTGCCATTTGTAACCTCGGCTGTAATGGTTGGTGATTCTGAGACTGAATGAGTGGACACGGTATGTTTAACATACAGAGGATCTGAAGGATTGGCAATCCCGATGCCTACATTGCCTGTTGTATGTGAAATAAGAAAAGTTGTATCAGAATAATTTGAATTTTTTGATATTATAAAATCATCTTTTGTCCCGAGCAAGCCGACTGCCCATTTATTAATACCATTTGTATGAAACCTCAATCTTATTTTTGATAAAGAATCAGGCCTTTCAAGTATCATCCCTCCCCATGATCCCGTAGTATTAATTCTTATATATGGCGATGCGCCTTGTATATCAAGAAGATATGAAGGACTTGTCGTGCCAATCCCAATGAATGTTCCATTATTATACAATCTATCGTTGGCAACCCAGTTTGTTCCATTACTCAGCAGGGTTTGACCTACTGTGCCTGTAGGTAATTCTCCTGTTTTATTGGCATACATGGCATAAGGTACGCTTAACAGCTTGCTTGTCCCCATATCGGTGTAAGTTGCTCCACCGTTCGGATCCATCTCTACCTGAAGCCAGTATTGATTCATTCCCCAGGCTAAGGTATCAAAGTTTCCGATGACTGGTGCACCCTTTCCTATCTCAAGGGTAAACAATCCAAATTCATTGGTCGTAGGACCAAATGTCTCAGAATAAACAATGGCTCCCGATTCAGAACCTTTAAGCAGTGAAACCTTAATGCCCAACAACTGGGTTTGTAAAACATTACCCGAAGCGTCGCGGGCAACAGCTTGGTAATTGAAGGCATCGGGTGACTGGGCAAATGACTGAAATGCAAACATCAAAATAAAAAATGTTGCAACGAATTTTGTTATTGTTGTTTTCATTGATTTATAATTTTTATGGTTTTTTAATGAACTAAATTAATTTTAATGACTTCGGATTTTTTTTCCCCGTTATCACCGGTGTAAAGATATTTGAGGAAATAAATACCCATGGCATACCGCTGGATATCAATATTCTCATTATTTAATCCCGTAGCAATATTCATCTGCATGGAAAGTGTTTTTTGCCCCAGCATATCATAAAGATATATCTGAGCACTGCCGTTTTCCGGTGAATTTATGGTAATGCTGAATTTACCGTTGGAAGGATTAGGATAGATGGAAATAGTTCCGTCTGACTGAGGTTCTTCATTCACAGAAGCATACCACTCTTCAGGTTGTTGAAATCCCTGTGTCAGAAAAATACCGGCCGAGTTGAAGGACTCCACCATGGTCATTTCAGCCACTGTAGCTGAAAGAGAGCCAGAGGTATTAGAAAAATAGCCACCGAAAGAAGATATCACAGTGGGAGTCAATGATTGAGCCATACAGGGTACCACTCCTAGAATCCCAATAAATAAAAGTAATACAATTATTTTTCTCATATTCTTAAATTTAATTAAACGCAAAATTACGACATTTTAATAAAAAAAACGCAATACTTTACTAATCAATTTAAATTTTAACAATTAATTCTAATAAAATTAATAATATATATATAAAGGGTGCTGACTCATTTTCTGAGACAGCAAGATTGGTGTATACACCTCCTGGTGCAAAGAGTTTTCTCCACCTCCGCCCTCATCAGCAATAAGAATCCGGAATAAATTTCATTCGACGGCTGCCTTGCGTCGAATATCATAAAAAAGCAGCGAATACCTCCGGTGGCACTCTATAAAGGAAAAGCCCCCGAAACTATCCGCCGTGTGTTGTTGTATAATCATTATGCAGGAGAACATCATTCCCTCAAGCTCATTTCTGTATAATTATTTACTTTCTTTCAGAACATTAATTTCTTGTTTCAGTTCATCAATCTGAGCTTTCAGCATTTCAATCTGTCCTTGTTGTTCCTGAATGGCTTTTATAGCCACAACTGAAAAGTTGGCATAGGTAATGAGTTTATAACCCTCATCGGAAACCTTGACCAAATCCGGAAAAATTCCTTCAACTTCCTGAGCAATGAACCCTCTGGTTTTGTATCCCTGTGCTTCCTGATCCTTGTAATAAAATTCATAGACGTTGAGTTGCTTTACCTTATCTAACAGATCACTGACCAGGGTGATATCTTTTTTTAACCTTTTATCAGAAATGGTTGAATAAGTTCCGTCAACCGAAGAAATTTGTCCTTTTCCTGCTCCATTATACTCAAAACGGCAATTCAGGGTTGATGTTCCTATTCCAATATTCCAAAAGTTGGTATTTGATTCATGTTCCATTCTGATTGCCTCGTTGGAAATTTTTTGCTTTATATGAAAAACTGAAGCAGGATTGTGGGTGCCAATTCCCACATAACCAGTTGTCTGAGCAATATGAAAAGTACCATCATCGGTGGAGGTTCTCGAAATAGAATAACCATCTTTAGTCCCCAGAAGACCTACATACCATCTATTACTATTATTAGTCCGATACAAGAGTCTCATAAATGAATTTGAATCAGGCCTGTTCAGTAAAATGCCGCCGTAAGTTCCTGTAGAGTTAATATGTAAATAGGCTTGAGCGGACTGCATCTCACACAAAAATCCCGGTGTAGTGGTTCCTATACCTATTTTGGCACCTGTATTAACAAGAAAATCACTGGCAGCCCATCCCATACCATCGTGAGCAAGTGTTTGTCCTGAAGTTCCCAGAGGCAAGGCTTTGGTTCTCTCTGCAAATAGTGCATAAGGTACACTTAAAAGCTGGGTGGTGCCCATATCCGTGTAGGTTACGCCACCGGCAGGATCCATTTCCACCTGCAACCAGTATTGGTTTTTGCCCCAGGCGATGGTATCAAACTGCCCGTCAACAACAGTTCCTGTGCCTATCGCTAGTGTAAACAAGCCAAACTGGTTCGTCGTTGGTGAATGAGTTTCCGAATATACTACCGGACCGGTAGCCGATGCCATATGCAAAGAAATTTTAATACCTAATGCCTGCGCCGGTAAAACATTCCCCGACACATCGCGGGCAACAGCCTGGTAGTTGAATGCCTGTGGCGACTGGGCAAATGAATAGCCCATAATCGTTAAAAAAAATAATGAAAAAATGATTTTTGTAAATGTTGTTTTCATGGTTTTAATAATTTTATGGTTTATATGTTACAAATTGAAACATGCCTTGAACTTTGGTTCCTGCTGAGTTATACAAAAAAACCAGCAATTTGCCGCCAACGCTGCTCGTTTCTACAGTGATTTGACCGGCACCGCAGACCGACACAATTGTAACATAATCATGATAAATATAATTTTCCCCGGTGATTGTTATCTCATAACGGCTTTGAGTGGAATTCCATGCCACATTTGAAATATTTGATGTCCCGACAGCGAGTGTGCCGGCAGACTCCACAAAGCCATAAGCAATAGGAAGAGCGGAGTTGGTATAATTGCCGGGTATTACAGTACCATCAACTTTGACAGTCCCTGCAACCTGAAGTTTTTGAGTGGGGGAAGTTGTTCCAATACCAACGTTGCCGCTTGAAAGGACTAATGTGTTTGCACCTGAGCCGGGTAGAATTCTGAAAGGGAGTGAATTAGAACCAGTGAAATCTCTGACAAAAAAACCTGATTCATTGCCGGCGACATCCCATGTATAAGTAGGCCAGCTAAGTCCGCTCTGCTGAAGTCTTATACAAGGTGTATCATCATTATATAAATGCAGGATTTTTTCAGGAGTATCAGTACCGATACCGGCAAGCCCGCCTTTATAGTGGATACCGACAGGATTCCTTTCCCAGACAGAATTTTCAGCATACATGGCATAAGGCACACTTAATAATTGGTTCGTCCCCATATCCGTGTATGTTACGCCACCGGTAGGATCCATTTCCACCTGCAGCCAGTATTGGTTTTTGCTCCATGCAATGGTATCAAACTGCCCGTCAACAAGAGTTCCTGTGCCTATTGCTAGTGTAAACAAGCCAAACTGGTTGGTCGTTGGCGAATGAGTTTCCGAATATACGACCGGGCCGGTAGCCGATGCCATATGCAAAGAAATTCTAATGCCTAATGCCTGAGCCGGTAAAACATTTCCCGACACATCGCGGGCAACAGCTTGGTAATTGAACGCCTGCGGTGCCTGGGCGAAAGAATAGCCCATGATCAGTAATAAGAATAATGAAAAAATGATCCTCGTAAATGTTGTTTTCATGGCTTTATAATTTTTATGGTTTATAAATTGACGAGATTAATCTTAACGACTTTGGACTCTTTTTTCACGTTATTCCCCGTGTATAGATATTCAAGGAAGTACATTCCCATAGAATAACGGCTGATATCAATATTCTCCGTGTTCAATCCTGCACTGATATCCATTTGTCTGGAAAAAGTTTTTTGACCTAGTACATCATAAAGCTGAATCCGGGCGAGACCATTTTCCTTTGAGTTCACGGTAAGGCTAAATTTACCATCAAATGAGGTTGGGTAAATGGAAATACCTTCATCTGTTTGTTGTTCTTCATTCACGGAAGTATACCATTCTTCGGGTTGCTGAAATCCCTGTGTCAGGAAATTTCCCATGGAAGTAAAGGTTTGCATCATAGTCATTTCAGCCTGCTGAAGTATTTTCAATATACCAGATGGCCCGAAAACCAAGTATTCATAAAATATGCATCTGCAGTTGATAATGCTGGACCATAATAATGCACCGATACAACCTCGCCAGCATGCAACTTTAAATCAGCGGAATTAGAGATACCCCATGTACTGATACTGGTCTGCGTTGTTGAAGTTTTTTTATTGCTACTATTAATATAAAAGGCAAGCCAGCAATAAACACCTGCTGTAGTATTACCAGCCAATCTTACATGTGCATCAAAATGATAAACACCATCCCTGGGTGCGGTAAACCCGTTGGAAGCAAAATTGTTACCATCGTCATATTCTTCTGCATCAAATGCCACAATTGCACTACTACCAGTTAGGGATTGCACAGCGCTAGACCACGCAGAAAAACCTAGGGAGGGCGTTCTTTCAGCATACATAGCATAGGGAACACTTAAAAGCTGGGTGGTACCCATATCCGTGTACGTCACTCCGCCGGCAGGGTCCATCTCTACCTGAAGCCAATATTGGTTTTTGCCCCAGGCTATGGTATCAAACTGCCCATCAACAACAGTTCCTGTACCTATCGCTAGTGTAAACAAGCCAAATTGGTTGGTCGTTGGCGAATGAGTTTCCGAATATACGACCGGGCCGGTAGCCGATGTCATATGCAAAGAAATTCTAATGCCTACGGCCTGAGTAGCTATAACATTACCCGACACATCGCGGGCAACAGCTTGGTAATTGAAGGCATCAGGCGACTGAGCAAAAGAATAGCCCATAATCATTAAAAAAAATAATGATGAAAGGATCCTCGTAAATGTTGTTTTCATGGCTTTATAATTTTTATGGTTTATTAATTGACAATATTGATCTTAATAACTTTGGACTCTTTTTTCCCGTTATTCACCGTGTATAGATATTCAAGGAAGTACATTCCCATAGAATAACGGCTGATATCAATATTCTCCGTGTTCAATCCTGCACTGATATCCATTTGTCTGGAAAAAGTTTTTTGACCTAGTACATCATAAAGCTGAATCCGGGCGAGACCATTTTCCTTTGAATTCACGGTAAGGCTAAATTTACCATCGGATGGGTTTGGGTAAATGGAAATACCTTCATCTGTTTGTTGTTCTTCATTCACGGAAGTATACCATTCTTCGGGTTGCTGGAATCCCTGTGTCAGGAAATTCCCCATGGAAGAAAAGGTTTGTACCATCGTCATTTCAGCCACTGTCGCCGAAAGCGAGCCGGCTGCGGTTGAATAATAGCCTCCTGAGGAGGATATTACCACTGGTGTAAGCGACTGGGCAAATATGGTGCTACCCGCCAAAACACCTATTACAAAAAATAGAATAATTTTGTTTTTCATGATTTTAGAATTTTTTAGAACAAATATACTAAATATTTTATCAAGATACAAAGGTT
>Ga0209099_1001750_pt1 | contig 20847 bp, 14 predicted proteins | sample AD_JPNHW2_MetaG_FD_184430 | JGI IMG/M metagenome (GOLD analysis project Ga0209099, IMG submission 184430) | Active sludge microbial communities of municipal wastewater-treating anaerobic digesters from Japan - AD_JPNHW2_MetaG (SPAdes) (version 2) | ecosystem: Engineered > Bioreactor > Anaerobic... | reverse complement strand
TATCAGTAAAACTGGTAATCTGCCTGAAACTATAAAAGACGAACCGATTGACCCTTCCGCATTGGCACGTGGTGATGAGCCCATGACCATAGTTGAACATCTTAACGAATTAAGATCACGTTTATTAATTGTTTTCTCTTCATTTTTTATTATAACATGTATCGCTTTTTATTTTTCAGACCAACTGGTTTACTTTATAAATAAGCCATTTCTTGAGACAGGAAACAGGCTTAATGTATTTACTCTTGCGGGCGGATTTATGATTAAAATGAAAGTATCAGCGGCAATTGCTGTATTGATACTTATACCTTTAATTATATTTCATGTATGGAGATTTATATCTCCCGCGATAGAAAGGCCTGAGAGATTTTTTTCAAGGCTAACAATTTCATCTGCAATTATATTATTTTACGCTGGAGTCTGCTTTGTTTTCCTGCTGCTGCCGTCTGCAATAAAAGTAATGCTTAGTTTTATTACTGATTCAATGCTCAGTACAATAGATGCAAATGATTACCTGCATTTTATTTTTTTCATGTCTTTTATTATGGGCCTGCTTTGTGAATTGCCTATTGTTATATTAATCTTAACTAAAATCGGATTAATAACCCCGCAATTTTTAATTAGAAAACGTAAATATGCGGTAATTATTATATGGGTCACAGCAGCTATTGTAACCCCAGGGGCGGATATTTTATCACAAAGCCTTGTTGGAGTACCGCTAATGCTCCTGTATGAAGTTTCAATATTAGTCTCAAGACTGGTTTTAATAAAGAAAAAAAGAAAAGAACTAAAACTTAGATATAGTTAAAAGAGGATTTTACAAAATGACTGTCAAGTATATAGACCAGATAGATTTAAAGAATAAAAGGGTAATGATCCGTGTTGATTATAATGTTCCATACGACAGGGAAATGTCAATCACCGATGATACAAGAATAAGAGCAACTATTCCAACAATTGAATATTGTCTTAAAAATGAGTGTAAAATAATTTTGATATCTCACATGGGGAGGCCCAAAGGGCAGGTTAAACCCAATTTATCATTAAAGCCCGTTTCGAAAGCATTAAGTAGACTATTAAATATGACTGTAAAATTTATTGAAACACCACTGGGTGATGAAACGATAAAATTAACCAATGAGTTAAAAAATGGGGAAATTACCTTATTTGAAAATATACGATTTTATCCCGGTGAGGAAAAAAATGACAGATCCCTCGGTGAGCTGCTTGCAAAACACGCAGATATTTTTATCAATGATGCTTTCGCTGCCGCACACCGCGGGCATGCATCAAATTTTGCAATTACAGAATTTATTGGTGTTTCAGCTGCGGGTTTTTTACTAAAAAATGAAATTGAGTTCAGTCAGAAAACTATTCAATCGGCAGAAAGTCCGTTCGGAGCCATAATCGGCGGTGCGAAAGTATCATCAAAAATTGATGTTCTTACAAATATTATTTCTAAAGTTGATTTTCTGATTATTGGCGGAGGGATGGCTTTTACTTTTTTAAAGTCTAAAGGTTATTCCATAGGCAATTCACTTCTTGAGGATGAATTGCTGGATACAGCCCGTGAAATCATCAGGAAAGCAAAAGAGAATAATGTGGATATTCTGCTTCCTGTTGATATAGTCGGAGCAGAAGAATTTGACAATGATTCCCCAAAAGCCGTTTACTCAATTGAAGAAATACCAGATAACATTATTGGCCTTGATATAGGACCAAAATCAATTGAGATTTTTTCTGCAAAAATAAAAGAAGCTAAAACAATTATATGGAATGGCCCCATGGGCGCGTTTGAGATGTCAAATTTTGCTGCTGGAACAAATGGAATCGCACATACACTTGCAGAATCTAACTGCCTTAGTATTGTCGGAGGCGGCGATAGTGTTACCGCAATCAATAAAGCCGGCGTTGCGGATAAAATAAGCTATATATCAACCGGCGGAGGTGCTTTTCTGGAACTGCTTGAAGGGAAAATACTACCCGGAATTGCAGCGCTGGATAAATAATCTTTTTAAAACATTATGAATAAAAAAAGCGGCTAAAGCCGCTTTTTTTATTCATAATAATAATACTTTTCATTTATTCAGATTATATTGTGCTATTCCTAATTTTGCAAGAGGAATTGCATAAGGTGAACATGATACATAATTTAAACCTGCTTCAATGCAAAAAGCTATATTATCAGGATTTGCCCCATGTTCTCCGCAAAGACCCATCATAATATCCGGTCTGGTAAGTCTTCCTCTGGCTGAAGCAATGCTTATCAGTTCCTTCACAGGTTCACCAAGAACTTTAAAAGGATTGTTTTTCATTAAGTCAAAAAGTGAATAATCCGGGAAAAATGAGTTGGAATCATCCCGTGATAATCCATAAGTTGTCTGAGTCAAATCATTAGTACCAAAACTAAAAAATTCAGCATATTCTGCAATTGATCCGGCAGATAAAGCAGCTGCAGGAAGCTCAATCATAGTTCCCACTGAATAATGAAGATCATCAATGCCATACTCCTGAAGAACCTCATCCTTGATATCTCTTATACCTTTTACAACTATACCTTCGATCTTTTTACCATTCTTTATAAATTTTATCTCCTGCTCACTCATTACAATTGGAATCATAATTTCAGGTTCAACTTCCACACCTTCTTTTTTCAGCATACACGCAGCTTCAAAAATTGCCCTGCACTGCATCTCGTAAATTTCAGGATAAGTAACAGCAACACGACATCCTCTATGACCAAGCATCGGATTCATTTCTTCAAGTTCTTCGCATCTTGCTTCAATATCAGCAGGTTTAAGATCTTTTCTTCTAGTCTGCATATACGAAATGAACTCTTTCATACTTTCAGAAGATCTTGGAAGAAACTCATGTAAAGGAGCATCAAGGAGCCTTATTGTAACAGGTTTTCCTTCCATAGTTTTAAACAGGTCATAAAAATCTGATCTTTGCATCGGGCGTAGAACATCAAGAACTTTAATTCTCTCTTTAGAGCCATCTGCTATAATCATTTCTCTAAATTTCATTATACGCTTTTCATTAAAAAACATATGCTCAGTTCTACAGAGTCCAATTCCATCAGCCTGAAATTCCTTCGAAACAATAGCATCCCGGCCCTGATCGGCATTTGCTCTTACATTAAATGGCCCGATATATTTTTCTACAATCTTAAGAAAATCCAGTAGTCCATTATTTTTAAAATCAGGTTCAATCAGCCCGATTTGTCCCAAATACAAAGTTGGCTCTTCATAATAAGGAACATTTATTGATATATAATCACCTTCCTTAACGGTCTTGCCATCAAGTGTTAATGTATTGCCTTTAATTTTCATCTCCGGCTGAACCATGGCAACTTTCCCAAGGCTTCTTGCAACAACCGGTGCATGTGAAGAGAAACCGCCTTCCGAGGTTACAACAGCCTGAGCTACCTCAATGGCTTTAACATCTTCCGCATAGGATGATGTTAATATTAAAATCATATTTGTGTCTGCACCATGCATTATTGCTTTTTTGTACTCCTCCAGAAGCTTGGGAGTTGAAAAATATACTTTCCCGATTGCAGCTCCTGTGGAACCCGCTATACCGCCCTTAATGGTTTTTGTATTTTTCACAGTTCTCGGATCAATTACGGGGTGCAATAATTCATTCAACTGACCCGGTTTAATAGTTTTGATAAGATATTCATCAGAAATAATTTTTCTGCTATTTAAATCAAGAAGAGTTTTAATCTGAGATTGTGTCGATTTTTCATCAACCTCTCTCTGCTCAACAAGCCAAAAATCTCCCTCTTCAATAGTAAATTTAATATTGCGAATTTCTTTGAAATTTTCTTCAACTTTATGAGCGATTTGAGTAAATTTATCGAAATATTTTTTATCGATTTTTTTGATTTCAGTTGCCTTACCACCGGTAAAATCGAATTCATTTTTTAAGAAATCACCTTGAATCTCTGAATCACCTGTTATGATATTTCTTGTAAAATAATTTCCTGAATAAGAAGTTTCTCCAAAATTACCATAAACCATTGCCTGGACCATTATGGAAAGTGTGTTATCAACATCAATTTCAGAATCACAATATGTTTCAGATGCTTTCTTCATTATAAGTATCAGCTGATCAATAACGTCTTCACTGAAGTTCTCACCAAATTCTTTTTTGTATGCTTCTATAGCAGTCTTCACTTGAGCTATAGTTGGCTTTTTAGGTATTGCACTTTCAATTTTCTTTCTATTCTCATCAGGAAGATTGAATAGTTTCGTTGCAAGACTTCTCATCAGAAAGAGATATTCTCCGTAAGCGAAATCTGGACCGGTAAATTTACCAAATGCTTCTACAGTTTCGCTATTCATTCCGATATTATGAATTGAAGGAAAAAATGGAATATTTAAATCAGAGCTCAATACTATTTTAAAAAACAAAGGTTTTTTGTTGTCACCAAACTTCTTTTTTGTCTCTTTCTCAACCTGTGATATATAGTTGAGAATCTGTTCTTTTATATTCACTTGAGGTAATTTCAAAGTAAGCTCTGAATCGACGATAAAACCTGGGACAATTGGCAATCCCATGCTTGCAAGTTCTACAGCTCGTCTCCCTCTAATGCCCAGTTTAGATAATACTTTTTCATTATCTAATTTTAACTCTTTATTAAAATATATAATATTACTCATTTTTTCCTCCTTATATCACGTGATTTAGAATATGTTAAGAACACGACCAATACCAAGTTTGAGAAATTGTTCATAGCGTGGACTCGCACCTTCGAATAAGTACTTCTGCAATTTAGATACACCCATGATGTTTTCCCCGGAAACCTGAAAATAGATTGAATCTCCATGTTTCACTTTTCCCCATTTGAAAAGGGAATTTATATCATTTATTACTTCGCCCTCATACATTACATGTACGGTTAAATCAGGATACTTGACATGAAAACTTTCAAGAATCTTTTTCCATGCTTCAACATTCCCGTTATGAAATAATTCATTCGATACACGGACACCATATTTCGGAGTGATACTTACCTTTTTAGATCTCACCGGTGCAGCAGCAGTAGAAGCGGCAGATGCAGGAGTTCCCTGTGCAACGGCTGCAGCTTTCGGAGCTTGCGCCGGAGCAGGTCGATTAACAATAGTCTGATCTATAAAACTTTTATTGATAAAGACATCCTTTCCCGAAAACAAATCTATAAAAGTTTTTATTGCTTCTTCTTCTAATTTAATATTTTTTTCTTTTAAAAACTTTGAGTAAATAACCAGAAGCTGATCTTTATGAATTTCTCTGCATCTTTCCCAGCTATCCAAACTTTTAGGATTGATTACAAATCTTTTGCCGTCAGGACCGAAATAAATAACCAGCATATCCAGTGTATTCCACTTCGCTAATTCCTCATTAATCTTCGGAAACTCAGTTACTGTCTTTGGAACACTGTATGAAAAATAGCTATATTCAAACTTGTCCCTTATTACAGCTCCTATAATAGGAAGAACCTGATCAGGATGAATTTCTTCGTCATCCAATAAATCATTAATATAATCTGCTAGATTTGTCCTGGATTCAATTTCACCGACTGCATCATTTACAGCAAAAAAATGTCTTAATGCCTTATTGAAAGAAGATTTAGATGCCAATGAATAATAAGTAGTTTCCATATATTGACTCCCCTGTTGTAATTAAGCACAATAAAATATATTGTAATAAAATAAATAATTTCAAGTATTAAATTGTAAGAACACGATAAAATAGTATTTTTTTGAATAAAAAAAAGGGATGATAATCATCCCTTTTTTTTATTCAATATAAATTCAAAATACTATAATTCTTTGAGACCGGAACTTTTCTTTTTAGGTTTCTGACCAGGAGTTAGATTTACAGATCCTGTAATTTCAGGCAATTCAATCCCGGCTAAATCAGAAGCACTCTGTTTGTATGCTGTTTCAAAAAGATCTTCACCAATTTCTTCTTCTTCAAAAGACTGGTCTATGTCAGCTCTAACAGTTGATCTTCTTCTTGAGTATGTTGCAAAAGCAGCATCAGCAAAACCTTTAGAAATACTGTAAAGGAATTCATTCAAACAGTTCGCCATGCTTTTTAGTATATATCTTTTTCTCTTGATAGTTGTTATATCTATATCGAGAACAAGACCTGGCTGAATATGGTGAGGATTAACTAAATGTGCAAACTCATTAAATCTTTTTTCCAAAAATGTAATTCTTTCATCAAGAATAACTCTTTCAACTGGATTCTGATATCCATGCATTTTCTTGAGAACATTTTTTAGATAAGTGATTTTGTTTTTAAGATTTTTGAATCTATCTTCATAAGTTCTATTATTTTTTTCGACAAAAGAACTTTCATTATACATTTCACCAACTTCATTCCACATTACACCATCTGGATCATCTTCATAAGCTTTCTTCTGTTTTTTCCACTCTTTATTCATCAATCTTGCACTTAGATCATCAAAATCCTGTAATGATCTGAATCTCTTTTTTGATTCATAATGAGCATGTACAACATCCCACATCATTCCAACTTCAGTAGTAAATGCAGCAACCTGTTTGTCATACTCTTTCTTAGCTTCTTTCAACTGATTCTGATCATAGTATGCCATTCTGATTGTATATCTTTCATCAGGAAGAACAACTTTATCAGTTTCTTCATATTCGCTTATTCGGCAAATACGGGCATTCTTCATATTATCACAAACCTGATAACCGAGCTTGCTTGTGTCAAGAATTGAAGTGATAGAATTAACACAAGTGTTATATCCTCTATTTCTGATATTCTCTTCATCAATGATGAATTTAATATTTTCCCTCATATTTAGAGGATCCATTTCTTCGACATCAATTTCTGCTCTTAATCCTTCAATTTTATCTAGGAATTTTTTAGCAAGAATTGTATATCTTTTTGATTTCTCATCTTCTTTATCATCATCAGTAAAATTTTCTATACGCTTAACTTTCTCAAACATTTTTTCGCTTGAAGAAAGTTCATTTTTACCTTTATCAACAAGATCATCATTAAACTGCTGAACCTGTTTTTCAATCAAATCCTGAATATGCTTCTGAATTGTATCTTTCATTATTGATTCTACAGTAACCTGATAATGATACATCGGGCTGATCAATTCACTTTCGAGAACGTTAATTGAGAGTTTAACATCATCAACAAATTTAGGACGTAATTCATTATCTTTGAAAACGCATTTTAGAATTGCATATGCATTTTCTCCTCTAACGAAAGCTCCAACATCAGTTTTTTGTCTGAGTATTGAGTTAGTCTCAGTTTCAAGATCGTTAACTCCCCTCTGAATATGTCCCTGAAGGTGTCCATACATATTTACGATAGATTTTTCTATCTCACCTGTATGGAACTTATCTGCTCCACCGATTTTATCAAGTATCTCTACAATTTCTTTCGGAGTATATCTCGCGAGTCCTTTGGATTCCTCTTTATCAACGAACTCACGTACTTTCTTCATGAATTCATCTTCCATTGTAACAGTATATCTGTTGAACATATTCACATATGTCTGGTTGATATAGTTATACAATTTCTCTTTTAAACCACCCATAACATCAAGTTCTTTAAGAACTTCTTCAGGAAGTTTTGTTTGTATCTGATTCAACACTTTATCAAAGGTTTCATCTAGAATAATTTTTCCTTCTGCTACTTTATCCCTTCCTTCCTGAGCGATTGACTCTCTTGAACCAACAGCACTTGGAGTAGTAGGATGCACCTTATTTGGACTCTTTGGAAATTGACTTAATGACATTGTTTAACCCTCCTTAAATATATAACAAAACGGTAACTACTATCATACATCCTGTATCTAATAAAAAATTTATTATAATACTTTTCTTCTGCATTATTTAACTTTTTATAATTAAAGATAAAGATATCAAGAATATGTCTTGTGTCAAGATTTATTTCTAATAATGAATAAAAGTTATTCATTATTTATAAAAAACTCAATATATTCTTATTATCGTCACCTGAAATAAAAAATACATTTATTTAATCAGCAATATATCTGAAACTTATATTTGAAGCACTGAAAATATCACCATCCACCAGATAACCGTCGGCTTCCCTGTTTTTAAACCCAAAATCCAGGCCGGCTTCATAATTAACTTTCAGCAGCACCTGTCCTCCTTTTTTAACGGCCTTTATTGTGAATGGAATACGGGATTCATATTCTCTGATTTTAACAGTACAGGTATTTGTTCGTCCCAGAATTATTTCTTTTTTATCAAGATTTGTTAAAGAAAGCGACAATACTTCAGGTTTTAATAATTCATGGTTCCAGTGTTCAAGATGTCCGGTAATTTTAACGGATCTTATTTTTATCACAATCAATACAATAAGTAAAATTAAAATAAGCAGCCCGGCAACGATTGTAAGCAATCTGTAAAACTGTTCCTTCTCCTTACTCTCAACATCCTTTCGGAGTTCATCATTGATAGCTTGATCAGGATTGCTGCCGTCAAGCATATTGGTATTACCGCTTACTTTATTCAGCTCACTCAGGAGATTTTTTTGCGCAGCTGAAATCTCTTTCGACTTCTGAAGCTCATCAAGATTTACAAGATAAATCCACCAGTCATTTCCGCTATATTGTGCAGCAACTTTTTTTAAATCAAATTTCTCTTTCACTTTAGACGGAGGGGGGTCATCCAGACCATCACTCATAATGACAATTACAACATTTCTTTTTAGTTCAGTATTATTTTGTGCTGACTCTTTTGTTAACTGATCGGCAAGGGCAAAAACAGTTTTGAGCATTTCAAGAGTATAGGTCCACTGCCCCTTTGCTTCAGTAGTAGAAATATATTTTTTTACAATATCTCTATCATTCTGGTCATCTAACAGTACTTGAGGAAAAACTTTAACACGCTCATCGAATGTGACAAAAGTTACTCTATCACCATCCTGAAGACTGTCTATATATGAATTAACACTCCCCTTGACCGATTCGAGAATGTTTTTCCCCTGATACCCCACCATACTTAATGATGTATCAAGAACAAGGATTACATCCTTATTAGCTGCAGCTGCCCTAAGGGACTCAGGTTCTATTATTAATATGAATCCAACGAGGAACAGTAATAATAATTTATAAATACTTTTTTTTATATGTAACACTATTATCCCCTCAACATTTTTTTATAATTTAGGATATTTAAGAAAGAATGTCAAGAATAAATAAAATAACATACAAATTAAAATTGATAACCATACAAAAATTAATTCTAATCCGGTCCTTCGCCGCGCCAGGCACAGCAAATATATTATTTAAAACAGGTTTATGCGTAATTAATTAAAATTCATTATAAGATTTTTCTGTCCTGACATATTTTCTGATGTCAAAGACGTCTTCTCTCTCCACATCCAGATATTCGTTCATCAGTATAAAGAACCACATCATTGTATCTTCACCTGTCTCAAGTCCTATAAACCGGTGATCACCCTTATGCCAGTCTTTTATCAGCAGTCCGCTGTTATGAATCATCATTATTTCAAATTCTGAATCTGAAGAGACATTTTTTGACATATAATAGTTCATTATGTCATTTTTCAATTCAGGAAGAGTATATTCCTGGTTATTTCCGGCTATAATAAATGACGGAATAGCAAAACTCCCCGCCTCCTCTGTGAAATGGTTTATTTTTTTTACTGTAGCTACCCGTGTGAAAACATCTGCGAGTGAACTTTTATTAAGATCGTTTACTATAAAAAAAGCACCATGAATCAATTCATAGGGAACATATCCATTCATAACTTTGTTAATATCTCTGCAGTATTCACGGTAAGCGATTATATCTGCTCCTTCAGGAGAAAAGCCTGAGCTATCCACAGGTTTCAGTGAAGCGGCTCTGAGTTTCTGAGGGATAATACCATCTAATTTTTCAATAAAAGCAGCTGCATCGATGTTTACAGCACCTTTCTTTGCAGCTCCTTTTCCGGATGAAGCCTTTGCTGGTGCGGACTTTTTAATTATCTTTTTATTGAAATCAATAAAGTAATTTTTTAACATTATTATTCCCTTTTTTATCGTATCATTTATATATATAACTAATAGTTATTATTTTTTCCAGATATTTTTAATTATTGTCAATAATTAAAAAATTGTTGCCTAAATATACCCCATATTTTCTATTTCCATTATGCCTGTGGTGCCCGTGATTAGTCATACAATGTTTTGAACCTACAAAAATTTCGGGATCTCAATATTTGTGATTAAGGGTCAAGCTCTCCCGAAGAGAAGGTCTGATATCATATGCGGGAACCCACCTGGTTTCCAGGTTCTAAAACTTTGACTACACGGCATCTATGGGTTAATTTAACCTGCACAATTATTCAATTTCTATATTAAATGAAAGGGCTATCAAAATGATAGCCCTTTCATTTTTAATTGGCTCAGTTAGCTCCTGAAAGATTCAGATACCTGTTGAATCTCCATTTTGCATTATTTTCCGCAACAGTGAATAGTTCATTAGCATGTTCAGGGAATTCTTTCTTAAGTGATGTATATCGCACCTCTCCGCCCAGAAAATCCTGAAATCTGCTGAAATCCGGTTCTTTCGAATCAAGGATAAACGGATTTTTCCCCTCCTGCTCAAGTAGAGGATTGAATCTGTACAAGCTCCAGTAACCGCATTCTACAGCCAATTTAGCCTCAAGTTGAGATTTCCCCATACCTGCACGTAAACCATGATTGATACATGGCGAATACGCTATAATAACAGAAGGCCCCGGATAAGCTTCGGCTTCCGTAAGTGCTTTCAGATACTGTGCCTGATTTGCACCCATTGCAACCTGGGCAACATACACATATCCGTATGACATAAGCATCATGCCTAGATCTTTTTTCCTTATTTTCTTGCCTGAAGCGGCAAATTTTGCGACAGCAGCAGTCGGAGTTGCCTTTGATGACTGTCCGCCGGTATTTGAATAAACTTCAGTATCCATTACAAGTATATTAACATCCTCTCCGGATGCCGCAACGTGATCAAGTCCGCCGTAACCTATATCGTAAGCCCAGCCGTCTCCGCCGAAAACCCAGATTGATTTCTTGATTAAATATTGTTTAAGCTTCAATATCTGTTTAGCAGATTCAGCTTTATCTTTTTCAAGAAGCGGTACAATTTTTTCTTTCAGTTCCTTTGTCTTTTCGGAATTACTTTTATTGTCCGACCATTCCCTGAGCAGAGATTTCAATTCTTCAGATGATCCCTCTTTAATATATATCTGTGCCAGATCAGCTATTCTTGTTCTCTGCTGTTCTACTCCGAGATTCATACCATAACCATATTCAGCATTATCCTCAAAGAGTGAGTTTGCCCATGCGGGACCCTCCCCTTTGGAATTAGAGCAGTAAGCCATAGCAGGAGCTGCTGCTGAATAAATTGATGAACAGCCTGTTGCATTGGCGACCATCATTCTGTCACCATACAGCTGAGTAATAAGCTTGATGTAAGGAGTCTCTCCGCAGCCGGAACATGCCCCTGAAAATTCAAACAGCGGCCTGCAGAACTGGCTGCCCTTTACAGTATTTTTAGCAATAAGATTATCCTTATAACCAACCTTTTCAATCATATATTCCCATGGTGCTGATTCTGAAAGCTGTGTTTCGAGCGGTACCATTTCAAGAGCCTTTTCTTTTGCCGGGCACACCTGCGCGCAGTTTCCGCATCCTGTACAGTCAAGAGGGCTTATCTGCATTCTGAACTTAAGCCCTTCAAGGCCTTTCCCTTTTGCATCAACAAGCGCTGTACCGGATGGGACAGATGCAGCTTCTTTTTCATTTAGAAGAAAAGGCCTGATGACGGCATGAGGACATACGTAAGAACACTGGTTACACTGAATACAATTCGCGGATATCCACTTCGGTACATGAACCGCAATTCCTCTTTTTTCATACTGGGTAGTTCCTGAAGGAAAAGTTCCATCAGCTCTATCAACAAATGCACTTACCGGAAGAAGATCTCCTTCAAGATTATTTATCGGATCAGCAACTTTTGTAATAAACTCAGGCTCTTTCCCTTTTTTCGCTCCTGAGGATACGGAAAGAGTTTTCCATTCCTGAGGAATCTGTATCTTCACTAGAGCTTCGGCACCTTTGTCTATTGCGGCGAAATTCATGTTTACAACATCATCGCCTTTCTTCCCGTATGATTTCTTTATGGCTGCTTTCATCTCGCCGATTGCTTTTTCAAACGGCATAACATTGGCAAGTTTAAAAAATGCAGACTGCATGATTGTATTTGTTCTTGTACCCAATCCCAGCTCATCAGCAATTTTTGTCGCATCCATTATGTAGAAATTTATATCATTTTTCGCTATATAATACTTGTACCTGTCCGGAAGTTTGCTTAATGTTTCTTCGGCGCTCCATGAACTGTTAAGCAGAAATGTTCCGCCTTTTTTTAATCCTTTCAGCATGTCATATTTGAAAATATACGATGCGACATGACATGCTACAAAATCCGGCTGGGAGATCAGGTAAGTTGACCTGATATTCTTCGTACCGAATCTAAGATGTGATACAGTAACCCCGCCTGATTTCTTTGAATCGTAGGCGAAGTAAGCCTGTGCATGCAGCTCTGTTGTATCACCGATAATCTTTATTGAATTTTTATTTGCACCGACTGTTCCGTCTGAACCAAGCCCGTAAAATTTTGCTTCAATAGTTCCGGCAGGAACAACACTTACATCTTCACCGACAGGAAGTGATTTAAAAGTAACATCATCGACGATTCCGACAGTGAAACCATTTTTCGGTTCAGGCAGTTTAAGATTTTCATAAACTGCAAGCATTTGTGCGGGAGTTGTATCTTTTGAACTTAATCCGAATCTTCCGCCGACAATCAGAGGTGTATTCGGTTTACCATAAAACAAATCCCTAACATCAAGATACAGAGGCTCGCCATTTGCTCCTGGCTCTTTTGTTTTATCAAGCACAGAAATCCTCTTAACACTTTTCGGCAGCACTTTCATGAAATATTTTTCAGAAAAAGGCCTGTAAAGATGCACGGATATAAGGCCTACTTTCTCGCCCCTGGCTGTCAGGTAATCAATAACTTCGATAATAGTTTCTGTAACTGAACCCATTGCAACAATTATGTTCTCAGCGTCCGGTGAACCGTAATATGTGAATGGATGATATTCTCTTCCTGTTATTCTGGTTATCTCCTGCATGTAACCTTCAACAACATCATCAATCGCTTCATAATATTTATTTGATGCTTCACGCGCCTGGAAGAAAATATCCGGATTCTGGTTAGTTCCTCTGGTGCATGGATTTTCGGGATTCAGTGCATTTTTTCTGAATCTGTCAATCGCATCATAATCGATCAGTTTTTCAAGGTCTTCATACTCCATAACTTCAATTTTCTGAATTTCATGCGAGGTTCTGAAGCCGTCGAAGAAATGAAGAAACGGTATCCTGGTTTTAATGGCTGAGAGATGCGCGATACCGGCGAGATCCATTACCTGCTGCACACTCCCGGAGGCAAGCATCGCAAAACCGGTCTGCCTTACAGAATAAATATCAGAGTGATCACCGAATATTGAAAGCGCCTGAGCCGCGAGAGTTCTCGCTGTGACATGAAAAACTGCAGGAAGAAGTTCTCCTGACATTTTGTACATATTAGGAATCATTAGAAGTAAACCTTGTGAAGCAGTAAAGGTTGTACTCAACGCTCCTCCCTGAAGTGAGCCGTGGAGTGCACCGGCAGCTCCTGCTTCTGACTGCATTTCCGCGACTCTGACTATATTTCCGAAAATATTTTTCTTCCCATGGGATGCCCATTCATCCACCTGCTCTGCCATAGTTGTGGATGGTGTAATAGGATAAATTGCTGCAACTTCAGTAAAAGCATAAGCCACATGGGCTGCAGCAACATTACCGTCCATTGACTTCATCTGCTTTTTATTCATCTTGATTCTCCTTTAATATATATATTTGTATACAAACTTACTTATTACTACTTATATATTTTTATACTGAAAAACAAATTTACTGAATTATTCAAAGTTCACTAATGTACCTGAAGGGATGAAGCATAAAATTTAATTAAATGAAATTTTTGTCAAAATAAAAAATCTGAAAATCAAAGTCAAGTTTTTATTAGTAAAAAAAATACATCCTCCTGATTCAAGCTAATACAAAACAGTGTTGTTTCCAAATTATTATGGCAGGAAAAAATTTTATATTTCTGTAATAGCACAAAAAGAATAGTAATGGCTAAAAAATTCCTGCACAACTCCCATCCCTGAGGCGCGAATTACTATAGGATCTTTATTTACACCAGAATAGATGATAAAGAGTTACTGTTTAAAAAACGCTGATAATACAAAAAGCAATTGCGCAGGAGCATATAATAACCATGTAAACACTGTGCTGTTTTTTATAGTTTTAACAAATGCATTTACCGATAAAATAAAATCCGAGATCATAAACAGAACAGCTCCTGCCGCCACCAAAAGCCCGGATGTAGTTAAACCTTTATTCAGTGCCGTTACTGCGAAATAAACCATCACATCTAATATAAAAACATAAAGCACGACAGGGATAATCATTTTACCGGCAGTTCTGATTAAAACTTTAATATAAAGAAAACTTAGAAAAATTATTACAGCAATAACAAAAATATTCCACGGCTGAAGTGATGCATCGATAGAAAAAGCTCCAATATAAAAAACATGACCTAAAATAAAAAAAATCATTCCGTTTTTTAAAAAGCTTACTTCTTCGATCATAAGCAGTGTATCTGCAACCAGGGCAGAGAGCAATGACAGTACAATCATCATTCTGTACCTGTCTGCACCATTAGAAGCAATTGAGAATATCATCATCGCAACAAGAATTAATGTCAGAGATGGAGTAAAAAAATATTTCAGATTAAGATATCTTTTATAAGCAGCATACTCTCTTATAAAAAAAAACAGAACAAATACAGATGAAAGGATATATAGAAGTGTTATATTCTGCATTATTTTTTATCTTTCTTAAATAAATCGGAAAGATCACGTAATGTATTCGGATCAAAATCCGAACTTATAGCCGCGATATTCTCCTGTTTTATCTCCTGGTAAATTTCTTTTCTATGAACTGTGATTTTTCTCGGAGCTTTTATACCGAGTTTTACCTGGTCACCTTTAATGTCTATTACAACGACTTCAATTTCGTCGCCAATCATTATACTTTCATTTAATCTTCTGGCAAGAACAAGCATAACCTCACCCTCCCGCCTTTGTATGTTTTTTCATTTCGTCAAGAATATTATGACGAACAGTATAGCGGTCACTAAGCGAGATTGCCTGTTTGCCTATTCTTTTTACAGGATTGATGATTATAGGCCCCTGGAGATTTGCCGTCATCTTTTTCGGATTTTCAGGAATAGTAACAATTGCGAAGACAAGAAGCTCATCTATGTTATCTGATTTCACTGTGTCAAGATCGTTCTGTGCAATAACAAGTTCATATTCCTCCATAAAATCAAGGGGCCTTATTATTACAAAAGCCAGATCTTTCTCGTCGAAGGCCTGCATCCATTTAAATGGAGATCCTTCATCCTCGGCATCCATAATAATAAATTTCTTTATAAAATCAAACCCGAGAATACCTTCCGGAAAATCGATAATCTGAAGCTCATTGATTTCAATTTCACCGAAAGGTTTAGTATTAACTTTTATACCCAAGCACAAACCTCACAATTCTATTACATTATTAAGCGGTTCAACAATATGAAACCGCGTTAAACACAGCAAATCACTATCTTAAGAAATCCATCAATGTGGATTTTATTGTTTTTGCCCCCACTGAAAGAGCGTATTCATGAACGCTTTCAAGCCATTTAAAATTCATTATAGTTTCAGGGTAATCTATACCTTCATTTTTTGCAAGGATTTCCGTTACGTTGCCTTTTTCATATTCAGCTTTCTTTGCCAGCTCTTCTGCTCTGTTCTGTTTTGCGCCGGTGGAAGCAAGGTGTTTCAGAATATTATCAAGAGCCATATCAATAAGTCCGAGATCCCGACCGCCCACAAGTTCCTGATCTCCACGTACGAGGTCATCTCTTACCTGTATTATCATCTCAAAAATCGACATCCCGCCGATTGTGACGGTTGAGTCAATGTTGTTCGGCGGCTGCGGATAATTTTTGTTTATTATTCCCAGGTCCTGTAAAACTGTACCGCTCCCTTTATCTTCAACCCATATCTGATGCGGTGCGGTTGTAGACAGGATAAGATTATTGACCCCGCCTTTTGCCGCAGTCAGGCTCAATCCGGCATTATTAATTTTGTCCACGATAATGTCAATATTATCACCGGCGGAAATTGAAATCTCTTTCCCGTCAATTTTAATTACCTGATTTGATGCTGAAGAATAATTTGTGGCATCCTGACTTGATGTGAGCACCTGATCCGTTGCCCAGAATACTTTATTACCCGGAATATTTACATCCATAAAATCGTTTTTACCGACTTCACGCGTCTGACCTCCGATATTTCCGCGGTATTCAACACCGATCATTGCATCGCCCTGCCGTCCTGCCGTCAGCGTCATATAAATCGGCACAAACGGATTTGGCTGATCCTCAGTCCCGGTTTTAAATCCTCCGAAGATTGACTTGCCGGTTGCGCCCCTGGTATTGGCGAGACTTACAACTTCTTCAAGCAGCTGATTTATTTCAGCAGCAGCAGCCTCTTTCCTTTCAAAATTTGAGTAGATACCGTTAGCTCCCTGAACTGCAAGTTCCCTGATTCTCTGAAAAATACGCGTAGTGGACTGAAGTGCAGTATCAACTTCATTCAGCCGCGACTGTGTTTCATTTATATTCGATATATACTGATCTATTTCAGTAAGACGTGTCCGGTACAGCATCTGGTTTGATGCCGCAATAGGATTATCACGGGGTGTCTGCACAGTCTTTCCTGTTGCAAGCTGATTCTGAATTGTATCCATATCGGTCTGATGCCTTTGCAGATTAAAAGTCATCGTATTGTTTATCATTGAATTCGTTATTCTATTCATATGTTATGCTCCCCCTGCTCCTAATCTGATTATAGTTTCAAGCATTTTATCCATCGTTGAGATTACCCTCGCCGATGCATTGTAGCCATGCTGGAATGCAACCATGTTCGCCATCTCCTCATCAAGGTTTATTCCGGAAACAGACTGTCTCATGTTCTCTAAATTTTTTAACAATATTGTCTGATTTTCTATTCTATCCTTAGTCTCTTCACCCTGAGTACCGACTCTGGCGATGAGCGCCGTATAAAATTCGCTGAATGTTGTCTTGCTGTCAACCATGGCTGGTTTATGCCTTAAAGATGCAATAGCGAGAGCGTTAGTTCCGTCACCGATTCCATTCGAACTGTTATAATCTCCGGTTCCGCCGACATCATTGCCTTTAGCTGCCGCAATTTTATCCACATCTTCAACTATCTCGCGGGATACAGCCATACTTGCTGCCGGATTAAACTTCGGAGAGATTGTTATGTGTTCCTTCTGCGGGAGAAATTTTACTATATCATTAACTCTGCGGTAATCGAAAGAACCCTGCTGTCCGCTCTGCTTAAGCACACCAGTAAGTCCGACAAGGAACTGACCGGAGTCTTCAATGTGCCGCAGCATAAAATTCTTTTTGTCCGAATCTCTTGCTACCGTAGCTTTCACAGCAAAACTTCCATTATGATCCATGTATGCTACAACACCGAGTTTCGCGTCATTTATTTTCTTGATAACAGAATTAACAGTGTCTGACTCATTATAATCAATTTCAGCAATAGAATTAAGCTCATCATTTTTAGCGAAGGTCAGGGTACCGCTCATTCCGATTGCCGCGGACGAATCAACTTTATTGCCTCCGGCAACTTTAAAAATTGCAGTCGTATCATTTACACCGTCGTTATTATAATCAAAATTTCCTTCACTATCATCACTGATATCCAGGTGGGAGAAAAAATTCGTATTAGTCTCCCCTCTCCTGCCGAAACCGTCACGATGCACTTCATTTGTAAGATCGGTTATATTTATGGCAAGAGCATTCACATCGTTCAGGTTCTGTCTCATAATTACATCTCTTACTTCAATGAGGCCTGCAAGCTCTCCCCCCTTTACTGAAACTGGAGTCTCTGTAGTCTTCCATACTACATCGTACATCCCGTTGTTCTCCGGATTCTTTACAACTTTCAGCGGCCTGAATATCGGGCCCTGAACCAGGTTCTCGCCGTTTATATATACTATAACTTCATCTTTATCGCTTCTTCCCACGGAAACATTGATGATGTTAGACAGTTTCTCAACAAGGCCGTCTCTACGGTCTTTAAGGTCATTTGGAACATCTCCGAGAGCTTCCGATTTCTGGATTCTCTCATTCAGGTCACGTATATCGGACGCGTACATATTGATCTGATTGACACGGTGCTCCACCTGTCTGTTCGCATCCTCCCTCAATTCATAAAGCTGCCTGAATACGCCATTTATTTCTCCGGCAAGATGAACTCCCTTTTCCTTTACTACTTCCCTGGTTGACCTCTCTTCAGGATATTTCGAAAGTTCCTGCCACGCTCCCCACATAGCGTCCATTCTGCTGCGGAGTGACTGGTCTGACGGCTCATTATAAATTGTTTCAATCTGGTATATAAAATCATTCTTCGATTTCCAGTATCCCATTGTATTCTTTTCAGCGACCATTCTGTCATCAATAAAAGAATCCCTGATTCTCTCCACGGAAGCAACTGTACTTCCCTGTCCAAGCTGGCCGGCCTGCTCCGCCCTGTTTAATGCAGGCGCATATATTGGGTCCGCAGATGTAATGACAACTTTCTGCCTGGAATATTCCTTGTTTTCCGCATTAGATATATTATGACCTGTAACATGAAGTGCCTGCTGATGCGACTGAAGGCCCCTTTTCCCGATCTCAAGTCCCATGAATGTTGAATTCATAATTTTCCCCTTTACGCCTTAATATTGAATAACACAGGATTAAAAACTCTTCCCTTTTCCTTCCCGTCCTGGCCATAGCCGGATCTGAGGGTTGAACTGTTTTTTAAACCTGAGATCAGGATATCATAGAATTCCATGTTATCCTTCAAAAGCTGAGTATTCAGATCCTGAATACGTTTAACTTTAAGCAGAGTTTTTTTAAGTTCTATACCGGACTGTTTCAAGGCGGATGAGGAATTGCTGTCTTCAGAATCTATAATATCCTGAAGAGTAATTTCATTGCCGTGGAGGTGTACATTTCTGTACTTTTTATATTCCTCCAGAAGTTTCACTCTCTCTTTTTCAAGTGATTCAACTTTATTTAAAAGCTTTTCCTGCGATACGGAAAGTTCTTCGATTGCTTTTCCGGCCTTTTTTGTAATTGCTTCACTTTTTTTTTCTTCTATATTGAATATTTCCTGATAAATTTCTCTCTCAAGATTCAAAATTTTTTTCAGTTTTAAAACCGCCTGCTGCATTTGACCCTCCATGATCAAAGGATGAATATTCATTTTAGTATCGGTAATAAATCCTGATTCAATAAGAAGTTTTTATAATTGTTTTAAAGAAGAAAAATGCAGAATTTTGAGGATATCAGATTCAGAAAAAATTCTATTTTAAAAATTCCGGAATACAGACAGAATCAGTTTAAAATTCCGCCCGGATGCAAGTTCTTTTCAGAGTGGTGTACTGAGCCTCCCCAAACGGGATTACCGGAGCTGTTCAGTGAGACACGGGTATAATTCAGAGAAATGAAAATAGTTTAAAATAACATTATACCAGATAATTTGTTTACTGCTGAAATACTTATTCACAGATAAATTTCGGCAAGCCTGTAGATTATTGAATCAGCCAGATAAAGACCGCTTTTCGATAAATAATATCTTCCATTATCTATCTCTATCATGCCTTCATCTTTAAGAGAATCCAGTTTAGCGGCAAGAACTTCAGGCAGCAGTTTCCCGGTCACAGCAGCAAACTCCTCACCGCTGAATCCCTTCATCCGCCGGAGAGAAGTCATTAAAAACTCAACTATAATACTATCAGGCGATTGAGTGTCGTACTCATACAAAAACTCTCTGCATTTAATATAATCAGCAGCCTGCATATTGTTAGAATACCTCCTGCCGTCAACATATGAGTGAGCGCCTGCACCAAAACCGTAATACGGTGTAAAATCCCAATACTTTGAGTTATGCCTGGACTCAAAACCGGGGAGTGCGTAATTTGAAATCTCATAATGTATGTAACCTTTGTCGTTCAGAAAGCCCATGGCTATACCCCACAGATCAGCCTGCAGATTATCAAATTTTTCATCAGGATAAAACCGTGCGCCAAGCGGCGTATCCTCATCTACCGACAGCAGGTAAAGAGAGATATGTTCGGGCCTGTATGATGTAATTATTTTAAGATCATCTAGTATCTGCACTTCTGTCTGCCCAGGGAGACCTGCCATTATATCAATGCACCTTATAAAATCACCATGATTAAAAAAAAGATCAAATCCGGAACCGGTTAAAACTTTTCCTCTGCGGCCGATCGCAGATCTCATCCCGGGATCCAGTGACTGCACGCCAAGAACGATTCGGTTCACTCCGGCACCAGTGAAGCCTTTCAGCTTATCCGCAACAAGATCGTCCGGGTTCATCTCCAGGGTTATCTCGGAGCCTGTACTTAAAATAAATCTCTCTGAAATACGTTTAAGTATTTTTTCAACCTGGCCGGGTTTGAGGATAGACGGAGTCCCTCCCCCGAAATACACAGTATCAGCGCTTACTTTTCCACGAAGTTCAGAAATATTATCAATTTCATTCAGCAGTTTTTCCACGTAGGATTCCACAACAACA
>Ga0209099_1001748_pt1 | contig 20850 bp, 18 predicted proteins | sample AD_JPNHW2_MetaG_FD_184430 | JGI IMG/M metagenome (GOLD analysis project Ga0209099, IMG submission 184430) | Active sludge microbial communities of municipal wastewater-treating anaerobic digesters from Japan - AD_JPNHW2_MetaG (SPAdes) (version 2) | ecosystem: Engineered > Bioreactor > Anaerobic... | reverse complement strand
ATATGATCACGATTTAATGAATGGGAAATATACTATTTTTTATCCGAATAGCGTTATTAAACGAATCGGAAATTACGTCAATGGCGAAAGAGAAGGAACTTGGTCTGATTATTATGACACAGGGGAGCTTTTTTTAACCACAATATACAAAAATGGCAAAGAAATAAGATGGAACAATTATAAAATTGAATACTAATGAGGAAATTATCACTTTTACTATTAATGGCAATCGCATTCATATTTTTTAACAAGGCAGATGCCCAAGAAGATAGCACGCGGGTTGTGGAAGGTTCAAATGAGCAGAATTATATGAAAATACTCAATTCTGAGATGAATGATATGCTTGATTTGTGGTATGTCAAAAAAGAAGTGTCAAATTCCAAAAGCATCTTATCGAAGTTTACCGATGAGGAGGTTACGGTTGAGAATATGGATTCCATTTATTCCGAGAGAGTTTCCAAAATATCCACAATAGTAGCGTTAGGCTATAATTCGTCGGTTAGGAGCTATATCAACTTGTATGCCAATTCGCGCAAACGCTCATCATCCGCCATTTTGGGATTAGCGCAATACTATTATCCGTGGATGTTTGAGATTTTTGATAAATACGATGTGCCGGAAGAATTGGTTTATCTCACGATAATCGAATCCAGTTTGAACCCCGTTGCCGTATCGCCCGCTGGTGCTACCGGAATTTGGCAGTTTATGTACACTACCGGCAAAATGTACGGATTGGAGGTAAACAGCTTTATTGACGACCGGCGCGACCCTGTTAAAGCAACCGATGCCGCTGCACGCCATTTGAAAGACCTGCACGATATGTTTAATGATTGGGGATTGGCAATCGCCGCCTATAACTGCGGTCCCGGCAATGTGCGCAAAGCCATCTATCGCTCCGGCGGCAAAACAACCTTCTGGCAAGTCCGCCCCTTCTTACCTAAAGAAACCCAAAACTATTTTCCCGCCTACATTGGCGCATATTATATGATGAACTATTATCAATCTCACGGCATTATCCCCGCAAAAATATCAATCCCTACCGATGTAGATACTGTCATGATTCACAAAGAACTTCATTTTGAACAAATTGCTCATGTGCTGAATATCAATATCGAAGAGATTAAAACACTGAACCCACAATACAAAAGAAATGTGATTCCCGCTTTTAATGAAGCATACCCCCTGAAACTGAGAAGCAACGACATTATGCGATTCCTCGACATGAAAGATTCTATCTATCGCTACAATTATGATGTCTATTTCGCACCTCTGCAAACGTATATCAGCGTCTTTACCGGAAAAGATGAATCTACCTCCCAAACTCAAAAAAAATATCATAAAGTGAGAAGTGGCGAAACCATATCCAAAATTGCGACCCGCTATGGATTGTCAGTTGCCGAATTGAAAAAGATGAACAAATTGAAAAGCAACTACTTAAAAGTCGGACAAAGACTTATTGTTGGTTATGAATATTCCAATCAACCTAAAAAAGAAGGCGACAATTCGAACAACACTTCTCCGGCAACTTCCTCCGATACCACTTCCCCTAATACAGTAACCAATGCAGATAAGAGTTCGGAAACCACACAGGTTAAAACAACTCCCCACCAAAATTATACCATTCATAGCGTGAAAAAAGGGGAAACGTTATCTGCTATCGCTTCGAAATATCACACCACAGTCAAGAAAATTATCGCCCTTAACAATATAAAAAATATCAATCAAATTCAAGTGGGGCAAAAGATTAAAGTCCCTAAGAATTAAGTAGTTGCCACGCATGAAATACTTCTTTCGATTCTTTTTTTTCGCTCCTTTGCTCGTGCTGACTCATTGTGCCAAAATCGTCTCCCCTGTTGGCGGTCCCCGCGACGTGACCCCGCCTGTCATTATCAAAGAAGTCCCTCCCAATGAAAGTACATTCTTTAAAAGTAATACCATCAAATTATCTTTTGACGAATTTGTTACCTTAGACAATACTTTGGAAAATGTGTTGATTTCGCCTCCCCTCCAACAACAACCGATTTATTCTCTTTCAGGTAAAACGCTGACTATAAAGATATCAGATACCTTACTAATCAATCAAACTTACAATATCGGCTTTGCCGATTGCATCAAAGATTTTACTGAGGGAAATCCGATTCCTTTTTACAACTATTCCTTTTCAACCGGTAGTTATGTGGATTCTTTTATGCTGAAAGGAATCGTCATAGATGCCGCCACTTTACAGAAAATTCCTAATTGCTTTGTCTTTGCATATTCAGAAAATATTGATTCACTTCCACTTACGACACGCCCAAAATACATTAGTAAAACTCAAAAAGACGGCTCTTTTTCTATCAAAAATATCAAGAGCGGAAACTATAAATTGTTTGCTATAAAAGATATTAACAATAATTTAATATTTGACCTTCCCAACGAAGAAATTGCTTTTCTGCCTTCTTGTCAAAAAGCCGTACCTATCACGCAACTTGATGATTCTCTGATAGTTGATTCTAATCATTTTCAACTCGAAATGGATACGCTTTCATCACGAACCGATTCCACCACCATTGAACTTCGACTTTTTTTGGAGGAAGATACAACTCAAAGCTTTGTTAAACTTGCCAATTCCGAAATGGGAAAATACGAGTTTATATACAAAAACAAGATTAATCGTTTCAACGTACAAGTGCTATCCGATGATCTACTCACTTATTTCCAAAAAATGGGACGCGATACCGTAACTTGGTATATGAAACGCCCGGTGGAAGACAGTGTGGCTTTATCTGTGACGGTTAATGATACGGTGCGAGATACTCTGTTTCTGACACCATTCAAGAAAAAAGAAATTGTGCGCGGGCGGCAGCGCAATGATAATGAGCATAAAGCGGCAACGCTTGCGGTTAGTGCAACCAATTTAGGCGAATTATATGTTCCCCTGATGCTGCATTTTGCCTATCCCATTCTCCCCGTTGATTCCTTTGAGGTTCAAGTCATTAAACAAAAAAAACACTCCGGCAATGATACATCTTATCTCTGGTTGTCAATTCCCGACACGTTCCTCATGCAAGCCATCATTCCTATTGTCGTGGAGGAAAAAGTACCATACATCATTACCATAAAAGATTCCCTTTTTCAAGGATATAATGGAAAATATAACGATACGGTACAACTGAAATTTACCGGAAAATCCGAAAAAGTTTACGGCGATTTACGCATGATGTATCGAATAAAAAATCCTGATTATCAGTATATTGTGCAATTATTAAATACCAAAAACGAAATTGTGTCCACCCATATTATTCGTCAAAGTGAAATGGTTGAATATCCCAAATTGCCGGAAGGAAATTATCAAATAAAAGTGATTGAAGACTGGAATGGTAATGGCAAATGGGACACCGGGAACTATCGAAAGAAAATATTGCCCGAACCTATTTTTTTCAATGAAAAAATTATCACGATACGTGGCTATTGGGAATTAGAGGAAGTATTTGATTTTTAATATTTTACTTAAAAAATAAGTGAATAGGGAGCTTGTACTTTTGCGTTAAAAAAAATGGTTAAAAAAATCGCGAAAGAATGGTTTCATTTTCAAAAAAAATTGTACCTTTGCAGGCGCAAAAAATGAAGAAAATTCTTTAATAGTAATCTTAAAAAATATTGAAAATGAGTAACGTAAAGTATGTTTACACCTTTGGAGGAAAAATTGCCGAAGGAAAAGCTGACATGAAAAATTTATTAGGTGGTAAAGGCGCTAACCTTGCCGAAATGTGCTTGTTGGGATTGCCCGTTCCCGCCGGTTTTACCATCACAACAGAATGTTGTACAGCTTATTACGCTAATAATTGTCAACTTCCGGCTTCTTTAATGGCTGATGTATGGGAAGGAATGAAGAATGTTGAAAAAATCATGGGACTTCAGTACGATAACGCAGAAAATCCGCTCTTAATCTCCTGCCGCTCCGGTGCCCGCAGCTCTATGCCCGGCATGATGGATACCGTTTTAAATATCGGTCTTAGCTCCAAAACAATCCCCGGATTAATCAAGAAAACCAATAACCCACGCTTCGTTTATGACTCTTATCGCCGTCTGATTATGATGTACGCCGATGTCGTTATGGAAAAAGCGGAAGGTATCGAACCTACCGACGGAAAAGGCATTCGTAAACAATTAGACGATATGTTGGACGAGTTCAAACACAAAAAAGGTTATTCTGTTGATACTCAAATTACTGCAGATGAACTTTTGGAATTGGCAAACGCTTTTAAAGTAAGAATCAAAGAAGTATTGGGAACAGAATTTCCGGATGATGCCAAAGCTCAATTAGAAGGTGGTATTAAAGCCGTTTTCAAAAGTTGGAACGGTAAAAAAGCCATTTCATACCGCCGTATCGAAGGTATTCCTGATGATTGGGGAACCGCAGTTAATGTTCAAGCCATGGTATTCGGAAACATGGGCGAAAGCTCCGCTACCGGCGTTGCCTTCACCCGCGACCCCGCTACCGGCGACGATAAATTCTATGGCGAATGGTTGGTAAATGCGCAAGGCGAAGACGTTGTTGCCGGTATCCGTACCCCCAACCCGTTAAACGATGATACAAAAAATGAACAAAATAAACACCTACATTCGATGCAAGAATCCATGCCGGATACTTACAACGAATTGTTCAATATTCGCAACATCCTCGAAAATCACTACAGAGATATGATGGATATCGAATTCACCATTCAGGAAAGTAAGTTGTTTATGTTGCAATGTCGCGTTGGAAAACGTACTGGACGTGCCGCCGTTAAAATGGCATCGGATATGTTGCGCGCCGGCTGGATTACAGAAAAAGAAGCCATCTTGCGTGTTCCCGCCGACAAAATCATTGAATTAATACTCCCTATCTTAAACCCTGCAATTGAAAAACAACACGTAGCTTGCGCTAAAGGGCTGCCGGCAGGTCCCGGAGGTTCCGTTGGAAAAATTGCCCTGACCAGCGAAAAAGCCATGGAATATAGAGCCGCTAAGATTGCCAACATCCTCGTTCGCGAAGAAACTAATCCGGAAGATGTGGAAGGAATGCGCGCTGCCAACGGTATCTTAACCGCTCGCGGAGGTATGACCTCTCACGCCGCTTTGGTTGCTCGCGGTTGGGGAAAATCTTGCATCGTAGGCTGCTCCGCCGTTCATATCAACATGGAAAAAGGCGAAGTCGAAATCAATGGAAAAATCTTAAAAGAAGGCGATACCATCTCTTTGAATGGAACCTTGGGCAATGTCTATAATGCCGATATTCAGTTGATTATCCCTGAAATCGAAAAAGATGATTTGTATCAAGAATTTATGACGATTGTCGATAAATATCGCAAAATGGGCGTTCGTACCAATGCCGATACTCCCAAAGATGCTACCAACGCTGTTCGCTTCGGTGCAGAAGGTATCGGACTTTTCCGTATCGAACACATGTTCTACGGCGAAGATGGTAAAGAACCATTGGTGAAATTACGCAATATGATTTTGGCAAATACCACCAAAGAACGTGTTGCCGCTTTGAATGAATTAGAACCGTTTATCCGTATTGCCGCTAAGGGAACTTTGAAAGTAATGGACGGCAAACCGCTTACATTCAGATTGATGGACCCGCCATTGCACGAATTTGTTCCACAAGAAGAAGATAAACAAATCGAATTGGCAAAAGAAAAAGGTATGGACCTTGCCGAACTGAAAAGACGCATAGACGCTCTCCACGAAGTTAACCCGATGATGGGCTTACGTGGCGTTCGTTTGGGCATCGTTTATCCCGAAATTACCGAAACCCAATTCCGCGCTTTGTTTGAAGCTACTGCCGAATTAATGAAAGAAGGCTTCAACCCACAACTCGAAATTATGGTTCCGTTGACTATCAATGTAAAAGAACTCCAACACCAAAAAGCTATCGCTGACAGAGTGTTAGCTCAAGTAGAAGCTAAATTCGGTGTTAAGGTGGATTACAAATACGGAACGATGATTGAAATTCCTCGCGCTACATTAGTTGCTGACGAAATTGCCAAAGTTGCAGACTTCTTCTCCTTCGGAACCAACGACTTAACGCAAATGACCTTCGGCTTCTCCCGCGATGACGTGAACAAAATCGTGAGTGAATATACCAATCAAGGTATTATCCCTGCCGACCCGTTCAATACGTTAGACCAAGAAGGGGTGGGACAATTGGTACAAGCCGGCGTTCAACGCGGACGCTTCGTTAAACCTAATCTGAAAGTCGGCGTTTGCGGCGAACATGGTGGCGACCCTGCTTCCGTAGAATTTTTCTACAAAACAGGCATGACTTACGTATCTTGCTCTCCGTTCCGCGTACCGGTAGCCCGCGTTGCAGCTGCCCAAGCCGCTATCAACAGAGGAGACGAAAACTGCGAGTGTTGCTGCGGCTGTCAATCTAAATAAGTACCGATGAATCTAAGTTCATACTTATCACCCATAGATGTGGATTCTTTAGGATTGGTTAAAAATCCGGAAGATCCACATCTTCTTTTTAATATGGTTGATTTTTATTCGCAAGGAGAGCCCAAACTCGACAATGCCCAAATTGCGATTTTAGGAGTCCCCGAAGCGCGAAACGCCTTTAATAACCCGAATACAAACATCGCTCCCGATGAGATTCGCCAGCAATTTTACCAATTATATGCTTGGAACAAAAGCGTCCATATTATTGACTTGGGCAATATTCAGATAGGAAAGGAAATTGAAGACACTTACGAAGTTCTGTCCGAAATATTGGCTAACCTTATTAATCAGGGAATTATCCCCATTGTTTTGGGAGGAAGTAATGACTTGGCGTATGCCAATTATAGGGCTTATGAAAAACTGGAAAAATTGGTAAACATTGTTGCCATTGATGCGCGTTTTGATTTGGGAAGCGAAAACCTTCCTTTGCGTTCTAATGCTTATCTCAACAAAATCGTTCTCCGTCAGCCCAATTTCCTTTTGAATTATTCCAATATTGGCTACCAAACTTATATGAATAGTCCGGAATCCATTGAAATGATGGAAAAACTATATTTCGAGACCTATCGCGTAGGAATGCTTCGTCAAGATATGGACGAAGTTGAACCCATCGTTCGCAATGCCGAAATGGTTTCTTTAGATATTTCTGCCATACGCCATCCTGACGCCCCGGGAAATCCAAACAGCTCTGCGAATGGTTTTTATGGGGAAGAAATTTGCCAAGTTGCCATGTACGCCGGAATTAGCGATAAACTTTCCTCTTTCGGGATTTATGAATATGACCCATTGCTCGATTTTAACGGACAAACCGCGCAATTGATCGGTCATACCATCTGGTATTTTATTGAAGGATTCTTGAACAGACACGGAGACCTGTCTTTTAAAGATAAAAATAACTATATTAAACATAGTGTTACTGTTTCTGATGCCGTTGATGAATTAGTATTTTTCTGTAGTAAAAAAACCGGTCGTTGGTGGGTTGTCGTACCGGTCATCAATATTGAGAAAAAAACAGAACAGAATTATTTTCTGCCGTGTTCACACAACGATTATAAAATTGCTTGTACCGATTCCGTCCCTGAGCGTTGGTGGCGGGCATTTAATAAATTTAACAGATAGTAATCATGATGAAAAAATGGATGGGGATTTTAATGATCATGTCGTTGATTTTCCCCTTATTTGGACAAACGAACGTTGACACAACCAAGTCGGAAAAAAACAAATATTGGAAATTTACCGGTCTTGTCAGCCTTAATTTCTCCGAAACCATGCAGTGGAATTGGGCAGCGGGTGGGAATAATAACGGAAATGGCATCCTCGCCGCTAACGTGAAATTGGTATACAAGAAAGATAAAATCGCTTGGGAAACCACTTTCGATTCTGACTATGGATGGATGTGGGCTCCCAGCACCAACTTCAAATGGCGAAAATCTCATGATAAAATCGTCTTCAGCAGTAAATTCGGTTGGGAATTTCATAAATCATGGTATCTCACTGTCATGGCTAACTTTAAATCTCATTACAGCAAAGGTTACGAATATACCCTCGACGCTAACAAAGTTGAACAGGAAACATACGCATATAATTGGCTGTCACCATCTTACAGTGACCTGTCGATCGGTGTTGATTGGAAACCTAATGAAATCTTTACCGTTTACCTCTCTCCGGTTGCCGGTCGTATTACCACTGCAGCCGATTCCCTCCTGCGAAAAAAATATGGTGTCGAACTTGATAAAAGTATCAAAACAGAACTCGGTGCCACTTTCAAAGCCGGTGTGAACTTCGCCAGAATTAAAAACTTTAAAGTTATTTCCGTTCTGACTTTATTTACCCCTTACAACAAACATTTTGGGAAAATTGATGTCGATTGGGACCTCGCTGTTTCATATCAATTCCTCAAAGTCCTGAATGTTACCCTTGGAACCTCTCTGAAATATTACGACGCCGTTTCTATTATGTGGACAGATAAAGATGAGGTCGTTCATAACAGCCCGCGTGTCCAATTTAGGGAAATTATCGGACTTGGAATTGGCTATAGTTTCTAATACATTACAAAATATGCTATGAAAAAAATCGGATTGATAATCTGCATATTATGCTTTTGGTGCTCCGCCAATGCACAAATACGAACCGATAGCATTCACGTTTCACATTACGACATAAATCTCAATATCATTGATTTCGTTTATCATCAAATTGACGGCTATACCGATTTGAGCGTAGTCTCAAAAGTGAACGGTTTAAGTTATGTAGATTTGGATTTACAACAGCTTACTGTTGATTCAGTTTTTTTAAATAGTTCAATAACAACAAATTATGTGCATTCTAATAATTTGTTACGTATTCAACCTGACTCAGATTTGCAACAAAACGACACGCTGAGTATTCGGGTTTATTACCACGGCGTACCGGCGACGGATTCACAATTCGGCGGATTCTATTTTTCAGGTCAATATGCTTATAATCTGGGAGTTGCATTCCATGATATTCCCCATAATTTCGGACGTGTTTGGTATCCATGTCTGGACTTTTTTACGGATAAATCAACTTATCATTTTAATATTCGGACAGAAAACGGCAAAAAAGCGATTTGCGGTGGCATATTGATCGACAGCGTTGCTATTGATGATTCGACCAAAGTTTGGAGCTGGCAATTGGATGAGCCTGTGCCTACCTATTTAACCTCCGTTGCTGTTGGCAATTATCTACATTATGCCGACACCGTTCATGCGTTAAACGGCGTTATTCCTATTGACATCTATACGCCGCCAACTTATTTTAATCATATTGCCGGCAGTTTTTTCAATTTGAAAAATATTATTCGTATTTATGAAAGTAGATACGGCGCATATCGCTGGAAAAGAGTTGGTTATGTTGCTGTAAATTTTAATTACGGGGCAATGGAGCACGCCACAAACATCGCTTATCCGCAGGCTTGCGTGAACGGAAATTCTACGTATGAATCTTTGTATGCTCATGAGTTGTCACATTCGTGGTTTGGCAATTTGGTGACTTGCGCGCACGCCGAGGAAATGTGGATTAATGAGGGATTCGCGCGATTCAGCGAAGCCGTTGCCAATGAAATTCTGTACCCCAACGTGAATCCGCTAAACGATGGTTATCGAATCAATATCAGAGACTTACACCGTTCTGTCTTGCTTAATGCCCATATTGATGACGGCGATTTTTTTGCACTCAACGCCGTTCCTCAAAATATTACTTACGGCACTACTTCTTACGATAAAGGAGCACTTGTGGTGCACACTTTGCGTAACTATTTGGGCGACAGTCTTTTCTTTTCTGCAATTCAGCAAATGCTCACGACCTATTCATTTAATCATATTTCGTCCACCGAATTGTTCGATTTTCTTTCCGAAACAACTCATGTTCCCTTGACAGACTTCTACGAAGCTTGGGTCAATCAACCCGGCTTTTTGCATTTTTCGGTAGATTCGGTTCGTGCTACCGCAAATGTCGGAGAGTATGCGGTTTCCCTTCGCCAGCGTTTGTATGAAGCTGATAATTACGCTAATAGCAATTTAATTGATTTATCTTTTTTCGCCGCTGACGGACAACAATTTGATGTGAATAGGGTCGCTTTTTCGGGACAATTTGCCACGGTAAACGTGCAACTTCCTTTTGAACCGGCATTCACGATTGTCGATATGAATGAAAAATTGGGCGATGCCGTCATTGATTACAATTTTGAGATTTTCAATACCGGCAGTCAGTATGCCACTTCTGCAAAGTGCAGAGTCATAACCCAATCCGTTAGCGATACGGTATTCGTTCACGTGGAGAATAATTTAGTGGCTCCCGACCCGCTCAAAGTTGAGAATGAAAGCATTTATTTTATATCGAATAAGCATTATTGGCGTGTAGAATATGCACCGGCAGGAGCAATTTCGGGGAAATTGCAATTTACGTATAAGGCATCTTCCTTGTCTGATGATGATTACGCTTTATTGCATAATTATGCACAAAATGATATTGTGCTTCTTTATCGGCGTGATGCGGCAGATGATTGGAGAATTATTCCTTCCACGATGACAGGCTCGGCAACGTCCGGAAATATTTATGCACAAGAAATCTTCCCCGGTGAATATACCCTTGGAATTGGCGACCGCGCCGTTTCCATTTCCAATGAAAGTGCGCTTTCCCTTTTCTCCGTTTCCCCTAATCCTGCCCAAAACTACCTGATTATCAGCTGTATTTCCGAAACTGTGCTGAATGATTGTTCTTACGAAATTTTTTCAGCAAACGGTGTAATTTTGAAAAGAGGAAATATTAGTAATAAAACGACAAAAATTGAGACTGATGATTTGGGAAGTGGCATCTATTTTGTCCAAATATTGCAAAATTCCAAACCTGTAAAAACTTTTAAAGTTATTAAAAATTAGAAAGATGAAGATTGCGGTTAATACCAGACTCTTATTAAAAAACAAGTTAGAGGGAATAGGCTGGTTTACATGCGAAAGTTTAAAACGAATTACTCAAGCCCATCCCGAACATACTTTTTACTTTATCTTTGACCGCCCGTTTGATAACTCATTCATTTTTAGCGATAATATCGTCCCGATCATCACTTTTCCGCAAGCACGTCACCCGTATCTTTGGTACATTTATTTCGAATATTCCATTCCTTACGTTTTAAACAAAATCAAACCCGATATTTTCCTTTCCCCCGACGGCTGGCTTTCTCTGAAAACAACCATTCCACAAATTCCGGTGATACATGATTTGAATTTTGAACATCAACCGGAATTTCTGAAACCCATTGTATATAAGTATTTTACTAAATATTTCCCGCAATTTGCTCGAAAATCACTCCGAATTGCAACTGTGTCGGAATTTTCAAAACAAGATATTCATGAACTTTATCAAATCCCATTGGATCATATTGATGTTGTTTACAATGGAAGTCATGCCGATTTTGTGCCATTGAGTATTGATGAGCAAATCAAAGTACGGGTGAAATATGCCGGTGGCTGTGAATATTTTTTGTTCGTAAGTGCCATTCATAAAAGAAAGAATCTGTCCAATATTTTGCGTGCTTTTGATGCGTTTAAAACAGAAACCGGTTCTGACATCAAATTTGTGGTTGTGGGAACGCAAGCCGGCATGCAGGGGGATATTCAAACGGTTTATAACCAAATGAAATTCAAAGATGAAGTCTATTTCTTGGGACATTTATCCTCCAAAATTTTGAGTGAAGTTACCGCTTCCGCATTGGCGTTAGTCTATACTTCTCTGTTTGAGGGTTTTGGTATTCCTATTGTAGAAGCCTTCAATGCCGAAACCGCCGTCATTACTTCTAACGTTACCTCTATGCCGGAAGTCGCCGGTGATGCCGCTCTCTTAGTTAATCCATTGAAAATGAATGAGATAAAAGAAGCTATGGCAAAGCTTGCCGCGGACGAAATTTTTAGACAATCTTTGATTGAAAAGGGAAGAATACAACGTTCTAAATTTAGTTGGCAGCAAACTGCCGACAAATTATGGAATTGTGTAGAAACCGCTATGCAAAATTTATAAATGTTATTGATATGAAAAAAATCTTTCTCTTTGTGTGCCTGATGTTTACATATTCTATTTATGCTCAAGAATTTTTTGAAGATGAAGACAACAAAATGGAATGTACATCCGTTACGGTGGGCAAAAAAGCATCAAAAGACGGTTCTGTAATGACTTCACATACAGACGATAGCGGTAGAAGTCGCACCAACATGACGGTTGAGTCGGCACAAGACTATGCCGTTGGCGAGCTGCAGACCATTTACAAAAGAGAAGCCTGTCCGAAAGAGACACCCGTGATGCCGCAATATTGCAATGTGAAAGTCGGCGAAATACCGCAAGCGGCTCATACTTACCAATTTCTAAATACTGCTTATCCTTGCATGAACGAAAAGCAGTTAGCCATTGGCGAATCAACGTTTGGTGGTCGAGAAGATCTGCGTTCGTCTGCCGGTATGATTGACTGTCAGGCACTTTGCATGCTGATGATGCAACGCTGTGCCACTGCGCGCGAAGCTATTGCCCTTGCCGGCGACTTGCTGAAAAAATACGGTTGGAACGATGGGGGTGAGTGCCTGACCATCGCCGATAAAAATGAAGTGTGGCACTTGGAAATTGTGGGTCCCGGGAAGGACAAAGTAGGCGCAGTGTGGGCAGCTCAGCGCGTTCCCGATGACCACGTTGCCGTGAATGCCAACGCTTCTACCATCCGCGAAATCGACTTGAAGAATCAAGATTACTTTATGGCTTCCGATAACGTTTATCGCGTGGCAGAAGAAAACGGGTGGTACGATAAAAAGAAGGAAACATTTCGCTTTGCCTACGCTTATGCGCCCGAATCGCGCACCATGCTGGCTTGCAGAAGACGGGAATGGCGCGTTTTCGACTTGTTGGCTCCTTCTTTGAAATTAGACCCCAATGCCGAGAACTACCCCTTTTCCGTGAAACCGGATTCATTAGTGACTTTACAAGATATGGTTCGCGTTTTTAAAGACTATTACGAAGGTACCGAATATGATATGCGCAAAAATATTACCACTACCGATAACAATGGGAAAACGGTCATTTCACCGCTTGCCAATCCTTTTATGAAAAGTGACGAATTGAAGTTGTTTAAGGTCAATGGCGGGTGGCATGGACGCGGAGAACGTGCAATTGCCGTGCACTTTACAGTATATGCCACGATTTTGCAATGTCGTAGCTGGCTGCCCGATGAGGTGGGTGCGCTTTGTTGGTTTGATTTAGATAACGTTGCCTCCTCAGTTTATGTGCCTATTTATGCGTCAGTCAATGATTTGCCTTCCACTTATAAAACTTGCGGACGCGTGACCGGTTTTAGCAAAGAGGCGGCATGGTGGGCATTCAATCGCTTGGGAACCATTGCCGCAAAACGATGGGGAGATATGCGCAAAGTGGTCGATGACGCATGGGTGCCGATGCAACAAGAGTTCTTTGATAATCAAGCACAAACCGAAAGCCAAGCGTTGGAATTACTCAAAACCAATCCGCAAAAAGCCAAACAATTTCTGACTGATTATACCGGGAAACAATGCAATCGCGCCGTTGATAAGGCATGGGAAACCGGCGACTACATCTGGTCGCATTTTGACGGAGCGTGGTAAAAAACGTTTTATATATTAATTGTAAACATCAATGATAATAATATGATTGCTAAAAGAGATTTCAAAGATAGATTTCAGACTGAAATCTCTACAATAATATTATTTATAATCATTTGTTTAATAGTAATTACATCCATTGTTTGTTTCCCGTCAAATATCTTATCGTGGGATACATTTGGCTATTATCCTTATCTCCCGCAGCTTTTTATTTCCAACGATTTGGGAATTCAAGATGTCGAACATTTGCAAGGGATTGTCGATACCTATCATAACACCGGGACCTTGTATCAAATTTGGGAAACAGAAACAGGAAATATGCTTATCCGTTATACTTCCGGGCAGGCGGTTTTGTTCGCACCTTTTTTTCTGATTGCTCACCTCATTACTCTTTTAACGGGTGGTGTTGCAGACGGGTTTTCACTTCCTTACCAAATCGCAATTTTTGCAGGCTGTATGGTCTATTTTATCATTGCCATGTTTCTCCTTCGCCGCATCTTACGCCACTTTTTTTCCGATAAAGTAACTACTATTACTTTGTGCCTTTTGCTCCTTGGTACCAATTTGCTCGCCAACACGCTCTTCGGCATAGCAAGCATTCATACTCAACTTTTTTTTCTATATACGATACTGATTTACTTTACAATACGATGGCATAAGAGCCATACTTGGAAAAATATTATCTTCATTGCCATTGCCGCCGGTTTGATTATTCTGACGCGCCCAACGGACATAATTTGTCTGCTTATTCCATTTTTTTGGAATATTTCGAGTATGACCACTTTTAAAGAAAAAATGATCCTTTACAAACAATATTTTATTCAAATCTTGGTCTCCGCAGTCATTGTCATCGCCATTGGTTCTATTCAGATTATTTATTGGAAAGTATTTTCAAACCATTATATATTAGATAGTTATAACAACCCCGGGGAGGGCATGGAGTTTTTTCGCCCTTTTCTAAAAGAGACACTTTTTTCTTTTAGAAAGGGTTGGTTCGTCTATACTCCGCTCATGTTTTTCGCATTATTCGGCATCATAGCGGCGTTCAAGCGTAGCAAAGAGTGCGCTGTTGCCGTTTTATTATTTGTTGTTTTTAATATTTATTTGGTGTCGTGTTGGTCATGTTGGTGGTATGCAGACTCGTTCGGACAACGCGCCTACATTCAGTCGTACGCCGTCATGTCGCTGCCGTTGGGGTTTATGGTACAATTTATTATGGAAAGAAGTAATCGTATTAAAATACTGATTTTCATATTTTTAGGATTGATTTGTGCTCTGAATCTATTTCAAACTTGGCAATATCGCCACGATATTATTTCCTCATCGCGCATGACAAAAGCTGCTTATTTCGCCAACTTTTTCTGTACCGATAAAAGTGTATGTAACGAGAGCCTGTTTTTGATTCCCCGCGATGCTTCCGGCGAAGAAGTAATGGATCCCCACCGCCATTATACCGAGCATTTAATTACAACCCAACAATTTGAGGGTGATGGATTTGAAGTTGCGCCTGGAATAGAGTTTTCACCGGCAGTGCAAATACCGTACAGCAAAATTACCGACCAAGATCACGCATGGATGCGAATTGTTTTTTGGGTAAAACCGTTGGAACCGATTGCCGCCGAATCGGGTTATTTCACGGTTACTTTCCGACATAAAGAAGGAAATTACAAATATCGCAGTGTGGCACTATCTTCGGATTTAGAGATAGGGGAATGGAATAAAATAGAAATCAACTATTTAACCCCGGAAGTGCGGAATGTAAATGACGCGTTAAATGTCTATTTTTGGAATCTCGGCAGCAATCATTTGCTTATTAAACAAATTGACATATACGCTTCCATTGCGGAGTAAAGTGTTATTTGTTTTTTTAAATTCATAAAATGCGGAATAATAGAAACGGAACAACTTAAAAAGTAACGTAAAGACCGGAAAAGAAAGCAAAAAAGGTAAAATATCCAAAAAAAAATAAAAATAACTAAGAAAATAGAAAGCGAATAAAAAAAAGATGTATATTTGCCGGCTCAATAAAATGGAGGGAAGAGTAGGGGATTTTATGAGCTTTTGTAGTATAAAATACTAATAACAAGAAAGATACGTGTTTACGAAATAAAAAGAGAAACGCAAAAGAAAACGATTAAGCGAAAAAAAAGTTTCAAAAAAAACGATAGAATAAATTTTAGTAATAACTTAATATAAAAAATTGTAGATGAAAAGGCTAAAAATCACACAAGTCAGAAGTTCAATTGACCGTCCGGAACGTCAAAAGAGATCACTTCAAGCATTAGGTCTGAGAAAAATGCATCAAACGGTAGAACATGAAGGTACCCCTCAAATTTTAGGGATTATTGAAAAAATCAAACATTTAGTTACCGTTGAAGAAATTTAATTAATTGATTATTAAACTTTTATATAAGAAAAAATAGATATGAATTTACATAGTTTGAAACCGGCAGAAAATGCTACGAAAGGAACGAAAAGAATAGGACGCGGACAAGGTTCAGGAAAAGGCGGGACATCAACAAGAGGACATAAAGGTGCTCAATCACGTTCCGGTTACAGCCGTAAAATAGGTTTTGAAGGAGGTCAGATGCCCATTTATCGTATTTTACCGAAACGTGGATTTAAGAATATTAACAGGGTTGAATATAATGCAATCAATATCAGCACATTGCAATATATTTTTGAGAAAACTCAAATTTCGGTAATTACGCCTGACGTATTGATTTCCAATGGTTTGGTAAAGAAAAAAGATTTGATTAAGGTTTTGGGAAAAGGGGAGCTTAGTTGCAAACTGACTGTCATGGCTCATGCTTTTTCAAAGACGGCCAAAGAAGCTATCGAGAAAAACGGGGGTGTTGCCCAAGTAATTGGCGGTGCTGCTCAAGAAGAGAATAAAACAAATAACGAACTTGAATAGAAAGCTGCAAAAATAACAGCAACCTTTAATCATATCGTATGAAAAGATTTATAGAAACCATAAAAAACATTTTCAAAATTGAAGACTTGCGTAAACGTATTCTCTTTACGTTAGGAGTTGTCCTTATCTATCGTTTGGGAACGCATATTGTTTTACCTGGTGTTCACCCCGGTCTGCTCTCCGAGTTTTCAAAACAGTCTAGTGAGGGTCTGTTGGGTCTGTTAGACTTGTTCTCTGGCGGCGCATTCTCTAATGCTTCTATTTTTGCATTAGGTATTATGCCCTATATCTCCGCTTCTATCGTTATCCAATTGATGACATTGGCTGTTCCTTATTTTCAACGTCTTCAAAAAGAAGGAGAGAGCGGCAGAAAGCGTATCAATAAAATTACCCGTTATTTGACTATCCTCGTGGTTGCCCTTCAAGCACCTGCTTATATTGCCAATCTCGAAGGACAGTACGGAATTGGAGCTATTTCACCCACAATGTTGGATACCAAGATATTAGGAATTTCGGCTTTTGCTCTTTGTGCCTACATATTATTGATTGCCGGCACGTTGTTCTTGATGTGGCTCGGTGAGAAAATTACTGATAAAGGTATCGGAAACGGTATTTCTATTATCATTATGATAGGTATTATCGCTCGTTTTCCCCATTCACTCTATTTCGAATTTGTATCTCGTGTTTCAGAAATGAATGGAGGTCCTATCGTCTTCATTATCGAAATATTGGTGTTGATGTTGGTAATTTGCCTTTCTATACTCCTTGTGCAAGGAACGCGCAGAATCCCTGTTCAATATGCTAAAAGAATTGTTGGGAACAAACAATACGGCGGAACACGTAACTTTTTACCGTTAAAAGTTAATGCAGCCGGCGTTATGCCGATCATCTTCGCTCAAGCTATTATGTTCCTGCCTCTTACTTTTGTCAATATGGCAGAATTAACCCCCGGCGGCTTCTGGTATAGCTTCATCAACTATAACGGCTGGGGTTACAATATCGTGTTCTTTATCATGATTATATTGTTTACTTACTTCTATACCGCCATCACTATTAATCCAAATCAAATTGCTGAAGATTTAAAGAAAAACGGCGGCTTTATACCCGGAACAAAACCCGGGAAACAAACAGCTCAATTCATTGATGACATTATGTCTAAAATCACCTTACCCGGCTCATTCTTCCTCGCAATCGTTGCTATACTACCCGCTATTGTTGGTAGTGTGTTCCAAGTGAATCAACAATTCTCCCAATTCTTCGGAGGTACTTCCTTGCTGATTATGGTAGGTGTTGTTTTGGATACATTGCAACAAATAGAAAGTCATCTCTTGATGAGACATTATGACGGATTAACTAAATCAGGCAGAATTAAAGGACGTGCTAGCGGCTCATACTAATGGGAATACTTGATAGAATACATCTGAAAACTGGTTCTGAAATAGAACTAATCAAACAAAGTTCTTTGCTTGTTGGTAAAACATTGGGTGAGGTTGCGAAATTGATAAAGCCCGGCGTGCCATTGCTGTACATTGACAGAATAGCAGAAGAGTTTATTCGTGATAATCACGGAATTCCCTCTTTTAAAGGCTATAACGGTTATCCCGGTTCGCTTTGCCTCTCAGTAAATGATGTTGTGGTTCACGGAATCCCGGACAATACGCTCCTTCAAGAGGGTGATATCGTTTCAGTGGATTGTGGCGCATATCTGAACGGCTACCATGGTGATTATTGCTACACCTTTGCAGTGGGTACTATTTCTGAGGAAAAACAACTATTGGTAGAGCGCACGAAAGAATCCTTATTGCATGCTATCCAAGTCGCGGTGAAAGGAAATACGATTGGAGATGTCGGACACGCAGTTGAAAGTTACATCAAACCATTTCATTACGGTGTTGTCAGAGATTTGTGCGGACATGGAATCGGAAAAAACATGCACGAAAAACCTGACGTGCCGAATTACGGCAAACCGGGAAGCGGTCCTAAAATAATAGAAGGCATGGTTTTTTGCATTGAACCGATGATCAATTTGGGAACCTATCAGGTAAAAGTTGATGCCGACCAATGGACAACAAGAACTGTAGATGGCAAACCTTCAGCTCATTTTGAGCATCAGGTCGCAATCACCGCAAAAGGAACCGAAGTTTTATCAACCTACCAATACGTGGAAGAAATAATCAATCAAGAATAAGCATAACGAAAATCAATAATAATGGCAAAACAATCATCCATAGAACAAGACGGCGTAGTTATCGAATCTCTCGGTAATGCGATGTTTCGTGTTCAATTGGAAAACGGACACGTAATCACTGCACATATATCGGGAAAAATGAGATTGCATTATATTAAAATTTTACCCGGGGATAAAGTGCAGATAGAGATGTCCCCTTATGATTTGAGCAAAGGAAGAATCACATTTAGACATAAATAATCGTAAATAAATAAAACAGAAAGAAAATGAAAGTTAAAGCATCAGTGAAAAAAAGAAGCGACGACTGCATTGTTGTAAAGAGACAGGGGGTCGTTTACGTAATCAATAAGAAGAATCCTAAATTCAAACAACGTCAGGGTTAATATTAAAATTTTTAAAATAGAAATAGAATATGGCAAGAATTGCGGGTATAGACTTACCTAAAAACAAAAGAGGCGAAATAGGGTTAACCTACATCTATGGTATCGGCAGAAGTACCGCTCAACAAATATTAGATAAAGCCGGTATTAGTTACGACAAAAAAGTCAATGATTGGAACGATGATGAGTTGGCAGCTCTTCGTGGAATAATCGGTGAGATTAAAGTAGAAGGCGCCCTCCGTTCAGAAACGCAAATGAACATTAAACGATTGATGGATATCGGTTGTTACAGAGGTATTCGTCATCGTATTGGTTTGCCATTGCGTGGACAGAGTACGAAGAATAACGCTCGTACACGTAAAGGACGTAAGAAAACTGTTGCCAACAAGAAAAAAGCAACCAAGTAGTTTGATGAACACTCTGCTATTGATTTGCAATGGTTTTGAGTTTCAATTATTAAGAATAAAGTAATAAAGAATAATATGGCAAAAAGCACAAAAACAACCAAAAAGAAAGTTGTAAGAATAGATGCACTCGGAAAAGCGTTTGTGTATGCATCTTTTAATAATGTAATTGTATCTTTAACCAATAATGACGGACAAGTTATTTCATGGTCTTCTGCCGGTAAAATGGGATTCAGAGGTTCCAAGAAAAACACTCCTTATGCTGCACAAATGGCAGCACAAGATTGTGCAAAAGTAGCTTACGATTTGGGATTAAGACGCGTGAAGGTGTTTGTAAAAGGACCCGGCGGTGGAAGAGAATCCGCAATTAGAACCATTCATGCTTCCGGCATCAATGTTGAAGAAATCGTTGACGTAACTCCACTTCCACACAATGGTTGTCGTCCTCCAAAACGCAGAAGAGTATAATCCACGATACAGTTAATAATAAGTATAAAAAAATAAAATAATTATAGAATTATGGCAAGATACACGGGACCTCGTACCAAAATTGCAAGAAAATTTAAAGAACCGATCTACGGACCGGATAAATATTTAGATAGAAAAAATTATCCTCCCGGACAACACGGGCAATCTAGAAAACGCAGTAAATTATCCGAATACGGTATGCAGCTGCAAGAAAAACAAAAAGCGAAATATACTTATGGCATGTTGGAACGCCAATTTAAAAAATTATTCCAAAAAGCCGCCAGCAAAAAAGGTATTACCGGTCAAAATTTGATTAAATTAATCGAATCAAGATTGGATAATGTCGTTTTCCGTTTGGGAATTGCACCCACCCGCGCCGCTGCTCGCCAATTGGTTACCCACCGTCATATTTTAGTAAATGGAAAAATTACCAATATTCCTTCCATGTTGCTCGTACCCGGTGATGTAGTTACCGTCCGCGAACGCTCTCAAGCTTTAGAAGTGGTTACCAACTCCCTGAACGGACGCTCCAACCCTTACACTTGGTTAGAATGGGATGCCAATATGATGTCCGGCAAATTTATGAACTACCCGGAAAGAGAACAAGTGCCGGAAAATATTAACGAACAAGCTATCGTAGAGTTGTACTCTAAATAATCGATAGTTTACCGTCAATGATTGTTAAATATAAAAATAAATAAAATGGCAATATTAACCTTTCAAAAACCAGATAAAGTGATAATGATTGAATCGGATGAATTTCATGGGATCTTTGAATTTCGTCCTCTTCAACAAGGCTTTGGCATGACAGTCGGTAATGCCCTGCGTCGCGTATTATTATCCTCTTTAGAAGGTTTCGCAATCACCTCCATTAAAATTGATGGCGTTTCCCAAG